>Ga0114966_10000059_pt1 | contig 93160 bp, 74 predicted proteins | sample M_130207_XF_Meta_FD_87029 | JGI IMG/M metagenome (GOLD analysis project Ga0114966, IMG submission 87029) | Freshwater microbial communities from Lake Montjoie, Canada to study carbon cycling - M_130207_XF_MetaG | ecosystem: Environmental > Aquatic > Freshwater > Lake | place: Lake Montjoie...
AAGAACATGAATTCGCGCTTCGCCATGGCCGCTGGCGGCGTCGGGATCGTTTTCCTGGTCACGCTGGCTCTCGCCTTTGCCTTAATGCCCGGGCCTCACACCCGCACCGACTATCTCGTCATCGGTGCCATCGCCACGTTCGTTTCGATGTTCGTCCTCTTCTTCGTCCTGATCAACGGATGGGTGAAGGGAGGCCAAGTCTTCTCGAAAACCCGCCCTCCGAACAAAACCGACGACTAAGCCGACAAGACCCGCAATTCCACCCGACTGTAGATTTGTTGCGTCTGGTGCAGATTCGCAAACGAAATCCCCGGCAACGCCGCCGACGCCGTCCCCGCCGCCACGCCCCAACGCACCGCCTCTTCAAACGGCTTGCCTTCCGAGATCGCCCACGTAAACGCCGCGGCCAGCGCATCGCCCGCGCCAATCGGGCACACCGCGTCGATCAGCGGCGGCACCGCCTCCACGAGCACGCTCTCCGATGCGCCCACCGCCCCCCGGCTACCCAGCGACAGCACCACCCACTTGGCCCCCATCGCCACGATCCGCCGCGCCGCATCCTGAAAATGCTGCCGCGTAATCAACGCCCGGTTCAACAGCCGCTCCGCCTCCGCCTGATTCGGTGCCACCGCCGACGGCCCCACTTCCAGCCCATGCAATAACGCATCGCCGTCGGTATCCAGCAGCGTCGGCACGTTCCGCTGCTGCGCCTGCCGAATGATGCGAGCGTAAAAATCCGCCGGCACCCCCGGTGGCAAACTGCCGCACAGCATCAGCCACCGAGCGCCGTTCAGGTTCTCGACGACTGTCTTCTCAAACTTGGCCAACTCCGCCGCGTGAAACAGCGGACCCCGCTCATTCAGCTTCACCGCCAGCCCTTGCTTGTCCACAATCGTCAGGTTCCCCCGCAGATTGTTCTTGATCTTGACGTACTCCACCGGAAAGCCTTCCTGCTGCATCAGCTCTTCAAAGCGTTTCCCGTTCTTCCCGCCCGAAGCCGTTATCGCCTTTGTCTGGGCCCCAAACGAGTGCAGCACCATCGACGCATTAATCCCCCGGCCCCCGGCCGTTTCATTGGTCGAAAGGATGTAGGCGCGATCTTCAAACACCAAACGGTCCGCCTGGACGTTTTGGTCAATTGCCGGATTCAATGTCAGCGTTAGAATCAAACTCCTATTCTAAAGCCTTTTCGCCCCAACTAAGCTACGGTAGAAGATGGGCTCCCGTTCTCATTTGCTACCTTACGCCGCCCTCGGAGCCGTCTGCTTCTTCTGGGGCACCACCTATTTGGCCATTCGCATGGCCCTCGAATCGTTCCCGCCTCTCATCCTGATGGCGTCCCGGTTCCTGCTCTCCGGCTCCATCCTGCTCCTGTGGGCCTGGCATAAGGGCCTCGCATTCCCCACGGGGGCCGCCCTGCTCCGCACCAGTTGCGTCGGGTTGATGCTCCTCGGCGTCGCCAACACCTGCCTCACCTACAGCGAAACGCTCATCCCCAGCGGCCTCGCCGCCCTCTTCCTCACGACGGCCCCCTTCTGGCTCGTGGGCCTCGAAGCGCTCGTCCCCGGCGGCGACAAGCTAACCTGGGCCACCACCATCGGTCTCGCCATCGGCCTCTGCGGCACAGCGCTGCTCGTCGTCCCCGGCTCCGGCGACCTCGCCATGTCCGCCGCCGTCGGCACCGGATTTATCATTCTTCAGGTCGGCAGCTTCTTCTGGAACGCCGGGTCGATCCTCCAGCGCCGCTGGAAAACCGATACCCACCCCGTCCTTACCGGCGCCATCCAGCAAATGGCCGTCGGCCTCGTCTGCCTCGTCTTCGCGCTCGCCGTGCCCCAAAAACCCATCCACTGGACCGCCAACGGCGTCGCCGGTATCACCTGGCTCGTCACCTTCGGCTCCATCGTCGCCTACAGCGCCTACATCTACGCGCTCGAAACCCTGCCCATCTCGCTCGTTTCGATTTATACCTACATCAATCCAGTCGTCGCCGTCAGCCTCGGCAGCCTGTTCTACGACGAACCTTTCGGCTTCAAGGAGCTAACGGCCATGGTCGTCATATTCCTCGGCGTCGGCATCGTCAAGCGCTTTAGCCATCCTTCTCAAACACCTTCGCCGCCAGCACCCCGCCCAGCGACGGAAGAATTGTCGTAACCCCAAACAGAATCGCGATCACCAGCAAAATCAGTAGCGCAAAGCTCGTCGGTTGCTTCATCACCTCCACCGCCTGGTCGATCCCCGGGTCATTCCCGCCCTGCAGTCGCATCTGTTCGGTCCAAGCGCTGATCAAATCCCCATTCGACGAGATCGCCACCATCGCCATCGTCAAAACCACCAGCGTCAGTACAAACGCGAACACGCCCGTGATCCAGCCAAGCCGCGCGCCGCTTTTGATGGTCATCGGCTGCCCCGTCCAGCGCCGATAAAATACGACAGAAAGGAACCCGCCCGCCACCAGAATCACCACCCGCCACAGCAGCGCCGCCGCAAACGGCAGCGGCACCGTCGAAAAAAAGAAAATTAACGAGGCGGTAAACAGCGACGCCCGGATCGCCTTCCCGTTATGGAAGTCGATCGGCAGCACCGCTTCCACCACTTGCGGAGGCGGCGGGGCTGGCGCGATCGCCGCGGCCTCCACCTCTTCCGCCGCTACCTCTTCAAACAAAGGCTTGCCGCACTTATGGCAAAACCGCGCGTCCGGGGGCAACTGCGCGCCGCAATTACAAAATTCTGGCACTGCTTTAGTTTCCGCCACATTTACTAGATGCCGCAACCGTCATGATACGGTGTTAGAACATGTCCCCACTGACCCTGCTGGTCGTATCCAACCCGGCCGCCCCCTACCTGAAGGTCCTGGACCAACTCCCCGCCGGCATCGAAATGGCTATCGGCAACACGCTCGAAGCCTTCGCCCCGCTCGGCGACCGTGCCGACGTCGTTCTTTATTGCATGAACGCCGGCATGAAACTCGAAACCGCCTGGCCCCTGGCACCCAACGCCCGCTGGATCCATTCCATGTCCGCCGGCCTTGAATCCACCCTCTTCCCCGCGCTCGTCGAAAGCTCGATCCCGATGACCAACGCCCGCGGCGTCTTTAAGGAATCGCTCGGCGAGTTCGCCATTGCGTCCATCTTCCATTTCGCCAAGGACCTCCGCCGCATGGTCCGCAACCAGGAAGCCGCCCGCTGGGAGCAGTTCGACGTCGAAATGGTCACCGGAAAAACGCTCGGTGTCGTCGGCTACGGCGAAATCGGCCGCGCCGCCGCCGTCCGCGCCCAGGCCCTGGGCATGAAGGTCCACGCCATCCGCCGCCGCCCCGAACTGTCGAGCGACGATCCGATTGTTACAAAGAGCTTCGCCATCGCCGACCGCGCCGCCATGCTCGCCGACTGCGACTACGTCCTGCTCGCCGCCCCGCTAACGGACGAAACTCGCGGCCTCATCGGCCCGGCCGAAATCGCCGCCATGAAGCCTTCCGCTGTCGTCATCAACTTGGGCCGCGGCCCGGTCATCGACGAGGCCGCCCTGGTCGCCGCCCTCAAGGCCGGCAAGATCCGTGGTGCCGCTCTCGACGTATTTGATGTAGAGCCTTTGCCCGCCGACCACCCCTTCTGGACCATGGAGAACGTGCTGATCTCGCCCCACTGCGCCGACCATACGGCAACGTGGACCGAGGAAGCCATGGAACTCTTCGTCGAGAACTTCCACCGCTTCAGCAAGGGAGAACCGCTCCACAATCTCGTCGATAAGCGCAGCGGCTACTAGCCTTCGAGCGTGGCCACGAAGGCGGCGATGCGCCGAGCGCGCGTTTCCGCTTTCTTCGCCGTCTGCAATCGAAACAAAATCGAGTACCGATTCATGCTGCTTAACGCCGCATAGGCCGCGGCTGCCTTCGGACTCTCCGCCAACGCCGCGAGTAGTTCGGGAGGTGCCGCAGCCGTCTTCGGCGAGTCGTACGCCGCATCCCACCGCCCATCGGCCTGGGCGCGTTCCACCTCGGCCATCCCCGCCGGCTGCATTCTCCCGGCGGCAATCAACGCGGCGACCTTCTCCCGGTTGATCTTCGACCAGATGCTCCGCTTCCCTCGTGGCGAATAGCGTTGTCGGTAGGTGGTCTCCGATTCACTCTTCACTTGCCCATCGATCCAGCCACAACAAAGCGCGGCATCGACCGCTTCCGGGTACGAAACGCTCGCCAACCCCGAGCCCTTCTTTGCGAAACGAAGCCAAATCCCGGTCGAGGTGGTTCCGTTCTCCTCTAACCAATCCAGAAACGCCTGCTGCGTCGAAAAGCTATTGACAGGAAGATCCACAGGACTAGAATAAGGCCATGGTGCGTATCCTGCTACTCGCGTGCTCCTGTTTGCCGGTTCTCTTCGCTGTCCGTCCTCTGCCGCCCCATGTCACGCTCGTCCGCCCTTTGGGCAAAGCACCCCGGCAGGCGATTGCCGCCAATCGTCCGCCCGCTCAGCCCACTGCCTGCGGGCATATCATGACCGTCCCGGCGGATCCCGCCATCGACCCTGGCATCATCTCCCGCGACCCGACCAGCACCCCGACCGAGATGCCCATCTTTAATGGCTATCCGCCCTGCTCTGCCGGCGCCTCGCAACAGAACCTCCTGCCTCCTCAATAGTTTACGGAGGTGAAACGAGTTGTCTATCGCGCTGTGACTTTGATAGGCTATAGCCAGCCTTCGCTTCGTAAGCGAAAATTTGGTCAATCGAGGTTCCTCTATGAAGAGGTTGTTATCGCTTTGTTCTATCCTTGCCCTACTGTCTCTGCCGATCCTGGCTCAGACTTTCGGCGAAATCACCGGTGAAATCCGCGACTCCTCCGGAGCGCTTGTCCCCGGAGTTAAAGTCACCATCATTAGTGCTGCCACCAATGCCACCCGCCGTGTTGAAACCAACGACGCCGGCATCTACAGCGCTCCTTCACTCCCCCCCGGCATCTACTCGCTCCGCGCCGAAAAGCAGGGCTTCAAATCCGCCACCGCCGCCAGCATCCAGGTGCAGGTGCAGTCCACGGTCCGTTTGGATCTCGATCTGCCCCTCGGCTCGGTTACGGAAACGGTTGAAGTCTCCGGCGCTGTGGCGCTCCTGACCACCGAAAACGCCACCGTCGGAACTGTTATCGAGAACAAGCGCATCGTCGAGCTTCCGCTTAACGGCCGCAACTATCTCCAACTCGTTTCCCTGTCGCCAAACACCTCCACCGGTTTCCCGTCCGCCGGCCAAGCCCGCTCTCGCCAAGGCGCCTTCCGCGCCGAACAGAGCATCGCCGTCGCCGGTCAACGCAGCTCCTTCAACCACTACTCCCTCGACGGCATCGAAAATACGGACCCGAACTTCAACACGTTCGTCATCCAGCCTTCGATTGACGCCTTGCAGGAGTTTAAGGTGCAAACCGGCGTTTATCCCGCCGAGTTCGGCCGCGCCACCTCCCAAATCAACGTGTTGACCAAGTCCGGTGGCAACCAGTTCCATGGCACCGCTTTCGAGTTCCTCCGCAACGAGAAGCTCGACGCCAAGAACTACGCCTTCCGCGCCGCCCGCCCCCCGAAGGATCCCTTCAAGTGGAACCAGTACGGTGGAACCCTCAGCGGTCCGGTCATCATCCCGAAAGTGTTCAACGGCAAAGACAAGCTCTTCTTCATGGCTAACTATGAAGCGTTCCGTCAGCGCCGCTCCACCCAGTCGCTCTACACCGTCGCCACCTCTGCCATGCAGGGCGGTAACTTCGACGGCATCGCGACCATCTATGATCCCCGCACCCGCACCGGAACCGGCAACGACATCACGTCGCTCCCCTTCCCCGGTAACGTCATTCCCACCAACCGGATTGACCCGCTCTCGAACAAACTCCTCGAGTTCTATCGCAAACCCAACCTCGGCGGCGTCGCCCGGAACTATCAACAGTCCCAGGGCGCTCCCATCAACCGCGACCAGTTCATCCTCCGTATGGACTTCGTCGAATCGTCGAAGTCGCAGTGGGCCGGTCGTTATAGCTGGGGTGACGAAGTGCAGTACAACGAAGGGTTCCGTCTCAATGGCGCCCAAGTGCTGACTAACGTCGAACAGTACATGGGCAGCAACACTCGCACCCTCTCGCCGAACATCGTAAACGAAACCCGCTTCGGCATGACGCGCTTCTACAACTCCACCGCCCGCGAACTCGCTGGCGTCCGCGACGTAGTCAAGGAACTCGGCATTGTCGGCCTCAACACCGGGGCCCCCATCACTTGGGGCATCCCTTCCATCGGCATCACCAACTGGCAGGGCCTCGGCGACGACTCCGAAGGGCCGTACGAAAACAAGAACCGCTCCATGCAGTTCCTGAACAACACGTCCTGGATTCGCGGCAAGCATAGCTTCCGCTTCGGTGGCGAAATCCGTCAGGACCAGTTCAATCAGGATGGCAACCAGTTCGCGCGCGGTTCGTTCGGCTTTGAGCCCAACGCCACCCGCCGTGGCCCGGCCGGGACCAACCTCGGCGGCGATGGCTTCGCAGATTTCCTCCTCGGTGAAGTTCGCCGTGGGGAAACCGCCGTCGCGATCGGCAGCGCCCGCTTCCGCGCCACCAGCTTCGTCCTCTACCTCGACGATTCCTGGAAGGTCTCGAGCAAGCTGACCCTCTCGCTCGGCCTCCGCTACGAGAATACCCCCCCGTGGACGGATACCACCGGCAAGCTCTTCACCGCCTCGATTCCCGCCATGGACTCTACCCCGAACGTGGCAGACCGCAGCCGCTATCCGGTCTTCGTTCGTCAGGGCAACGGCACCAACCCCTACGACGGCATCCTGGTCCGCTGGCCCGGTATCGACGTCGTCCAGGACGGCCGCCTCGGCAATCGTCTCGTCAAACGCGATAACAACGACTTCGCGCCCCGCATCGGCATCACCTACAACCCTTCAGAAAAATGGGTCATCCGTTCGGGTATCGGCATGTTCTACGCGCAAGATACCGGCAACCCCCGCTTCGATATGGCTCGCAACATCGCTGGCCGCTTCCGGCAGGAATCGAGCAGCGATCGTCCGGACCGCCAATGGGGCAATGTGTTCCGCGAAATCTCCGGAGCCGTCGCTCAAGTGCCGAATCCGTACACCTTCGCTAACCTCTACGACCGCCGCACCCCGTATGTGATGCAGTATCTGTTCAATGTGCAGCGCGAGTTCAACAAAAACCTGGTCTACGAAGTCGGCTACATCGGCTCCGCCTCCCGGAAACTTGAATCGCTTCGTGCGGTCAACGAATCCATCCCGGGAACCACGGGTTCGGTCATCAGCCGCGCTCCGTACCCCAACTTCGGGCGTATCCAGCTCGTCGACAACGGCGGCCGGGGTAACTATAACTCCCTCGGCATGAAGCTCACCAAACGCTACTCCAGCGGCTTCAGCGCGCTTGTCTCCTACACCTACGCCAAGTCGATCGACGAAACCAGCGGTATCCGCGTCAACGACGGCGACACCCTCTTCCCGCAGAACAGCTATTGCATGCGCTGCGAAAGAGCGTTGTCGACCTTTGATACCCGCCACCGCTTCGTCACCTCGCTCCTCTATGACATTCCCTTCGGAAAGGGCCGCAGCCACAACATCGCCAACCCGGCGCTGAATGTGATCGCCGGCGGTTGGCAAGTCGGTTCCATCGTCACGGCCAGCACCGGCTTCCCGTTGACGGTCGTCAGCGGCAGCGACGTCTCCAACACCGGGGCCGGCTTCGACCGTCCGAACTACAACTCGGGCGTCGATCCGAACCTCTCCAGCCCCGATCCCGCCCGCTGGTTCAACGTCGCGGCTTACTCCCTTCAACCGCGCGGCACCTTCGGCAACGTCGGTCGGAACACCCTCATCAGCCCCTCCATCCTCTCGTGGGACTTCTCCGCGTTGAAGAACTTTAACCTGCCCTTTGCCGAGGGTCACTCTCTGCAATTCCGCTTCGAAGCCTTCAACCTGCCGAACCACCCGAACTGGGGCAATCCGGATACGAACGTTGGTAACCCGACGAACTTCGGCACCATCGGCGGTACCCGGACCAACATGCGGAACCTCCAACTCGCTCTGAAGTACAACTTCTAAGCGAAAACGAACCCAACCTCTACGGCCCGCCACCCCATCCACACTGGAGGGGGTCGCGGGCCGTAGTTTTTTTCATTCGCCCTAAACCTTACGCCTGGCCCGGTCGATACCTAAGGTGAGGTCCTTAGCCCATGGCTCTTTCCCTGATCGCGTTACCCGGCTCCAGTTTCGAATTCATCCTCGGTCCCCCCACCCTAACCTCCAAATCAGCCGATGGCTGGAGCGCCCTCAGCGGCAACCTCGCCGCCGCCCTAACCACAACTGGCCTCGCCCGCCAACGCCTCCAGTTCCCCTGGACCTGGCTCGCCCGGCTCGAAGATCTTCCTCTGCCCTCGGCGATGATCACTTCGCTCACCGCAGGCGGCGTCGTCTATGCGATCGAACTCGCCGCCATGCTCGGCCGCAATATCCCCCTGGCCCCCCGCGTCCGCCACGATCTCGAAGCCTGCTGCCGCCGACTCGGCATCGAACCCGGCCAATCCTTGCCCGAGTGGTGGTCGAACAACATCGATATCCTGGAGGCCTCCTTCGGCGACCAGGTAAAGCTTAAGGTAGCCGACCACATCTCCTGGCAGTTGCCGCTGAGTATCCCCCAGCCGCCCCATCTCATGCCCGTCGGCGCCGCCCGCCTCAACCGTTCGACCACCGAACCGAGCTGGACCAGCGCCCCCGTCGGTCTCGCCGTCCCCGCCGTCCAACGTCCAACCGTAGCCCTTGAAAACCCCCGTCCCGTCGATCCCCTCGTAACCTTCACTGTCCCCCGCCCGGGCCAAGTGCAACTGATCCTCGCCCACCCCGTCCCCCTCCAACCCGACGACTGCGTCTGGCTTTGGCAAACTGAGGAAATCTAACCAAGTTGCTACCGCATCGCCCGTGAAGAAGGGGCCGCCTGGACCGTAGAAGGAGTCCCCGGCGCCGATCGCGTCTTCGCCGCTTCGCTCGATCGCGGTGGCATCTGCCTCGGCTCGGCCTTCCGTTCCTCCTCCGACATCGCCGTTGCCATTCTCTCCTCGGAAGGCTGGGAATGTACCGCTTCCTGGCTCCGCTGGTGCCGGGTGCCCGTCGCTGACGGCGTGGTCCGTCGCTCCGTCGCTCGCCGCGTCAAAGCTGAACCCGAGTCCTCCCTGGCCGCCTGGCTCTCCCCGACCGGCCCCGACGGACTTGCCTACCTGGATGCCTCGTCCTCCTCCGAACTCCTCCACGAGTTCTTCGCCGACTGGTGGGCCAGCGCCGACGAAGCCGACGCCATGCTCCGCGCCGCCAACCTCCAAGGTGACGACCCCGACGCCTGGGTCCGCCTCACTGCGGCTAATCCCATTCTGCTCGGCCAACTTCTCGCCGCCGGTTGGCGGTACAAGCCCGCCCGGCATCGCAAAGTCCTACTCGCCGCCGTCTGCGACCGCCTCGCACTTGACGTCGTGCCCGACGGCCACGGCGGAGAAGCCCACTGGGAACTCGCCGAACACACCGCTCTCGCCCACGCCGCCCAGGAATGGGGTGTCGGCGAGTGGATGTTCACGTCTCAAGGTCAGGTCAGCGCCCTCATCGACTGGGCCAACGGCAAGCCCGTCCCCCCGGAAATCCGCCGTCGGTGGCTCAGCGCCTGGGCCGGGCTCCGCACGTGCCAATGGACCGCCCTTCACGTCGTACGCGAGCTAATCGCCGAAGTCGGCGAAAAAACCCGAAGCGCCTCCTCTAACGGCTAACCCCCGTCATCGGACTCGAAGCACTCGCATACAGCCGCCGCGGCATCCGCCCCGCCAAAAACGATAACCGGCCCGCGATCACCCCGTGCTTCATCGCCTCCGCCATCCTCGGCGCATCGCCAGCCTCGGCAATCGCCGTGTTCATCAGGATCCCGTCGTAGCCCAACTCCATCGCAATCGCCGCGTCGCTCGCCGTCCCCACCCCCGCGTCCACAATCAGCGGCACGGACGTAATCTTTTCTCGCAGAATTCGCAAATTCGTCATATTCTGGATCCCCAACCCCGATCCGATCGGCGCCGCCAGCGGCATCACCGCCGCCGCCCCCGCGTCTACCAAACGCCGCGCGTTAATCAAGTCGTCCGTCGTATACGGCAGAACCACAAACCCCTCTTTCACCAGCACCCGCGTCGCCTCCAGCAACCCCTCGTTGTCTGGAAACAGCGTCTCCGGGTCCCCTATAACCTCCAGCTTCACCCAATGCGATAAGCCGACCTCCCGGCCCAAGCGGGCCGCCCGGATCGCCTCGTCCGCCGTAAAACACGCCGCCGTGTTCGGCAATAGAAAATACTCATCCCGCGGAATGTAGTCCAGCAGCGACTCCTGCGTCCGATCCGTCAGGTTCACCCGCCGCACCGCCACCGTCACCACCTCCGCCCCCGAGGCCTTGTGGCACTCGGCCATCTCCTGGTTGGAACGGTACTTCCCGGTCCCTACCAGCAAACGCGAGCGGAACGTCCGCCCCGCAATCGTAATTCCATCCGGCATCCCTCAATTCTACGCCCCCAATCGCTTTTCTGGTGATACGAATTCCCCGCCCGCGCCACTTCACTTCGGGACCGCGTTCTGCCGGCCGAGCAGTAACTTCCGAGAAAAAAGTCTAAGATTTTACATCGGCGATGATTGGTTTCGCTTGCGGAATACGCGTTTCTATAGAGCGGTTGCCGGAAAGAATCTTAGCGACACATGGGACACACCTATTTCACTTGACTGCCCATCGACACACAGATATACTCCAATCGGATCACTACGAATACGTGGATTCCGGCGCCCAGTGTCGAAGCGCCCATTTGTTGTCAGTTGGAAGAATTTTACCGAGCATCGCCTCAGGAGAATACGAGGAACTTATGGCAAGAGAGAGCACGCAGCATAAAATTGATCGTGTTCGGCCGCCCAGAGTGCAAATCACGTACGATGTCGAAATCGGCGACGCGATAGAACTCAAAGAGCTGCCGTTCGTGATGGGTGTCTTGGGCGACTTTACCGGTCAGCCCGTAGAGCCGCTTCCCCGACTGAGGGACCGGAAGTTCGTCGAGGTCAACCCCGACAACTTCGATCAGGTGCTGGAGGGAATGAAACCCCACCTAGCCTTCTCGGTCGAAAATAAACTGAGCGAAGATTCCGACGCAGGACAACTCAAAGTGGATTTGAAGTTCTCTAGTCTAGATGACTTCAACCCGGAAAACGTTGCCAAACAGGTGAAGCCGCTCAAAGAGTTGCTCGATCTGCGGACCCGTCTTTCCGACCTCCGTGGCACCCTCCAGACCAACGAAAAGCTGGAAGAAGCCCTCATGGACGCGATCAAAGACACCGGCAAGATGGATAAACTCAAGGCGGAATTCGGCACCGGAGGCGACGAGCAATGAGCGACGCACAGAAGGCGCAAGCTTCAGCCCAGGAACAAACCCTCGAACTCGGCCTGCTCGACCAAATCGTCGAACAGGGCAAAGTGGGCACCGACACCGCCAGCAAAGAACGCGGCAAGTCGCTCATCAAGGAGTTCGTCCAGCAGGTCCTCCAGGGTCAGATGACCGTTTCGCGCGACACCGAGGCGATGATCAACGCCCGCATCGCGCAAATCGACCATCTAATCTCCATCCAGCTCAACGAAGTCATGCATCATCCCTCGTTCCAGAAGCTCGAAGGCTCCTGGCGCGGGTTGAAATATATGATGGACCAGAGCGAAACCAGCGACATGTTGAAGATCAAGGTCCTCAACGTTTCGAAGAAAGACCTCCTTCGCGACCTCCAGCGCGCCCCTGAGTTCGATCAGAGCGCAATGTTCAAAAAGGTGTACGAAGAAGAGTTCGGCGTCTTCGGCGGCGCGCCCTTCGCGGCACTCGTCGGCGACTACGAATTCGGCAAGCACCCGGAAGACATCGAACTACTCGAACGCGTCAGTAACGTCGCCGCGGCCGCCCACGCGCCGTTTTTGACCGCTGCCTCGAACGAACTCTTCAACCTCGAAAGCTACACCAGCCTCGATCAACCCCGGGACCTCGGTAAGATCTTCGACACCACGGAGTATGCGAAGTGGAAGAGCTTCCGCGCGACCGAAGACTCGCGCTACGTCGGCATGTGCCTGCCCCGCATTCTGGGCCGCTTGCCGTATGGCCCGGATACCAAGCCAGTCGAAGCCTTTAACTATCAGGAAGGCGTCGATGGGACAGAGCACAACAAGTACCTCTGGTCCAATGCCGCTTATGCCCTCGGAGCTCGTCTCACCAACAGCTTCGCCAAGCACCACTGGTGCGCGGCGATCCGCGGCGTCGAAGGCGGCGGACTTGTCGACGGTCTCTCCGTTCATAACTTCCGTACCGACGATGGCGACATCGCCATGAAGTGCCCCACTGAGGTGCCCATCACCGATCGCCGGGAAAAGGAATTGGCCGACCTCGGCTTCATTCCGCTGGTCCACTGCAAGGGCACGGACTACGCTGCGTTCTTCAGTGTCCAGTCGGCCCAAAAGCCTAAACTGTACGACAAAGACGCCGCCAACGCCAACGCCCGTCTCTCCGCCCAATTGCCCTATATTCTCGCCGTCAGTCGCTTTGCGCACTACCTGAAAGCCATGATGCGCGACAAGATCGGCAGCTTCATGTCCCGTTCGTCCTGCGAATCGTTCCTCAACCAGTGGATCTCGCAGTACGTGCTGCTCGACGACGATGCGTCGCCGGACATGAAGGCCAAATACCCCCTCCGCGAAGCTCGCATTGATGTCAGCGAGATTCCTGGCAAGCCCGGCGCTTATCGTGCCGTGTCGTTCCTTAAGCCGCACTTCCAGTTGGACGAACTCAGCGTTTCGCTCCGGTTGGTGGCAGACCTGCCGCCTCCGTCGAAGGGCTAAATGTGTTTGCGGGGGTTGATGGGAAATTCTCCTCGCCCCCGCGTTATCTTTTGAACCGGCTTTTACAGGCTGACTTAGTGAAAAGCTTACGGTGACTAACCCGAGAGACTTCACTCACCCTACAACATAGGTTTCTAAAGTAAATTAGGAGAGTACTCAAATGCCAATGGACATGTTTTTGACCTTAGACGGGATCCCCGGCGAGTCGATGGACAGCAAGCACCTAAAATGGATCGAGGTCCTCAGCTTCTCGCACGGGATGGCCCAGATCATCGGCGGTAGCCGTTCTTCCCAAGGCGGTGCCACCGGCGGCCGCGTCGACATCGCCGACTTCAACTTCCAAAAGAGCACCGACGCGACCAGCCCCAAACTCCAGCTTTTCTGCTGTAACGGCACCCACATCAAGAAGGGTACGTTCGAGGTTTGTAAGGCCACCGGCGACCAGACGGTGTTCTACGCCATCGCCTTCGAAGACGTCCTCATCTCCAGCTACTCTGCCACCGGTGCCCGCGACGGCGACGGCGTCCCGTCCGAGTCGGTAACCCTCAACCCCGGCAAGTACGAATGGACCTACACCCAGACGGACCAGAAGACCGGCAAGGCTGGCGGTAAGATCGCCTCCAACTGGAGCCTGATCACGAACAAGGGCGCCTAGTTCGGCCCCCTGCCCTTCCGCGGCATAGCCTTTCAAAAATGACAGCCAAGGATCTTTATCAGGCAGGAAAGCTGAAAGAAGCGATTCAGGTGCTGAACGTCGAAGTACGGGATAACCCGTCCGACGTTCGGCGCCGAACGTTTCTATTCGAACTGCTGACGTTTGCGGGCGAATACGATCGCGCGCAGAAACAGCTACAAGTACTCGCGAGCGAAAGCGGCGAAGCGCAACTCGGTACCGTTCTGTACCTCTCTGCTCTCCACGCCGAAAAAACTCGCAAAGAAACATTCGCCAAAGGCGACTATCCCACCCATGCCGGCGACGGCACTGCTCCGGATATCACCGGCGTACTCAACAAAAACCCCTTCGCCTCTGTCGTCGACGCCGACCCGCGCATCGGGCCGCGCCTCGAATGCTACGCGGCGGGTGCCTACATCTGGATTCCGTTCAAGCACATCGAAGAGATTGAGTGCATGCCGCCCAAGCGCGTGCGCGATCTCATTTGGATTCCCGCCATCGTCCGCACCGGTCCCTCCTTCAAAGCGATGGAACTCGGTGAGGTCCTGTTGCCGGTGCTCACGTGGGATGCCAGCATGGACGAAAATGATGACGTCAAATTAGGACGCATCAGCGAATGGTACGAGACCGAAAAGGGAGAAGTCTGCCCGGTAGGCCAGAAAATGCTTCTCGTCGATGGAGAAGAGTTGCCGATTCTCGAATTGCGCAAACTCGTATTCAACCATCCCGCCGAAGAACTGACCCCGGAACCCGCCGACGAATAAACGATGCCTCTCCGCGAAGACCTGCTGAATCCGATCCCCGGAGACAATCCGAGCGGAGAGTATCTTTATTATTCCCCTGTCTACGACAAGATAAAAGAAGCCCGTCGCGAAGACGACGAAGGCCCCGTTGGCGATTGGCAACGCGAACGCAAGATGGCGGATTGGAACACCGTCATCAAGCTGGCCGGCGAATCGCTCGCCACCAAGTCCAAAGATCTGCAACTCGCCGTCTGGCTCACCGAAGCCCACCTCCGCAAGGAAGGCTTCGGTGAGTTCCAAAAATGTCTCGAACTCCTCAAAGACATCGTCGACACCTTTTGGGATACGCTCTATCCAGAACTGGAAGAAGGTGACTCCGAGTTCCGCGCCACGCCCATGCAATGGCTCGGAAACTTCGACCTCCAAGTCCAGTGGATCCCACTCGTCAAAACCTCAGCGGGCTATGGCGACATCAAGTATCAGGAGTCCCGGAAGGTCGGCTACAAAGCCGACGCGGAAAACGATAGCTCCAAGCTCGAAACCTATCTCGAAAAGACCAAAGAAGGCAAAATCAGCGCCGACGACTTCGATAAGGAGTTCAACGCGACGCCCAAGGTCTGGTACGTCAACATCCTCGCCACCCTCGACCTCACGCTCGAATCGCTCGAAGCCCTCCAAATCACCTGCGAAGATCGCTTCAGCGACATGGCCCCCGGCTGGACCAAACTCCGCGGGTCGCTCGAAAAAGTCCGCCAAACCGTCAATATCCTCCTGATTCGCAAACGCGAGAAGGAACCCGACGAACCCGTCGCCGGTGCCGAAGTAGAAGAGACCGTCGAAGAAGAAGCGCCCCAGGAAGAAACCTCTTACGACTCCGCCCCCGTCGCCAAGGTCGTTCGCAAAGGCGGCTCCCTCTCCGCCGAACCCGCCGACCGCGACGACGCCATCCAACGCGTCATCTCCGCCGCCAAGTTCCTGCGCAAAGAAGACGCCTACACCCCCGCCCCCTACCTCATGCTCATGGGCCTCCGCCACGGCGAACTCCGCGCCGGCGGCGAAACCCTCGACCCTCGCCTCCTCGAACCCCCGCCCACCGAAATCCGCCAGCAGCTCAAACAGCACTCCCTCGACTCCAACTGGCAAGGCGTCCTCGATACCGCCGAAGAAGCCATCGCCCTCCCCTGCGGCCGCGGCTGGTTCGACGTCCATCGCTACGCCGTCCAAGCCTGCGCCCAACTCGGCTACTACTACGCCGGGCTCCAAACCGGCATTCGCTCCGGCCTCCGCGGCTTGCTCACCGACTACCCCGCCCTCCTTGAAATGACGATGATGGACGACACCCCCACGGCCAACGCGGAAACCCTCACCTGGATCAAAGCCGAGGTCCTCACCGTCGGCTCCGCCGCCGCCGCGGAAGAAACCTCCTACGCTCCCCCGCCCGTCGAAGAGGAACGCACCCAAACCACCGGCGAGCCCCTGCCCCCCGACACCTGGGAACTGGCAACCCAAGCCGCCCGCGGCGGCCGCGCCCGGGAAGCCATCGACATGCTCGCCCGCGAAGCCGCCATCGAACGCAGCGGCCGCGCCCGCTTCCTGCGCAAAACCCAGCTCGCTTCCATCTGCATGGAGACCGGCAACGAAGCCATCGCTCAGTCCATCCTCGAACAACTGGCCGCCGAAATCGACGCCCGTCACCTCGACGAATGGGAGCCCGCCGAATCCATCGCCCATCCTCTGCTCCTTCTCTACCGCTGCCAACTGCGAACCGACCGCGAAAGCCCCGCCACCAAGGCCCTTTTCGCCAAACTTTGTCGGCTCGATCCCGGTCAGGCCCTGGGCGTTAGCCGACAATAGGTTATGGCAAAAGGTGACTTCGATCAGATCGTAACCCTCTCCGTACTCGATCGGCTGATTGACCGCGAGCCGAAGAATCCCACCGTCGAAGCCCGCCTCACCCGCGCCCAGTCCGTGCGCCTCATGAAGGCCGCCGTCAAACGGGATCTCGAATGGCTGCTCAACACCCGACGCATCAAAGAAGAATCGGTCGACGCGGCCTCCGAACTCACCCATTCCCTCTACAACTACGGCCTGCCCGACCTCACTAACTTTGGCCTCCACTCCTCCCGCGATCAGAACCGCCTCACCTGGATGCTCGAATCCACCGTATCCGTCTACGAACCCCGCCTCATGAACCCGAAAGTCTTCATGGAACCCGTCGAACCCGGCTCCAAAAAATTAAAATTCCGCATTGACGGCCTCCTGAATATGGACCCCGCTCCCGAACGCGTCACCTTTGACACGACTCTCGACCTCACCAGTCAGTCCTACGTCGTGAAGGGAGAAGGCGGTGCGTGACGAACTCCTGAATTACTACGAACGCGAACTAACTTTTCTGCGCCAAATGGGCGCCGAGTTCGCCGATAAGTACCCCAAAATCGCCCGCCGCCTTCTTCTCGAGCCCACCCAGTGCGAGGATCCCCACGTCGAACGCATGATCGAAGCGTTCGCTTTCCTGGCCGCCCGCGTTCACCTCAAAATCGACGACGAGTTCCCCGAAATCACCGAGGCCCTCCTCGGTGTCATCTATCCCCACTTCGTCCGGCCCGTCCCCTCCATGTCGGTCGCCGAACTCTCCTCCGACCCCGAAAACGCCGCCCTCATCACCGGCTTCCCCGTCCCCCGCGGCGCGGTCCTCAATTCCCGCCCCATCGACGGTCTCCCCCTGCGCTTCCGCACCTCCTTTGATGTCACGCTCTGGCCCATCATGATCAGCGGCACCCAGTGGAAAACGCCCGATCGTCTCTCCCCCGCCCCTAAATCCAGCGGTGCCACCGCCGCCCTCCGTACAGAAATCCGCTACGCTCCCGGCGTCCTGCCAGATAAACTCAATCTCCGCTCCCTCCGCTTCTTCCTCAACGGCGAAGCCGCTCTCATCCATTCCTTCTACGAACTCCTCTGCAACAACACCATGCAGATCCTGCTCCGCGACCTCACCCCCGGCTCGCGCAAAGCTCCCATCACCCTTCCCGCCTCCTGCCTCCAAGCCGTCGGCTTCCACGAAAACGAAGCGCTCATCCCTTATCCCCGGCGTTCCTTCGAAGGCTATCGCATCATCCAGGAGTTCTTCCACTTCCCCGAAAAGTTCTTCTTCATGGAACTCTCCGGTCTCGAAGAACTCATTGGATCCGGCTTTAAAACCGGCTTTGAACTCGTCGTCCTCATCAGCCGCTTCGAACGGCCAGACCGCATGCAGCAACTCGAAGTCGGCATCGGCCCCAACTCACTCAAGCTCAACTGCACGCCGATTATCAACCTCTTCAAGCAGACAGCCGAGCCGATCCTCCTCTCCCATAACAAAGCCGAGTACGGCATCGTCCCCGACGTCCGCCGCCCGCTCGCCATGGAGGTCTTCTCCGTCGAAGAGGTCCTCAGCTCCAACCCCTCCAGCGGCGACATCACCTACTTCGAGCCCTTCTACTCGTACCGCCACGGGGCCACCCGGGAGGCCAAACAAACTTTCTGGCAGTCCATGCGCCGCCAAAGCACCCGCCGCAACGACGACGGTACGGAGGTCTCCCTCTCGCTCGTCGATCTCTCCGGCCGCCCCATGCGTCCCGACTTCGATGCCATCACCGTCCGTACCATCTGCTCCAATCGCGACCTCCCCGCCCGTATGCCCATCGGCAACGAAGCCGGCGATCTCGAACCGCAAGGCCTAGCTCCGATTCGCAAGGTTACCATTCTCCGCAAGATGACGGCCCCGGTCCGCCCGCCCGTCGGCAAGGGCGCCCTCTGGCGTCTTATCTCCCACCTCTCGCTCAACTATCTGTCGCTCGTCGAAGACGGCAAAGAGAGCTTTCAGGAAATCCTCCGCCTCTACGACTTCGAAAACTCTCCCGCTCTCCAAAAACAGATCCTGGGCATCACCTCCATCTCCAGCCAGCGCCACTTCGCCCGGCTCGTCTCGCTTAACGGAATCTCCTTCGCCCGTGGATTGAAAATAGACATGGAACTCGATGAAGAGCAGTTCGTCGGTGCCGGCGCCTACCTCTTCGCGAGCGTCGCCGAACGTTTCCTCGCCCTTTATGTAACGATGAATAGTTTCAGTCAATTAACCGTGCGGACCAAGCAGCGGAAGGAGGTACTAGGCGCATGGCCCCCGAGAACCGGTCAGCAGATTCTGCTCTAGACCTCCCGCCCATCGAAGCTCCTCCCGCTTACCGCCCGGGCATGGCCCTGCTCCAGCAGCGCCTTGCCGAACGCGGCTACGAATTCGAGTTCTTTCAAGCTGTCCGTCTGCTCGAAAGACTCTCCCCCCAGCGTTCCCCCGTCGGCCGCTTCAACGTCCCCGGTTCCGAAGTCGCCCGCTTCGAAGTCAACCAGGAAATGGGCTTCCCCGCCAGCCCCATGGAAGGCATCGAGTTCGTTGACGGCCAACCCGCGCGCATCAAAATTAACTTCATGGGCCTCACCGGGCCCCAGGGCGTCCTCCCCCTCTACTACACCGAACTCATCCGCGAACGACTCCGCAGTCGAGACCTCTCAGCCGCCGCCTTCCTCGACATTTTCAATCACCGCATCGTTTCCCTCTTCTATCAAGCCTGGGAGAAATACCGCTTCCCCATCGCCTACGAACGCGGCGACCGCGACCGCTTCTCCCACCACCTCCTCGATCTCATTGGCCTCGGCACCCCTGCTCTCGAGAACCGCCAACCCCTTCCCGACGATTCCCTCATCTACTACACCGGCCTCCTCAGCCAAAGCGCCCGTTCCGCCTCGGCCATGCGCAACCTCATCGCCGACTACTTCAACGTACCCTGCGAGATCGAACAATTTATCGGAGCTTGGTATCCCCTCATCGAAGAGACCCAGTGCTGTCTCGACTCCCAAGACGTCACAATTTCTGAGCAATTAGGCGTCGGTGCCGTTGTCGGCGACGAAGTCTACGACCAACAATCCGCCGTCCGTATCATCCTGGGCCCCTTGTCGTTGCGCCAATATTGTGATTTCCTACCAGACGGTGTTGCCCACGAACCACTCAAGGCGCTCGGTCGCCTGTTCGGCGGGCCCACCCTCGACTTTGAAGTAAAGTTAATTCTCGCCAAGGATCAGGTGCCCGAATGCCATGTCGGCGTTCGCCCCCCCGCCGTCCGCGAGGAAGAAGAATTTACCCTCGACCAAATCCAACTCGGATGGACCTCCTGGGTCAAAACAGTGCCGCGCCACATCGATGCGGCCGATGCCATACTCCGTTTCTAGGTGAGCAAATGAGCGTAAATCTAAAAAGCCTAATCGGCAAACTGAACCAGACGACCCGCGCTGCGCTCGAAGGCGCCGCCGGACTGGCCCTCTCCCGGACCCACTACGATATCGAGATGGAACACTTCCTGCGGAAGCTCCTCGATGCCACCGATAGTGACGCCGCCCATATCCTGCGCCACTTCGGCGTCGACTCTTCCCGTCTCACGCAGGAACTCGACCGTAGCCTCGACCGGATCAAAACCGGAAACGCCCGGACTCCGGCCATCTCGCCGTCGCTCCTCAAGATGTTCACCGAGGCCTGGACCATCGGCTCCATCGAATTCGGTGACGGTCAAATCCGTACCGGACTCTGCCTGCTGGCCTTGCTCAGCAATGAGGAACTCGCCCGCATGGTGCGAGACATTTCGAAGGAGCTTCAAAAGGTCAACGCCGACGGACTCAAGAAAGAGTTCTCCGCCATCTCCGATGCCTCCAATGAATCCGTCGCCCCCCTCGCCGCCGCAGGTCCCTCCGGCTCCGGTGGTGGCACCGCCAAAGCAGGCTCCGGCAAACAGCCCAACCTCGACGCCTATACCGAAAACCTCACCGAAAAAGCCCGCAAAGGCAAGATCGACCCCGTTCTCGGGCGCGACGCCGAAATCCGTCAGCTCATCGATATCCTCCTCCGCCGCCGCCAGAATAACCCCATCCTCACCGGGGAACCCGGCGTCGGTAAGACCGCCGTCGTCGAAGGCTTTGCGCTTCGCCTCGCCCAAGGCGATGTTCCCGGCTCGCTGAAGAACGTCGAACTCCACTCCCTCGATCTCGCCCTGCTCCAAGCCGGTGCCGGTATCAAAGGCGAGTTCGAGAATCGTCTAAAGGGCCTCATCGAGGAGGTCAAATCCAGCCCCAAACCCATCATCCTCTTCATCGACGAAGCCCACACCATGATCGGTGCCGGTGGCCAAGCCGGTCAGGGCGATGCCGCAAACCTCCTGAAGCCCGCCCTCGCCCGCGGCGAAATGCGTACCGTCGCTGCCACCACTTGGGGCGAATACAAGAAGTACTTCGAAAAAGATCCCGCCCTCGCCCGCCGCTTCCAGGTCGTCAAGGTCGAAGAACCCACCGAAGCCGTCTGCATGGTCATGATGCGCGGCATCGTCGGCATGCTCGAAAAGCATCATCAAGTCCGCATCCTCGATGAAGGCCTCGAAGCCGCCGTCCGCCTCTCCCATCGCTACGTCGCCGGCCGTCAACTTCCGGATAAGGCCGTCAGCGTTCTCGATACCGCCTGCGCCAAACTCGCCCTCGGCCAGAACTCGACGCCCGCCCCCATCGAAGACCTCAGCCGTCGCATTGACGATCTCGAAGTCCAGCATCGCGTTCTCACTCGTGAACAAGCCGTCGGCACCGACCACGCCAAACGCCTCGCCGCCATCACCGACGAACTCGCCACGTCCAAGGTCGATCTCGCCACCATCAAAGCTCGCTACGAAAAGGAGACCGTCGTTGTCCTTAAAATGCGCGAACTCCGCGGCCAGATTGAAGACAAAGCCGCCGAAGCCAACGCCGCCGAAGAGCTCGGCCCGATGCGCGAAGAACTCGCCAAAATGGACGAAGAGCTCAAGGGCCTCCAGGGCGAAAACCCGCTCATGGGCGTCTGCCTCGATGGCCAAGCCGTCAGTGAAATCATCTCCTCCTGGACAGGTATCCCCGTCGGCAAAATGCTCAAGGACGAGATTGAAAACACCCTCAACCTAACCGCGCAACTCACCCAGCGCGTCATCGGTCAGGATCACGCTCTCGATACCATCGCCCAGCGCATCAAGGTTACCAAGGCCAAGATGGAAGATCCCAATAAGCCCATCGGGGTCTTCATGCTCGTCGGCCCCTCCGGCGTTGGGAAAACCGAAACCGCGCTCACCCTCGCCGACCTTCTCTATGGCGGGGAACGCAACATGATCACCATCAACATGAGCGAGTTCCAGGAAGCCCATACCGTCTCCACTCTGAAAGGCTCGCCCCCGGGATACGTCGGCTACGGCGAAGGCGGCGTCCTCACCGAAGCCGTTCGTCGTCGGCCCTATTCTGTCGTTCTGCTCGACGAAGTCGAAAAAGCCCACCCCGACGTCCTCGAACTCTTCTTCCAGGTCTTCGACAAGGGCCAAATGGAAGACGGCGAAGGCCGCGAGATCGATTTCAAAAATACGATCATCATCCTCACCACCAACGCCGCCACCGACCAGATCATGAAGCTGACGGCTGATCTCGAAACCGCCCCCACCCCGGCCGGAATCGTCAAGATCATCAAGCCCGAACTCGACAAGGTCTTCAAACCGGCCTTCCTCGGCCGCATGGTCGTCATCCCGTACTACCCCGTCCGCGATGCCGCCCTCAAGCAAATCATCCGCCTCAAACTCGGCAAAATCCAACGGCGTCTCAAACAAAACCACGCCATGTCCCTTGTCTACGACGACGCGGTGCTCGATACCATCGCCGCTCGCTGTACTGAAGTCGAAAGCGGCGCTCGCAACGTCGACAACATTCTTACTAACTCGCTGCTGCCCGACATCTCCAACCAGATTCTGTCCATGATGGCGACCGGCGAGCAGAAGGAAAAGATTTCCGTCACGATGGGCGAAGACGGCGCATTCCTTTACTCCTAAGCCCCCTCCCAACCCCCGCCCTCACGCCAAGACCGCAACCCGCTCCTGGCGTGAGGGTTTTTGCTCCCGGTTCGCGCAATCACTAGAGAGAACGGAAACTCAGTATGGCTGATAAAATGACGCAGAAAGATCGACGACTGGTCCTTACCACCCCGCTCGGCGATGATGTCCTGCTCATTCGCTCCATTCGTGGCCGCGAAGCGGTATCCACTCTCTTCTCCTACGAAATTGAAGCCTTCACCGGCAACGCCAACAGCGTCGATTTCTCGAAACTCATCGGCCAACCGATGTCGGTCTCCCATACTCTCGACAACTCCGGCTTTCGCTACTTCCACGGCATCGTCAATCGTGCCGCCCGCGGCGCTCGCGGCTTCGACTACACCGCCTATCGCTTCGAAATTGTCCCCCTTCTCTGGCTTCTCACCCGCATCCACCAAAGCCGCATCTTCCAACAGATGACCGTCCCGGAAATCCTGAAAAAGGTCCTCGCCGGCATCGACACCGCCTACGAAATTCAAGGAACGTTCGAAAAACGCGACTACTGCGTCCAGTACCGCGAAACCGACTTCGCCTTCGTATCCCGCCTCATGGAGGAAGAAGGCATCTTCTACTTCTTCAAACCCTCCAAAGATGGCCACAAACTCGTTCTCGCCAACGCTGCCGCCTCCCATCCCGATACCCCCCATCTCAACAAAATCGAGTATGCGGAAATAGACGGCGGCAGCGAAAATATCGAAAAAATACAGTATTGGGAAAAGGTGCAATCCCTCCGCAGCGGTAAAGTCACCCTCTGGGACCACTGCTTCGAGATGCCCCACAAAAACCTCGAAGCCCAGGATACAATTCTTCCCAACGTCGCCATAGGCTCCACCCAGCACAAGCTCTCCGTCGCCAACGACAAACTCGAAATCTACGACTACCCCGGCGCCTACGCCCAACGCTACGACGGCATGTCCCCCAGCGGCGGCGAACAAGCCAGCGAACTCCAGAAAATCTACGAAGACAACAAACGCACTGTCGGCATCCGCATGCAGCAGGAAGCCATCTCGGGCCTTGCCATCGAAGCTCGCACCGACTTCGGCGGCATGGTGGCCGGGCATAAATTCGAACTCATCCGCCATTTCAGCGACGACGGCACCTATGTCGTCACCGAAGCAGACGTCGCCTTTCTCCAGGGCGGCGGGTACAACAGCAGCGAAGGCGATGACGGCGACGAGCACTTCGACGTCTCCCTCCGCTGCATCCCTATGGAACTGCCCTTCCGGCCCATGCAAGTCACCCCCAAGCCGGTCATCAACGGTACCCAAACCGCCGTCGTCACCGGCCCGTCCGGCGAAGAAATCTTCACCGATAAATACGGCCGCATCAAAATCCAATTCCACTGGGACCGCGAAGGCAAAGGCGATGGCAGCAGCTCCTGCTGGGTCCGCGTCGCCACCCTCTGGGCCGGTAAACAGTTCGGAACCATCTTTATCCCCCGCATCGGTATGGAAGTCGTGGTCGCCTTTGAAGAAGGGGACCCCGACCGCCCCATCGTCGTTGGCTGCGTCTACAACGCTGACTGTATGCCGCCCCACGTCCTGCCGGACAACAAAACCATGTCGGGCTTCAAAACCCGCAGCTCGCCCCACGCCGGTGCCGACAACCTCAACGAAATCCGCTTCGAAGACCTCAAGGGCGAAGAGTGCGTCTTCATCCACGGCGAAAAAGACGTCGACTTCCGCGTCAAAAACGACTATCGATCCTACATCGGCCACGACTACGGCGAAAAGATCATCGGCGACGTCAAACTCGCTTACGACACCAACTTCGATACCAAAATCGGCGTCAACCAATCCGTCGAAATCGGCACCGACTACAGCCTCAAAATCGGCGGCAAATCCGCCACCGCCATTACCGGAGGCCACACTCTCAAAGTGACCGGCGACTCGCTCCACCAGTCCACCGGCAACATGCATATGAAGTCCACCGGCACCATCAAGGTCGATGCCACCGGGGTGATCGAAATCACCAGCCCCGCCGGCGTCACCCTCAAATGCGGTGGGAGTTTTGTCAACGTCGGTCCCTCCGGTGTCGCCATCAAAGGTCCCATGGTCCTGATAAACTCCGGCGGTGCCGCCGGCTCCGGCTCCGCTGTTTCCGCCCTGTCCCCGCTCGCCCCCAAACCCCCCCCCGAAGCACTCAAACCCGGCACCACCGGCCTCCCCAAAGCAATGGCCGCCGCCACCGGTAAAGTCGCCGCTCTCGGTGCCGCCACGGCTGCCACGGCTGCCACCGCTGCCGCTGCTGCCGATTCGGCCCAAACCCACAAAGCCAACTCCGAAGAAAACAAAGAAAAGAAAAACTGGATCGAAGTCCATATGGTCGACGAAGCCGGTGCCGACGTCCCCAACCAGCCCGTCAAAATCACCCTTCCCGACGGCAAGTTCTCGGAAGGCACGACTAATGAAAAGGGTAAATACCGCGTCGACGGCATCGACCCCGGAGATTGCGTCGTCACTTTCCCCGATCTCGACCAGGAAGCCTGGAAGGAGAAATAACCCATGCCCATCGTAACCGTCAATCGCGGCGATAGCATTCCCAGCCTCGCCCACGACAACGGCCACTTCTGGGAGACTCTGTGGAACCACGGCGACAATGCCACCCTCAAAGCGCTCCGCAAAACCCCCAATATTCTCATGCCTGGCGACGAAGTTTTCATTCCGGAAATCCGCATCAAAGAAGTTCATAAGGGCACCGACAGCACGCATAAGTTCGTCCGCCGCGGCGTCCCGGCCAAAATCAAAATCCAGCTTATGATGCTCGGCGAACCCCGCAAAGGCGAGAAATACACCCTCATCATCGATGGCGTCGCCACCGAAGGTACCGCCGACGACCAAGGCATCGTCGAGGCGTTCATCACCCCCAACGCCAAAGGCGGTAAGCTCATCCTCGTCGCCACCGGCGAAGAGATCCCCGTCGAACTCGGTCGTCTCAACCCCATCGATACCATCTCCGGCGTCCGTCAACGCCTTAGTAACCTCGGCTTCGAATGCACCGATGGCGACGAGCTCGACGACCAGACCCAATCCGCTCTCCGCCTTTTCCAGGCCGCGCAAGACTTGGAAAAGACCGGAAAAATCGATTCTATAACGCGCGGTCGCCTCCACGACCTGCATCCCTAATCCTACGGAGTTCGTCCTATGCTAGACGCAGTAAGTTCCGGTCTTGACGCCGTCAGCGGAGCCCTCGGCGGAGCGGTCCCCGGGGGCCCCGGTGCCCCAGCCCCCATGACGTTCACTCAGGGCGAACGCCTCGGCGGCAACACTGACGCCTCCCCGGGCTTCCAATCCCCCAACGAACTCCGCCCCCGCGACGCCGGTGCCCCCATCGAGTTCATCCACATGGGCTACGCCCACCCGGACTCCTCGTTCAACTTCAACCACGCCAGCATCAAAGACGACGTCAACCTCGAAGTCACCCCCGGCTCCACCACCCACGGCATCATGTTCCGCGCTGCCCTCGAGCGAGAAGCCCTCCTGCTCTCCTGCTTCATGACCGCCACCCAATCCGTCATGGCCGACCTCGAAAAAACCAAAGGCGGCCTCGGGGAAATGGTCTCCATGGGCGCTGACCTCCTCGGTGCCGGCGGTGGCACCGCCGCCCCCAAAGCCGCCGATGTCAACCCCTTCGGCGAAGCCGTTAAAACCGCCATTACCCCCCTTAACGCCGCTACCTTCGGCTACAAACCCGTCCACAAGTGCGGCATCGACCTCCACCAAGCCCGCTCCAACTACCGCGCCTTCGTCGAAAAACTCCTCGCTCCCCCCTCCAACGACCCCACCGGCGGCATGCTCAGCAAACTCCCCATGATGCCCGGCATCCCCACCGGCGTCAAGGACGTCTTCAACTTCATCACCGGACTCGCCATGAAACCCATGGATGTCTACCTGGGCTTCTACGTCCGCCTTGCCAAAGAACTCGAACCCGTTATTGAAAAGTCCGTCCGCGCCTACACCGTCAAAGCCATCCTCGCCCAAGACAGTCCCATCTTCTACCTCTGGTATCCCAAGCCCCTCTCCCCCCCAGCGCCGGAAGGTGCCCCCGGACCCGGCACCGGCATCGGCTTCCTCGACGACGCCAAAAAGAAGTTCGACGAAGTTAAAAACAAAGTCGAAGGCGTAGCCGACGATGTCATGGACTTCCTCAGCGCCGGTGCCCCGCCCGAGCCGCTCCCCGGTGCCACCTACCTCGATCAAGCCATGCAGATCGCCCCCGCCCCCTTGGTCCCCGGTGCCCCCCCCGCTCCGCCCAAGGAAGTCTCCGCCCTCATCCTCAGCGGCTTCAAAGCCGCCCTCGGCCTCAATAGCTTCCCCGGCTTCATCGAAAAAATAATCACCGAAGTCACCGTGATGAACAACGAGTTCCTCCGCGAAGTCTACCTCAAGCTTATGGAGCGCCCCGCCGTCGAACCCATCCAGGAAGCCGCTATGTATCGCGCCGCCCGCGCCCGCCTCCTCGATAAACTCGTCGTCCTCGTCATGGAGCAGATCGGCTTCCTCCAGAGAGCCAAGGAGTTCGCCATAAACGTCCAGGGAAAGTCCGTCTCCCCCGGAGCCGCTCTCCTCGAAGAAGGCAAGGACACCCTCAACGACGAAGTCCTCCGCCACATGAACGTCGCCCTCGAACTCACCATGGGCGAACTCGTCGACAAACTCGAAGGCGCCCGCCAACAGGCCGTCGCCGCCAACGCCATTGCTATGGAAGTCTACCTCGGCATGTTCCCCTGGCTCATGGCGCTCAACTTTCGCAATACCTTCTTCCCGGTCTGGGACCTCGTCATGGACAACACCTTTGGCAAAATCGACGGCCCCCTCGGCGACGCCGTCAAGTCCGCGAAGAGCACTATGGCCGACATCAAAAAGAAGGTGGACGACGGCCGCGAAACCGCTATGCGCCTAAAGAAGATCAAGGACCGCGCCACCAATCAGGGCCTCCAACTCGGCAGCGGCGGCCAGAACCTCACCGGCATCAAGGACGATTGGGAGTCCGACCTCCCTCCCGACCAGGCTCCCGCCAAGCCCACCGTCGTCGCTTTCTTCCCTTTCAGCGCCCGCCTCGTCGACGGAGCCGCGGAGAAGATCACCCTCAGCATCTACAACGAAGTCAAAGGCAACCACAAATTCGCCGCCGCCGCCCCGCCCACCTAGCTTCCGCGTTAGCCTAGTACGATAACCGTATGTTGCGCCGCCGCTCCCTTCTGCTCCTCGGCTCCGGTGCCCTCTACGCCGGCCCCCTCGAAGACCGCATCCGCCGCATCGAGCAGCGCTGGGCCCCCTCCGCCGCCATGGCGACCACCCAAGTCCCAGCCGTCAGCGTCGCCGTCTTCCGCGATGGCCAAATCGAATGGGCCCGGGCCTATGGCGTCGCTACCACCACCGGCACCCTCTTCCAAGCCGCGTCCATCTCGAAACCCGTCGCTGCCATGGCCGCCCTCCACATGGCGCAGTTCGGCAACTTCACCCTCGACGAACCCATCAACCAAAAACTCAAAAGCTGGCAAGTCCCCCCCCACGAGTTCACCGCACAGGTCACCCTCCGCGGCATCCTCGGCCACACCGCCGGCCTAACCGTCTCCGGCTTTCCCGGCTACGCCGAAGACTCCGAAGCCCCCTCTGTCCTCGAAATCCTCGACGGCCGCAAACCCGCCAACACGCCACCGATCCGCGTCGACATCGCCCCCGGGTCGCTCTACCGCTACTCCGGCGGCGGCTACACCGTCCTCCAGGTCCTCCTCGAAGACCGCTTCGGCAAATCGTTCCCCGAACTCATGCGCCGCATCGTCCTCCAGCGCCTGTCGATGTACACGAGCACCTACGAACAGCCCCTCCCAGCCGAATCCGCCTCCCGCGCCGCTGTCGGCTTTCGCTCCAACGGCCGCTCCTACACTGGCGGCTGGCACCTCTACCCCGAAATGGCCGCCGCCGGCCTCTGGACCACCCCCATCGACATCGCCAAGTTCGCCATCGAAATCCAACAAACCCTCGCGGGAAAATCCACCAAAATCCTTGAAAAGGCCTCCGCCGAACTCATGGTCACCCCCCACATCGGCCGCCACGGCCTCGGCCTCGTCGCCGTGCCCGCCTGGTTCGGCCACTCCGGCTCCAATGCCGGCTATAAATGCCAGTTCTGGGCCGCCCGTAACGGCGGGCACGGTGCCGCCGTCATGACCAACTCCGACAACGGCATGAAGCTCATCAAACCCATCTTCGATGCCATCGCCGCGGAGTCCGCTTGGCCCCCCGGCCTCCCTTCCTAATTCAATCGCGTCGCCAACACCCGGGCCTCCGCATCGGCCTCCTTCTCGCTCAACCCCACCGTCCCCGTCATCCAGGCCCCCCGCGTAAACACAAACACCGGCTGCCCCCCATCCATCCCAAAATAGCCCCCAAAACTCGGCACCAGTTTCGCCCCCTGCAAAGCCTTCTTCCAATCCAAGAGCAGAATCGCCGCCGTCGTCGGATCCTTCAGCTTCGCCACAAACACCCGATACTCCTTCGGGCCCTTCTTATAAGTCCCCAACGTTCCGCCCGGCATAAAGCTCTTCCCCAGCAGCGCCTTCGGCACCACCTCCGTCTTCACCCGATTCGGCACCGGTAGCCGCCGGCTCTCATCCGCGGGTTGAGCCCCGGCCGATCCCACCAAAATCAAAAAAAAGGTCCCACGCAACAGGTTTGTCATAGCGTATCGTTTACTCTAATCCATATGCTCCGCGTCGCGCTAATCCTCCTGCCCATCGCCCTCCAAGCCCAAGCTCCCCTGTTCGAAGAGGACTTCCAGAAATCCCGGCCCCACCGCGAGGGTGACTACCGCCAACTGAACAAGTTCGCCGACTCCCTCGCCCCCGCCGACTCGCTCCGCCAGCAATTCCGCTCCCGCATCGGCTTCCCCCCGCCCGGCTTCACCGCCCCGCCCATTCTCCGCTGCGAAACCATGGGCGAGGATGAAATCGCCACCTACTCCCGCTGCTGGGCCACCGTCGCCTCCAATCTCGAAACCTACGGCCTCTATCTCGTCCCCAAGGGTCTCAAAGCTCCCGCCCCTCTCGTCGTCTCGCTCCACGGCGGCGGCGGCTTCCCCGAGATGGCCCTCTTCAAGGGAGGCTCCAACTATCACGACCAGATCCGCGGCGCCGTCCGCCAAGGCTACGTCGTCTGGGCCCCCCAGTTCGTCATGTACCCCTTCCGTGACCGTGACACCGGCACCCCCATCCCCGCCGAAGTCCGCGCCGAACTCGACCTCAAATTTCGCAACGCCGGCTCCAGCCTCATGGCCGTCGAAGCCATGCGCGTCATCCGCTCCCTCGACCCCCTCCTCACCCGCCCCGAAATTGACCCCCGCCGTATTGCCATGATCGGCCTTTCCTACGGCGGCTACTACTCCCTTTACATCGCCGCCCTCGATCCCCGCATCAAAGTCGTCGTCGCTTCCTGCTCCTTCCGCGAAGCCCCTCTCGTTCGGGAAACCGTCATCGGCGGACGCCCCCTCGATCTCACCTCCCCCCAACAGGTCGCGCTGATCGCCCCCCGACCTCTGCAAATTCAAGTCGGCCTCACCGACAAAGCAGCCCCCCTTGAAAGCGTCCGCCGCGCCATCGCGGAAGCCAAAGTGCACCATCCAACAGTCGACTATCAGGAATTCAACGGCGGCCACGAATGGCGCGGAGACCTCGCATGGAACTTTCTCAGCAAACACCTCTAGAACGCAAACGCGAACAAGTCGGCTGGTACTTCTACGACTGGGCGAACTCCGCCTTCGCCTCCACCGTACTCACCCTCTTCCTTGGACCCTATCTCACCTCCATCGCCCGCAATGCCGCCGGCTCCGATGGCTTCATCCACCCCTTCGGCCTCAACATTGATCCCCGAGCCTTCTGGGGCTACTGCGTCTCGCTCTCGGTCATCGGTCAGGTCTTCGTCCTCCCCCTCGTCGGCGCCTTGGCCGACTACAAGCGCAGCAAACGCCAGTTCCTGGCGCTCTTCGCCTACCTCGGCGCCTTCGCCACCATGGCCATGTTCTTCGTCCAGGGCGAACGCTACCTCCTCGGCGGTGGCCTCTTCATCTTCGCCAACGTCGCCTTCGGTGCCGCCAACGTCATCTCGAACTCCTTCCTCTCCGAACTCGCCACTCCCGAAGAACGCGACTCAGTCAGCTCCCGCGGCTGGGGCTTCGGTTACCTCGGCGGCGGACTCCTCCTCATTCTCAATCTGGCGTTCTTTTCCAATGCCGAAGCCCTCGGCGTCACCGAAGCCTTCGCCGTCCGGGTTAGCGTCGCCTCCGCCGGTCTCTGGTGGGCCGGCTTCACTCTGATTCCCCTCGCCCGCCTCCGTAACCGCGGCACCCCCCAGCAATTACCTCCCGGCGAAAACATCGTTTCTGTCGGCTTCCGCCAGTTCTTTCATACCGTCAAGGATCTGCGGAACTATCCCCAGACGATGCTCTACCTCATCGCCTATCTCATCTATAACGACGCCGTCCAAACCGTCATCTCCCTCGCCGGCCAGTTCGGCAGCGATGAACTCAAAATGCCGATGTCCAAGTTGACCATGGCCATCCTGATGGTCCAGTTCGTCGCCTTCCTCGGGGCCATGCTCTTCAACTTCATCGCCTCCCGCCTCGGCGCCCAAAAAGCCATCCTCCTCGCCCTCGTCATCTGGGCCCTCACCCTCGGCTATATCTTCGTCGCCGTCAAGACACATCAAGAGTTCTTCATCATGTCCTTCATTGTCGGCTTGGTCATGGGCGGCAGCCAAGCCCTCAGCCGATCACTCTTCTCGCTGATGATCCCAGTCGGCAAGGAAGCCGAGTACTTCAGCGTCTATGAAATAAGCGACAAGGGGACCAGTTGGCTCGGTCCCCTTGTCTTTGCTCTGGCGTTACAGACTACGGGGAGCTATCGCAGCGCGATCCTTTCGCTCGTGGTCTTCTTCGTCATCGGCTTCATCCTGCTCAGCCGAGTCGACGTGAGACAGGCCGAAACTACCGCCCGTAATAGTTGATCGTCGTCGTCGTTACGCTCTTGTTGCCCGCCGTGTCGGTCACGGTCAACTCGAACGTATACGCTGCCTGACCTTGGCCGAACTGCACTGTCACCTTCGGTGTATTTGCCGCCGCGGGGGACAGGGCTGCCGATGGTCCGGTCGAACGCCATTGGTACGTCAATCCGGGTCCGGTCGAGGTGCTGCCGTCCAAGCTCGTCTCGAGCGCAAATACATCCCGTCCCTGGGTCACGATCTTCGCTTCCAACACCACCGCTGGTGCCGGAGGCGTCATCTCGTAGATCGCGATCGTGCCGCTGGTTTCGTTAGAAGTGATCAGCAACGGCTTCCCGTTCGGGCTCTGCGCCGCTGTGATCGTCAGAATCCCTTCCGGGCCCAAGTCGCCCGCCGTGAAGGCCGTCGGGTTGCCCGCAAAATCCCGCGAGTTGATCGCCGTCACATACACCGGCTTTTCCGGATCCGTCACGTCGAACACCATCGCTCCGCCCATCCGCTCCAGCGCGATGAACGCATAGATCCTGCCGTTCAGCTCGGCAATCGCGATGCCTTCCGGCTCCGGACCCTTATTGTCGCTCCGATCCTCCAGCGTATTGTTCGTGCTGCTGGCGTTAAAGTTCGCCGGGTAAAGCTTAGCCGCCATCTGCTCCAGAATGTCGCCGCTGTCATAAACTAGCTTACCCGAGGTATCCCAGATCGAGAACGACCGGCCGCCGAGCACGTACAGCTCATCGAAATCGCCGTCTTTATCGGTATCACCCGTCGCGTTCGTCACCGTCAAACGGCCCAGATTCTCGGGGCGCTTCAGCGTATCGCCGGTCGGGAACTTCGTCGGGTCCAGCCGCAGAGTGCTCACCCGAACCTCCTCGTTGTAAGCCGTATAAGCGCGGGAATCGCCCTCGTTTGCAGTAATCAGCCACGTCTTGCCCTTGGCTTGAAACGAGACGACCGCGTCCGGCTGGTACATCCCAAAAACCGGCCAATTCTGGATGTTGATTTTGGTATCCCGATCGCTGGCGTCGAAGCCATTGCCCGGCTTGCTGTGGTCTTTAAAGCCCAAACCCACCAGCCGGGTAAACGTGGCCGAATCAACGTCCAAAATGCCAAACGCGTTGGCCTCCTGCAGTGTCACCCAGGCCGTCTTCGAATCAGGCGAAAACGCGATGAATTCGGGCTCGATGTCCTGCGCCACGGTCGCCCCGGGGCCATAGATCCGGATGCTCGGGTCGAGACGGGTTCCGTTGAACTGTTTAAAACCGGCCGTCCGCACGTCGCTCTGCTTCACGTTCGCCACACCCATGCTGATGTCAATGATCGAGACGCTACCTTCCGGGTCCACTTTATAGTCGTCGCTCGGCTCGCCCTCGTCCGCGGTCAACACTTTCTTGCCGTCGGGGGTGAATGTCACCATGTCGGGCAACGGTCCAACCTTAACGCCGCTCAAAAAATTTCCGTTCATGTCATAAAACACGACCGAACCTGGATCCGTCTTCGGCCGCGCTTCCACCGCTACCGCCAGAACTCCATTCGCTACCGCTACGCTGTTCACCCCGGCCCCGAACAGCGGCGAGATGAAGATCCGGAAAATTTGCCGCGGCTGCGCGGGGTTCGAGATATCCAACGCTTCCACCACATTCGCCTGCGCGTTTACGAAGAATAGCCGCTTAGTTCCCGCGTCAAACGCGGCGATCTCCGCCGCTGCTTGGTCGAACACATTCGTCGAGTATCCGCCGATCTTTTTGATCCCGAAATCCTGCGCCAAGCCAGCGCCAGCAATCGCTAGAAAGAGTAATGTTTTTTTCATGCACTCTATGCGTATCAACTGAAGGTGACAAAAGAATTAACGCCGCGTAACAATTAGCCTACGACCACGATTCGTCCCTGGACGTCACCCTCCAACAGCAGCGGTGCGTTGAACACGACGTTGCTCAAATCAATCTCGGTCGTCATCTCCTCGAGCTTTTGAACCGGAAGCGTTTCCGCCAGCCGCTGCCAAATTCGGCGTCGCTCTGCGTTGGCTACCTCTACCGAATTGATCCCCAGCAAATTCACGCCGCGCAAAATAAACGGCAGCACCGTCGTCGCCAAGTCCTTCCCGCCAACCAACCCACAAGCCGCCACCGAGCCGTTCGAAGACATCTGTCGGAGTAAAGCCGCCAGCGTCGTCCCGCCCACCGTATCCACCGCCCCACCCCAGCGCTCCTTCTCCATCGGCTTGGTAGACTCCGCGCTCAACACCGCACGGTCGATCACTTCGGTCGCCCCGAGCCCCTTCAGATATTCCGTCAGCGCCGGCCGTCCCGTCGACGCCACCACCCGAAAGCCCCGCGCCGCCAGCAGCGCGATCGCCACGCTGCCCACGCCGCCTGCCGCCCCGGTCACCACAATCTCCCGGCCTTCCGGCCTCGCCCCGTTCCGCTCCAGCGCGTCGACACACTGCATTGCCGTGAAGCCCGCCGTCCCGATCGCCATCGCCTGCCGTATCGTGAACGGCGCCGGCACGGGAACGCACCACTCGCTCTGTACCCGGGCAAAGCCCGCGTAGCCCCCCCAGTGCCGCTCGCCGAGCCCACAGCCCGTCACTGCCACCTCCGACCCCGCCGGGAACTCCGCCGCGCTCGACTCCACCACCACTCCGGCCAAGTCGATCCCCGGCACCATCGGAAATTTCCGGACGACCCCCGGCCGCCCGGCGATCGCCATCGCGTCTTTGTAGTTCAGGCTGGAGTACTTCACCTCCACCAGGATCTCCCCCGGGGGCAGGTCGGTTGTCTCCAGATCGGTCAGTTTCCCGCCGGTCTCGGACAAAAGCAAAGCGCGAAACTTGGCCATGGTTTACTTCGCCGTGAAGTAGTTCACTTCGCCCATCATGACCGACTCGACCTTATCGGTTAGCTTGCCGTTGACTTCGCTCGCTTTCCGCGCCGCTACCCAAACCGAATCGGCACCGAACGCCTTCCATGCCTTCTCGCGCGCTTCCCGGCTCGGATACTTCAAGACATAGACGAGCGTATTCTCGCTGCCCTTCTCTTTATCGCTCGGTCCCCAGAAGCCGATGACTTGAATGCCGTGCTTGGCGAACAAGGCCATCGTGTGGTTCCGGAAGCGATTATGCAAATCTTCCATCTTGCCGGGTGCCGCGACATAGGTCCGCAACTCGTAGCACGTGGCTTCTTTCTTCAAGGACGGCGACGGAGCCGGGGTCTGGGCCAAGCTGAGGGCCGCTGTGGCCACGAGGGCCAAAATTAAAGTACGCATGAGCCCCAGTCTACAATGGAGTCTCCGGCAATGAAAGAACGAGTCCTATCCGCATTGGCGCAAGGCGCGACTCTAGTCACCGCCAACCGCCGTCTGTGCCGCAAATGGCGAGCCGATTTCGACGCCGCGCAGCAGGCGGCCGGCCATCGCACTTGGGCCTCGCCGCTCATCGTCAGTTACGACGACTGGCTCCACGACGCTCACCAGGATCGCTTCTCCTCCCAACTTCTCCTTTCTGATTTCGCCGAACGCTACCTCTGGGAGCAGACCATTCCCGACGCGGTCCTCCTCGATCGTCCCGCTACCGCCAAGATGGCCTCCCAGGCTTGGGCCCTGCTCTGCGCCTGGCGCGTCCCGCTCGATCACCCCGCCTTCGAAGAGACCGAAGATACCGCCGCTTTCGCCGCCTGGGCCGCCGACTTCACCGAACAATGCGACCGGCGGGATTGGCTTTGCTCGGCTTTGCTCGCCGATACGATCAACCCTGTCTCCGCCGAACTCTGGCTCACCGGCTTCGATGAACTCACCCCCCAGCAAGTGGCTTTGCTCGCTCGCCGCGACCGGCCCTACTTCGTCGCCGATTCGCCTAACCGGCAACCCGGCCTCGCCACTCTCGCCGCATATCCGGATGCTACCGCCGAACTCCGGGCCGCCGCCGCCTGGGCCCGCCAGCAGGTCGAAACCCGCGGCGCCCGGTCGGTCGGCATCGTCGTGCAGGATCTAGCCGGCCGTCGCGATCTCGTCGAGGCCATCTTCCGCGAAACGCTCGGCGGCAATCTCGCCAACCTCTCGCTCGGCAAACCGTTGACCGACTACCCGCTCATCGACTCCGCCCTGCGTCTGCTCCATCTTGCGTGTCACCCCCTGCCCTTGTCTGAGATTGGCCAACTGCTGCTCTCGCCGTTTCTGCTCGGTGGCGTCAGCGAGTACCGAGCCCGGGCCCGTCTCGACGCCAAGCTCCGCCGGGACAAAACCCTGCGCCTGAACGCCGCCGAACTCCGCGGCGACGACTGCCCCCGCCTCGGCGAAGCGCTCGCCGGCCTCTCTGTCGCGTCCGAACCGAAATTCCCCTCCGACTGGGCCGCGACGTTTCTCCAACTTCTCGGCTCCGCCGGTTGGCCCGGCGAGCGAACGCTCTCCAGCGAAGAGCGGCAAACCGAGCGCCGCTGGCAGAAGGTGCTCGGCGCGTTTAGCGAACTCGACTTCGTCGCCGGTCGCCTCGGCCCCCGCCCCGCCCTTTCCCTGCTCGAACGCCTGCTCACCGAAGAGGTGTTCCAACCCGAAACCCAAACCCTGCCGATCCAGATCCTCGAAGCGCTCCAAGCCGCCGGCGCCCAGTTCGATGCGCTTTGGGTGCAGGGTCTCGACGACCGCGCCTGGCCGCCCGCCGCTAAACCGAACCCGTTCCTGCCCTACCGCTTGCAGCGCGAACGCGGGCTCCCCCACTCCTCGGCCGAACGCGAACTCGATTTCGCCCGCAAGATCATCGCCCGTCTCCAGCAGACCGCGCCGCACATCGTCTTCAGTTACGCCCATCGCGACGGCGACATCGAACTCCGTCCGAGTCGGCTCATCGCCCATCTCCCTCCTTTTGCTGATACTCTCCCGTCCTATCCAACCTGGCCCCAGATGATCCGCGAGGCGGCTGTGATCGAGACCTTCGAAGACCGCCAAGGCCCCGCCCTGCCCCCGATCGTTCAGGTGCCATCCGGGACCGCGGCGATCAAAGCTCAGGCCCAGTGCCCGTTCCAAGCCTTCGCCCTGACCCAGCTGAACGCCCGGCCGCTGGAAAGCCCCGAAGAAGGGATCGACGCCCGGGACCGGGGTACGATGCTCCATAAGGCGCTCGAACTGTTCTGGCGCGAATGTGGCGACCACGCCACGCTCGTCTCCACCGACTGGACCGAACTGCTCGACCGCTGCATCGGCGAGGCGGTCGCCGAACTCCCCGGCGCTTTAGGATTGCTCGAACGGTTGCGGCTCCGCCAAGTGCTGAGTGAATGGTTCGCCGTCGAAGCCGAACGCGAGCCCTTTCGCGTCGTCGGCTTTGAACAGCGGCTGATTCCGGACTTCAAGGGTTTGAGCCTCTCGACCCGGGCAGATCGGATCGACCGGCTGCCCGATGACAGCACCGTGATCCTCGACTACAAGACCAGCTTGGTCTCGAAAAAAAGCTGGGACGGCGACCGGCCGGATGAACCGCAGTTGCCAATCTACGCCATCACGGCCAACCCGACGCCGACGAAGGTGGCCTTCGCCCAGGTCCAGCGCGGCGCTTGCAAACTGGTCGAGGCTCCGGTGCCGGTCGAAGATTGGCGGACGGTGATCACGGGGCTGGTAGACGAGCTCCGAGCCGGCGTGGCGACGGTGGAGCCGAAGGACAACGGCAAGCCGTGCGCCTATTGTCATCTCCATACGCTGTGCCGGATCGCGGAGGTGACCCCTGCCTGACGTGGTACGCGAGCGAGTGCTCGATACGACCCAATCGTTCCTTGTGCAGGCTCCAGCGGGCTCGGGCAAGACGGAGCTGTTGACGCAGCGCTTTCTGGCGCTGCTGGCGACTGTCGAACAGCCCGAATCCGTGGTGGCGATTACGTTCACGAAGAAGGCGGCCGGGGAGATGCGAGCTCGCCTCGTGCAGGCCTTGGAGCTTGGGCTGGGGCCCGAGCCGACTGAGCCGCACAAGCGCAAGACCTGGGCGTTCGCGCTGGCTGTGAACGAGCGCGGCTGGGATCTCGTCGATAACCCGGCCCGGCTCCGCATTCAAACCTTCGATGGGTTCTGCCGCTCGCTGGCTGAGCAGATGCCGTGGTTGAGCCGGTTCGGGACGCCGCCTCAGATTTCGCCGGAGCCGGGCAGCCTGCATTACTCCGCGGCGCTGGCCGCCGTCCGGGACGTCGAGCGGGGCAACACTTCGGTGGCCCGCTTGCTGTTGCATTTAGATAATCAGTTCGGCCGCGTGGTCGAGAAGATCGCGGAGATGCTGGCCCGGCGCGACCAGTGGCTGCGGCATCTGCACGTTGATCGTCCGGGGCTGGAGGCCGCGCTCGGGGTGATCGCCGGGCTCCATCACGACCGGCTGCGGGCGGCGGCTCCGTCGGGGGTCAGCGGCCCTTGGGCCGAGGTGCAAGCGGCGGCGCTGACGAAGGCCGGTACGGTGAGTAAGAAGTGGGCGAAGGCCAACGGACCGTCCGAGGCCTTCATCGAGCTGATTGAGAAGCCGCTGCCGCCGGAGCGGCTGACGAACGAACAATGGGAGCTGACCGAGGCGATCCTCGACGTCTTGAAGCTCGCCGCCGCGGAGCTGAAGCTGTTGTTTCAAGAGCGCGCCGAGACCGACTACGCCGAGGTCGCGATGGCGGCCATCGCGGCGCTCGGAACGCTGGACCAGCCGACGCCGCTGGCCGAGGCGTTGTACTACCGAATCGAGCATCTGCTCGTCGACGAGTTCCAGGATACCTCTTCGTCGCAGTACGAGATTCTGCGGCGGTTGACCGCCGAATGGGTCCCGGGTGATGGCCGGACGCTGTTTTTGGTGGGCGACCCGATGCAATCGATCTATGGCTTTCGCGAGGCTGATGTTGGTTTGTTTCTACGGGCGGCGGCCGAGGGGCTGGGCCATTTGCCGTTGGAGTTCCAACAGCTGACGCGGAACTTTCGGTCCGACCGGGAGCTGATCGGTTGGTTCAATGCGGTGTTTCCGTCGGTGCTGGCTCCCGAGGTGGACATCGAGACCGGGGCAGTCCCCTATGCCGCGAGCGAGGCGACGCGGGAGTATCCGAATTGTGAGGTGACCCCGCTTTGGGGTGGAGCCGATACGGTGGCCGACCTCGTCGAGCGGCATCCGGAGAGTAAGATTGCGATCCTCGTGAGGAACAAGAGCCACGCGGTGCCGATCATGGCTGAACTGCAGAAGCGGGGAGTTCGTTTTCAGGCGGTAGACCTGGACCAGTTGGGCGAGCGCAGCGCGGTGCGGGACCTGGAAGCCTTGACCCGGGCCCTGCTGCATCCCGAAGATCGAACGGCTTATCTGGCGGTGTGCCGGGCCCCGTGGGCGGGCTCCACGCTGGCAGATTTGGCGGCGGGACTGGCTCCGCCCCGGGTTGTGGAGGCGCTCGAAACGGCTCGCCGCGAACGGCAACGCGGCGGCCTGCGGCAGCAGGTGGAGCGGCTGTGGCTGGCTCTGGGTGGCCCGGCCACGCTGGCTTCGGCGACAGATCTCGAAAACACCGCGGCCTTCTTTGCACTGCTCGATTCGTTTGATCCGGCGGCGGATTTGACAGCTGCCTTGCAGCGTTTGTTCGCCCGGCCAGACCCGCTGGCGGACGGCCGGATTCAGATATTGTCGATGCATAAAGCGAAGGGCCTGGAGTTTGACGTGGTGATCCTTCCGGAGTTGCACCGGATCGGTGCCAACGACCAGCCGAGCTTGCTGCGCTGGCGCATGGCCGGGGAAGAACTGCTGTTGGGTTGCATTCGCGAGACCGGCGCGGGGCCGGACCCGATTTACGAGTATTTGCGGGACCACGACAAGACGCGGACGACGCTGGAGATTTCGCGGTTGCTGTATGTCGCTTGCACCCGGGCAAAGCGGCAGCTTTATCTTTTGGTCCACGGCAAGCTCCGCCGTGGGACCTTGGGCCATCTTCTGGAGGCGACGTTGGCGCCGGTGATTCAGCCCGTTGATGGTGCCGAGCCCGGGGCGACCCGGCAGATTTTGCGGCGGTTGCCGGCGGATTGGCCGACTCCGCTCCCGCCGGAGCCGATGGCTTGGCCGCAGGTCGAAGAGATTGACGAGGTCGATGACGCCAAGGAGTCAGGACCCTGGGAGCAGCGGGCGACCGGGACGGCGGCCCACTTGATTTTGCAGCGGATCGCCCGGGACGGGTTGGCTGCCTGGCCCGAGAAGCGACTGGAGGAAACGAAGCCATTCTTGCGGACGCAGTTGCCGGAAGAGGCGGTGGAGCATTGTTTGCTGGCACTGCGAGCTACGCTGCGGAGCGAGCGCGGCCAATGGATCCTGAGAGACCAAGCCGAGGCCCGGAACGAATGGCCGCTGACGGGGCGCATTGGAGACCAGCTTTACAGCGTGATCCTGGATCGGACGTTTGTCGATGAGATGGGGACCCGGTGGATCATTGACTATAAAACTGGCCGACCGACGGCGGCGCATCAGGAGCAGTTACAGCGTTACGGGCACTTGCTGTCGGCGATGGACGACCGCCCGGTGCGGTTGGGTTTGTACTACCCGCTGAGCAGCGAGTGGGTCGAATGGGGCTTTACGACTTCTCCGCCAGGAGAATCAGCGACTGCCCGAGCGGAAGGTTAACGCCGCCGGCGAGCAGGGCTGCTTCGGCCGCGAGCGGAGCGTAGAGCAGGCTATCGAGCCACGGGGCGACGGGTTCGACTCCGCTGGAGGCTTGGCCGCCGAGGAGCGGTTCGACGAGGCGGAACTTGAACAGGGCGACGGGCATGAGCAGCGAGTTGGCGTAAGTGCAGCGCAGGGTTCGGAACCCGTGTCGTTCGGCGAGGGCGAGGAGCCGGGATTTGGTAAAACGCTGGCGCTCGTGAGCGAACTCGGAATGTTGGCTCCGCAAGATATCGAGGGCGGAGACGCGCAGGGCGAGGAGTCCGCCCGGTTCGAGGACGCGAGCGAACTCGGCGAGGGGTTTGTCTTCCTTGCCGCGGGGCAGATGGACGACGACGTCCATGGAAACGACCGCGTCGAAGGCCTGGTTTTGGTACGGCAGTTGGCACATATCGGCCTGGACCATCCGCTGGACGCCGAGCGTTTTGCCGAACTCGAGGCCCTCCCAGCCGAGATCGAGGGGATACATCGGCCAGTTGTAGCGCTCTTGGAGGGCGAGGGCGAAGTGTCCGGTGCCGGCTCCGATTTCGGCAACGCGGCGAAACTTCCGTTTCCTGGCGGTGGGATCGAGCAGGCCGAACATAATTTGGCGCATGCCGCGATACCACCAGAAAGCGTTCTCGGCTTTAGCGATATTAGCGAATTCAGCCGAGTTCATCATAAAGGGGCCTTCCTTGTATCGCAGATTCGGAATTGAGGTGTCAAGCCGAGATTTTAAACGCGATTTTGGCTTCAATCATGGCGATAGATTGCTCGAGCGTCTCGGTGAAGACGGTCAGGATCAGGCTCGGCACGGCGGAGAAGTCGGCAGTGGGAGCAAATCGTTTGAGGCGAACTTCGATGGTGGCGAAGGTCCGGCGGACCTGGCGTTCGATCTCGGAGCTGACCGCCCGCCTCTGGGTAGGCCCTTTCGTTTGCAGTTGAGGAATCATGGTAGCCAACTTGATGATTTGGGTGATGATATCCTCTTCGGCCTTCAGCATGGAGTAGAGGCCGCGTTGCGAACGTTTGACTCTGACCAGGATTCGGTCGGCGAGCGCGGGGTTAAAGGCTTCGGATTGAACGGGCCCCAGCGAACGGGTGATTGGCCGCAAAAGATGGAGTTCTCCGCCAAAAGTTCGTTCGATCCAGTGAAAGCAGCGGCCCATCATGCGGTGGTCGAGAATATCGTAGGCCATGCAATCGACGTGATCGCCAGTGGCCGGCCGGGAGGCGCGCCAGGCGGTGATGCCGCAGGCGAGGTCAATATCCGCGAACCGTTCGAGGGAATCGAAGTAGAGGCAGGACATCCATTCGCGGAGGGCGGCCTGAACGGCAAGAGCGACTTTTGTGTAAACAACGGCGTAGCGACCGGAGTGTTCTGCCGGCGCATTGGTCCATCCGCGGACGGGGCGCCACTGGCGGAGAGGCGGACGGGGCAGCAGGCTATGGGAGCCCGCACGGGGGTCGATCGAGAGCAGCGCCGAGAGTGGTTCCCCAAAAACCGCGTGGCGAAACAAGCGGATTGCTGATTCGACTGCGGTTTCCGCGGGAACGGACACCGCCGGGGCCTCAATGGGCAGCTCCGTTTCCGAGGTGGTCCGCTGGCACTTGATTGCGGCTGGGCTGAGATCGCCCCACGTGTTGATGCAAGAGGAAGATTCGACCCCCGACTGAGCCATGGGCAGAAACAACGTCTGGGATGGCTTCAAAGAATTGCGTTTCATCACGCCCTGAATCTATCAGTCGAGTGGTCGAATCCGAACTAAGAACTGTTGGCGAGACGGTCCTATGTTCCTGATAAATGCAGTGTAATTAACGAATTACAGCGATCGAAAATAAATGTAAAGTGCTTGTGAACGAATTTCCGGAAGCTCGTTATGCAGTGCCGCAGACTCGACAGTAGTGGCTTGCGGACTTTTGGGTTTCGAACGGCCCCGGGGGAGGCTGGATTCAACGGGCCGAACATGGAAGTACCTTTTTTGTGCATACTTCCTGGCATCCTGCTGTTTTTCCCGGGCAGAGCCTAGGGGAATTCCTAAAACGCGAACACTGTCCCGTACGGTTAAGGGTATCCTGGCGCGAAGGGCATCCGCTGATGGGGAGAGACCGGGGCGTGGCAAGCCGCTGATTCGAACAGGCATCGGGACCAAAGATTTTCTGTTTGATCGGTGAATGCGTCGGCACTCGCGAAGAATTGACTAGCTCTGCTCGCCATAACTTTACCACCAGCGGGCCCCGACGGCGTTGCCTCTCCGACGAGCATGGGCTTGTGCCGCTCGGTCTGGCCGCGCGGGCAAAAAGTCGGTGCCTAAACGTATTTACCGATATACACGTCTGCGGCACGGAGGAGGAAGGTCCCGCCCGTCGGCATGCCACGCGGCAGGATCAGTTTGTGATCTGGTCAAGTCTATTCGAGCAGAGGTGGTCAATTTCTGGGGGGCGCCGAGGCCCATGAGCCGTGAGCAGCACCAGGGACTGCTTGAGTGTGGCGGGCATGTGTGAGTCGGGCGGTTCCAACTACGCGAACGGCCGATTCGGCTTGCTCCTCGCGAAGTGGGCAAGTATTCCTTGATAACTGACTCCCCACGCGACAATGCCCGGAGCCCAGGCTGGAGGACCTCAGGTATCAGGCCGGGCGTGAGCACGTCCGCAATCAACGGCCCGCGCCACCGAGGCTCAACTCGGCCGGGCGGTCAATGATCTGTCGACCCGCAGTGTTACGGACCGCACCAGCACCCGGTTCGCCAGCACCACCACCGTCAGCTTATCCTCGGGAAAGTAGAAGAGACTCCCAGTCAAGCCCGGCATCCCGGGGCCCACGCCCCCGATATGACTGATCAATTTGTGCCCGTTCTTCATGCCTAGGTACACGCCCATCGCGTAATCAGATCTGGTCTTGGTAGGTGAAATCATCTTGGCCAGCGACGCTGCCGACAGCAACTTGCCGCCTAACAAATTGCATCTCTATCCAACGTCACGAAGCAGGCCGTAACGAACTGGCGACTACGCTACGACAGTTTCCCCAAACCCATCCAAACCCTTCGCGGCGGTCCTGTGTGGGATCGTTAAACCGTCGTCACTTGGGTGCGGTCTTTCAAGAACGAAGCCACTCACGTCCTTAGTTTCATCAACCACAAGGGTGGAGTGGGAAAGACCACTACCGCCGTGGCAGTTGCTGAGATCCTGGCCCAGGAGGACCGAAAGCATGTCCTGTTGGTGGATCTCGACCCACAGACGAACGCCACTGTGACATTGATCTCAGAGGACAAATGGTCCGAGTTGGACCGTGAGGGGAGGACTATCGCTCAACTGCTCTCTGATCGAATCAATTTCCATGAACCGCCAAAGCTTGATATTGAGACAGCGATAGCCAAACGGGTCTCAATAGTCAATGATGGGATAGCCCGGCTGGATCTTCTGCCGTCAAGTATCCGGCTCATTGACATTCAAGGTCGTATCCCGATGATTGCCCTGTCCGGCAACTTCACTACGAACCCGCTGGAGATCCTAAAGAACGCCCTTCAACCCGTCCTAGGCCGATCTGACTACGTCATCCTTGATTGTCCGCCAAGCCTTGGAACGGTCACCCAAAATGGACTCCGAATCTCAACAGGCTAGGTGATTCCGGCGATCCTTGATATCGTCTTGATATCGTCTCTACATAGGGCATCTATCAGATCGTGGAGAATGTCGAACGATTTGCGAAGAACATTTTGGCCGCTCGATACCTCCGGCCGGGATCGTCGCCACCAAGGTTCAGCGCAACAACCTCCACAACCGCGTTATGGATGACTTGAAGGCTCGCCGCCTTGGTCGATTAGGCGAAGCGGGTACCCTTCAACAGTCACGCCTTTGCGACGTTAAGGGCGATCGCGTGAAGATCTACGTCGACGGCGAAGCGGGTACCCTTCAACAGTCACGCCTTTGCGACAGCTTCATGCCTCAGCCGGTTTCAGTTGCACGCGGCGCGGACGTGGAAGCCGACATCCGCGCTTCAAAGGGGAAGTACGATAAGGCGTATCACCCGTTCCGACGACTGACCTATGAGATTAGTGAAGCATGCGAAAAGAGGAAAGCCTCATAACGATCCTGAACGGACTCGTCAAGCTACTCAGTGAAGCTACTCAGTGAAGCTACTCAGTGAAGAAGCCGCGCGCAAAACGGACTTCGCAAGCCGATTGGACGTGGTGCTTGCCCCGCTTCAGGGACCAAAGGCGACACCGCCGACGCCGGTCACGAAGCCGGGACAACTCGGCCTCCCAGACATCCACGCCGAGTTCTCCGCTCGTGGCGAGTCCGAGTTCCGCTTGTGGTTGAAAGAGCAACCGGTGGCGGTATTGTACGCTCGCATTCGGCGGCATGATTTGGACGCCACGCGGCGAAGTTCGAAGTGGAAGGACGCGGGGAAATTGAGCGCGTAAATTGCCGATCAACTTCGCTCTCGGCTCTCCCGAGGGTCTGCGTTCTTATCGAGTGGAGAAGCGCCCGACAACGCTCCGATAGAGTGAAGGGGCTTTGCTTATTAGGGTTGCGGAGCGTCCTGCCTACTCGCCACTCTCTCTATCTGGCAAAAAAACTTGGTGGACCTGAAGGGATTCGAACCCTTGACCTCTTCCATGCCATGGAAGCGCGCTCCCAACTGCGCCACAGGCCCACTCGTGCACAACAATCACAGGATAACATCAGAGAAGACTTGTGACAAGAGACAGTCTTGTCCAATGACACCTTATCCCCCTGTTCGTTCGATAACCGATTCGGCGAACTTTGCTTTTGGTTAGGTTTGTACGTCGAACGGCGCCTGGGAGGCGGGCACCAAAGAAGGGGGATGATTTGCTCGCACCCAGCGGGTGAGGGCAGGAAAACAGAGGGGTGGAAAACGTTCGTCAGCCCTCCCCCACCGAATCCCCGCTCTTGTTTGAAATTGACACTGAGCCCATACCAGAGACGCTGACCGCCCTGGGCGGTGTGCCTTTGTTAGTAGAGACCTTTCGCTCTTTGGGACTGCCTGCTCAGGTACGGGAACACGTCCGGATTAAGGAGCGGGACCGGGGTTACGACGAAGCGACGATCGTAGAAAACTTCGTGATCTTGAACGCAGTGGGCGGAGAGTGCGGCGACGACTTTGAGCTGCTCCGGGTAGATCCGGGCTTGAGCGAGATGATCGGGCACGGAGTGCCCTCCCCAGCGGTGGCGCGGAAGTTTTTGCATCAGTTCCACGACGAAGCGAAAATCGAGGCGGCCAAGCAGAGGCGCAGGGGAGATGAGCTCGCTTACATTCCGGAAGAGAACGTGTCCCTGCAAGGTCTGGGGTTGGTGAATCGGGCGCTAGTCCAAGAGCCGGGGCGACGGTGCCCGGAGCAGCGGATTGCGACGGTGGATCAGGATGCGACCATCATTGGGAGCCGTAAGCAGTTTGCCGTTGCGCACCTATGAAGGAGAGCGGGGCTATCAACCGATGCTGGCGGTATGGGCGGAGTTGAACGTGGTGTTGGCCGATGAGTTTCACGACGGGAAGGTGCCTGCGATGATGGACCCGCTGGCGGTGGCGAAGAAGGCGTTTGCCACGTTGCCGCCGACGGTGGCAGAGTTTTCCTACCGGGGAGATTCGGCCTGTCATGAAAGCCGATTGATGAACTGGCTGCGGGATGAAGAACGCGCGGATGGGCCGCGCCGATTCATTGGATTCGCGATCAGCGCCCGGATGAGCGAAGCGTTACAGACCGCCATCGGGAAGGTTCCGGCAGAAGCATGGACGGCCTATGGAAAGGAGCACGGGACGGAAATTCGGGAATGCGCGGAGGTAAGTTTTGTGCCGGGGGAGAAATCAAAGCACAAGAACACGCAACCGCTGCGTTACCTCGCGATCCGGACTCGGCCGCGACAGGAGGACTTGTTTGCTGACGGCAGCAAGGTGAAACATTTTGCGGTGGTGACTAACATTCGGGAATGGAAGGCGGGGCGGCTGATCGAGTGGCACCGAGAAAAGGCGGGGACCATCGAAGAGGTCCATGACATGTTGAAGAACGAGTTGGCGGCGAGGGTGATGCCGTCGAAGTATTTTGGCGCGGATGCGGCGTGGCTGCGGCTGGCGGTGCTTGCGTACAACGTGATGACGTCGCTGAAGCGGCTGGCCCTGCCGGCTGACTTATTGGCGGCTCGGCCGCAGCGGTTGCGGTTCTTGATCTTCAACACAGCGGGGCGATTGGTGCATCATGCGCGACGGATGGTGTTGCGGTTGGCGACGAAGGGGGAACGGTTAGCGGAGTGGTTGGAGGCGATGAAGCTTTTGCCAATCCGGGTCTGACGAGGATCTGGTTGGTTCTTATCGACGGAATTCAAGACCTGTTGCTGGCGGAAGGCTAACCGGATGGAGTGCGCCCGAAACCCAAGAACCTGACTATTGGGAGGGTGATCGGGCGACTCCTAGACCGTGCGGGAGACTACGAACGCCTCTGAAAAGCCATCCCCGGCCGGCGACGACAGGCGTGCGAGTGTCCTAGCTGGGCCGGATAGGGTGTTCGTGTAGCGTCGTCAACGTTATCGAGCGATTAGGGCAGGGCAGATTGTTTGCGAATTTGTGCAGTCCGATGGATTGCGGAAGCATATGGTCGCCTACGCCCGCCAGCAGGGGGGCGACGAGGAGGCCTACGCCGTCACCGGATTGCTCCACGATTTCGATTGGGAGATCCATCCGACGAAGGGCGAGGCGATTCTGCAAGAACGCGGCCTTTCCCGGGGAAATTCGACGGGCGATTCTTTCGCTTGCCGATTTTACTGGCGTCAGGCCGGACTCGCTGATGGAAAAGACGCTGTTAGCCTGCGATGGACTTTCCGGGTTTCTCCTGCCGTGCTCGTACGTGAAGCCGTCGCGGAGCATCCACGACGTGGACGGAAAATCGTTGCGGAAAAAGTTAAAGGCAAGGCCATCGCGCGAGCCGTGAACCGCGACGACGTGATCAACGGCGCGGCCGAAATGGGATTGGATCTCGATGCCCACATCGAATTTTGTATCTGGGCTCTGCAAAACCGGGCGGAGTTGCTAGGATTGCAAGGGACAGTTCAATCGCGGAAGCCAATCTTGGCCGGTGCTGGGCCTGGTCTTCAAAACCAGCGTACGTCGCGTAAGCGGCGCGGTGGGTTCGACTCCCACTGGCTTCCGCCACATCCTCTTACTTACTACACGTGCCGGAACTCGCTGTTTGGAAATGGCTATTGGGTGCTCTCTGCGCCTTCCTGATTGGGGTCGCAAAAACTGGCGTCCCGGGGATCGGCATTCTCGCCGTGCCGCTGTTCGTGTTTACCGTTGGAGATGCGCGCCTGTCGACCGCTTGGCTGCTGCCGATTCTGATCTGCGCCGATTGCTATGCCGTCATCGCCTACCGGAAGAAAGCGGCGGCAAATGCGCTGTTTTCTCTGTTGCCGTGGGTGATGATGGGTATGGGTTTGGGCGCGCTGGTGCTGGTTTACCCGGATGCGGTAATCCGTCCGTTGGTGGGCGCGATTACGCTTTCGATGCTGCTGCTGTTTCTCTGGCGCCTGCGTTATGCGAGCCCGACGCCGCCGACCGGGGGGTGGTTTTCCGGTTTCTTCGGCACCTCGGCGGGGTTTGCGACAATGGTTGCCAACGCGGCTGGGCCGATCATGAACATCTACCTGCTTTCGAAACGGCTGCCACGGGAAGAGTTTGTCGCGACGGGAGCCTGGTTTTTTTTCTTCGTCAACCTGAGCAAGATTCCGGTGTATCTTGCCCACGGACTGTTCAGCGAGCAGTCGCTCCTATTTGACGCCGTGATGATCGCGCCAACGCTGGCGGGCGCCATGGTGGGGCGGAAAATAATTTTGCTGATTCCGGAGCGGACGTTTCTCGTGGTCGTGATCGTGCTGGCGTTTGCGGCTACCGTGTTGCTGTTTCTACCGTCAAGTCGCTAGGCCGGGGGCGTCGGCGCTTCAGCGCCCGTCAAGCCCTGGTCGGCCTGCGCGGGTGCATAAGCGGGGTTTGGCTTCGGCATGGCGGCCTTGACGGCTTTGCGCCATTTAGAGAGGGCTTGCTTCAGTTTGTCAGCGACGTCGCCATGCTGGTTGAACAGGTTCTTCTTTTCACCGGGGTCGCGGGCGACATTGTAGAGCTCCAGGCGGTTGTCTTCATAGAACTCGATCAGCTTCCAATCGCCGTCGCGAATCGCACCGCCGGGGGCACCGCCTTGGTTCGAATAATGGGGATAGTGCCAGAACAGGGGTCGAGGTTTGAGGGCCTGCTGCTGCAAAGCCGGGATCAGGCTGACGCCGTCGATGCCTTTCGGTGCGGGAAGCCCGGCGAGATCGCAGATGGTGGGCAGGAAGTCGACGCTCGAAATCGGCGTCGGGTTGACGCCTTTGGCGACGCCGGGGCCGGCCGCGAGGAAGGGGACGCGGATGCCGCCTTCGTATAGGTGACCCTTGCCGTTGCGCGCGGGGGAGTTGTCGGTGATCGGCGCTTTGGCCTTGCCTTCGAAGCGGAGGCCGCCATTGTCACCGGTGAGCAGGAAGACGGTATCGTCGGCGCGGCCGAGTTCGACGAGTTTGCGGCGCATGCGGCCGACCGAATCGTCGAGCGTCTCCATCATGGCGGCGTATGTGGCGTTGCCGGTGAGGCCCATGAACTCAATTTTCTGCTTGTACTTTTCGACCAGCGGAGCAGGGGCCTGGATCGGGGTATGAACGGTAAAGTGTGGAAAATAAAGAAAAAATGGACTGCCCTTGGCCGAGTCGAGGAATTTTTCGGCTTCGGAGGTAAGGGCGGCGGTGAGCAGGTCGTCTTTCGATCCACCCTGGAGGCCGGGTAGATCAAAGGGGCCGAAGTAGCTGGCGGGTGAGCCTTTGGCGGTGCCGGCGATGTTTTTGTCGAAGCCCTGTTGCTCGGGGCCGAAGCCGTCGGCTCCGAGGTGCCACTTGCCGATGCTGGCGGTGCGGTAGCCGGCGGGCTTGAGAATTTCCGCAATGGTGGTTGCGGCTAGAGGTAACTGCTGCTCGAAGGCCGGGGTGAGTACTTTGGCGGTGGGCCATTGCTTGCGACCGGGGATCCAATCGGTGAGTTGGAGACGGGCGGGGTACTTGCCGGTGAGCAGCGCGGCGCGGGTGGGGGAGCAGACGGGGCAGGCGGCGTAGGCTTGGGTGAAGCGGAGGCCATCGCGGGCGAGCGCGTCGAGATGAGGCGTTTCGTGATAAGGATGACCGGTGCAGCCGAAGTCGCGCCAGCCGAGATCGTCGACGAGGATGAGGACAACGCTTCGCTTGGTAGGAGCGGCAGGCAGATTGGCAGCTAAAATGCTAGAAAGGAACGTGCGGCGAGAAACATTCATGATTTACGGCACCAGAACGCTTTGATCATACGTCAGAATCAGTACATGGCGGGTAGGCTGGCAAAATTTCGGCGGAGCGCGGCGGGAGTTTGGCGCCGGTACGTCCGTCCGTGGATGCGTCCGATTCACGGTGTTTTTCCATTGACTCGCACGGGCATGGCGTTTACGGCCATGTTCGCGCTGGCCGTGTGGTTCCAAGGCGTGCTGCATTTAGACCTTGTGATGCTCGTAGCGGGCTTGGCGGGACTGATGGTGGTCGCGTCGCTGTCGCTATGTGTCGTTTTGGGATCGGCTTACCTATTTTGGAAAACGAAGCGGGCGGTGACGCCGGGGTTGTTGGACCTGGAGACGACGATTCCGCAGCCGACCGGGTACCGCTTGTGCTACCCGCGCTGGATTCCGTTCACTGTGGCGCAGTGGCAGTGGGTGGACGATGGAGGGGGGGAGACGGCGGCCAAGATCGCGTTGGAGCGGCAGGGCGGAGAACTCGTGGAGTTGGCTTCGCCGGGGCGGCGGTGCATTGTGCAGCGCGTGGTGCGGCGGTTTGCGGTGAAAGATTTGTTTGGTTTGGCCGAGATCGCTTGGCGGCGGGCGGAGACGGTGAGTCTGCGGGTGTTGCCGGAACGCGGGATGTTGGCGCAGATGCCGCCGCCGGCGGGCATGGCGGAGGGCGATGATATTCCGGACGTTTATGCCGAGCCGCGCGGCGATAGGGTGGAGATGCGGCAGTATGCGCCGGGCGATCCGCTGCGGATGGTGCTGTGGAAGGTATACGCCCGGACGAATCGGATGATGGTACGCACGCCGGAGCGGAGTGTGGCTGAGCGACAGAAAGGCTGTGCGTATCTGGTGACGAGCGAGCACGACGACGCGACGGCGGCGGTGGCTCGCATCGCGATTGAGCGTGGGCTATTGGGGGACGACTGGTGTTTCGCGGCCGATGGGGTGATGCGGCATGCGACCGAACGGGAAGAAGCACTCGAGGTGTTGGCCCGGAGTGGAGAGGCGGATTTTCAAGAGCGGGGCGGGGGACTCGGAGAATTCCTTTCCAAAATGGAATTGGAAGGCTACCAGTTCTGTCTTTTGTTGCTGCCGCCGGAAGCGAGTGCCTGGGAGCATGCGGTGAACCAATGGGCAGCCGTAGGTGCGATGCGCATGCAGATATTGACTGGGGTAGAGGCGGTGCGTGCGGAGCGCGATGGTCCTCTGCCATGGCAGAAGCGGGTGGCGGAGTGGTTTCTGCGGCCGGGGGACGAAAACGAGGTTACGTTAGCAGAGTTACAGAAACTGGCGGCTGGTGCGGTGGGGTTGGCGAGTGGGACGGGAGTGGCAGAGCGGAAAACCGGCCACCTATTCCGCGATATCCTCGGAGGTGGGGGCTAATAATGACTTCGCGTAACTCAATCTGGTGGAAGCTGCCCGGCGTGGTTATTTGGATGGCGGCGGTAGGGTTGCTGGCGGCGGGATACACCTCGAAGTTGGGCATGTTGTTTGCACTTAGCGGGGTGGTCAGTGCGTTTGTCTTGGCGACGTGGTTGGACGGTTTTTCGTTACGATTGATCCGCGTGTGGCTCTGCTCTGTCTTGGTGATCGGCCTAGCGGTGCTGCTCAGTTCGTTCTTGCGGGGCAATAGCGGCGTGGTTGGTCTGTTCGGCAGTGAGACGATTTATGGCTTCGCGGAGTCGACGAACTGGTTTATGGGCGTGCTGTGCTGGCTCGTTCCGGTGCTGCTTTCAGCCAAGCGCTATTCGCTGTTTCTGACACTGGAAGCCGGGTCGCTAGTGGGGATATTTTCCAGCCTTCTGGCGGCCCACCGCGACGGGTCGATTCATCGGCCGTTCTTTCTGACGGACTGGCTGCTCGAACGGAACTACGATCCGATGCCGTTTTTCCTGGGCGCTGGCGCTCTGCTGGGGATCATGCTCGTCGTCTGGATGCTAAGCCGCAGTTCGGCCAAGCGGACGCTGCTGGATCCAGCGTTGCTGATTGCGATGATCGTGGCTCTGTTCCTGTTTTTGCCGGACGGCAAACTGCGGCAACTTTCTGCGTTTGCTGGGGGAGAAGGTGGGAAGGGCGATCAGAGCAAGAAAGAAAAGCAGCATCACGGCGGGCAGGGCGGGAAGGGCGACGAGAAACAGGATCAGGACAGCCAAGGCCAAAACCAAGATCCGGATCCCTCGAACGGGGAGGGGCGGAAGAGTTTTCCGGTGGCCGTGGTGAGCCTCCACGACGACTACAAGCCGCCCTATGGAACGTTCTATTTCCGCCAGGATACGTTGAGTAACTACAACGGCCGGCGTTTGGTCCGCGACGCTTCGGGCAAGTTGGATACCGACGTCGGCATGCCGTTTCCGGCTGAGCCCATCGAAGTGCCGTTGCGGGATCGGGCGGACTTACCCTCGGCCGGTTCGCGCGAGCGGGTGGCCCATCGTCTGCGGACGACCGTAGCGCTGATGACTCCACATTCGAAACCGTTCGGATTGATCGACGTCGCTAAGTTAGAGCCCGCCCCGAACCCGGACGCCAAGCGCTTCGAAAGGGCGTACAAAGTGGAGTCGATCGTTCTCGACGCCGATTTCGGCACGCTTTTGAACCGGTCGCTGGGTTCGGAGAAATGGACCCCGGAGATGTGGCAGCACTATACCGAGGTGCCAGAGGACCCGCGTTACCGCGAAATTATTGAGAAGGCGAAGCTTTTGCTTCCGGCCCATTTGCGGGGCATTCCGATCGCACAGGCGCTGGCCGTAAAGTTCTGGATGGACAAGAACACCACCTACAACTTGAAGGTCCCGGCGCTTGACGAGGACGCTGATCCTGTGGCGAATTTCCTGTTCGGCGACCGTAATGGTTACTGTGTGCATCTAGCGCATTCGGCGGTCTATCTATTTCGAACGCTGGGTGTTCCGGCGCGGGTTAGCTTGGGGTACGCCGTTGGTTCCCGGCAGCGCGGAGACGGTTCGACGATTCTCATCCGCAATGGGGATGCCCACGCCTGGCCCGAAGTCTACGTGCGGGGTTTGGGTTGGGTGGTGTTGGACATTACGCCAGAGAAGGTGGTTACGCCGCCACAGGAAGAAAAGGTGGATCAGGACCTGCAGCGGATGCTGGGCGAGATGGCTCGGCAGACCCCTGGGTCCCCGAAAGAGGAAAATCCCCCGGCTGGGGATGGCGATCTCCGGAAGGCATTGGCCGAAGCGTTACGAGGGTTGAGCCAGGCTATGGTGCCGGTGCTCCTGCTGACCTTGGCCGCTCTGTACCTGATGAAGATCTGGCGTCGGATGGAGCCTCGGTTCTGCGGCCCGGCTCGCTTGCCGGTGGCGTCTTACCGGGCGACGCTCGATGGGCTGGCCGATCTTGGTTTCTATCGCGACTACGGAACCTCTCGGGAGGCATTCGCCAAGCGTCTGGCCGAGAAGGCTCCCGACCTGGGCGACCTCACGGCGCTGCATATGCGCGCTGCGCTGGGCCCGGGTGTCCCCCCCGTTGGCCGGGCAAGATATCTAGCTCTCTCGGCGGCGATTGCTCGTCAGGCGGGCCAAGGCATTCGATGGTGGCGGCGGGCACTCGGTGTGCTGCATCCGCTTTCTTGGTGGAAAGTTTCGTAAACATGGACCCCTTAAACAATTCCGCTCTTCATCCCCTTTCTCCGGCCGCCGAGGTGGCTCGCGTTCTGGGTAATCGCTTGCGTGCGGCCATCAAGGGCCGCGACGAGGTGATTAATTTGATCCTCACCGCACTCTTCGCCGACGGCCACGTCCTTCTGGAAGACTATCCCGGCTCGGGAAAAACGACGCTAGCCAAAGCGCTTGGAGAGTCGATTAATGATCCGAACGGGGCCCATATTGCGCCCTTCCGCCGGGTCCAGTTCACCCCTGACCTGCTGCCCAGTGATATCACCGGCGTGAGTATCTTCGATCCGCCGACGGGCCGGTTCGAGTTCCGTCCGGGGCCAATCTTCGCCCATATCCTGTTGGCCGACGAAATCAACCGGACCTCGCCCAAGGTGCAATCGGCGATGCTCGAATCGATGGCAGAAAAACAGGTGACGGTGGACAACGTCACCTATCCGTTGGACCAGCTTTTCTTTGTGATCGCAACTCAAAACCCGCGCGATCTGGCGGGCACTTACCCTTTGCCGGTCGCTCAACTGGATCGGTTCCTGTTCAAGATCAATATGGACTATATTGATCGCGAGTCTGAGGTCGAAGTCCTCAACACGCGTCGCGAACGCCGTTCGGCGCCGACGGAACGGTTGGTCGGCCGTGATGAAGTGATCGTCGCACGGCAGTTGATCGAGCAGTACGTCTACGTCCATCCGCTGATCAATCACTGCCTCGTGGATACAGCCCGGAATCTCCGCTCGCATAAGAAAGTTTTGCAGGGTCTGAGCACCCGCAGCCTTGTTCTGATGATCCCCGCCTTGCAGTCGATGGCGATGCTTGCCGGTCGGGACTTTGTCTCTCCGGAGGACATTCACTACCTGGCCCCGTACGTATTCGGGCATCGTTTAGTGATCGCCCCCGGTGCTGGGGAGATGAAAAAGGTGGTGCACGAATGCCTCGCTGGTCCGCTCGAACAATTAACGCGGATGACGCTGGCAGGGCAAACCCCGGTCCCCGCTCCGCCCGCTGATCCTTTCCCGCTTGCTCCGGTGAACTAATGCGCCTGCTGCTGCTGCTGCTCGTCCTCTGCGTCTCCGCTCTTCTGGCTGAAGAGCTCGATCTGGCTTCGGCTCGGAACCTGATCAATTCCGGCCGCTTTGTGCGGGTTCGAGAGATCGCTGAGCAGACGCTGCGCGAGAACAAGCAGTCCGTCATGGGCAACTACCTGATGGGCGTGGCGATGTACCGGGGCGAGGCGAATCTCCCCTTGGCCCGCTACTATCTTGGCCGAGCCAGGACGCTCGTCGAGCAAGCCGAAGCGGTCGGTTTCGACAACAATCGTTCCGAGCTCCACTCGAACGTGCTGTTTGAGTTACTTCTCGTCGCCGGACTGACGGAGAAGCACGATGAGCAACTGAAGATTGTCGCCGAGTTCAATCGGCTTTTCCGAATCGATCTGGGGGAGCGCACAGGCTGGGCGCTGATGAAGCTTGGACGAAACGATGAGGCCCGCAGGCTGATGCGACGCTACGTGGAGTCGAAGGACCCCGACATTCGTCGCGGGGCCCTGAACACGATCGGTTCGATCGAGATGACCCTCGGTAACTATGAAGAAGCCTTCCGTTGGTTCACCATCTTGAAGAGCGAATTGACCGAGCGGGACCGCGTCAATATCGCCACGCTCGTGCGGAACCGGGCCGAAGTGGCGACTGTCTTGCTGCGCTTCCAGGAAGCCGAGGCAGATACCCTCTATGCGACAAAGCACTTTCATCCTTCAAGTAACTCGAACCCGTGGATGTCGCTTGCCCTGCTCTACGTCGGAGAAGGCCGACTGGCCGAGGCGCTCGGCGCTCTCCGCAACATGCACACTTGGGACAAACGCAGCGACCCTACCCTGGAACAACAACGCTGGAGCGATGGCCAGCAAGCCACGGCAATCGTTCTCGTGGCCGCCGGCTACAACACCGAAGCGCTGAACATCCTGCGCAAGATTCGTAACAAGCCAGACCGTCGCGGCGTTACGAGCGGCAATGCCGAACAGGCTGAAATAGCCTTGTTGTACCTCTATCGGGAGGCGTTGCAGTTACAGCGCGAGCAACTCCGTGAAGAGATGAGCTGGAATAGTGTGCCGGAATGGGCGGTCACCCTTTGGGAACGCCTCAAGGTGGAGCTGGAGCTGTGGGCGGCCAACAGTCGTCTCAACTCCCTGCTCGTGCCGATGCGTCGGCTGAATTGGATCCTGCGTCCTTACGCACCGGATTCTCCGATCGTAGAATGGATGCGTCCGGGGCTGCATACCCCGGTCGGCGATGGACTCGTCCAAGTGGAATTGCAGCAACTACTAGCGCGAACGGGCAAGAACGCGGATCGCGAGAAAGCGTATATCCAAGCAGCCCTCGGCGAGACGCTCGCTGGCCAGGGATCCTACGCGAGAGGGCTGGCTGCGCTGGCTGCTGCGCGCAATTCCCTGCCTCAGGAAGAGGTTCTGCTCCGTGCCCGGGTCGAAGTGTTGATCGGCTACGCGAATGAACGGCTCGGCCAGACGGAAGCGTCGATCACGGCCTACAGGAACGGTCTCGAGCGGAATCCGGGTCTGTTCCGCACGCTTGCTATTGCCTTACCGGTGACGTTTTCGCCGGACGCGAGCGAGGCGGCCAAAGCCACCGTTACGTTCCTCGAAAAGAGCCCGCGTTTCGTGCGCGGCCGAGGTTTTTCGCTTTCGGTCTTCGCGGCGGGGAACCGTTTGGCCGCGCGGCTCTCCGGCCGCGACGGGACGATGTTTATGCAGGCTTCGGTCGTGCAGCTACCGGATGCCACGCTGACCGCTCGGCTGCTGGCCAAGGAGATCCATCGCAGGGCGTTTGCCGCCAAGCTGGACCTGTCTCAATCCGACCTGAACTCGCTCGACGGCTCCACGACGGCGGGCGATACCATGCAGCTTAAAGAGATGTTTGGGATTCAATAGCGCGCTAGCCCGCGATTGAATCCCCGGGAGTTCGGACGCTGGTGTTGTGGCGTAGCGCAGGCGAAGGGGGGAAATAGGTCGGCAGCATTACTGCGAATGATTTGTGGGAGCGTGCAAGCGGTATGGCGGCGCTGAATACTGTGCCACCTAGCCCCCTTCGGCCGGGTGCAGGACGGGAGGTAGCCGATGAGCCCGGGAGATGGGCTCGCGATATCGCGAGTTAAAGGCGGCAATTTTCGAAAGTGATTTTAGCGGCAGCCGACAGAATCGCGAATGATTTGCTGAGACACACAAACGCAGAGGCTGACATCGGACACCTATCCTACCCGGCCCCTTGGGGCGGGTAGGCGTCCGGGAAAGCTCAGGACGGGGCTAAGGGGTGAGAATATCGAGAGTGAAAGGCGGTAAGTTTCGCAGGAACTACCGCTTCTTGCGGGCGACCAGGCGCATGCGCGGCTGGGGCTTCGAGGTGGCGTCGATGGCCTCTTCCACCAACTCCGTCTGCTCGAAGTTATGCCGCTTGAGCGAACCCGCGGCCGGGCTGGCCGACTCGCCCCGCCCGATATACCGCAGTACCCGACGACTCTGGTCGAGCAGCGGCTGCACATGGTCGCGGACAAAGTGCCACGCCCCCATGTTCTGCGGCTCTTCCTGGACCCAGCAAACTCCCGCCGTTACGGGGTACCGAGCCAGGACATCCTGCAACTCGGCTGAGGGGAACGGATAAACCTGTTCCACCCGGATCAACGCGACGTTGGTGACCCCCTGCTTCTCTCGCGCGTCCGCCAGATCGTAATGCACTTTTCCGGTCGATAGGACCACGCGCTTCACCCGGGTCGCCTCCGTCAGAGTCGTATCCCCGATGATTTCGCAGAAGCCACCGCTGGTCAGCTCGTTCAGGGTAGAACTCGCCCGCGGCAACCGCAGCATCCCCTTCGGAGTAAACACCACGAGAGGCTTCCGCATACCGCGCCGATCGTCGCCGCCGTGCATTTGACGCCGGAGCAGATGGAAATACTGCGCGGCGGTGGTTGGGTAGACGACTTGCATGTTCTCCTCCGCGCACAAGGTCAGAAAACGTTCGATGCGCGCCGAAGAATGCTCTGGGCCTTGACCTTCCTGGCCGTGCGGCAGCAACATCACGAGCCCGCTAGGCTGTCCCCATTTCTGTTGGGAGCAGGTGATGAACTGGTCGATCATGATCTGCGCGCCGTTGACGAAGTCGCCGAACTGGGCTTCCCACAGAACCAAGCACAGCGGATCCGCCACCGAGAACCCGAACTCGAAGCCGAGCACGGCGTACTCACTCAAACACGAATCCCACACTTCAATCCGCGCCTGATTCGGGGCCAGATGTTGCATCGGGACGTAGCGTTCCCCGGTCTCGGCGTCAGAAAAGACAAGATGCCGCTGCGAAAACGTTCCGCGTCCGGAATCCTGGCCGCTCAGGCGTACCGGGGTCCCTTCGAGCACCAACGTGCCGAACGCGAGAGCCTCAGCAGCCGCCCAATCAATGGCTCCGCCCTCCAGGCTCTGCAACCGCCGATCCACGATCGGCTTCAGCTTGGGATGTAGATGGAAATCTTCCGGGAAGGTGGTCGAACCGTAAATCACCCGCTCTAGAATCGCTCGATCGACGGCGGTCTGCGGAATCTCGCGCCGCACGTCGGAATCGTCGACGACCGCCAATTCCTGGAATTCGTACTGCTGGGCGTTGGCTTGGCTGCGCGCCTGCGCATCGGAAAGGCGCTGGGTGATCGCCTTTTTCATCCGCTCAATTTCATCGGCGGAAAGCACCTTGTCCCGCACCAACCGTTCGGAGAACAGCGTTGCGACCGAAGGCTGCTGCCGAATCTTCCGATACATGATCGGCTGCGTGTAGCTCGGTTCGTCGCCTTCGTTATGACCGTGGCGACGGTAGCAGACCATGTCGATCACAACGTCCTTCTTGAACTGTTGCCGGAAGTCGAACGCCAACTGGGCCACTCGAATGCAGGCCTCGGGGTCATCGCCGTTCACATGAAAAATCGGGGCGTCGACGATCCGAGCCACGTCCGTACAGTAGAGCGAACTCCGGTAGGATTCCGGCTGCGCGGTAAAGCCGATCTGGTTATTGATCACCAGATGCAGCGTGCCGCCGGTTTTGTAGCCTTCGAGTTGGGACATGTTCAGCGTTTCCGCCACGACGCCTTGGCCGATAAAGGCCGCGTCACCGTGGATGAGCAGCGGAATCACCCGCTCCCGCTTCGCGTCGCCCAAACGATCCTGTTTCGGCCGCACCACACCTTCGACGACGGGGTTTACTGCTTCCAAGTGCGACGGGTTCGGCGCCACGCTGACGACGATCTCACGACCGGACGGCGACCGGCGAACGCCGCTCGCGCCCAAGTGATACTTCACGTCCCCGGAGCCTTGCATCGAACCTTCGTACGGATTCCCATCAAACTCGCTGAAGATCATCTCCGGCTTCTTGCCAATGATGTTAGTCAGAATGTTCAAACGCCCGCGGTGCGCCATGCCGATCACGATCTCGTGAACGCCATGGTCGGCCGCCCGGGTCACGAACTCATCCAGAATCGCTACTGTCGACTCCCCGCCTTCAAGCGAGAAGCGCTTGTGGCCAACGAACCGGTTGCCGAGAAACTGTTCAAAACCTTCCGCTTCCAGCACACGTTCCAGCGCCCGTACCCGCTCGCCTTCGCTCAACGGCCAATTGTTCGCCTGTGGTTCCATCCGCTGCTGCAGCCAGGTCTTCTGCTCCGGCGACTGGATGTACATGTACTCGCAACCGATCTTGCCGCAGTAGGTCTGCCGCATCTTTTCGAGCAGTTCGCGCAGCGTCGCCACGATATGCGCTGCCCCTTCGCCCACGGCCGCCCCGAGCGATCCCGTTACGAACTCCCGGTCCAGGTCCCAAATCGTCAGGCCGTAGTGGGCCGGATCCAGTTCCGGGTGGTAGTGGATCTCCGAGCCGAGCGGATCCAAATCGGCAATCAGATGGCCACGCATCCGATACGCGTTGATCAACTGCAGAACCGAGCTTTCCTTGCCGACTTCCACTTGGCGGAAGCCGCCGGATGGACGCGACATGGCGGTCCGATCCGCTTCCCACTTTACGGGCTGGTGCGGCATGCGGAGATCCTGGAAGATCTCGGTGTAGAAGTTGTCGTCGCCCTGCAGTAACCCCTGCAGCTTGCCCAGGAACGCGCCGCTCTCGGCTCCTTGAATAATCCGATGGTCGTAGGTGCAGGTGACCATCATCACCTTGCCGATGCCGAGCATCGCCCGCATCTCATCGGTCACGCCCTGGTACTCGGCCGGGAAATCGATCGCGCCAGTGGCGATAATGCAGCCCTGGCCCGGCATCAGCCGGGGGATCGAACCGACGGTGCCGACGGTGCCGGGATTCGTTAAGGAAATCGACGTCCCCTGGAAATCGGCCACCACCAGCTTGCCCTTGCGGCCACGCTGGACGAGGTCGTCAAAGCCCCTCAAGTACTGCGAAAAGGTCAGTGCCCCGGCATTCTTGATGCTCGGCACCACGAGCGCGCGCCCGCCGTCCCGCGACGGCAGATCGATCGCCAAACCAATGTTGATATTGTGGCGAACAATCTTGAACAGTTCTTTGCCCTGCTCGGCGTAGGCGCAGTTCAGCGCGGGGTTCGTTTGCAGCGACTTCACGATCGCCCATCCAATGATGTGCGTGTAGGAGATCTTCGAGTGGCCCAACAACGAGCGATGCTGGTTGATGATGCGCCGGTTTTCGTCGATCACCTTCACCGGGATCGACCGCTGGCTCGTTGCCGTCGGGATCGCCAGCGATAGCGTCATGTTCTCGGCTAATCGTGCCGGGGCTCCGCGCAGCGGGACCAACTGTTCGGACGAATCGACGGGCTTGCTCGGCGATGGCTTGGTCGCAACAGCCGTTGACGGGGCGCCGAGAGGGGCGGCAGGGGCTAGCGGTGGCTGCGGCGGGGGAGGTGGTGGGGTAGGCGGCGGGGGAGGTGCCGCTGCGGACGCTACTTGTCCATTCCCTTTATCCGCCGCGAACTGGCTCTGCCAGGTCTCGTCCACGAATGTGTGGTTGTTCTTATACTGCTGAAAAAGCTCTTCTTCGAGCCAACTATTGACGTCGATCTTTGTACTTTCCGACATGGATGTGCTGCCGCTGTGCAACGCGGCGTTTAACTTTCATGATAACCGCATTGCTACCTTTGCGGTTACCCAGTCCGTCCACAAAGCTGTCTCCCCGCTCGAAATCAATGTTGTCCCGTCCAGAATACAGTTGGCAAAATGCTCAATCAAGGGATAATGCAGGTTTGCATGAGGCGGCAAATCCTCCGATCCGCCCGGCCAAACCAAGCGTCCACTGTTGAGCGAAGACAGTTCGATCGCTCCGTCCGTGCCGATGATCCGGAATTCATCCCGGTCGACTCGGCTATGCCAGCGGACGTCCACCGTGCCGCGAATCCCGCCCCCGTACTCCACCAAAACCGTCGCGTTATCTTCGACGGCATAGTGGTGCACCGCGTTCGAAACAAACCCGGTGGCCCGGGTCGGATTACCGAAAAGATAGTTCATGGCGTCGATGCGATGCGACGCGATATCGAACAGTGGTCCGCCGCCGGCCAGGGCCGGTTCGAAACGCCAGTAGTCGGCTTCAATCCCGGGCGGCACCCAGCTATGCGAGTTCGCTTCGCACGACACGGGCTGGCCAATCGCCCCCGCTTCCACGAGCGCCTTTGCCCGCTGCAGCTTCGGATAAAGGCGCCGATAGTAGGCCACGCCGAAAAGGCGCCCGCTGTCCCGCGCACCGCTCACCATATCCATCGCTTCCGGATAGTTCATCGCCATTGGCTTTTCGCAGAGGACGTGATGGCCCGCCTGCAGGGCGGCCATCGTTTGCGCCGCGTGCAAAGCCACCGGCGTGCCGACGTAAATTGCGTCGATCTCCTTGTCCCGCAGCGCCATCTCGAGCGACGGATAAACGTTGCATTCGTACGGCGATGCTTTTTCAGGTGAACGCGTCACGATCCCCCGCAGCTTGCTCCGCTTGTGCGCCAGAATCGCTGGCAGCACGCGCTTCTTCGTGATGTCGCCGACTCCGATCACCAGCCAGTTAACCATCTTGTCCATGTTTGATATTGTCTAATTATGAGCTCCCATTTAGGAATCAATCCCGAAGATCATGTTGTTCTATCGCTATCGTCGTCCGATTCGCCCACCGGAGCGTGGGAGCGAGTTTTTCCGGACGCTACCTCCGAGTTTCCGTTCCTCATTCCCGAGGGCCGGTTTTTGATCATCACCGATTTGGATTGGCAGTTCCAACTCGCCGCCGACGAAGTTCGCATCCAAAACGTGACCCTCCGCCTGTTCGTAGCACCTTGGGACGACCTCACCGCCAGCTTTTGCGTTCACTCGTCCACCGCGCTACTTGACGACCAAGGCTACGGCGGGACCTCGGAAGCGATGACGGCCGGATTTGTCGTCGATGATGCTGCTACGATCATGTGGGACGCGATCCCCGTGGCCAATACCGTCACGAACATCCTCCTCCGCGGTTACCTAGTCGATCGCCAATGACCTGGGCCCACCGCCTCATCGAAGCGGACTGGCTCGACACTGGCCCAGCGGACCCCATCCCTTGGGCCGATGCCGCCGAACTCACGCCGCGCCTCGGGCGCGCCCGCGCCCTCGGCTACTCCCACTTGGTTGTCTACGGCGACCGCGAACACTACGCCAACCTGCTCTGGGCCACCGGCTTCGATCCCCGCTTTGAAGAAGCGCTGCTCATCCTTCCCGCCGTCGGCACGCCGCTCCTGCTCGTCGGCAACGAGTGCGAAGGCTACCTCCGCATCAGCGGGCTCTACAAAGGCGGCCTGATGCGCGGCGAGGTCTATCCGCCGTTCTCGCTAATGGATCAGCCCCGCGGCCACGGCCGAGACCTGAGCACGATTCTTGTAGCCGAAGGGCTTACCGCCCAATCCCACATCGGCGTCGTCGGCTGGAAGGATTACGACCGGCCGAAGCAGTCCGATCTGCCGTCCTACCTGATTGACCTTCTCCGTGAATTCGCCCCGGTCGAAAATGCGACGCGGGCCTTCACCCGTCTCCGCGCCCAAGCTTCCCCTTGGGAGATCGCGTTCTTTGAGTATTCCAACGTCGCTGCCGCCGACGGCATGCGTCGTATTCTCTTCGGCGTCCGCGAAGGACTGACGGACCATCAGCTCGCCCAGCAGGCCGGCTACAACGGCCTGCCGATGGCCTGCCACTGGACGCTCAAGACCGGCCCCAGCCGCGTTAGCCTTGCCAGCGCCAGCGGCAACACCGTCCGTCGCGGGGAGTTTTTTTCCGCCAACGTCAGCTATTGGGGCAGCAACTGCTGCCGCTGCGGTTGGCTCGCCTCGGATGCCTCCGACGCCCCCGCTGGCTATGTCGATGAGTTCGCCGGCCCCTACGTTGCCGCCATGGCCGCCTGGTTCGAACACCTCACCCTAGGTCGTGCCGGAGGAGAGATCGTAGAACTCATCAATCGTCTCCTGCCGTTCGACCGCTTCCAGATCTTCCTCAACCCCGGTCATCTCATCAGCTACGACGAATGGCCCGGATCACCGATCTACGCCGGCTCGACCGAACCGTTCACGAGCGGCATGGTCTTTCAGTCCGACGTCATCCCTTCGTCGACGACGTACTCGTCCACCCGCATGGAAGACAGCTTCGCCCTCGCCGACGCCGCTCTCCGCGCCGCCCTCGCCGAGCAGTACCCCGCCACCTACGCCCGCATTGAGCAACGCCGTCAGTTCATGACCGAAACGCTTGGGTTCGTCCTGCCGCCGGAGGTGCTCCCGCTCGCCGACCTCTGCGGCATCGTGCCGCCGTACCTGTTTGAACCCAATACCCTGATCGCCGTCACGCAGAGCTAGAAAAACTAACACCGGAGGAAACCCGATGGAAAAACGAAAGATCGTCGAGCAATCTCTCTTCGCCTTAGCCGAGCCAGCGCAACGCGAACACTGCTTCGACCTCTATGCGCCCGGCATCGTCCTCCACGGATACGATCCGGCAATCGATAGAGTCAGGAGAGACTACGAAGCCTTCTGAACCGCTTTTCCTGATGCCCGGGTGACTGCGGAGGACATCCTGGAGACTGCCGGCAAAGTGGTCGTTCGCTTCATCCTTACCGGCACGCATCGCGCCCCAATCCTCGGGCTCGATGCCACGGGAAATCAGATTCGGATCTCCGGCACGACCATTCTCCGGTTTGACAGAGACTGTTGCGTTGAACGGTGGAGCGTCCCCGATTCCCTCGTCCTGGCCGTCCAACTGGGCGCGTTTCCTATTCGACAAACATCCGCGCCACCCGAGAACTGATGCCACAAAGCACAGCGTAGGATATCGTCCCCGCCGTCCGTGCAATCTGTTGGGCGTCGATCTCGCCGCCCAACAGCGTCACCGGGTCACCGGTCTTCAGCCCCTCAATACCGGTCACGTCGATCGTCGTCACGTCCATCGAAACCGCCCCGATTACGGGACAAATCCGTTCGCCCACCAGCACCTTCCCGCGATTCGACAGCCGATGCGGATAGCCATCGGCATAGCCCGCCGCCAGCACGGCAATCCGGATGGGCGCGGTTGCCCGGTAAATCGCGCCATAGCCCACCGGCGCGCCCGCCGGTATGTCCTTCACTTCCAGCACGCTCGTCTTCCAAATCAACGCCGGGGTCACATCCAGCAACCGTTCCGGCGCCGGACCCTTCGCCGGTGAAATGTAGCCGTAGATGGCATGCCCCGGACGCACCATGTTGCCCCACGCCGCCCGCCGGGCATAGGCAATCGGAATCGTACTCGATAGGTGGACGTACGCCGGGCGTAACCCGGTCGCCGTCAGCAGATTGAAGAAGTACTGCGTCTGCTCGTCCGTCTGCGCCGATGCATAGTCACCCGCCGAAGCGAAGTGCGTCATCAGCCCTTCAAACTGTGCCGTCCGGCAGGCCCCCACCGCCTCCGCCACCGCGGATGCCTCGGCCCGCGTTCCCAGCCGGCCCATGCCGCTGTCTATCTTCACGTGAAACGCCGCCGCTTGTCCGCGCCGACGCGCCAGCCGTTCGAGCTCCGCAATCTCGCCCAACTCGTGAATGGCCGGCGTCAACCGATAGTCAAAGAACGCCTCGCGGCTAGCGGGCAGAAAATCGGCCATCACCAGGATCCGCGTCTGGATCCCCGCATCCCGCAACGCCGCCCCTTCCTGTACGTTGCTCACCGCCAGCCAACGCGCCCCGGCCCGTTCGAGCGATCGCGCTACCGCCACCGCTCCATGCCGATAGGCGTCAGCCTTCACGACCGGCATCACGGTAACGTCCTGGCCCACCACCGCCCGTACCGCGCGAAAGTTACCCGCGATCCGCCCCAGCGAAACTTCTAACCACGATCGATGCATAGCTCCTCAAAGAGTGTCACATACTCGTCCGTAACCGCGTCCCAGCTATAGCGATCCTGCACCCGCTCCACCGCCGCCGCCCGCAGCCGCGCCCGCTCTGCGGCCGACAGTTCCAACGCCTGCCGCATCACGTCGGCCAAGTTAGCCACCGTGAACGGCAGCCCCACCCCTCCGGCGACCTCCCGGTTCTCTACTGTATCCAGATACAACACCAGCGCCCCCCGGCCCATCGCCTCAATCAACGCCGGGTGGGTCCCCCCCACCTCCGTTGCATGGACGTAGGCAAAGCAAAACGAACCCAGCTCTTTGTACCCTTGGCCATAGATCGCCCCTGGCATCACGATCCGCTTGTCCTTCGTCTGGCGAACCCGCGCAATGTAGTCATCGGCGTAGGGGGCGTCGCCGATCAAAGCCAGCCGCAGGTCCGTCTCGACCCGCTCGAACGCCTCCCGCACGACCAGCCCATTGTTCTCCGGCTCCATCCGGCTGACGTACAGGAAATACCGTTCCGGCTCCAGTTCCAACTCGTCCAGCGCCGCTCGGGATCCTACCTTGCCCATCTCCGCCCCATAGGCGATGAAGGTCGTCTCCGCGTTGTACTCCTCACGGTAGTAAGCGCGGATGGCGATTGCATCGGAAACCGCGCGCGTTGGGCAAAATGTCGAAAGCCACTCGGAAAGCCGATACCAAGCTTTGGCTACCCGATTCCACTTTTTGCGTTTCCGCTCCAAGCCATCGACGTTTAGAGCCACGGGAGTACCCACCACCCGCGGCATCCACGTAAAAATCGCGTTGGCGGCATTGCAGTACAACGCCACATCCTGCCGCTGCGTTAGCAAATGGAGAGTCGAGATGCCCGTATGGACGATCGTTTCCAGGTACTTGTGCCGAACCGTCGGCAGCGTTTGCAGTCGCATGCCCAAGTATCGATCGCCCGGATGCTTCTCGCGGCAATAGACCAACACCTCGTGACCACGATCCACCAACCGCCTGCCCAACTCTTCGGCGAACGTTTCAAACCCACCGTAGCCGGCCGGTACGCCCCTCGTGCCAACAATTGCAATGCGCATTCTCTAGCCGCGCGCTATCTTTAGCCGCGCCTGGGCTCGGGCCGGGGTCGGCTTCGGAGCCGGGCGGGCCGTCGGCTGCTTTTGGAACCAACTCGCCATATACTCATCGGTCGCCCGCCGCCGGTGCATGATCACTTCGCGTTTGGCCCAAGCGCGCTTCCAAGTTTTGGCCACTTCCCAAAATGCCCGCAGCGAAGACGTTTCGCGGGTAAGGCAACACGAGATCACCACTGCGTCCCGGAACGTGATCCAAAACCAGTGCCGCTTGTACAAATCGGTCGTAACGTTCTTGATTCGCATCAGGAACCGATTCTTCACCGAGTGCATGTTGATTTCCGCCGGCAACGCCCGCCGATTGCCCGGCAACACGTTACGGACATGGTAGGCCCGCGGATTCGGCGTATACAGACAGCGCCATCCCAGCAATTGTGCCCGCCAAGCCACATCGGCGTCTTCCCGATACACAAAAAAGTCAGAGTCGAAAAATTCGCCGTCGATCGAGACGTCGTCGATCATCTCGCGCCGATAAAGAGCGGCTGCGGCGGTAGCGCCAAACACGTACTCAAAGTTCGAATACTCGCCGTTGTCCACTTCCTGGCTACCGCGATCGAAATGCCGAAGCATCGGCGTGAAGTAAATACCCGTCGAGTCGACTCGCGGCTTATCCGGCAGGTCGAACGTCGCACTAATCGTCAACAGCTTGCCGCAGACAGCCCCGATGCGCGGATGCACATACCCGGCTTCGAGCAACTGCGAAATAAAATTCGGCAACAAGAGTACGTCCGGGTTGAGCGTCAGAATCCACTCGCCACGAGCCTTGCCAATAGCCTGATTCTGAGCACCGGCAAAGCCTAGATTTTCATCGTTATAAAAAACTCGGCAACGGCCCTCAAACTGCTCCAAGATGTCGATCGTGCCGTCTGTTGAGTTGTTGTCGACCACCACCACTTCCAGGCTGGGGTGCTTCTGCGCCAACACAGACTCAATACAGCGCTTAATAAAGCGGCCGCTATTGTAGGTAACGATGGTGACGGAAACCAGATCTGGATAAGCCATGTATTTGGTTAATGGTTCTCTATACTGCCAAACAACGCACAACGGGCGGACAACAACATCGAAGCAAAAAGACCACCGAGAACCGGCCAGTCCAACAGGAGGAAGATCCCCGTGACCATCCGAATCGCCAGACCGATGAAAACGCATCCGGCCACCAGCCTGCCCGAGACAGGTCCAAAGTGCCGAAGCGCATACCTAAGCAGGCTACCATACCAGAATCTTATCCGGCACCCATCCTGCAGTTTTTCGACAGAATGACCGCCCCAATGAAGGGCGCGCGCTGTAGGTTCCATAATGACGGTACCCCCCCGGTCGAGTAGTCGTTTGCAAAAGTCCACATCTTCAAACCAAATCGGAAAATAGCGTTCATCGAATCCACCCAACTCCAACCAATCGTCCCGTCGGAACAGAAAAAACGCCCCGGCAGGTTGCTCCACCTTTTGACGCAAGGAAAGATTGAGATCGCTACAGCGGTAGGAACGGTTGACAGGGTTACCGGGCCAGACTCGGTTTATCCCGAGCACTTCAAGGGCCAGAGTCGTCGGGGTCGGTAACCGTCTGACACTAAAACCTTTTTGTGGTTCCCCGCTAGCGTCCACCAATAACCCAGCGACCGCATTGTGTCGGTTGGCAACAGCGATGTCACATAACACTTCCACCGAAGTCAGGAGCCGGGCATCCGGATTTAACAACAAGGTCAACGGTGCGTCGTGCGCCTGCACCCCTTGATTCACCGCCGCGGCAAACCCTCTATTCTCCTGGTTCCGGATCAAAATTACGTCGTCCGGGAACACCGTCCCGTCGGTCGAAGCGTTGTCGACGATCACCACCGGTACCCCAAACTGGCGGCAGGAGCTAACTACCTCGGCGACGTGGGTTCCCGAATTGTAGGTTACGATCACCGCGCAGACGCGGCTCATCCCCTCACCAGCCAACAGTACCAGCGCCAAAATGTGTCCATGCGGGTCTCCCCTTGCAACGCCGCGATCAAAGTGTCGTCCGTCTCGACCGGCTCACCGGGCGTCGTCGGAAACGAAGGAAACTTAACCCACCGGCCGTGCCGAAAGGCCAGCAGCCTCCACAGAATGCGAGCGACCCCCACCGCCCAACCATGGCGCTCTCCCCAATGCTTGGCCACCAGCCGAGCGTGGTTTACCGCCATCTGCCGAACCGCGAATTCGCTCCATGCTCCGGCCGTCGCGCTACCTTCGTGGACCCCGGTCGCCCCCGGCACGTAACTCCCGCTTAGCCCCGCCTTCCGGCAACGGACCCCGAAATCGACATCTTCAAAATACGTCCCAAACGCCTCATCGAGGTAGCCAACCCGTTCCCGCAGCTCCGTCCGCAGCAGCACCGCGGTAAACGACGCCATGGCGATCTCCCGAGGCTCATTCCACCGCGGCCCATCCGGCCGCCCATGCCCCGCCCGCCATGGGAACCCGCCCCGGCTCAGCAGGTCAAACGTCCCATCCAGCAGGCCGGTTGGCCCATACAGCTTGCCCGTGGCAAACCAGCCGCTCGCTACCAGAAGTCGTTCCAGCCAAGCCGGGTCCAGACGCACATCGTTGTTGATCACCGCGACATGCGTCGTCTCCGCCGCTCTCCAACCCGCGTTCACCGCCGCCGCGAACCCCGAGTTCTTCGCCAGCCGAATCACGTCCGCCCCCACGTAGGGCTCCGTCGAACCATCGTCTACCACCACGATCCGATCAAAAGGAACCGTCTGCGCCCGCAAACTCGCGATGCACTGCCGGGTCAAATCAGCCCGGTTCCACATCGGGATAATGGCGGTGACGCTCACGAGAATCGTTTCTTGACCAGGAACCAAAGATTGTAAAAGCCGTCCCGCCACGGGTTCAGCTTGATCTCGCCCAACCGCGACGAGTACTGAATCGAAATCTCAACGAAGCGCACCCGGGAGCTTTTCAACGCTTCAATCTTGATCTCCTCGCTGAAAGCCATACCGTCGGAAGTCAGCTTCATCCCTTCCAGAATCGATCGGCGAAACACCCACATCCCGCTCTGGGAATCCCGCACCCAGCGGAAGTAAAGCAAGCTCATCGCCACCGAAAGTACGAAGTTGCCGAACTTGTGCTTGAAGCTCATCGCCTCGCGGTCCCGCACCGGAAAGCGCGACGCGTTCAGGAAATCGGCCTCCAAATGTAGAAACGCCTCCAGCAGATACGAGATCGCATCCGGCGGGTAGCTGTGGTCCCCGTCCAGCGTGATGATCACGTCGCCGGTCGCCACCGAGAAGCCTTTTTTGTACGCGCGGCCATAGCCCCGCACGTGCTCCCGTATGACGCGGGCACCCAGCGATTCGGCGACGTCGGCCGTCCGGTCCGTGGAGTTGTTGTCTACGACAATCACCTCATCCACAAATTCCGGCATGCGCCGCATGACTTTTTCAATTCCCTGTTCTTCATTCAGGCAGGGGATGATGACGGTGATCCGGAGTCCTTTATACAAACTTCGAAGGTATCATGAAGGAATGAAGTTCCTCCCGGCATTCTTTTGCGCGACGAGTCTCTGGGCCGCTGATCCGGCCGTTCGAGAGGTCAAAGCCATCTATCTACTCCCGATGTCGAGCGGCCTCGATCAGTTCCTGGCCAGCCGTCTGACGAGCGAAGGCCTCGTGCAAGTGGTCACCGACCCCCTGAAGGCCGACGCGGTCCTCACCGACAAGGTCGGCGAGGCGCTGGAGCGCAAGATGCACGAACTCTACGATCCGAAACCGGAACCGCCCAAGTCAGATCCCGCCGCCGAAGCAAAGAAGGACGAAAAAACCAAAGAGAAGGAAAGCAAGGATGCCGCCAAGGCGGCCGAAGCGACGAGGCTGGCTCGTGCCGGCCAAAGCTCCTGGGGCCGCGGCCGGGGCAGCATCTTTCTCGTCCAACGCTCCACCGGCAATGTGATCTGGTCCACGGAGGGGCAGCCGAAAGACAGCTCCCCCTCCGAAGTCCGGAAAACCGCCGCGAAGATCACCGCCCAGTTGAAGAAGGACCGGACCGTGGCCCCGGCGAAGTAACGTACTTCTCAAACCAGCCGAGAATATGCTCGATCTTAGCGATGCGGTGGCTCGGGAACGCTCCCCGGATGCCATGCGGCTCCCTCGGCACCCTCACGAGCACCGTATCCACCTTCCGTACCTTTAACGCAAAGTAGAACTCCTCGCTCTGCGCAATCGGCGTCCGCCAATCTTCTTCGCCGGTAATCAGCATCGTCGGCGTCCTTACCTTATCGGCAAAGAAGAGCGGCGAATGGTCCATGTAGCTTTTCGGGTTCTCCCACGGCAGCGCCTTCATCCAGCGCGCGGTCGTCAGCCCGATGTCCGAAGCCCCCGCCTGCGTAAACCAGTTGATCACCGGATACTGCGAAACGGCGGCCACAAACCGATCCGTCTTGGTCACAATCCACGCCGTCAAAATGCCGCCGCCGCTGCCGCCGGTCACGCAAAGCTTCTTCTGGTCGATATAGCCCTTCGCCACCACTGCGTCCACCCCGGCCATCAAGTCCTGATAATCGTCGCCCGGGTAGTTCCCATGAATGATATTCGCAAACTCCTCGCCATAACCGGTCGAACCACGCGGGTTCGTGTACAGCACCACGTAGCCCTTCGCCGCGTAGATCTGCATCTGATGATTGAACTCAATCCCGTACATCGCGTACGGCCCACCGTGAATATCCAGAATCAGCGGGTACTTCTTCGCCGGATCAAACCCGGGCGGCTTGATAATCCAGCCCTGCACCATCCTGCCGTCGAAGCTCTTGTACTTGATCTCCTCCACCGCTCCAATCTTGTGCGCCGCCAACAAGCTGCCATTCGTATCCGTCAGCTTCTTCAGTCCAGCCGGGCCAAGAACGAAAACCTCCTTCGGCTGCGCCGCACTCGAACCCGTTATCGCAATCCGACCATCACGAGCCACCGTCATCTGCTCCGCGTTCGCATAAGCCGTCGCCAAGCGCAGCTTGCCGTCGGTCAGCGCCTTATAGTTCCCGTCGATCCCGAACGAGTAAACGGCGCTCGTGCCGCCGTCTTCCACCACGGCCACCAAACCGTTGCCGCTCCATTCCGGCGTGCTCACGTTGCGATCCAACCCCTGAGCCAACCGCCGCGCGTTCGTTCCGTCCAAATTCGCCACCCATAGCGCAGTGATGTGCGCCGCATTCCCCTTGTCGACAAAACCGGTCCATGCGATCAGCTTCCCGTCCGGCGATACACTCGGGTTCAGTTCCGGGCCGTTGCCCTTGGTGATCTGCTTCGCCGCGCCCGTCGCCACGTTAAAAGACCAAATATCATCCGGGTAAAGCTCATGGTCAGCGTTTCCGCTCCGCGCGGCATGCACGTAAATCTGCTGGCCGTCCGGCGTCCATGCCGGCTCGCCGCCATGGTTGAAGTCCCCCGTAGAAATCCGGCGAGGCGTCCCGCCCGTCACCGGCACGACGAAAAGCTGCGTAAACCCGTTCGGAATCAGCCCCGCCCCGCCGATGCCGTCCGACCGCCACTTCAACCGCGTCGCCACCGTCGGCGGCTCCGCCCACTTGGCCCCCTCCGGAGCCTTCGGCATCTTGACGCTCCATTCCGGCGTCCCCGGCACTCGGCGCAAAAACGCTAACTGCGTCCCGTCCGGCGACCAACTCATCGCCGTCGGTGCCGTCTCCAGATCCGTAATCCGCGCCTCCACGCCCGTATCCATCCACCGAACCCAAATCTGCGATTGCTTCAAATACGCCAGCTTCGATCCATCCGGAGACCATCGCGGCAACCGACCGGCCGTGATCGGCCGATGGTCCTTCCCGTCCGTCGACACCATCCAGAGCGTGTTCACGAACCTGTCGGTATAGCGGTCCGCCGTTTCGAGCGTGTAGACGATCCGCTGCCCGTCCGGAGAAATTTGAGGAAGGTTGGGAGTCCGCCAATCGAGTAGCGTCTCCGAAGTCAGGACCAAGACGAGCAGTGAAAGGATCATAAGAAAAACGACTTCGGACGAGTGAGTTGATCGAAGCCTAGAACGCTCAGGGCTACGCCGCGGCCCGAGTCCTTCACGCCGGTCCAGGCCAGCGAGGGGGCGAGATAGTCGCAACGATTATGTAAAACAGTACCGGTATGGATCTGGTCGCCAATGCGAAGCGCGGCAGCCTGATCGTTGGTCCAGATGCTGGCGGTTAGGCCGTAGGCGCTATCGTTCATCAGTCGAATTGCCTCTGCCTCGGAATCGACGGGCATGATGCCGACGACCGGCCCAAACGTCTCCTCTGTCATCACGCGCATTGCGTGGCTGACACCCGTAAGAATCTGCGGAGGCAGATAGGCGTTGCCGGGATCGGGCATATCGAGATGAGCCACCGCGCCCTGCGCGATCGCCTCGGCCACCTGCGCCCGGACAAAGTCCGCCGCCGCCGGTCGCACCATCGGGCCCAATGTCGTGGCCGCCTCGAAGGGATTGCCCAGCACATACTCCTTCGTCAGCGCCACGGCGCGCGCAACGAACTCGTCATACACCGCCCGATCCACGTAAATCCGTTCGACTCCGCAGCACGATTGACCCGAGTTGAACATCGCCCCATCGACGAGATTCTCGACGGCATGGGCCAAGTCAGCGTCCGCCCGCACGTACGCCGGATCCTTCCCGCCCAACTCCAGTGCCAACGGCACCCGCGCCGCCGCCTCGATCGCGCGACCTCCGGGCACGGAGCCAGTGAACGAAACGAACCCAATCCGCCGATCGGCCACGAGCTTCAAGACGTCCGCGTGCGCAGCGTGGGCATAGCGAAACACCTCCGGCGGAAGCGCCGCCGCGAACCGCTCCGCCACCAGCGGCGTCTGAGCCGAAGCCTTGAACAAAACTGCGTTTCCGGCCAGAATCGCCGGTACCACGGAGTTCACCGCGCACAAATAAGGGTAGTTCCACGGAGCGATCGTAAATACGATTCCCACCGGCTCCCGCCGCATGAATCCCGCTGCCGCCGGAATGTCCGCCAAGCACTGCGGAGCGAGCGCAATCATGTGCCGCGCCCGGTCCGCAAAGCCTCGCCGAATCTCGTTCGGCGTGTAGCGAATCGGTCGGCCCATCTGCGCGGTCAGTTCTTGGCCAATCGCTTCCGCCTCGGCCTCGAACTGAGCCACGAGTCGTTGGCAAATCGCGATCCGTTCGGCCAAATGCAGCTTCGGCGGCGGTGTCAGAAGCGCGTCAAAGTCCCTGGTCAGCGGGCGCTCAGCGTATACTGATCCATCCACGGGAGAGATCGTTCGCTGGATCATAGCGGTGTCGTGTAGGCCGCTGTGATCCCGCCGTCGACCAAGAACTCAGTACCCGTGACGAAGGAAGAATCGTCCGAAGCCAAGTAAAGCGCGGCCTTGGCGATCTCCTTCGCTTGTCCAAAGCGACCCATCGGGATGTGGACCAGCCGCCGTTGCTTCTTCTCTTCCGTATTCAAATATTTCATCAGTAGCTCAGTCTGCAGAGGACCCGGGCAGAGAGCGTTGACGCGGATGTTCTCGCGGGCGTGGATCGCGGCCAGTTCACGCGACATCGAAAGTACCGCGCCCTTGCTGGCCGTGTAGGCAAGCTGCGGCGTCGCGGCACCCAGCAGCGCGACGAAAGAGGCGGTGTTAATGATCGACCCACCGCCGGCCCGGCGCAACGCCGGAATGCCATACTTGCAACCGAAAAAGACGCCCTTTACGTTTACGGCAAAGGTCAGATCCCAAACGGCCTCGGTCGTATTCATCGCGTCATCATCGTCGGCATGAGAGATACCGGCGTTGTTGAAGATCACCGTCAACTTGCCGTATTTCGCCTCCGCCTCGGCCACCATCCGTGCGCAATCGGCGGCCTTCGAAACATCGGCCTGCACGGCATGAACGCCCGGAATCGCGGCCACCGCATCGCCATGCAAATCCACCGCAACGACGGAGGCACCCTCCGCCAGGAACAGCAACGCGGTCTCTTTTCCTATCCCGCTGCCGGCCCCGGTGATCAGGGCAACTTGATCTTTGAGTCTGTCCATGTCCTTAAATCTTCTCAAAGTAACGACGGCGTTCCCAGTCGGTAACGACGGTGTCGAACGCCTTTTGCTCATTTCGGTAGAAGTGGGCGTAGTGCTCCACCACCTCGGCCCCCAGTACTCGCTTGGCAAACGCGCTGTTTTCGAATAAATCGGTTGCTTCGCGTAGGGTGTAGGGAACCCGCGGGAGTGTCCGGGAAGCGTAAACGTCCCCGAGAAAAACCGCCGGGGGTTCAATCTTGTTCGCAATACCATCCAAGCCGGATGCCAGCGACGCGGCGAAGGCCAGATACGGGTTCGCGTCTGCCCCGGGGATACGGCATTCGATGCGCAGGCTCGGTCCGCTGCCGACGACGCGGAAGCCCGCCGTCCGATTGTCTTGGCTCCAGGCGAGTCGCGTCGGCGCCCACGACAAATCCTCGTAGCGCTTGTACGAATTCACCGTCGGCGCGTAGAACACCATCATCTCGGGCGCATGGGCAATCCATCCGCCCAGAAAGTGGCGGAACGTGTCGGAGTGAATATCTTGAAACTGCGCCAAACTCAAGTGAATATGGCAGCTGGAACCGGCCTGGCCATGGTGCGGCTTGGCCATAAACGTCACGCTGATCCCGGACTGCTCGGCGATTTCTTTCAAGCACTGCTTGAACAGGCTATGGTTATCGGCCATTTCGAGGATCGGGCCGTAACGAACGTTCACCTCATGTTGGCCCAAGCCCCACTCGCCCTTCGAATTCTCTACCGGAATGCCCGAGTCGCGCAAATGCCGACGGACGGCGGCGGTGTAGAACTCTTCGCGCGAGCTCTGCAGCAAATTGTAGTCTTCCAGGTACCAGCTCAGCGGTTCGAGCTTGGCATAGTCCTGCTCATGCGCGGCGCGGTAGGTTTGGCGATAGGCGTAGTATTCCAGCTCGGATGCCGCCATCGGGTTATACCCCGCCGCCTGCGTCGCGGCCAACTGCTTCTTCAAAATTGATCTCGGTGCCACGCTCACGTGGTCCACATCACAGTGGACAAAAGCGGTACGGGGCTGCCACGAAATTAGCCGCAGCGTCGTGAGCACCGGCACCATGTGAAAATCGCCGTAGCCTAGTTCCCAGTTCGCAAACCGATAGCCAGGCGTTGGCTGCATCTCGGCGTCAGTGGTCAAGAGATAGTTGCAGGCGTGGGTTCCGCCGATGGCGACCTGATCCAGGAAGAAGCTCGCATCAAAGCGTTTGCCCATCAAGCGACCATAGTGGTCGGTAAAGCCGGCGACGACGGTATCGACAGATCCAGCGTCTACATGTTGGCGGAGCGCGGGCAGATCGAGGTGGGCCATAATGCTAGCCATCCTATCACTGCGGAGGGAATAAGTAAATCTGCGCGCCGATCTATCAGATCATCCCGGAAGCTCTTAGGTTGACGAGTTTTAATAATATAATTTACCCTTTGTTTTCAAAGGTATAAAGGAAATGCTTGTCACTCCACCCCCGAGTGTGCTAATAATTATGTCGGAAGTACTGTAGGAGACAAACATGAACATCCGTCCGCTGCACGACCGCATCGTCGTGAAACGCATTGAAGAAAAAGAAACCGTCCTGAATGGAATCATCATCCCGGACAGCGCCAAAGAAAAGCCCCAAGAAGGCGAAGTGGTCGCCGTTGGCAATGGCAAGCGCCTTGATGATGGCAAGATTGCTCCGATGGAGCTCGTAGCTGGCGACCGCATCCTGTTCGGAAAGTATTCCGGCAGCGAGATCAAGGTCGATGGCATCGAATACATGATCATGCGCGAGGATGAAGTCCTCGGCGTGCTCGCGAAGTAAGAACCGGTAGAGGTTATAAATCACATGGCTGCAAAACAGATTGTTTATTCGGAAAATAGTCGCCAGGCGATCCTGCGCGGCGTAAATCAGCTCGCTGACGCTGTGAAAGTGACCCTCGGCCCGAAGGGCCGGAACGTGGTCCTCGAGAAAAAGTTTGGTGGCCCGACCATCACCAAAGACGGCGTGACGGTTGCCAAAGAAATCGAGCTGGCCAACCCGCTCGAGAACATGGGCGCCCAGATGGTCCGTGAGGTCGCCTCGAAGACCTCCGACATCGCCGGCGACGGTACCACCACCGCCACCATCCTTGCTCAGGCTATCTATCGTGAAGGCGTGAAGGCAGTTGCTGCCGGCGCCAACCCGATGGCCCTGAAGCGCGGCATCGAAAAGGCTGTTGAAGTCTGCATCGGCGAAGTTAAGACGATGTCGACCAAGGTCGCCAACGACGAGAAGATCGCTCAGGTCGGCACTATCTCCGCCAACGGCGACTCCACCATCGGCACCATCATTGCGGAAGCGATGAAGAAAGTCGGCAAGGACGGCGTCATCACGGTTGAAGAGTCGAAGACCATGGTCACCGAGCTCCAGACCGTCGAAGGTATGCAGTTTGACCGCGGCTACCTCAGCCCCTACTTCGTCACCGACGCCGACCGCATGGAAGTCGTGATGGAAGATCCCTACATTCTCATCTATGAGAAGAAGATCTCCAACATGAAGGATCTGCTGCCCGTACTCGAACAGGTTGCCCGTGGCGGCCGTCCGCTCCTCATCATTGCGGAGGAAGTGGAAGGCGAAGCCCTTGCTACCCTCGTTGTCAACAAGCTCCGTGGCACCCTGAACTGCGCGGCCGTCAAGGCCCCCGGCTTCGGCGACCGTCGGAAGGCGATGCTCGAAGACATCTCGATCCTGACCGGCGGCAAAGCCATCATGGAAGACATCGGGATCAAGCTGGAAGGCGTCCGTCTCGAAGATTTGGGCCGCGCCAAGCGCGTCACGATCGACAAAGACAACACGACCATCATTGATGGCGGCGGCGAAGTGAAGGGCATCGAAGGCCGCGTCAAGCAGCTCCGTACCCAGATCGAAGACACGACGTCCGACTACGACCGTGAGAAGCTCCAGGAACGCCTGGCGAAGCTCGCGGGCGGCGTCGCGGTGATCAAGGTCGGCGCGGCTACCGAAACCGAAATGAAGGAAAAGAAGGCCCGCGTCGAAGACGCTCTGCACGCCACCCGTGCAGCCGTTGAAGAGGGCATCGTTCCTGGCGGCGGTATCGCCCTGCTCCGCTCCGCTCTGGCACTCGAGAATTTGCAGGTCCCCGGCGACGAGCAGATCGGTGTCAACATCATCAAGCGCGCTTGCGAAGAGCCGATTCGCCAGATCACCGGCAACGCCGGTTTCGAAGGCGCAATCATCATCGGTAAGGTTCGCGAGAACTCCAACCCCAACTTCGGCTTCAACGCTGCCAGCGGCGAATACGAAGACCTTATCGCGGCGGGCGTCATTGACCCGGCGAAGGTCACCCGTTCGGCCCTCCAGAACGCCGCTTCGATCAGCGCCCTCATGCTGACCACCGAAGCGATGATCTGCGAGATCCCCGAGAAGAAGTCCGCTCCGGCTCCCGGTGGTCATGACCACGGCGGCGGCGGGATGGACTACTAATCAAACCCTGCCATCACGGCAAACGAAAGGCCCCGGACGAAAGTTCGGGGCCTTTCGCGTGTGTGCCGAGCATGTTCGACAGCTTGAAGGTGAAAGTCCTTTTCACAACCTGATGGAGGTGAAGTAATAGCGAAGCGCAAGGGCGTCGTCGTGAGGCGGGGTCTGAAAGAAGCGTGGAGCAAAGGTACGAGCCGATGTACAAGAACCGGATCCGAGGCATACGGTACCGGACGAGCGGGCATGCGACCGCGAAGTCCATATCCATCAAGGGCACTGGTTGTAAATCCGGCGGTTGCGTGCCGAAGGCGGTCGAAATTACCTCGGGAGATCTGTCGACGGTCTCGAAATCGAGACTAGGGATCGAGCAATCGGTCCTGACCAAGCGGCAGAAGTCGGCAGACGGCATAGTACTCACGGCAGTGAGGAAGGCCTGAACGGTCCCCCGCTACGGGTGGAAGGGAGAGGCAATTAGGCAGTGCGACTCAAGATCGACAAGCGGCAGAATAACCAGCAAATGAAGCTGGCCTTCAGCGAGGAGTATAGGGGTGAAGCCCCGAAGGACCTCGTCAAAGGGGCCGAATCGCTAGTGGCGAAGCACGGGACCGAAAGCCCAGCTAAAGACGAGCAGTTGATCGAGGAGGTCTGCGAGCGGGAAAACTGCAAGCAGGCATTGGCGCGAGTCAAGGCCAACAAAGGAAGCGCCGGTGTGGACCGGATGACGGTCCAGCAGTTGCCGGAGTTTCTGAAGCAGCACTGGCCCGCGGTCCGGGAACAGTTGTTGAGTGGAACTTATAAGCCGCAACCGGTAAAGCGGGTGGAAATCCCCAAGCCGGACGGAGGGGTGCGCAAGCTTGGCATCCCGACGGTGTTGGATCGATTTATCCAGCAGGCGGTAATGCAGGTTCTACAATGCAAGTGGGGTCGGACGTTTTCCGAACACAGCTTCGGGTCTCGTCCCGGGCGGTCGGCCCATTAAGCGGTGGAACAGGCGCAGAGATATCTGGCCGAAGGTTACCGCTGGGTGGTGGACTTGGACTTGGAGAAACTCTTCGACCGAGTCAACCACGACAAACTGATGGGGGAGATCGCCCAACGGGTGAGCGATAAGCGAATGCTGAAGCTCATTCGGGCGTTTCTTGGGGCTGGTGTGATGAAAGACGGGTTAGTGAGTCCGGTGGATGAGGGGACGCCGCAAGGCGGGTCTTTGTCGCCCTTGTTGTCAAACCTAGTGCTCGACGAATGGGATCGGGAGTTGGAGCGGCGTGGACTTCGGTTTGCGCTGTATGCGGACGACTGTAACATTTACGTCCGTAGCCGTCGGGCCGGAGACCGGGTGATGGCAAGCGCAACGCGCTTCCTCGCCGTCAAGCTCAAACTTACGGTAAACCAGCAGAAGAGCGCGGTGGCGCGACCATGGGAGCGGAAGTTTCTGGGTTTTAGCTTTACCAGTCATCGGCAACCCAAGCGGCGGATTGCGCCGCAGGCGTTGGTCCGATTCAAGGGACGAATCCGGGAACTGACGAGCCGGACCCGAGGTGTGAGCATCGAGCGAATGGCCGAGGAGTTATCCCGCTATCTACGGGGTTGGCTGGGCTATTTGGGTCGGTGTCAGACGCCATCGGTGTGGCGACGTCTTGAGGAGTGGACCAGACGCCGACTCCGGTCGGCGATTTGGAAGCAGTGGAAACGGAGTCGGGTTCGGTTTGGCGAACTTCGCCGTCGGGGTGCGGGGACAGAGCTTGCCGCGCAAACGGTGGGCAGTTCCCACGGCCCTTGGCGGCTGGCCAACTCACCGGCTCTTGCGTTGGCGCTGTCCAATGCTTACTTCAACTCGCTCGGGATTCCGAGCTTAACTGGCGGGTCATAGCTTAACCCGCCGAACCGCCGAATGCGGACCCGCATGTCCGGTGGTGTGGGAGGGGTGGAGCCGCGAGGCTTCCCCCTATCCCGATTCTCGGTTCTCCCGTCGCCCCAGGGCACGGTGGCAGTATTGAGGTTACGGTTCAAATTTCTCACGAAATCGCCAACCGCTTCACTGCGTCCAGGGCCGACCTTATCCGCCGGACCCGCGAAAGCTTCGCCCTCGAAGAGTTTCGGGAGGGGCGTATCACCAAGGTGGAACTCCGCAAAATGCTCGGCCTGGAGCGGATCGAACTCGATGGCTTCTTCAAGTCGCACGGTGTGTACGAAGAGTACACGGTTGAAGATTTCGACCGCGAACGGCAGGCCCTCCAGGAACTTGGATTCTAACCCGTGAAGTCGGGGATTGCGGATACAGGGCCCATAAACTATTTGGTCCTGATTGGCCAGGTCGACCTGTTGCCGCGCATGTTTGAACGAGTCGCCCCGCCGAAAGCAGTAGAGGCCGAGCTATCCGATATGCGTGCTCCTTTACCAGTGCGGCGGTGGATTGCCGCCCCACCCGCATGGCTCGAGATCTACGACACCACCGTCCTGCCCCCTCGGCACCCCCCAGAGATTGACCACCTCTGCTCGAATAGACTTGACCAGATCACAAGCTGATCATGCCGCGTGGCATGCCGACGGGCGGGACCTTCCCCCTCCGTGCCGCAGGCGCGTATATCGGTAAATAGGTTTAGGCGCCGACGTTTGCCTGCGCGGCCAGACCGAGCGCCACAAGCCCATGCTCGTCGGAGAGGCAGCGCCGTCGGGGACTGTTGGTGGTAAAGTTTTGGCGACCAGGGCTGGTCAATTCTTCGCGAGTGCCGAAGTTCTGCCCCGTGTGTCCTGCCTCGATAAGGGAGAAACCGCCGCTATTGCTCTGGCGGAATCCCTTCATGCCGACTTATTGCTGATGGATGAGTGCGTTGGCTGTCGCGTAGCTCGCAGCCGAGCCTTGCGCGTCACCGGCACTCTCGGCATTCTTGATTTAGCTGCGGAACACGGATTGTTGATTTCTGTCAGGCGATCGAAAAACTCAAGAACACTAACTTCCATCGGCCGGAAGCCGTGCTCAGACCTCTCCTGGAAAAGCATGGCAATGACGGCAGTACCTGAATCCAGCCCAACGTTTCCCGCGCGACAGAGGACGAGAGACTTAACGACTGGTCGCCGTACCCGTCCAACCCATTGGAACCCCCGCCCACTTGTTGCTTGCTGCCGTCGCCATGAACGTGGCCTGAATCTCGGTCCAATCCCCCGAAGGCAGGCAGATCAAGTGCTTCCGTTCAATCGAAACGCTCTCCACTGAACCCGAACCGATCCGCCGCACGATCGGCTCCGGATGGCCGGCGAAATTTCCCGCCGTCGTGTCAATCACTTTGCGCGTCTTTCCCTCAACCCGAACGCCCGTAAATTCAAGATTGTAGAGAGAGCCCAAACCCGTCCGCCCGCCGCAAACGTCATCGGCAAAGGCTTCGTATTGCGAAACTGAATCACGACCCGCGTCGAGCGGTGCTCCAGCGACAGCTCAAGCTCAGCCGCCGAAGCACCGCCCAAAAATGCAATCAAGACAACTAACTGTTTGCAAGCTCTCGTAAAGACTCCGTAAACGGCGGGTAAGCCACGCCCTTTTCCGTAATAATGCCCATCACATACCGGTTCGGAGTCACATCAAACGCCGGGTTCAACACCGCAATCCCCTCCGGAGCCACCGGCACCCCATAAACTTCCGTCACCTCTTTCGCCGCCCGCTCCTCAATCGGAATCAAGCTCCCATCCGTCAGCGTTAAATCGAGCGTCGAAATCGGCGCGGCCACATAAAACGGCACCCCGTTCTCCTTCGCCAGCACCGCTACGCTGTAAGTCCCGATCTTGTTCGCCACATCCCCATTCGCCGCAATCCGGTCCGCCCCCACTACGACGCAACCAATCCGACCCGACTTCAAAAAATGCCCCGCCATGTTGTCGGTAATCAGCGTCGTCGGAATCCCGTCCTGCTGCAACTCCCACGCCGTCAGCCGAGCGCCCTGCAGAAACGGCCGGGTCTCATCGGCAAATACGTCAATCGTCTTCCCGGCCGCTACCGCCGCCCGAATCACCCCCAACGCCGTCCCATATCCCGCCGTCGCCAAAGCCCCCGCGTTGCAGTGCGTCAATACCGTCTTATGGTCCGGCACCAGCGCCGCGCCATGCGCCCCAATCGCCATGCAGATCGCGACGTCTTCATCTTTAACCAGCTTCGCCTCGGTCACCATCGCGGCCACCATCTCGGCCCTGCTCCGCCCCGCCAAACTCAAATGCAAACGGCGCATCCGGTCGATGCCCCAGAACAAGTTCACCGCCGTCGGACGGGTCGCCGCCAACGTCGAGCAAATCAACTCAATATCGTCATCGCTACGTTCCACGCCAATCGCCACGCCCATCGCCGCCGCTACGCCAATCGCCGGTGCCCCGCGAATGATCATCGTCTTGATCGCGTCCGCCACCTCCAGATACGTGCGGCAGGTGACAAACACCGTCTCCCGCGGCAAACGCGTCTGATCGATCATCACGACCCCATCAACAGTCCATTCAATTGTTTCGACCATTCAGGAAAAAGCCTCCAAACATCGCAAGATTATAAGTGCAGTGGGTCAGCGTCGCCGCCGCCGTGCCGGACTGCAACCGGAGCACACCAAAAACTAAACCCGCCACCGTCAACAGCAATAAATGCTGCCAACTCCATGAATACTGCGGCCCGTGAATCAGCGCAAACGGCACACTCGTCAAAACCAAAGCCGCCACTTTGCCCAAACTTCGAACTGCCACCGGAAGCACTAGGCCCCGAAAGAAAAGCTCCTCACACACCGGCCCAAACGTCACCGCGAAAACAAAGAACAAAACGCGCTGCACCGGGTCCGCCAACAGTTCATCGATCAGTGGCATCTTCACCTCCTTCGCCTTCAAAACGAACCCCGCCACCCCCACAAACAATGTCAGTGCCGGACCGTAGCCGAGGAAACGCCAATAGCTCTCCGGCAGCCCAAACCCCAGACTCGCCAATAGCGGCTTCCCGTGCCGCCACCGAAACGCCGCCCATAACAGCAACACCCAAAGCCCATAAAACAGCAGCTGCGACGGCATTGCGATGTCCTTAGACACCGGCTTCACGCCCACCAGCCAGTACGCCAAAAACACGGTCCCGCCCGACACCAGCACCGCCGGCAACATCGCCCCCAAAGCGATCACAATATCGGACCAACCCCAAAAGGGCGACGGCTCGGTGTTTTCTATCACGGCTTCAACATCCTCTCCAGCGCCCGCGCCGTATAGCTCTTCTTATTGCGAATCACTTGCTCCGGAGTTCCCGCCACCACCACCGTACCGCCCCGCTCCCCTCCCTCCGGGCCCATATCCACGATCCAATCCGCCGATTTCATAATGTCCAAGTGGTGCTCAATAATCACCACCGTGTTCCCTAAATCCACCAACTTATTCAGGACGTCCAACAACCGCTGGACGTCCTCAAAATGCAGCCCCGTCGTCGGCTCATCCAGAATGTAGAGAGTGCGCCCCGTCTGCCGCTTGCTCAACTCTTTCGCCAGCTTGATCCGTTGCGCCTCGCCGCCCGATAGCGTCGTCGACGATTGCCCCAGGTGGATATAGCCCAACCCCACGTCGTTCAACGTCTGCAGCTTTACGTTGATCGTCGGGATATTCTCCAGAATCGGCAGCGCCTGCTCCACGGTCGCCGCCAGCACGTCCGCAATCGAATAGTTCTTGTACTTCACCGCCAACGTCTCGGAGTTGTACCGCTTCCCCCGGCAAACGTCGCACGTTACATACACATCGGGCAGGAAGTTCATCTCGATCCGCTTCAGTCCGTCGCCCTGGCACGCCTCGCACCGGCCGCCCTTTACGTTGAAACTGAATCGGCCCGGCTTGTAACCGCGCTCCTTCGAATCCGGTAACATCGCGAATAAGTCGCGGATCGGCGCGAATAATCCAGTGTAAGTAGCCGGGTTCGAGCGCGGCGTCCGCCCAATCGGCGATTGGTCAATCTCAATCACTTTGTCGATATGCTCGCAACCCAGGACCCGCGTATGCGCCCCCGGCTCCGCACGCGATCCGTACACTTCTTTCGCCAACGCCCGATACAGGATGTCGTTAATCAGAGTCGACTTACCCGACCCACTGACTCCCGTAATCACGGTCAACGTCCCCAGCGGAATCTCCAGCGTCACATCCTTAAGGTTGTGCTCCGCCGCCCCTTCCACCACAATCCGCTTCCCGCTCCCCGGCCGCCGCACCGACGGCACCGGAATCGACCGCTTGCCGCTCAAATACTGTCCGGTCATCGACGCCTTGTTCCGCTCCACCTGCTTCGCCGTCCCCGCCGCCACCACAAACCCGCCTAACCGCCCCGCCCCCGGCCCCAAGTCGATCACGTAGTCCGCCCGCCGAATCGTGTCTTCGTCGTGCTCCACCACCAAAACCGTATTACCTAAGTCCCTTAGCTTGAACAAAGTATCCAGCAAACGGTCGTTGTCTCGGGGGTGTAGCCCAATCGAAGGCTCATCCAACACGTACAGAACCCCCCGCAGCTTCGACCCGATTTGCGTCGCCAACCGAATCCGCTGCGCCTCCCCTCCCGAAAGCGTGGCCGCCGAACGATGTAAGCTCAAATAGTCGAGCCCCACCGCCAGCAAAAATTCCAACCGATTTTGAATCTCTTCCCGCAGCCTCCCCGCGATCAGCGTCTCCCGCTCGCCGAAACGCCAGGCCCGCGCCGTCTCCAACGCACGCCCCACCGGCATCGCGCTCAGGTCGGCAATCGAGATGTTCTTCACCCGGACCGCCAGCGAGGCCGGCTTCAGCCGCAATCCCTTGCACTCTGCGCATAACGTCGGCGACATATACTGCATAAGTAACTCAACATATCCTTGCCCCGCACTCGCGTAGATCCCGTCGAGAATCTTCAAAATACCCGGAAACTTGTCCCCGCCATACATCAATAACTTCTGCGTCGCCGCCGGTAACTGATCAAACGGCTTCGCTAAGTTGATCTTCAACCGCTTCGCCACCTCCTCCAGCCGGTGGTTCATCACAGACGTCCCCGATGCCGCCCCCAACCCGCCTTCGAGCAGCGGTCGGCCCGGATCCAACATCACCTTATCCGGATCAAAACTCCACTTCGAACCCAACCCATTACACGCCGAACAAGCCCCGAACGGACTATTAAACGAAAAACTACGCGGCTCCGGCAGCGGCACGCTCAGCCCACACTCTGGGCACGCCAACTTCTTCGAATACATCCGCTCTTCGCCGTTGACAATCGCGACGATCACCAACCCATCGGCCAACTTCATCGCAGTCTCAATCGAAGCCTCCAGCCGCTTCTCAATCCCCGGCTTCACCAGCAACCGATCCACCACCACCTCAATCGAGTGGTTCTTTCGTTTGTCCAGCGGGATTTCTTCGTCCAGCGAACGCAACTCCCCGTCCACCCGCGCCCGCACAAACCCCTGCCGTAAATACTTCTCCAGATCTTTCTTATACTCGCCCTTCCGGCCCCGCACCACAGGAGCCAAAATCATCACCCGCTCTTCGGTCTTGAACTGCATGATTTGCTCAAGAATCTGTGTCGTCGATTGCGCCGAAATCGGCACACCACAGTGCGGACAATGCGGCACCCCTATCGAGCTGTAGAGCAAACGAAGATAATCGTAAATCTCCGTGACCGTCCCCACCGTCGACCTTGGACTCCGATTCGTGGTCTTCTGCTCAATCGAAATCGCCGGCGATAACCCATCAATCGAGTCCACCTCCGGCCGCTCCAGCTGGTCCAAAAACTGCCGCGCATATGGCGACAGCGTCTCTACATAACGGCGCTGACCCTCGGCGTAGATCGTATCGAAAGCCAAGGAACTCTTTCCGCTGCCAGAAAGTCCCGTAATTACCGTAAGAGTATTCCGGGGAATCTCCACGCTCACGTTCTGCAAATTATGCTGGCGAGCCCCGTGAACTGTGATCCGGTCAATCATATGCCCCTCACATTCTCCATCTTCGCCTTGGCCCAATCCACTAACCGCTTGATCGGAGGGAAGTAGTCCGCCAAAATAACGAGTCCCGGAATCAGGAAGATCCACCCCGGCATCACAGGCAGAATGATCCCGATGACACCGAGGATGACCAGCCCAATTCCGGAAGCGATGCGAAGGATTGCGCGCAAAAAGAAGCCTCTATCCAGTGTACCAACCGAGCCTCCAACCGCAGATCCTATCGGCCACTAGGGGAAAACCTATGCGAGTACTGGGTAGGAGTAAGTAACGTGTAGGCATCGGTCTATTGACCGTTCTATGCCATTAGCCGTACTCTAAAAGGGCCGTGAGCGAACAACGTAAAACTCAAAGATTCGAAATCCAGATGCCCGTCGAACTGGTCCGCGCCGGAAGTGAGTCCGTCTCGCGAGCGGGCGAGACGCGGAACATGAGTTCCGGCGGCGTGCTCTTCACATCGGAAGCAGAGATGCCCGTCGGCGATTCCGTTGAATACCTAGTCACGCTTCCCAGAGCCGCCTCGGGCGCATCCGTCCGACTCCGCTGCATGGGGAAAGTAATCCGCAGCCAAGGCGTTCGCGCCTCCGACCAAGCCGCAGGCCGTAGGCCGTTCTCCATCGCAGCCACGCTCGAACGCTACGAATTCATTCGGACCAAATAGCACACTTGTATTAGGGCGCGGTTTCGGCGAAACTTAAGCGAAACCACGCCCATGAATCTAACCTTAGGCTTCCCGGATCCCAACGCCTCCCTCAGCCGCCCCACGGGCCTTGACGGGGCGGTGGTTCGTTTTCAGGAGTGGATGGAGGCTGAAAACTCCCCAATCCGTTCGATTCAGCACCAACTCGCCAAAGATCCGGTCGTAGCGCCTATCCCGGAATCCGTTGCCCCTGAACTCTCCCACGCCCTCGTCAAACGCGGAATCCGCGAACTCTATGGGCATCAAGCCGAAGCCTTCGCCCACGTCGAAGACGGACGCAACGTCGTCGTCGTCACTCCCACCGCCTCCGGCAAAACCCTTTGCTACAACCTCCCTGTGCTCAACCGCCTCGTCCTCGAACCTGGCGCCCGAGCCATGTACCTCTTCCCCACCAAGGCCCTCGCCGAAGACCAGCTCCAGGAATTCCAGAAAATGGTCGACGCCATGGGCCTCCCTATCAAGGCCTTCACGTACGACGGCGACACCCCCTCCGACGCCCGTCGCGCCATTCGCGAACGCGCCAACGTCGTCTTCACCAACCCCGATATGCTCCACAGCGGCATCCTCCCCCATCACACCAAATGGGCCAAGGCCTTTGAAAACCTCCGCTACTTCGTCATCGACGAACTCCACTACTACCGCGGCGTCTACGGTTCCCACCTCGGCAACATCCTCCGCCGCCTCCGCCGCATCTGCGAATTCTACGGCTCCACCCCCCAGTTCGTCTGCTGCTCGGCCACCATCGCCAACCCCCGCGAACTCGCTGAAGCCCTCTGCGAACAGCCCTTTTCCCTTGTCGATCAAAACGGTGCCCCCCAATCCGAAAAATACTTCGTCTTCTACAATCCCCCCGTCGTCAACCGTGAACTCGGCATCCGCCGCAGCTACCTCCACGAAACGCGGCGCATCGCCCTCGAATTCCTCGACCGCGGGCAACAAACCCTCGTTTTCACGAACAACCGCCTCGCCACCGAAGTCCTCACCACCTATCTAAAGGACGCCGCCGAAAAACTTCCCACCCTCCGCGGCAAAATCAGTGGCTACCGGGGCGGCTACCTCCCCCGCGAACGCCGTGAAATCGAACGCCAAATCCGCAGCGGCGAAGTCAAGGGTGTCGTCGCCACCAACGCCCTCGAACTCGGCGTCGATATCGGCTCCCTCGACGCCATTGTCATGGCCGGCTACCCCGGCACCATCGCCTCCACCTGGCAACGTGCCGGTCGCGCCGGTCGCCGTGGCCGCCTTTCGATCGCCGTCCTCGTCGCCTCCAGCGCTCCTCTCGATCAGTACATCATCGAACACCCCGAGTATTTCTTCGGCCGCCCCCCGGAATCGGCCCACATCAACCCCAACAACCTCGAAATCCTCCTCAGCCACATGAAGTGCGCCGCCTTCGAACTCCCCATCCGCGACGACGAAAAGTTCGGGACCCTCGAAACCACCGAACTCTGCCGCTTCCTCGAGGAACTCGGCCTCCTCCACCACTCCGCCGACACCTGGCACTGGACATCCGATACCTACCCCGCCGATGCCGTCTCCCTCCGCGCGGTAACCAGCGACAACTTCATCGTCATCGATGTCACCCGCCAGAATCAGGTCATCGCCGAAGTCGACTTCCCCTCCGCCCTCACCACCCTCCACGAAAAAGCCATCTATCTCCACGACGCCCGCCAGTTCCAGGTCGAAAAGTTCGACTACGTTGGCCGCAAAGCCTACGTCCGCGCCGTCGAATGTGACTACTTCACCGACGCCATCGACTACACCCAAGTTAAGATTCTCACCGAATTCGATACCCTCCACCACGCCCGCTGGGGCGAAGTCCGCGTCAACCGCCAAATCGTCGGCTTCAAGAAGGTAAAGTTCTACACCCTCGAAAACATCGGTGCCGGCAACCTCTCCATGCCCGAACAGGAGATGCACACCACCTCTTTCTGGCTCCATTTTCCTGCCGTCTTCCTTGCCCGTTTCCCCGAATTCACCCCCACCGAAAAACAGAACGGCCTCGTCGGCCTCGGCAACGCCCTCCGCGCCGTCGCCGCCCTGCTCCTCATGTGCGATCCGCGCGACCTCTCCGTCACCCTCACCGAAGATGCTACCGGCGGCCTTCGCGAGTGGGAGCCCAACCTTTATCTATACGACAACTATCCCGGCGGCATGGGTGGCAGCGAACCCCTCTTCCGCCAGCAAGCTCGCCTCGTCCAAACCGCCGCCGACCTCATCTCCGCCTGTCCCTGCGAATCCGGGTGCCCCAGTTGCGTCGGTCCGGGCGGCGAGGTTGGCGAAAAAGGGAAAGCCGTCGCCCTCCGCATCACCGCCGCCATTCTCGAAACTGTCAAAATATTGTCACCGTGTTGACATCGCTTTGTAACTGTTCGCCCCCTAGACTGGGTCGAGATGCTTCCAATCTATCGCTTACTAGCTGTACTTGTGTTTACTTCTCTGGGCGTACTCGCCCAGGTCGACCGCGCCACTCTCTCGGGCGTCGTCACCGATCCTTCCGGAGCGGTCCTCGCCAGCGCCTCCATCGTCCTTGACTCCCCCACTAATGGCTTCAAGCGCGAAGTCAAGTCCGCCGCCAACGGTTCTTACCAGTTACCCGGCCTCCCCATCGGCACTTACACCGTCTCCGTTTCTCTCAACGGCTTCTCCACCACCCGGTTCGATTCCGTCGTCCTCGCCGTCGGCCAATCCCGCGTCCTCGACGCCCAACTCCAAGTCGGTGCCGTCGCCTCGGCCATCGAAGTCAACGCCGCCGCCACCCCGCTCGAACAGACGAACGCCGAAATCGGCTCCGTCATCGGCGAACAGCAGATCAAAAACATCCCCCTCAACGGTCGCCACTGGGCCTCCCTCATGGCCCTCGCTCCCGGAGCCGTCAACGTCGGCGAAGGGAACCAAAACTCCATCCGCTTCTTCGGCCGCCCTCGCGATGACAATAATTGGACTTTCGACGGCGTCGATGCCACCGGCATCAAAGACCCCCGTCAGGAAGGCAACCTCCGCCTCGTCATCTCCACGGACTCCATCGCCGAATTCCGCGTCAACTCCCTCCCGTTTACTGCCGAAGGCGGCGTCGGCGGCGGTGCGCAAATCAATCTGGTCTCAAAAACCGGCACGAACCAGTTCCACGGCTCGACCTACGAATTCTTCCGCAACAGCGCCCTCGATGCGCGCCGCCCCTTTGATGGCCCCAATCCCGCGCCCTTCCGCCTGAACCAGTTCGGCGCGAATCTCGGCGGGCCCATCGTCAAGAACCGGACCTTCTTCTTCGCTAACTACGAAGGGCTGCTCCAGCGCCTCAGCATCTCCCGCGTTGACGGCCTCGTCCCCAGCGCCACCTTCCGCGCCGCGACGCCCCAAGCTCTCCGCGGCATCATCAACGCCTTCCCCGTCGGCAACGCCCCCGGGCCCAACGCCAATGTCGATCGCCTCTTCGCCACCACTCCGGAACGGCGCAATGAACACAGCGGCATGGCGCGCCTCGACCAGCGCATCAACGATAAGCACAGCCTCTTCTTCCGCTTCGCCATGACCGACGGTCTCATTAGCGAAATCCGCAACGGCCTGCTCGAAACCCGCGACTCCAACATCCGACCCACCAACGTCACCACCCAGTGGCAGCAGATCTGGAGCACCCGCCTCATTAACGAAACAAAACTAGGCTTTAACCGTTCCGCTCTCACCCGCAACGACGTCGGTCGTCTCCCCGAAGGAGTCGCCATCCCCGGCTTCAGCTCGACCCAAGCCACGTCCTACATCATCGAAAAGCCCAGCACCTACTCCATCGTCGACAACCTCTCCTGGATTCGCGGTCGCCACACCATCAAACTCGGTGGCGAGATCCGTCGTATCCACCTCAACGTCGGCAATGGAACCGCCACCTCGATCGCCTTCGCCAGCCTCGACGCGTTCCAACGCAACGCTCTTGATCGCGTCACTCTAAGCGCCCGCCTCGATACCGTCGGCGTGCGCCGTACGTTCTTCTCAGGCTACCTCCAAGACGAAATTCGCTTCAGCCCTCAACTCACCCTCAACCTCGGCCTCCGCTACGAGTACTACACCGTCTCGAAGGATGTCGTCGGGCGCGGTCGAGTCTTCGATATCGTCCGTTGCCAAGGCTTCTGCGCCGCCGGCACCCCCTGGTTCTTCCCGGACCGCGACAACATCCAGCCCCGCATCTCGCTGGCGTACTCCCCCAAGGCCCTCAAAGGCCGCACCGTCATCCGCACCGGCTTCGGCCGCTACATCGGCCCCGGCCAAAATGACGACGTTACCGCCGCCATCGACAGCCTCCCGGAGAATCTTTCCCTCTCTGCCGCCGACGCTCCCGGCCTAAGCTTTCCCCCCACGCCCTTCCTCGGTCAACTCCGCGCCCAGGGTCAAACGCCCCGTAGCGTGCAACGCGACCGCAAGGAACCGGAGTCCATGCAGTGGACCCTCTCCGTCCAACAACAACTCGCCTTCAGCCTAGTTGGCCAAGTCGCCTACGTCGGCAACGTCGGCCGCAATCAGCTCACCCGAACTTACGTCAACACGTTCGACCCCATCACCCGTCGCCGCCCCCTCGCAACCTTCAACCAGATCGACGAAAAACGCTTCGATGGCAACACCAGCTTCCACGGCCTTCAGTCTTCTCTGAACCGCTCCTTCTCGAAGGGCCTCCTCTTCCAAGCCCAATACATGTGGGGCCACGCCATCTCCGACAACGCCGGCTCCGGCGAAGGCGGCCAGATTCAGGACGTCACCTGCCGCGCCTGTGACAAAGGCGATGCCGATTATGACATCCGACACACTTTCACCGCCAACACCGTCTACCAGCTTCCCTTCGCCCGTAAGCGCTGGTACGGAGGCTGGGACCTCAGCGGCATCTTCACGACGCGCACCGGGCGCCCGTTCACGGTCCTCGTCAACCGCGCGGCCACCGTCGTCCCGTCCGGCCAAACCCAAACCCAGCGCGCTAACTACCTCGGCGGAGACCCTTATGTTTCAAACCCCACCGCCAACCTGTGGCTGAACCCGGCCGCCTTCGGCATCCCCGCCGCCGGCACCTACGGGAACTCCGGCCGCAACCGCTTCCGGGGTCCCGGCCTCTGGCAAGCTGACCTCGGTATAGCCAAGCAGTTCCGCATCACCGAACGCTTCGCGCTCGATTTCCGCACTGAGATGTTCAACCTGTTCAACCGCGCTCAGTTCGGCAACCCGGTTAGCAACATCTCGACGCCCACCATCGGCCGCATCCTCACCACCGCGAACGACGGAGCCACCGGCACCGGCACTTCGCGCCAACTCCAGTTCATGCTCCGCCTGAACTTTTAAAGCAACGCAAATGACCCTGGTTGGGAACTCACCCTTCCCAACCAGATGCTCTTAGGTTCTTCGCCCCCGCCTGCGCCCGCCGCCCTGCTTCTCAAACCGCCCTTCCGCCAACACGACCTAGCCCCCCGCCGGAGCACTCTTAAAATATTTTGCATACGTGGTCCCGTCGAACGTCATCACTTCCCGCCAATCAAACCCTCATGCACCGGTAACATCCGTTCCCCAAGACCCGGCTTCATCATCACCGCCGGCAACCGCCGGCAACCGCCGTCAACACCAACAGCGCCGCCCAGCCTCTCGGCGACATAACCGAATCCTGCCGCATAGCCCCGCGATCAGCCTGAACTATGCAACGGGCGCTTCCGCCACCACCGACTCATCCGGCACGCGCCGTTGAAAACTCCCCGGAATAACATCAAAAAAACCCCTGAAGAGCCGACGCCACGAGCAGAGTCAGCGCAGTGGAGGTCAGTAGACCGCCAATGACGACGATAGCCCAAGGGCCGCTGCACCCCCGAACCCGGGCCCGTTGCAAACAGAAACGGTACCAAGCCCAGTGCGGCCACACTCGCCGTTCAGGGACAGAGAGGAGGAGAAGCCCCCCTGGACGCAGCACCCGCGCAATCTCTCCCAATAGAATATGGGGTTGATCACGCCGATCCATCTGGCGAAAACACGCAACCGCGTCTACGGTCCCGAAGCCCTCTCTCAACGGTAGTGAACTCGGCTGCGTGATTGCCAACCTAGTTTGCATCCTAAGTGAACTTCTCCTATGCCGTATCTAGCGCAACTCCGTTGCCAAACCCTAACTAGCAGATTTGAATAGAACCGATCCCAGCTCTTGCCTTTTTCCGGGCAAAGCCCACCCCCGACGGGCCCATTTACGGCAACAAAAAAGGCCGACCCTAAGGTCGGCCTTCGCACTTTTCGACTGAATAACCGCCTACTTCGATCGCCGACTCGAATATTTATTCAACGCCGCCAAAAATTTCTCCGCCGAAGCCGGTGCCGCCGTATTGCCGTAGATGATCTGCTCGTTCTTCATCTTCTTGTTGCCATAAAGATCCCCGATCGCCTCACCATCCCCGCGAATCGTCCCGCCCTTCAGGGAAACTCCCGCAAACGCGCCCCGCGAACGCGAATACGTCAACAGTTCCGCCCGCATCGTCGCATCGGTCTCTGCCGAACTCGTACGACCGACCGGACCTGCCGCCACCGAAGCCTCCCCGCCTACCGAAAACTTGCTGTTCTTAACAAGCCGCTCCGCTCCCTTGGCGTTCATAATTAGCATCACGAAATCCGTCTCCGAACCCCCAATCTGGAAGCCGATCGAACCGCCCTCCACCCGCACCGGACCCGGAGCCGTCCAACCTACCCCGCCCTCCTTCCGGCAACTCACAAATCCACGTCCAAATCGCCCGCCCAAAATGAACGCGCCGCTCTTCAGCCCCGGCACCACCAAGGCGCATTGGGCCCTATCGAGAAGATCCTGCGGAATCGCTTTGTCCTTCACGCCCATAATCTCATCCAGCACCGCTGCCGCATCGGTCAACCGTTGCGCATGGGGAGAAGGGCTCTGCGCCACACAAAGTGTGGCCAACACCAAACCGGGAAAAATTATTTTAAAGGGTGTCATCGTATCTAAGATGGCACGAATCGAGATCCCGTTACACGCAAAAAAGCCGACTAGCCCGGAGGCATCGTCGGCTTTCTTGCTCTAACTGCTTCAACCGAACCTAGAACGTGAACCGTAAAGCCGATTGCATCCGGCGCCGACCACGGTTCGTTCCCCATTGGCTTAGGAAGTCCCCCGCGTTCATCGAAGAAGTTCGCATCGCCGTCAGGGACTTCATCCGAAAACACAACGAGCAGCGACTCGTCGCCAAACAGGGGTACCGTTGGCCGGTTCAAGCCCGGCGCGAGTACTTTCAGCAGGCCATCGCAGCGTAAACAAAGCCGTGTCCAGAGAACCGGGTGCGCTACAGTTCCCAGTACCTCCGAATTGGTCGACTGGCCAAACATAGCGGTCCTTAAGCCGCTTATAATCAACAAAGTAGAAAACCTGTTGCGTACGGTACAGACTCCCTAAGCTGTTTCCAATGGCCGAGAGAGACCCCAAGTAGGATGCAGACTTTGTGACAGAGTTGCAACGAGCAGCGAACAGAGGGAACAACTTTGGGGCCAAACACAAAATGCCGAGCCCCTCAAGAGCCGGCCTCGCCAGTCCTACTCGAAAAACTAGTCTTTGATGTCTACAATCTTGGCGATCACAATCTTGTCGCCCTTCACTTCGCCGGAAATCATAACTTTCCCCGCCAGGTGCTTCTTCGCTAACTCCGCGTCCGAGACCTGGTAAACCTTCTGGTCCGCCTCGGTCACGAAA
>Ga0114966_10000061_pt1 | contig 92527 bp, 88 predicted proteins | sample M_130207_XF_Meta_FD_87029 | JGI IMG/M metagenome (GOLD analysis project Ga0114966, IMG submission 87029) | Freshwater microbial communities from Lake Montjoie, Canada to study carbon cycling - M_130207_XF_MetaG | ecosystem: Environmental > Aquatic > Freshwater > Lake | place: Lake Montjoie...
AATCCCGAACAGGAACACCGCACACTCCGAGCTCCCTAGATTCCAGCCGGCCCCGCAACTCAAACCGTCGAACACTGCCGCTCCGCTCTATCCGGCCTTACCCACACCAAACAGCGAGGAGGCATATCAGGGTCTGCTCGATCTCATCCCGGGACCTGCACATTAAGCTGAACAATCTTCGCATCGAAGGCGACAAGCTCGTCCTCCGCGCCAACCGAAGAGCAAGTCAATTCGATGTGGAACATGATTAAGGAATTCGACTCCTCCTTCCGCCTCGGCGCCCCCCAGAAATTGACCACTTCTGCTCGAATAGACTTGCCCAGATCACAAACTGATCATGCCGCGTGGTCTGCCGACGGGCGGGACCTTCCTCATCCGTGCCGAGGCGCGTATATCGTTGAGTAGGTTTAGGCACCGGCGTTTTGCCCGCGCGGCCAGACCGAGCGCCACAAGCCCATGCTCGTCGGATAGGCAGCACAGTCGGGGCCTGTTGGTGATAAAGTTTTGGCGAGCAGGGCTCGTCAATTCTTTGCGAGTACCGAAGTCCGCCGCCGGTACCGGAAAAGTACACCGTCGTCGGCGGCGATTCGCTCTGGGAAATCGCCGCCGACCTCGGCAAGCTGAAGGACGAAAACAGGGTTATTCATCGGGGCGACGTCCTCATCCTGCTTAGCTAACTGCTAGAAGGATAGTATTGGGAGCATGCGTATCGTGCTCCCCTTTCTTTTCTGCCTACCCGCCCTCCTCGCCGCGGACAAAATCGAACTCTTCAACGGCGTCAACATGGACGGCTGGCTCGGCCCCGACAACCAACCCGCCCGCTGCACCGTCGCCAACCGAGAAATCTCCTGCTCCAGTGGCGTCGGCGACATCCACACCAAAGCTCCCCACGGCAGCGCCCACCTCCATGTCGAATTCCAAATCCCCGCCATGCCCGCCCAGAAAGGCCAGTTGAAAGGCAATAGCGGCGTCTATCTCCACGGCCGTTACGAAATCCAAATCCTCGATTCCTGGGAGAACCCGACCTACGCCAACGGTTCTCTCGGCGCCCTCTACGGCCAATCCGCCCCGATGCTTAACGCTGCCCGCCAGCCCCTCGAATGGCAATCCTACGACATCATCTTCCATGCCACCGTCTGCGACGCCGCCGGTGCGGTCACGAACAAGGCCACCGTCACCGTATTGCTCAACGGCGAACTGGTGCAGGATCATGTCACCATCGAGAAGGCCACCGAGTGCACCGTCGGCCCCTTGCTGCTCCAGGACCACAGCGGGTTCAAGGACGCACCGAAGACCACGATGAAGTTTCGCAATCTCTGGCTCCGTCCCCTTTAATTCATGTATCAATACCTTCTCTTTCATAAGCCCTACGGTGTTCTGCCCCAGTTCACCGACGGTTCGCCCGAACCGCGCCCCACTTTGGCCGGGTACATCAATATTCCCGAAGTGTATCCCGTTGGCCGTCTCGATCTCGACAGCGAAGGTCTCCTCTTTCTCACCGACGACAACTGGGTCAAGCATCGCATGCTCGACCCCGAGCACAACCACCCCCGCACGTACCACGTCCAACTCGAAGGCGAAATCACCGACGAAGCCTTGAACCATCTGCGCCGCGGCGTAGCCGTGGCTGACTATATCTCCCGTCCGGTAAAAACCAAACGCGTCACGCCGGCGTATCCTCCCCGCGTCCCCGCCATTCGCTTCCGCTCCGAAATCTCTACCTCCTGGATTGAGATCACGATGACCGAAGGCAAGAATCGGCAAGTCCGCCGCATGACCGCCGCCGTCGGTTTCCCCACCCTGCGCCTCATTCGTGTCGGCATCGGAGAGTTAACGTTGCAAGGGCTCTCGCCGGGCCAGTACCGCCATCTTACCGCCACCGAAACGGTCGAACTCCGCGTCGGCTTCCAGCGAAAACGATGAAGGTTTTCGTCCTCAATTGCGGCAGTTCGTCCATTAAAAGTCAGATCCTCGAAACCTCCACCGACGCGGTTCTTGCGACGGTCACCATCGAACGGATTGGCGCGCCGGATTCGATTCTGACCGCCGTAGATTAACAAGGTCGCCGCACCCGCCGTACCCTGGTCGTCTAAGACTTCGAAGACGGCCTGGCTGCGGCGCTCAGCGCTCATGCCGCCGAGCTCGGCGCGATCAACGCCGTCGGCCACCGCGTCCTTCATGGCGGCGAACCGTTCACCTCCGCCGCCCTGATGACTCCGGAAGTCGTCCACGCCATCGAGGACTTAATCAGCCTCGCCCCGCTGCATAATCGGCACAACCTGCGTGGCTATTACGCCATCGCCAAGCTCATGCCGCACGCCCGGCACGTGGCCGTCTTCGATACCACGTTCCACCACACCCTGCCGCCGAAGTCCTTTCTCTACGGCCTTCCCTACGCCTATAACACCCGCGACAAGATCCGCCGCTACGGCTTCCACGGTATTTCGCATCACTATGTTAGCCAGCGTGTGGGCCCCGCGGCGAAGGTCATCACCTGCCACCTTGGCAACGGCGCCTCTGTCTGTGCCGTCGACCATGGTCGGTCCGTCGATAGCTCCATGGGCTTCGCCCCGCTCGGGCGACCTCGACCCCAGCACCCTCCTCGCGCTGCTCGCCGAGGAGGGTGCCAGCGCCCATAGCGTCGAAGAACTTCTCAATCGCCAAAGCGGCCTGCTTGGCCTCTCGGGTCTATCGCAGGACATGCGAACGCTACAGACTCAACGCGAAAGCGGCTCCGGCCGCGCCGCCATGGCCATTGACGTTTTTACTATTGCATCCGCAACTACATCGGCGCTTACTGGGCGGTTCTGAACGGCGCGGACGCGATTGTCTTCATCGGCGGCATCGGCGAAAACTCGGCCGCGGTCCGCGCCGAAGCCTGCGCGGGTCTCGGTCTGGGTGCTTCCCGCCAACGACGAACTTTTGATCGCGCGCGACACCGAGCAGTGCCTGTCCTCACTCTGAAATGAGCTTGGTTCGCGCCTCGGCCAGCGCCAGTTTGGCTTCCGGCCCCACCGTGGGATACTCGGTTGCCACTTCGAGAATCGTCTTCGTCAGAATCTCCGCCACCGCCGCCCGGGCCACATATTTGTGGTCCGCCGGAATGACGAACCACGGCGCGTGTTTGGTACTCGTCGCCTCCAGCATCTCGTCATAGGCGCGCATGTAGTCATCCCAGAAGCGCCGCTCGGTTAGGTCGCCCAGCGAGAACTTCCAGTTCTTCTCCGGCGTGTCCAGACGGTCCAGAAAGCGCCGCTTCTGCTCCTCTTTCGACACGTTTAAAAAGATCTTGATAATCTTGGTCCCGTTCCGCGCCAAGTGCTGCTCGAAGTTGTTGATGTCCTCGTAGCGCTCCTTCCAAATCGTCTTCGTGACCAGTCTGGCCGGGAGCCGCTGCTTGCCTAGATACTCCGGATGCACCTTCACAACCAGCACCTCTTCGTAGTGCGAACGATTGAAAATGGTGATCTGCCCGCGCGCCGGGGCAACCTTCATGCACCGCCAGAGAAACGAGTGGTCCAACTCCTCCGGTGAAGGCGATTTGAAGCTATGCACGTTGCAGCCCTGCGGATTCAGCCCACTCATAACGTGCTTCACCAACCCGTCTTTCCCTGCCGCATCCATCGCCTGCAGCACCACCAGAATGCTCCACTCGTCTTTGGCGTACAGCTTGCCCTGAGCCTCGTAAAGCTTTTCCATGTTGCCGGCCATCGTCTTCTCGACAGCTTCCTGGGCCGTCTTGCCCTCGGGCTGCCAAGCCGGATCATGATCCTTCAGCCGAAGTATTTTCCCGGGTTTCACCCGGAACTTTTCCAAACGTTTGGGGTCGAGCATTGCAGGGAGGATACTACACTCAAAGTAGGGAATGCTTCTGCTTGCTGCCGTACTTCTCGAAACCCTGTTACGTCTGGTCGCCTTGGAGCCCGACGTCGCCTTCGACCGCGCGCCTGAACTCCGCGCCGCTCCGTGGCGCGATCGAGTGCAGCGCGAGGCCTTTATGGCGCTGGCTTCGAAGGATCCGCCAGCCGCCCATCGCCGTATCCGTTCGGTGCTGGAACGCGACTGGCTCGCCGATCTCCCGTTCACTCTCGCCCTCGAACAAGCCTACGCTCTCCCCGATGCCCAGGGCCACCAACTGCTCGAACGCGCCGCCCGTCGTCAGCCGGAAGCAGCCCTCCGCGAAGTGGACACCTGCCTTCGTTTTCCTTACGGCTGGGCGATCATCCAAGCTGCCATCGCCGAAGCCCCCACCGAAGCCGCTTTCCTCGCGCAACGTTTGCCCGCCCTCGCCGAACTTGTCGCGTTCCCTGACCCCGCTACGGCCGCCTTCGCCAGCAAGAATCGCCCCCCCGGAGACTTCCGCCTCGCCGCTCTCCTCGACGCCTATCGCGAAGACCCTTCTCCCTACTGGTACCGGGCCGTCGCCTCCGAAGCCGCCGACTTTTTCCGCGTTCTCCACCAGTCCGGCCTCGCCCCTCTCGGACCGCTTACCGGCCCCCAGCGCCTGACCCTCGCCGGGTTGGCCCGCGCCGAAGATGAAGTGGAACTCGTTCCCGCGCTCCTGACTCAAGGCGACCCCGCCGCGCTCCCCTCCCCTCTGCTCCGTCGTGTTATGGCTCTCGCCGCCCAGCTTGACCGGTTCGCTCGTTTCGATAAGCGACTCCTTATCGACAAAGCCTGCCGAGGCGTTAATAGCCTTCCCGAAGCCCTCGACGCAGCTACCATCCTGGGTGCTACAGCCTACCGGCCGGCCCTTGGCGACTCGGTCTTCGCCCGCTTGCTTTCGACTCACTCCGCCGTCGGCCCGCTCGTCCTGGGCCCCTCCATCCTGGAACGCTTCGTTTTCCCCGATGACGACGACGGCGTCGAATCCTATGAAAGCTTCCGCGCTTCTTATGCCGCCGATCCCGCCTGGCGTTGGAAGGAAGCCAACGGCGTTGTTCAAGTGACGATCAAAGCCATCACCATTGTCGCCAACGTGCCCATGGACATCGTTAAATTTCCGGACCGCACCCAGGACGCCGAGGACCGCCGCCGCCTCGTCGAAACGTTGCTCCCCCGCCCCCCGGAAGTCTTCGTCCATCGCGGTCATGACTATCATGTGCCGCGCACCCTGCCGCTTATCCCGCGCTCAGCCAAGCTGATCTTTCTCGGCAGTTGCCGGGGCACCCAGGTCCTCGCCGACATCGTCGATGCCGCACCGCTGGCCCAGATCGTCGCCACCCGGGGCATCGGCACGAAAGAGGTGAACGACCCGTTTCTGAAAACGATGAACCGTCACCTTTTACGCAGCGCCGGCCTCCTCGATTGGCCTGCGCTGTGGAAAGATCTACGCGCCACCCTCGGCGACAACGAGCGCTTCCACGACTACGTCGCCCCGCCCGACAATGCCGCCGCCAAGTTTCTGGCGCGCTATTATGCCTATCTCGATTCCTTGTGACGAATCCCCAGCCCTAGCGTCTTGCGTGCATACGCGACGCCCCGCTCCACATGGTCGCGCTGCTGATACTGCACCGCCGGCAGGAACTGCGGGGCCACCGGCTGGCCATACAAATCTTCCGTTACCACGTGCCCTTCGTAAGGCCCGCCTCGCTTGGCCAGCGCCAGGAACCGGGCGAAGTCCTTCGCCTTGGCCTCCGGGTACAGCTCCCAAAACTTCGGGTCGAAAATCGGAAGCACCTGCGGCGGCCGCCCCGTGATCGGCTTCACATAGATGTGTACCCCCGTCGCCAACTCCCGCACCCGCGCCACCACCTTTACGAAATCGATGTTACCCTCGCCCAAAGGCACCCACTGCACGGCGATTCCCTTGGGATGCTCATACACCACCGAGTCCCGCAGATGCACCGTCACCGCCAACGGAGCCAGCGTCTCCACCGACTGCAGCGGATCCTCCATCACGAACACCGGGTTGCCCGTGTCGAGATAGCTCCCTACCGTGTCGGTCCCGGCCGCCTCGATCAACCGCTTCATCTCCCACCCTTGCAGGTCTTTATGAAACTCCAGTCCAATCTTGATCCTCGCGTCTTGCAACTCGCTCTTCACCGCCCTAAAGATCGTTAGCGCGGTTTCGGTGTGCTGCTCAATGGAGCCCGGCGGGAGATGTTCCCGATCGCTCGCCAGTAGTGCCCGGATGATCGGAGAACCCATGGCGGCCCCCCGCGCAATCTCTCGTTTCAGCTTGGTGATCTCGTCCGCAATACCGGCCCGCGTCTTCGGCAGAATTGTCCCGCCACCGGTTTCCAGGTGTAGTTTCAGCTCTTTGGCCCTCTCTCTCACCCACTTCCAGTGGGCGGGTTCGTAGCGTCCGGGGTCGGCCGAATCCTGCAGAAAAACAGCGTCCAGGCGCTGGGCCGCGCAGTAGTCGAGCAACTGTGCATCCGTCCACCGCAGCGACCGCAGGCAGTAGGTGTTGATGCCCAGCGGGATCGGGCCCGGCATTGCGGCGGAGGCGGCGGCCACCGCGCCGAGGGTGGTCAAGAAATCGCGACGAAACATAGAGGTTTCCAATCTACCATGAGCGTCTTGGGTGATAAACTCTGGTACATGATGGCTCGGTTCGTCTGCCTTTTCCTTCTTACGGTCGCGATCTACGCGCAAGATCTAAAAATTAATGTAGGTCCTAGTCCAGGACAAGTGCTGCAGCGGGGCGCTGATGGGCGAGTGAATATTAAGCTGGCCGGAACGGCCCAGCGCGCGGTCAACAAATTCGTCGAAGCCCGCTTGATGAACGCCGAAGGACCCCTGCCGGGTTTCGATTGGAAGCCGCTTGAACGCGTTAAAGCCACGAAGTGGGCGGGAGAGTTGAAAGGTGTGCCCCAGGGCGGGCCGTACTCGCTCGAAGTGCGGATCGTCGCGGGAACTCCGGAAATCATCAAGGATCTCTACATCGGCGATCTATGGATTCTGGCCGGCCAATCGAACATGGAAGGCGTCGGCGACCTGGTCGATGTGCAGGGCCCTGAAGACCGCGTCCGCAGCTTCGACCAAACTGATCGTTGGACCCAGGCCACGGAGCCCCTGCACCGCTTGGTCGACGCCACCGACCGCGTGCACTGGCGCAAGAATAAAGACGGACAGCCCGAGAAGGTGACCGGTCAGGACCTCGAACAGTGGATGGCCAATCGCAAGAAAGGCGCTGGCCTCGGCCTGCCCTTCGCTAAGGAAATCCTCACCCGCACCGGCATTCCCATCGGCCTCGTCCCCTGTGCCCACGGCGGCACCAGCATGGAGCAATGGAGCCCCGAATTGAAAGATAAGCAGGGCGATTCGCTCTACGGAGCCACCCTGCGCCGCTTCATCGCCGTCGGCGGACAGGTGAAAGGTATTCTCTGGTACCAGGGTGAATCCGACGCCAGCCCCAAAGCCATGCCCGAGTACGCGGCGAAAATGGAAAAGCTCATCGCGTCCTTCCGGCAGGATTTCTCACAGCCGGAGCTACCTTTTTACTACGTGCAGATCGGACGCCACGTCAACAACACCAATCAGAACGAGTGGAACGCCGTCCAGGAGATTGAGCGGAAGCTCGAAACGAAGGTACCCCGCGTCGGCATGGTTCCGACCGCGGACCTCTCCCTCGACGATGGCATCCATGTCAGTACCCCGGATTTGAAGCGCCTCGGCCGCCGTTTGGCCGACATGGTCACGCATGACCTTTATCCGGACGCCACGAAATACCAGCCCTATAAGCGCGGCCCCCGCCCGGTTAGCGCCAAACGTGAGGGCAGCGTCGTCCGTGTTCTGTTCGCTGAAGTGAACGGCAAGCTGGTCACCACGGGGCGGCTGAACGGGTTCGCTATCTGCGGGGCCGACGGCAATCCGTTGCCGATTGTCTTCAAACAGCAGATTGACCCGGCCGATGGGAACTCGGTCGTCCTGCATATCGGCGCGGCCAAATTGCCGGATGGAGCCACGCTGCGATACGGCGCCGGGCGCGATCCGTATGTGAATCTCAATGATGAACTCGATATGGGAGCCCCAGTCTTCGGCCCCATGGCTATCGAATAGTCGACTTCCCCAGCTCTGCGGCGAACCCATCACGTTCTCCTCGCAGGGCGGCCCTTTATGCCGATACGACGAAGGTGGATGCCTCGGCATACCTCCGGGAGAGACGCGTGGTCCTGGACGCCGCGCTGACCGGATCCGAACAGCGGCGGGTTACCGTACATGAGCTGTTTCACTTCGTCTGGTGGCGCCTCGGTAACCCCACCCGATGGTCCTGGGAATCGCTGCTCGCCGCCGAACGCGCCCGCGGCGAAGCCGGATGGTCCGCCGAGTGCGGGAAAAAGTTATTGATAACCGAAGACCGCCGTAACAGAACCCGCCGCTGGCGCGAATTCGTCTGCGAGGCGTTTTGTGATTCGGCAGCCGCGAGCTACGGGGACCCCGGTCAGGTAACCTTGGCGGCCCGCTTTCTGGCTCGGCGACGTTCTTGGTTCGCTGCAACGTTGGAAGCCCGTCCGTTATCTATATAATCGAGGGTAGGAGCCTTGCACTTTGTATCGGTCTATTTTCATTGGAGTTAGTTTGTTGGGTCTTTTGACGAGCTGCGGCAGCTTCCCCGACACGGTTCGCGCCGCCGTCAAGCCGGTGAGTGCCCGCAAAATGGCCGTCCCGTTCAGCCTGAAGGACGCTGATGGCAAACCACTCGTCCTGGCCGACTACAAGGGCAAAGTGGTCCTGCTCAACTTCTGGGCCACTTGGTGCGGGCCTTGCAAAATTGAAATTCCCTGGTTCATCGATTTCGAGAAAACCTACCGCGACAAAGGCTTCGCCGTCATCGGTGTTTCCATGGACGACGATGGTTGGGCCGTCGTGAAACCGCACATGGCCAAAACTGGCATTAACTACCGGATGACTATCGGCGACGAACAGACCGCCTTGAAGTATGGCGGGGTCGATTCGCTCCCGACTACCTATCTGATCGATCGTGAAGGCCGCGTGGCCGCCGTCCACATCGGCTTGGTCAGCAAAGGGGATTATGTCAAAGATATCGAGCAACTTCTTTCCGCTGCTAAGTAGGCTTCTGGTTCTGGTCCCGGCATTATTGGCTGCGCAGACGGATCTGTTGACGGTGAGCACCCAACCGGTGATCGCGAAGAAAGCGGAACCCTTCGTGGCTCAACTCAACGTACAACTGAAACCCGGTCTCCACGCCAATACGAACAAGCCGAACGACGAACTACTGATCCCCCTTAAGCTCACGATCGATAAGGGGGGCTTCGCCGTTGTGAAGATCGACTACCCGGTCGGCAAGAACGAAAAATACTCCTTCTCCGACGAGCCGCTCAACGTCTACTCCGGTGCTTTCCAAATCGGTGTGACGCTGAAAGCCCATCCCGGCACCGCCCCGGGCCTCGCCATGGCCGGCGGCAAGCTTCGCTATCAGGCTTGCTCAGAAACCATGTGCTTTCCCCCGAAGACGGTGGATTTTCGCATCGCGGTGGACTTGCGCTGAAGACGCTTCTGATCCGGCCGGGAGCCATTGGCGACTGCATCGTCAGCCTCCCGGCCCTGGAGCATTTGCGCTCCGAGTACACCGAAGTCTGGGTGCCCAGCGCCGTGAAGCCGCTCGTTCGGTTTGCTGATCGCGTCGAAAGTATAGCGACGACCGGCCTGGATATGGTGGCTATTCAGGCTCCGCCACGCACGCTCGCCCGCTTGGCCGAGTTTGACCGGATCGTCTCCTGGTACGGCAGTCGCCACGACGAATTTCGCGCCGCCGTGCGGGGGCTGCCGTTCACGTTTCTTCCGGCCCTGCCCGCTGACGCTGCCCTTCCCGCCGTCGATTTCTTCGCCGCGCAAGTCGGCGCGCCAATGGGCCTTGTGCCGCGGATCGACCTCGGCCTGGTGACGCCGCGCGGCAGTGTCGTCATCCATCCATTCTCCGGCTCGGCGAGAAAAAACTGGCCGCTGCAGCGGTTTCGTGCTTTGGCCGCCGCGCTGCCCGTCCCGGTCGAATGGACCGCGGGACCGGAGGAGGAACTGCCCGAAGCGCGCCGTTTCGCGGATTTGTCCGCGCTCGGTCACTGGCTCGCTGGAGCCCGCGGGTATATCGGAAACGATAGCGGGATCAGCCATCTGGCGGCCGCCGTGGGGGTGCCGGTCGTGGCTCTGTTCCAGGCCAGTAACTCGGCGGTATGGTCGCCGCGGCCGTCCCATGTTAGACTCGTCTCCGATGAGACTAGTATTTCTGATCTGTTTCCTTTGTTCGGCTTTTCTTTCGGCCGCCGAGAAGAAGATTGAGACGGTCGCCGGAAATGGCAAGGCCGGCTACGCCGCGGACCAAGTCAGCAACCCGTATGGGATTGCGGTCGGGCCCGACGGCGCACTCTATATTTGTGAAATCGACAATCATGTCGTTCGTCGTCTGGACCTAAAGTCCGGCAAGCTTTCGACGGTCGCAGGCAATGCTCGGAAGGGCTATTCGGGCGACGGCGGTCCGGCGACCGCGGCGTCTCTCAATGAGCCTTACGAAGTCCGCTTCGACAAAGCCGGCCACATGTTTTTTGTCGAGATGAAGAACCACTTGGTCCGGCGGGTGGATGCCAAGACAGGGATCATCTCAACGGTGGCGGGTACCGGCCAAGCGGGCTTCGCCGGCGACGGCGGCCCGGCGAAAGCAGCCTTGCTGAACCAGCCGCACAGCATTCAGTTTGACCCTGCCGGGAACCTGCTCATTTGCGATATTCAGAATAATCGCATTCGCGTCGTTGACATGAAAACCGGCATGATCATGACCTGGGCGGGTACCGGCGAAAAGAAGCCCACGCCGGATGGAGCGCCGCTGCAGGGGACTCCATTGTGGGGCCCGCGTGCTCTCGACTTTGATGCGAAGGGGAACGCTTACTTAGCCCTGAGGGAAGGGAATAAGGTGTTCCGCATCGACATGACGGCGCGAAAACTGGTCCATTTAGCGGGGACGGGCGAGAAGGGATATGCGGTTGGTCCGGAGCCTGCGAAATCGGCAAAGCTGAGCGGTCCCAAAGGAATCTCCTGGTCCAAGGATGGAGGCGTTTATTTGGCTGATACCGAAAGCCATACCATTCGCCGGGTGGATCTCAAGAGCGGGATGATCGAGACCGTCGCCGGGACCGGAGCCCCGGGTGACGGCCCGGAAACGAGTCCGCTCGAATGCAAAATGAAGCGACCGCACGGCGTTTTCGTCGACAAGAAAGGAGTCGTGTACATAGGCGACTCCGAGGCCAATCGGGTTCGGCGACTGCGCTGATCTCCCGCCTAGCTGCCCTTCGTTCGGTTACGTTCCAGCGGAACATCGCACCGGCAACAGTCGCTACACCGCAAACACTTTTGGCATCGATGCAATTCGCAGGCGTCTTTCGTGCACCATGCGCACAGATCTCGCGATGGCTCTTCACAAATGCTGCAGCGAAACGTCACCGCTACTGGATTCATTGCTTCTCCTGCTTGGGCGGCGGCACAGAACGTTTCTGGATCACCGGCGGCTGCTTGCTCAAGATCCCTCGACAGCGCTGCGCTTCGGCATCCACGATTTGAAACTCGGCTTCCCGGACCGCTGCCAAGTCCTTCAAATACTGCTCCAGAAACTCCCGGTTCGCCGCGTTCTCGTTGGCGATTCCAAAAAGCAAATCGCCGATCGCCGGATTCTGATACCGCCTCACGCCGGTAGCCAATGATCCCAAAATCTGCTCCATGGTCTGGAGGCGGAAGTACGTATCCATCGCGTACGTCACTCGATTCGGATCTTTAGAAAGGCGGTCGGCAGACACCTGTAGCGATTGCAGCGCTCGCCTCGTGCTCTGTAACTGCTGCACATAAGCTTCCGGAGCGCCTGCTTCTTTCCAGGCTTCTGGATTCAATTGCGCCAGAATCGGATCCAGCCGATTGGCGTTCGCCACCATCGCGCTTAACTGCTTTCGCGTCTCCCACTCGGGAGGCAATCCCGCAGCCGGCACTTGCGCCAGCGCCCCAGCCACTCCCGCTCCCAATACAAGAAAAAGTAGTCGAAACACGTCTAATATCTTCACGCCTTCAGTCTACAGCGGGGGAGGAGGGGGTGGGGGAGGAGGTGTCGCTTCGGTATCCGCCGGACGACCACCGCCGCCGGGGACGCTGGTTGGCGAGTTGCCGCCGCGGGGCATCCGCATCATAACGTTGTAGTAGGCGTCCGTTGCCGCCTGCATCGTCCGCTTCAGGGCTCCACCTTTGTCAAATGCTTTGTGGGCCAACGGTTGGTTCTTGTAAACCCGGACGTATTCGCCAGCGTTCAAAAGCTTGGGTTCGCTCGGCGGCAACAGCGAGTGGCGTACGGCGACTTGCCCTTCGTCCACGGTCACCAAAGTCGTCGCGTCTTCGTCTTCGATCTGTACGTCGAAAACCGTGCCTCGCACCGAAATAACTGCCGTCGGCGTCGTTACCCGATTCGGGTTTGGTTGGCCGCCAAATTTCTGAATAAATACTTTCACGCGACCCAGATGCAGGTCCAGCAGATCCTTCCAACCGCCAGCGTTGTTCCGGAAGACCACCCGCGAATTCGGGTAAACTTCAAAGGTGCTGCCGTCGCTAACCTGGAAAACCGCAAAGCCATCCGCGCCGGTCACAATCGTTTGCCGCAGGTTCACCCAGTCGCCGACTTTCAATACCCAAGGATTGCTGTCCCGCAAAACCGATACCTGCCCGGTCATCTGCAATGTTTTCGCCAAACGTTCCTGTTCGCCAGAAAACAGCGACGGAGCCTGCGCCAACACAAGCCCGGCGGTTAACGCCGAGGCAAAGGTGAACCGAAACATCAGTTGTAGGATAGTGTGCGGCATGCAAACGTTACGCCGGAAAAGCTAGAGCGCCTTCTGAATTGTATCACCAACGGGCTCCGCTTCCGGTTAGCACATCAATTGCAATGCAACTGGAGTACCTATGCGGCACATCTAGGAAAATGCCTTGTGGGTCAACAGGTTTAGTGCAGATCGATCGATAGATATGGGTAAAATAGACCCAAGTGCTGGGTCAGTCGGCAACATCCTCGCTCCCCCTATGCGTTCCCTTCTGATTTTCGCCCTCGCGTTCCTGGCCTCTGCCAGCTACGCCCCTGCGCAGTGGCGCAGGCTTGGCAACGCCGCGCTCGATCTCCAGCTTTCCGGCTTGGCGACCGGCCCCATGGATCGGGTTCAATTCCGCTCCGGTGATGCCCGGCTCTTTGCGCGCGCTGGTGCCGGGCAGTGGTACTCTACCGGCGACTTTGAAACATGGTCTGTCGAACGTTCCGAACCCCCGGCCTCCGCTCCTCCGCCCCCGATCCCGGATCGCCTCCCCGAACCGGACGCCGCCCTCCGCGCCACTTCCGCCCGCGGCGTCGTCTACGCTGCTGGCCTACACGTCTGGCGCTCGGAAGATGGCGGTCGGACCTGGGCCAATCTTACGAAATGGAAACAAAGCTCGCTGCTTGGCTCTCCGGTCGCCGATCTCTCCGTGTCTCCGAACGATCCCAACGAGATCGCGGTTGCCGCCGGCACCGGGATCTGGCGCTCGGCCGATGGGGGACGCACCTGGTCGAGTTGCAATGCCGCTCTGCCCCACCTCCCCGTCAGGCGAATTCTCTCGTTGCCTCGCGGCGGCCAGGGCGCTCGAATCAGCTTTCTCTCCCCGCAATCTGCCGTCGCCGCGGCGTTCGAATGGCAACCGGGAGAGCGCACGGCTTGGCGCCCCTCCGCTGTCCTGGCACCCAACGCCGCCCTGCTGGCCGCCAGTCGCCGCTTTAATGCAGTGGTCACCGTCCTCCAAACCCAGGGCGACTGGGTTTACGCCGGTGCCGCCGACGGTCGTCTCTGGATCTCCACGAATCGCGGGGCTGATTGGATCGTGCCGACGTTCAATCCAGGTGCCGCCGTCGAAGCGATCACCATCGACGAACGCGATCCGCGCCGCGCCCTCGCCGTCCTTAGCCGCCGCGCCGCCGACCAATCTCCCGCCGCTCCCTCTGTCCTCCGAACCTTGAACGGGGGCCTCTACTGGGACAATGTCACCGCGAACCTTCCCGAAGTCTCCGCCTTTGGCGTAGCCGCGGATTTCGCCGCCAACGCCGTTTATGTAGCCACGCTCGGCGGCCTTTACCAAGCCGACCTGCTGGCCCCGTCCTGGGTGCGCCTCACCGGCCAGGGTCTGCCTGACTCCCCCGTGCTCGATGTCCGCCTCGATCCCTCGGGCAACCAACTCTACCTCGCCGTCTACGGTTTCGGCCTCTACACCTCTATCGCTCCCCACCGTAGCCGAGACCTCCGCGTCGTCCATGCGGCCGACTATAGCGTTCGCCCGGCTGCCCCGGGGGCGCTCTTGACTATCCTCGGTGCCCGTGTCTCCGATGTCCGCGCGGGCGACCGCCCTGCCTCCGTTCTGCCCTCCACCGCCAGCGAAACCCATATCCAACTGCCGTACGATTTGACCGGAACTGGTGTTTCCCTGTCCTTCCTTTCCGCTAACCAGCGCATCTCTCTTGGCCTACCGCTTCAGCCTTCTTCGCCCGCCATCTTTATTGACCCTGACGGCTCTCCGCTCGCTCTCGACGGGGAAACCGGTGTTCTGCTCGATGCCCAAAATCCCGCGCGCGCCGGTTCTGCCGTCCAAGTTCTACTCAGCGGTCTCGGGCGCGTCTCCCCGAATTGGCCCGCTGGCCAACCTGCCCCTCTTGAAAATCAACCCCGCGTCATCGCCGACGTCAAAGCATTTCTCGATGGCACTCCCTTGGAAGTCATCCGCGCCTCGCTGGCGCCCGGTTACATCGGCTTTTACCTCGTCGAAGTCCGACTCCCCGCCATCGTCAATCGCGGACCAGCGGAGTTTGTTGTCGAAGCCGCCAACGTTTTGAGCAATCGCGTCCGTCTACACCTCGAGCCGTAAGGAATATCGAATGCGCTACTTTCTCTTTCTCGTCCCTTTCTTTCTTCTCGGCCAAACGCCGGCCGAGAAGAAAACTCCAAAACTCGCTCCCTACTACCCGACGCCAGAACTGATCGTCGAAAAGATGCTCCAACTCGGCAACGTAAAAAAAGGGGAGAAAGTCTTCGATCTCGGCAGCGGCGACGGCCGCATCGTGATTATTGCCGCTGAGAAATTCGGTGCCAATGCTGTCGGTGTCGAGTTCGACAAGGATCTTTATCAGCAAAGCTCCGACCGCATCAAACGCCTTGGCCTCGCCGATCGGGCCAAAATCATCCACGGCGATCTACTCGAACAGGACTACACCTCGGCAGATGTCATCACCGTCTACCTGCTCCCCGTGTCGAACGAAAAAGTCCGGCCGCTGCTCGAAAAGCAGCTTAAAAAGGGTGCCCGTATCGTCGCCCACGATTTTACCGTCGGCGGCTGGACGCCGGAAAAAGAGGTCTCGATCGACGACGATGGAGAGGGCCGAAGCCACACGTTATACTTATATCGCCGTCCATAAACTGACGAAACTCTTCCCGTGGCTCCTCCCTTTCTTGATAAGCCCATCGCGGCTGAACCCGTCTCGATCGCTCTGAATTGGCGACGAAGCCTGGTCCTGTTTCGGGCTGTCCTGGGCTTTTTTTGCCTAGGCCTCTCCTTCGCCGCGGCGAATCCAGGTACCAGAAACGTTGCTCTCCTATGGGCGGCGTTTACTATCTACGCGGTCGCGTTCATTTTCTGGCGCAAACCTGATCGAAACTATCCCCTCTTCAGCCTGCTGGTAGATGCCGTCTTCCTTCTCATCTGCGCCGGCCTTCCCCTGGGATATTCCGCCGGCATCACGTCGCTTTTTTATCTTTACGTCCTTCTCGCCGCCGCTCTCCTCCACTCCACCCGCGAAGTCATCATTGTTATCGCCGTCACCCTCGGCTTCTTCTTTGTCGCTCGGCCCACCGAAATTGTCGTCCTCTCGCCGTCGCTGCTCCTGTCCGGCATGGCCGTCATCGTTATGGCCCTGCAGAAGAAAGCGCTGCAGGACCGCCTCTCCGCCGCCGCCAAACAATCCATCATGTTTCGGTCCGAAGCCGAATACGCCCGCGAAGCAGAACGCCAGCGCATCGCCGCTGATTTCCACGATGGGCCCCTGCAGGGTTTCGTCGGCCTCCAAATACGGCTGGAAGTAGTCCGCAAAATTCTCGAGCGGGATCCCAAGCTTGCCCTGGAAGAATTGCTCCAACTACAGGAACTCACCCGCATGCAGTCGGCTGAACTCCGCGCCTTTGTCCGTGGAATGCGTCCGGTCGAAGTCGACGGTGTCGGCCTCGTCCCGTCGCTTCGCAAACTGGTCGAAGGATTCGGAAAGGAAAGCGGCATTTCCGCCAGTTTTGTTGGCGGCAACACCCGCGCCACCCCGGGCGCGAAAACTGCACTCGAAATTCTCCAGGTGGTCCGCGAGGCCCTCCATAACGTCCAAAAACACTCTAAAGCCTCTCGGGTCACCGTCGGAGTCGGGCGAGAAGACAACATGTTCGAACTTTCGATTGAAGACGATGGCACCGGCTTCCCGTTCAGCGGAGCCTACACCCTCGAAGAACTCGACCTGCTCCGCCTCGGCCCCATCTCCATCCGTCGTCGCGTTCAGATCATCGGCGGCGAAATGATGCTCGACTCGCAACCCGGCAAGGGTGCTTCACTCAAAATCCGCGTCCCCTTATGAGGCTCGGCCTTCCGCTTCTATTGCTTCTGGCTGGCTGTGGTCGCTACGGCGACTTCACCCTCCCCCCGCCCGAAGGCACCGAGCGCCCCGTCACCTGGGTCTGGGAAGATCATGGTGCCCCGGTCCTTCCCCGCGGCTCCCCCGAAGCCTTCGATAGCGTCGATTCCCTCAACCCCTCCATCGTTTCCCTCCAGGGCCGACTCTGGAACTTCTACTCCGGTTGGGATGGCCGCCAGTGGCGCACCGGTCTCGCTCACAGCAACAACGGAATTGAGTGGACCCGCACCGCCAAACCTATCCTCGCCCCCCAATCGGAACGCGGGGAAGGCCACTACATTGCCGCCAACGGCACCACGCTCTTCCAAAACGGTCGCTTCCTGCACTGGTATCAAGCCGGCGAACCTCCACAAATTTCGCTCGCCACCAGCCCAGACGGCCTCCAATGGACCAAGTATGGCCTCGTCCTCCCGGTCGGCCCTCGTGGCGCCTGGGACGAGCGCGGCGTTGCCGACCCCTATCTCATCGCCGCCGACGGAAAACTCTACCTCTACTTCCTCGGCCAGGACCGCGCCCGACGCCAACGCCTCGGCCTTGCCGTCTCCGCCGATGGCGGCCTCTCCTTCACTAAACTGCGCTCCAACCCCGTCCTCGAACTCGGCAACCCCGGTGCTTTCGACGAACTCGGCCTCGGCGAACCCGCGATTTGGACATCCCATGGCCGTTGGTGGATGCTCTACACTGGCCGGGACCGCCAGGAACGACGCAAAATTGGCTTGGCCGCCTCCACTGACGGCGTCCACTGGCGCCGGACCACGGAACGAGCCCTCATCGCTGGAGCCGCCCCCTGGAACGCCGCCGTCGTCTGCGATCCCGAACTGCTCCTCCAACCCGATGGCTCCTTGCGGATCTGGTACGGCGGCGGTGACGCCCCCCAACCCGCCGAGAACCTCCATGGCCAAATCGGTACCGGCCGCCTAATCCCCCGCTAGGCCGCCAACCGCACTGGGGAAATCTCCAGCCGCTTCCCGTTGGAACTCACCTCAAACCGAATCGTCGAATCCGGTTTCACCGCTCCCTCCGCCACCAATGCCGCCAACGGTTGCATCACAAACCGATGGATCGTCCGCTTCAGCTCCCGGGCTCCATACTCCATACTCGTCCCATGCTTGAGCAGAAATTGGCGACTCCGCTTCGGCACCTCAATCGTAAAGCTTCGTTCTCCCAATCGTCGGTCCAGGTGATCCTGCAAGCTGTTCAGCTGCATCTCTAAAACTCGCTCCAGCGCCCCCGCGTTCAGCGCCTGGTAGGTCAACATCAAATCAATCCGGTTCACAAACTCCGGCGCAAACTTCCGCTTCACCGCCGCCACCGCCACCGCCTCCAAACGTTTCACTTCGCCCTTCCCCTCGCTGATACCCCGGACGTTCCCCGCCTCAAACCCAAACTCCGGGCGCAACTCTCGCGCCATCTCACGTGCTCCTAAATTGCTCGTCAAGAATATCAACGACCGCTCAAAGCTCACCGTCGAGTTGTCTCCCAACTTCAGGCTTCCCTTGTCGAGTACCCCCAGCAGCAACCGTTGCAGCGAACCGGCCGCCTTCTCAATCTCGTCAAACAGAACAATCGAAATGTTGTTCCGCTCACTCATCACCGCGTTCAACTTCACCTGCGTAAACGCCGGTTGCGTCTCCTTGTGTCCCAGGTATCCCGGCGGAGCGCCGATCAGCTTTGCCACCTCGTGCTCCATCTGGTACTCACCGCAGTCCACACGCAACACATTCTTGGCGCTTCCGTGCAACACTTCGGCCAAGGCCTCTACTGTTCGTGTCTTCCCTGTACCGGTGGGTCCCAGCAGCAGAAAGATGCCAATCGGACGTCCTTCCGGCGAAAGCCCCGCCTGGTACATCTGCACGTAAGGAATGATCGCGTCCAAACTTTCCGGCTGACCGACAACGCGTTCAGCCAGTTGTGCCGCCATCTGGGCACCACGAGGATTCAATGTGGTCTTTTTGTTTCGGGCTGGCAGTATGATCTTCACGCCAGAAGTCTATACCTCTCCCACCAAACAATCAGCTCCGAACACCGCCCGGAAGCTATGCTTTACGAAACAAAGAAAAAACTTTATTTCCTTAAGAATGCAAGAGTTGCAGACGAAATGCGTTCACTGGCGTGCCCATCGCCATATGGGTTGTGAACGACTGCCATGGACTCCCTCATTTTTGCCGAATTCAGCACCAAATTCGCCTCGGCCACAATTTGTTGCCGGTCCGTCCCCACCAACTTGACCGTGCCCGCCGCAACCGCCTCTGGCCTCTCGGTCTTCTCTCGCAGTACCAAAATCGGCTTCCCCAACGACGGCCCCTCTTCCTGCACGCCCCCCGAATCCGTAATCAGCAAATACGCGCGCCGCATCAGATCGATGAAGGGAACATATTCCAGGGGCGCAATCAAGTGAACATTCGGCCTTCCTGTCAAAGTCCGGTTCACCGTCTCGACGACGTTCGGATTCGGATGAACCGGATAGACGATCTCCACGTCCGGTCGCTCCGATAACTCCGCCAGCGCCTCGCAAATCCTCTCAAAGCCTGCTCCGAAGCTCTCCCTTCGATGCGCCGTTACCAAAATCAGTTTCTTGGTGGAGTCCAGATGGCTCCAATCCATTTCAGATCGCAGTCGCCCCTCTTCCAACGCCATCTTGACGTGCAAAACGGCGTCGATTCCCGTATTCCCGGTCACCCAAATCCGGTCGTCGGCCACTCCCTCTTTCCGTAAGTTTCCCGCCGCCCACGATGTAGCCGCGAAATGCAAATCCGCCATCCGACCCGTCAAAACCCGGTTCAACTCCTCCGGAAATGGCTGCGTTAGATCCCCGGTTCGCAATCCCGCCTCAATGTGGCCCACCGGCACCCGCGCATAAAAAGCCGCCAACGCCCCGCAAAACGTCGTCGTCGTGTCGCCCTGCACCATGGCCACTTCCGGCTTCCAGCCGTCCAGGCCCTGAAACACCGGTTCCAGCGCCGCCATCATGCGGGATGTCGATTGGAACAGCGTCTGACCGGGTAGCATCAGGTTCAGATCGTACTCCGGTTTCACGTCGAACACGCCCAGGACCTGATCGAGCAGCGCCCGATGTTGCGCCGTCACGCAGACGCGAACATCGAATAGTTCCGGCCGACTACGGAAATGCAACACCACCGGGCAAAGCTTGATCGCCTCCGGGCGGGTTCCGAACAGGAAAAGCACGCGAACCGGCATCGTCGGAACGGTCTATTTGTGTCGGTACGTAATCCGACCCTTGGTCAAATCGTACGGGGACATCTCGAGCGTTACCCGATCTCCGGCGAGAACGCGGATTCGGTTCCTCCGCAGTTTGCCCGCCAAATGGGCCAAAATCGTCTTTTCTTGGTCCAATTGGACACTGAACAACCCGCTCGGGAATTTCTCAACTACCGTACCCGTTACTTCAATACTGTCTTCTTTGCTCATTCGCCTCTCAACTCTTCAGTATAGACTCAAAATCTCGCCGTCGTAGACGATAAGTCTTTCGCCCGCCATGATTTCCATTAGAGCCGCCGTTGACCAACTCGCTGTTCGAGAGCAACTCGAGCAGCGAAGGATGCAGGATGCTGTCGCCGCCTACCGCCAAGCTGTAGAGCAAACCCAGTTGCATGTCTTTGGATTGTTCCCCCGTGCTGGTCAGGCGCAACAGGTCGCCGTCCGTCAAATCCTCCAGCAACTCGATTCCTCTGCGCCCGCTTTCGCTGCCACGGTGAGCCCATGGTCGGCCGCCCTACGGAACTTTGCTCAGGACGCCGAAACTTCTCGCGCCCACGACCTCGCCATGGTCCGCGAACTCCTCGCCATTCTCTCCCGCGTCGCCGAGGATTCTAATCGCCAAGCGCACGCTTCCACCGCCGGCTTTGAACAGCTGAGCCACAACCTCGAACAACTTTCCGCCGCTCCCGACCTCGAAACCCTCCGCGAGGGGCTCTCGCATCAAATCGGCGATCTTCGGGCCTACGTCGACCAAATCGTCGCCGACCACGAACGTTTTACCTCCCGCCTTAGCTCCGAAACGGCCAGTTTCGCAAGCCGCGTCGCCGAACTAGAAACGATCGCCGCCACCGATCCGCTCACAGGCATCGCCAACCGCCGTGCCTTTGAAGCCGCGCTCGCCACTGCGCTTGCCTCGGGGGTGAACTTTTCACTCCTCATGTTCGACCTCGATGGCTTCAAAGGCATCAACGATCGCCTCGGTCACAACGCCGGAGACCAAGTCCTTTGCCATTTCGCCCGCGCGCTCCGACAGGAGATTCGTCACCAGGATCTCGCCGCTCGCCTGGGAGGGGACGAGTTCGTCGTTCTCTTACATTGCCCCTTGGACGTCGCCCTTCGCCGCGGCACCCAAATCCTCCAAAGCCTTGAGCGCCGCCGCGAAATCAATCTCAACGGTCGCACCCTCCCCGTCCCCATCCGCGCCTCCATCGGCGTCGTCGAGCATCGTGACGACGAAGTCGCTACCGAGCTTCTGCGTCGCGCTGACGATGCCATGTACGCCGTCAAACGCCGTCGAAAAGCCGCCCCCGGATAGCGCCTCCTCCGCCAGCGGCGTTATGATACTCTCCGAATGAGCTTTTACTTGCAGGGAAAACGCATTCTCATCACTGGAGCCGGTCGCGGTATCGGAAAACGTCTCGCCATCGGTCTGGCAGCCAAAGGAGCCACGGTCGGTCTGATCGCTCGCACCAAAGCCGAAATCGATCTCACCCATCTCGAAATTCAGCATGCCGGCGGGGTCTCCCTCCGCCTACCCGGAGATGTTCGGGAGCTCGATCGCATGATCATGGCGGCCGAACGGATGCGCGCCAGCTTCGGGGGAACCGACGTGTTAATCGCCGCCGCCGGCGTCCAAGGACCCATCGGTCTGATGCACGATGCCGATACCCGCGCCTGGCGCGAAACCTTCGAAACCAACGTCTTCGGCGTCATGCACGCCTGCCGCGCCGTCCTCCCGGAAATGGTGCAGCGCCGCGCCGGCAAAATCATCGTCGTTAGCGGAGGTGGTTCCCTCGCTCCCCGGCCCTACTTCTCCGCCTACGCCGCATCCAAATCCGCGATCGTCCGCTTCGTCGAAACCATCGCCACCGAGTACGCCGAACACAACGTTCAAGCCAACTGCCTCGCCCCCGGTGGCACCTATACCAACATGACCGACGAAATTCTCTCCGCCGGAGAAGAACGCGCCGGCTGGAAGGAGATCGAGGACGCTCGACAAGTTCGGATGACTGGTGGCGTCCCTCTCGAAAAACAGCTCAAACTCGCCACCTTTCTCGCCAGTGAAAACTCAAATCATATCTCTGGCAAATTCCTCCGCTACGATGATGACTGGAAAAAACTCGGGCAAGGCTCTGTAAGCCCAGAACTGTTCACGTTACGGCGAGTCACTAAGTCCTAGTTCGCGGTGTATTGCAAAGGTTCGACCGTTTCGCTTCAGTAGGCGGCGATGTCAAATCCGCTCCGTCTCTCGCCGGTTGCGCTATTCATTCACGCCAATCTGCCTTGGCTCTAATGCAGCCAGGTCCCGATCGGTTCAGCCTTTGCCGCTCCCGATGCCTACCGCCTCCCAGACGGCACCTGCTCTGGCTTTTACCTCGATGCCTTTCTGGAAGTAGCGCGCCGAGAGGGCGTCCACGTCACTTGGGCGTTTTTTAAGTCCTCCTCCGACGACGCCATTGCCTCCGGAAAGTTCGACATTGTCGCCGGAGTCTCTCCAACGCCGGAGCGTCGATTCTGCATGTATCTCACCGAACCTTGGTGGAACGTTTCCACCTACTTCGTCGTCGGCGCCGATAGCCCCGTCCATTCGGCCGTCGACCTCCGCAATCTTGCCGTCGTATATGCTTCCTCGCCGCCGCTTCCCGGCCCCCTTTCGAACCTGCTCCCCGAAATCAAATCCCGAGCGCTCCGCTCGTCTGCCGAACGGCTCCCCGCCGTCTGCGAGGGTACCGCTTCCGCACCCGACTCCGTCAGATGGCAGCCCCGAGGGTGCTCCCCGCGCCATCGCCCGAAAGCACCAGCAACGTCCTCTCCCGCTGGATACCTCCGCCATCCCCGCCCTCTGGACCCCGCCCCTCCTCGCGGTTACCGCCGTCGCGGCCACTTTCCTCAGCCTTCTCGGTTGGGCCCTCTGCCGCCTGCGCGCCGCCCACCGCCGTGCTCTCCACGCCGCCCTCGACTAAATGGATCTCCTCCTCGTCCCTCTCATTGCGCCAGCCTCTCCCGGCAAGCCGATGCCAAGGGGATAGGCTTCTTGGCCCAACCGTCCTCACCCCACGCGTCGGCGACCCCACCCGCCTCCGCCAAGTCCGCATCAACCTCCGAGGCCCAACGTCATGGCGGAGTAGGCTTCGCCATTGTCCGCTCTCTCGTCGTTGACAACATGAACGGCACCATTCGTCTCGAAAGCACGCCCGGGATTGGCTCCCAGTTTTTGATCGACCTACCCTTCCGCCGCGCTCCGAACAGCTCCGACTGGCTCGCCGAACTCACTCCGCCCGCTGACGGCCAACTCGTCTTCGTCTCACCAAAGTCTGCCAACGCCAACGTCCTCTCGCGCTACTTCCAATACCTCGGCTGGGAACCCCTCCCGTTTCTCGACACCGTGGCCGCCCAACGGGCCCGCCCCTCCACCCCGGCTGGTGGCTCGCCGTTTACCCTGCTGCCACCTCTAACCTCACCGCGCTCTCGCCACTTGGGCCCACTCGAGCGGCGCTCAGGCCACCCTCCTGCTCGGAGCCCTCAGTCTCATTGCCGAAGCCGTTCGCACTCTCTCCCCCCGCTCCCTGGCCCGTAACCCCTTCCGCCCTGCAACGGCTCCTCACTGCCAAGCCCGAGCAGCCTCCCCTCGATCTCAACCCTGTTCCCTCGAATGCCCTCCCCGTTCTCGTCGTCGACAACCCCATCAACCGCAAAGTCGCCAGTGCTATGCTCGCCCGTCTCGGCGGCATCGTCGATTTCGCCGAAAATGGTCGCATCGCTGTCGAAGAACGCAGCCTGTCCCGCTATCACCTCATCCTGATGGATTGCCCAATGCCCATCTCCTTACAGAGCCTGCGCGTCTTGCTTACGGGAGGGCCACCGCACTCTGTGCCGGCGTCGTCACCCCCGGAGGTAACTCCATAATCCGGATGTTGCGAAACCGGATCTTCGCCCCTTCACTCTCCAGGCACAAGTAACCCTTCTTCTGCGACGACTTCGCAATCCCGTTCACAAACTTGCCGTTGATCGCCAGCTTGATCACCCCGTCTACCGCCACCACGTCATAAGTGTTCCACTGCCCCTTCGGCAAACAACGCATCTCCACCGAGCGGCTCCGCGTCCCCCGCGCGGTATCCGGCTCTGTCGTCACCCCTCCCACGCCAAATAACTCCCCGCTCACATAGGCATCCGGCGGCGCCACCCCGTCTTTCGTATTCCGCTTCACCCAGTCGAGCTCCAGCATCTGGACCTCCACCCCGTCCGGTAGCCGGTTCTTGTCCCCCGGCCGCGCTCCGCTCCATACAAATACCCCGCTGTTCCCGCCCGCCTCCGTGTGCATCCATTCAATGTGCAGCACGAAATTTTCATAGATCCGGTCGCTCCGCATCACCCCAATCGGCAGGCCCTTGCAGATCAACTCCCCGTTCTCTACAAACCAGGTATCGGGCGCCGTATTCACGTTCACCCAACCGGTCAGGTCCTTCCCGTTGAACAAATCGCGGAAGCCGAAAGGAGGTTCCGCCGCCCAAACCATCGAGCTGATAAATAATGCTGCCAGTAGTTTCATTTTTAACTACGATAATGGTTCATGCGGCGCTTGGCTACCCTCCTCTGCTTTTTCTTCTCCCTTACCTCCTCCGCGCGCTCGCTCAGTCCTTCCGAATTCGCCACCCTCATCGCCGAACTTTCCGAGCCCGAAGGCTATTTCGATACCGACAATCTCATTTCCAACGAGTCGACGTTTCTTGCGATCGCCCAACGCCTCCGCACCCTTCCCCGCGGCGGGGTCTATCTCGGCGTCGGCCCCGATCAAAACTACTCCTACATCGCCCAACTGCGTCCCCAATTCGCCTTCATTGTCGACGTTCGCCGGGGCAACCTGCTCGAACACCTCCTCTTCCGCAGCCTCTTTGCCCAGTCCCGCAATCGTCTCGAATATCTCTGCCTCCTCCTCGGCAGAGCCACCCCGGAAGACCTAGCCGGTTGGGACGAACGCTCCTTGCCCGAACTCGTCAACTACCTCGATAAAGCCCCCCGGATGGCCTCTTTCGCACCTCTCAAAGATCCCGGCATTCCCCTTTCCAACGACGACCGCAAAACCATCGCTGGCTTTCACAAGCGTTTCACCACGGACGGCCTCGACCTCCGCTTCAATAGCCATGGCCGCGAACCCCGCCCCTACTATCCCCGCCTCCGCAATCTAGTTCTCGCCACCGACGCCGCCGGAAAACTCGCCAGTTATCTCGCCCGCGAAGAAGACTTCCGCTACGTCCAACTTATGCACCGCGAAAACCGCATCGTGCCGGTGGTTGCCAATCTGGCCGGAGATAAGTCCCTCCGCGCCATCGCTGACTTCGTGCGCAGAGAAAAGCTCACCGTCTCCGCCTTCTATACCTCCAACGTCGAGCAGTATCTCTACCGGGGCAGGGAACTCGTCCAGTTCGTCGCCAATCTTCAATCCTTACCCACCACGCCGCAGTCACTGATTATCCGCAGCGGCATGGGGCCCTACGCCCGAGGCAACACGTACAGCGACCAACTGACTCAGCCTCTCGAATCCTTCCTCGCGGACTGGACAGCCGGACGGCTCCGGAGTTACCCCGACCTCATCCAGGCCAGCCGTCCGTAACCTACAGCGTCAACCCACCCCGCGTCTCACCGCGCTCATAAACCATACTCGCCCGGCCCACGAGCAAGGTATCCAAACGTCCAATCGCCTTTACGTTCTTGTTGTGATATGGCAACTGATGCAGAATGTATCGCATCGCGTTAATCCGCGCCCGCTTTTTGCAGTCCGACTTCACTACCGTCCACGGCGCCTCTTCCGTATCTGTGTAAAAGAACATTGCCTCCTTCGCCTCCGTATACTCTTCCCACTTTTCGAGCGAAGCCAAGTCAATCGGTGATAACTTCCATTGCTTCAACGGATGCGCCTCCCGCTCTTGAAACCTTCGGCGCTGCTCCTCCTGACTTACCGAGAACCAAAGCTTAAACAGGTGGATCCCGCTCCGCACTAGGTTCCGTTCAAACTCGGGCGCCTGCCGTACAAACTCCTGGTATTCGTGGTCGGAGCAGAACCCCATCACCCGTTCCACCCCCGCCCGGTTGTACCACGATCGGTCAAACAGCACGATCTCCCCCGCCGTCGGCAAATGCTGTATGTAGCGTTGCAGATACCACTGTCCCCGCTCACTCTCGCTCGGCTTGTCCAACGCTACCACTCGCGCGCCGCGCGGATTCAAATGCTCCATGAACCGCCGAATCGTGCCGCCTTTACCCGCCGCGTCTCTCCCTTCAAAAATAATCACCACCCGCTGACCCGTTGCCCTCACCCAGGCCTGTAGCTTCAGCAACTCCACCTGCACTTGATACTTGTTCCGCTCGTAGTTCTTCCGCGACATCCGATTCTTGTACGGATACGCCCCGTCTAGCCAATCCTCGGCCAACTCATCGTCCGGGTCAGAATCCTCCGGCGCCTCCTCGGTCCCCCGCTGCCGAAGCGCCTTCCGTAGCGTCTGCACCTCGTCCGGCGAAGCGCCCTTCAGAATGGCTTCAATCTGCTCCTGCTTGGCGGTCGTGGCAATATCTTCGATCGCCACCGCCTTCGCTTCCAAAACCGAAGCAACTGTCTCGTTCACGCGCTTGGCCGCCACGCTGCGGCTCTTTCGGGGAGTTCTGATTGCCATAAAGATTCTAGGAGTTGTGCGCCGGTCTTGGTGTCGAAAATCAACGAGGACTAAGCAGGAATCGCTACCTCCAGCGTACTACCGTTCCGCACCCGCGCCGCCCCTCCCTCTTTGGCATGAATCACTAACAATCCCCCGCCCACATGCACCGGCCGATCCCCGTCCAAGTAGACATGGGCCCCCGCTGCCCGTAAAGCCTCTCGCTCAACCGCTCGCCATCGCAGTAACCCAGCTTCCCTTGGAACATCACCTTTCGCCCCTTATCCAGCAACTCCGTTTTGATCCATCGCCGTTGTGCCGAACTCATTAGCTAGGTATTCGCAAATACGATCACCGCAAACCTTCCCAATTCCATCTGCGGCAAGTCAGCTAGATGCGCCGTCTCAATTCCCGCCCCACTCCGCCATGCCTCGCCCAACGTCCGGTTCACGGCCACAGGGTTTGTATACGGGTCCGTCTCCCCGGAATGCCCCGTGTCGTAATAGACCTCCGAAACAGGACATCCCCCGCTGGCTCGTATGACCGCTGATGATACTGCTCGAGCAACGCCTTCAATCGCGTAATCTCCGCCATCAACCGCTTATCCATCCACGATCCCGTCTGGTTCGCCGGCCCGAAGTCCTAGATCCACAGCCCCGTCCCCCGCGTGTAGCTTTCAAGCACGTTCCGCCGAATCACCGCTACATCCGCCGCCACATCCGTCAACGAAAACGCGGTGTCGACGCTATCCGGCCATTTCCAGGACGGCGTCTGGTCCATATCATCCAAGAACAAATTCCCGTGTAGCCGAATCGACTCAATCAACGCCCGAGTAATCTCCGATCCCCCCAAGTCCCGATAGTTCGCCCCGCAAGCCTGCGGCGCGCTTAAATAGTCGATCTCCTACGCCGCCAGTATCCTCTGTAACCTCAAAGTGTCCCCCGTCGCCTGCCGCGCAAACATCGAAAAGAAGGGTTCCTCGCTGTTTGGTGTGGGTAGAACCGCCCGTCCGGTTACAGCATCGACGGTCGGAGCCCGTCCAATAGTCCAAGCAGGCGACCGTGGAAATGACGCGCCGTGGAAAGCGAGGAAAACCAACTTCAGGTTTTCCCTCCCTTCCCACCGCCCTTGGAAATCGCGTTTAGGCGCGATTTCCATATTTCCACCGTCGCGCCGACGATTCGGCGACGGCGCGCTCAACTCCGAACAAGCCCGCCCCGCAGTCCATGCTTCCTTCATCGACCCGAAAGCCCCTCCGACTCAGCGCTTTTTCGCTACCCACACCAAACAGCGAGGAGGCAAAAGAAGTAACCATCCCGCAAAAGTGAATAATCAAATGCGTCACCATCTCCTGCTGGCAGCGCTACTAAGCAATCACGTTCTTCCGTTTCTCCGAATCCCGAAAAATCCTATCGTCCACCGCCGCCCGCTCCGCTACTGTCGGCACCGGCCCCCCGAACCGCTTTTGCATCGGCGCGCTCATGTCGGGTTCGTTTCGCATAAATCCCCGCTAGTGCCACTCCCCGTAGACCCCACACGCCACATGGATCCCTGCCAACGCCGCCCCCTCCGGCGTCTTCGCTAACCCCTGCGGAAGCTCCGCTGTCTTCGCCGTCGCCATCGCCTTTCATTTCGCTGACGCCAGGCTCACCCGCGGCGTCCGCCGCGGGTGAGCCATCAATACGCGAACCGGCTTCGTCCGCTCAATCTTTTCGCAATCGCCGTTGGCATATCGCACGAGCTCTTCCGGATGCGCCGCCGCCCACCATCCCGGCGCGTTCAAGTGCCGCCGAATCACGATCGCGGCCTCCGGGCAAGCGTCCAATACCCCCCTCGCAAATGTCGCCGCACGGTCGCCAAATCCAGCGGCCCTTCCTTCGCCCACACCAGTTCCAGGAATAAATCAATCTGCAACAATCGAAACCCTGCGGCCGCAAAGGCCCACAAGTTCCGTTGTGGCTCCTCCTCCCACATCCACCGCCTCCCCCGGGCAATCCGTCAGCGCGTAAAAGCACGCATAAGTCGGCTTCCCGATCATAAACAGTGTCGGCTTACTGTTCCAAGCCCTAACCCTGGCCTCCATCGGCCGACCACCCGCTGCCGCCAGTACCGACAGCCCGCAGGACTATGAAAAAGGGCGTCGATTCCACATCGCCATCCAGTCTACCCGCCCAACGACAACCCATGCGCAATCGATGTGAATTCGTTCCCCGACTCAATCCGCTCCGCCCCAAATCGCTCTTCAAAAATCCGCCGCACCGCCGGCACAAACGACGTCCCCCCTGTCAAAAACACCCGGTCCACTCGCGTCGCCCCCAGCCGATCCACACACCCCGCAATTGCCCGTAAGTCCTCCCCAATCCACTCTTCAAAATCCGCCCGCCGCACCGTCGCCCCAATATCGACGCTTCCTTCGGTAAACCGAAACTCCGCCGCGTCCTCGCTCGAAAGCGTCCGCTTCGTCCGCTGCACCGCCTGATGCAGCCGATATCCCAAGTCCTCATTCACCAAGTCGTACAGCGCTTGTAGCTTCTCCGGCTCCTCCCCCTGCCCCGGCAGCGTCTTCAACAAATGCAGCGTCTCCCTGGTCCGCAAAAACGACAAATAGTGCCACCGCTCCAAATTCGCATACAACCACACCGGCACCGGCAACCGTTTCCCCATCGATCCAATCACCGATCCCAACCCCAACTCCGGCGACACCACCTGCCGAATCAACCGCGCATCAAAACTATCCCCCGCCACGCCCACCCCGCCGTTGCCCAATAACTCCCGCTGCCCCGGCCCCACCCGTAACAACGAAAAATCGCTCGTACCCCCACCAAAATCCCCCACCAGCAATACTTCTTCCTTGCTCAGCCGAGCCGCATAAAACGCCGCCGCCGCCACCGGCTCCATCTCAAACTCCACCTCGTCAAACCCTGCTAATGCCAACGCCTTCCCCAACCGTTCTACCGCGTAGGCATCGTCCGCCGCCGTCTCCGCCCCTACAAATCGAACTGGCCGTCCCACCCGCACCCGCTTCACCTCCACCCCGAACTGCCGCTCAGCCTCCCCCCGTAAATCCCGCAGCAAAAGTGCGATCAAATCCTCAATCGTGTAATGCCGCCCCAATACCTCCGTCGACCGCAAACTCTTACTCGCCAAAAACGATTTCAGCGACTGAATCAACCGTCCCTTGGCGTCCGCATCTAGATACTGTGTAATCGCCTCCGGACCCGTCCACCACTGCGCCCGCGCCGCCTTCCGCGACTCCGCATACAAAATGGATCGGTAGCTCGCCGATCCATCCGGAAACTGCGCCAGCCGAACCTGGCCCTCCACCGCCATCGCGATTGAGCAATTGGTTGTCCCGAAATCGAGTCCAACCATTACTGGGTTAACTTCACTCCATGCGACAACTTTTCAATCCCGTCCGGATTCCAGGCAAATCCATAACCCGGCCCTTCAGGAACCTGTATGTATCCCTCGCCGTCAAGCACCGGCCGCGTCAAAAAGACTTCATCCAAATAAGGTTCCGGCGTCAAATACTCTACCCACCGACCATTCCCGGCCGCCGCCGTCAAATGCAGATCCGCCGCCAACCCAACGCCCGTATTCCACCCATGCGGCACCACCAAAATATTGTGGTCGTCCGCGTACTGCCCAATCCGGTGCTGCTCGGTCAACCCGCCCACTTTCGTCACGTCCGGCTGCAGATAGTCCACCGCCCGCCGCTCAATCCACGGCAAAAACGATTGCCGCCGCGTCAACACTTCACCCGCGGCAATCGGCAGCCGCGACTGCCGCGTCAGCTCCACATAGCCCTCTAAATCATCCGGCCGCAGCGGCTCTTCGAACCAAGTGACTTCGTACGCGGCCAACATCTCCGCCGTAGTTACTGCCCACTTATACCCATGCGGCCACAATGCGTCCGATCCCCCCGCGTCCACCATCAACTCGCAATCGTCCCCCACCGCCTCCCGCGATTCCCGCACAATCGCTTCGTCCACCTTCGCGTTCTGCCGCCCAAACGGTCCCCACCCAATCTTGAACGCCCGAAACCCTCGCCCTTGCGCCGCCTGCAGCTTGTCCTTCATCTTCCCCGGTTCTTCCATCAACATCGATGCATATGGCTTCACCCGGCTCCGCAACTTCCCGCCCAGCAATCGGTGAATGGGCTGCCCGGTCACTTGTCCCAGCAGGTCCCAAAGCGCCATATCGATCCCCGAAATGGCATGGGTCACGCTCCCGCCCCGCCCTTGCCAAAACGTATTCTGATGCAGCATCTCCGTCGTCGCCGCAGGGTCAATCGCCGACGCGCCTTCGTACAGAGGCCGCAGCAAATCCAGCGCCGCCTGCACCAAACCTGCCGAAGTGTAGACGCTCCCCAGCGCCGTCAACCCCGTATCGGTCACCACCTCCACCAAGGTCCGCGTCTGTTCCAAGTCCGAAAACCGCGACGGCCAATCCGCGTAGGCTTTCCCGAACAGGGGAATCGCCCGAATCAATCGAATCCGATGCATATCTTTAATTATCTCTGATAACTCGGGTTCAGCACTTTTCGCGCCGTCTCCGCCCCGCGCACCGGCCAACTCTCATCGGTCAACAACCCAATCTGCTTCAGTATCAATGCCTGGTCCCAATCGATATGTTCGCGCGCCAGTGTCCCGTCTCGAAGCGTAACAATCGCCACCAGCGGCACCTCCACCCGTCTCCCGGTCGGCCCCCCCGGCAGCATCCATGGCATCTCCTGCTTATGGTTAAAGGAATAGATCATCGCGGCCACCAACTGGTCTTCTCCCACCGTTCTCCAAACCGGCGTCTCTATCGTGTGCGGAGGCATGTTTGGAACGAACCGCTCGGTCGAAAACTCCGCCAACGCCGGCTTCCCATAGCCGCCCGTCAACACCGGGATATGGTTCCCGCAGGCGTCCTTCACCATCGTCTCCCAAGTCGCCGCCGGTTCCCGCGTCGCAAACTCATGTGCCGTATGTTCTTCCCACAGCCGAACCAATTCGTCTTTTGTTATGCAGACGCTAATGTCAACATGGTCACCCGAGTAAACCATCAGCTTCTTCTGACGCGCCGTCGATACCGCGTCCGTCGCAATCGTCATGTGTCCAAACATTCCGATTATTGTGTTGTGCGATTCCAACTCCTCCCCGTGCAACTCCGCCTCCCGCCCGCTCTCCGCCGGCGACCTCCCCAGCGCCGAGTCCATTCTCGAAGTCCATGAACGCGAGATAGGCTGCGATACCGCCTATCTCGACGGCCTCGTCTGGGACACCCGTGGTACCGTCCTCCTCGATAGCTCCGCACCGGCATCGACCCCGCCAAGGACAACTCTTCTCGTCGCCCTCGGAGCCCAAATCAAAGTTCAAGCCCACGTCCTTGGCCATGCCGAAGGTCGCAAACCGGCCGTCGCTTATCTCGATGTCGAACTCGTTGGTTTCGCTCAACCCGTCGCTCTGCGCTCCCGTCTCTACAAACGCCGCAACCAACTCACCCTCGTTTGCGCCCCTGCCCCGGCCATCGTCCTCGAAGAATCCCTCACCCCGAACCCGCCGACCCGTTCCCGCCTACGTGGCAAGCCCATCCTCATCTTCGGCTGGGCCCAATGGTGCGGCGATTGCCGTTCCCAGGTCGCCGCCCGCGGCCTCATCAGAGCCAAGTACACCGACAAAGTTTCCATCGTCGCCCTAGCCCGCTGCTACGAAACCGACAAAACCCTCGAAAAGGCCCTCATCAAGAAGGCATGGGCCGAATTCGATCAGCCTTTCCAAGGCGCTCCCGTGCTTATCCCCCCCCGCCGCGATGGAGCGATACGGCGTCTCCAGCACCCCCACCTTCATTCTCCTCGATAAGGACGGCAAAGTAACCCACTACCTCCCCTGCCGCCTCACCGAAGCCGCTCTCGAAAAGCTACTCGGGGCTCTGCCTTGCCAAATAACCGGGACCGCGTACTTGGGGATCGGAGCGTCTTTCGTTACGACGGTGAACCCACCGCTTTCGCCTGCGCTTCGAAGATTCGATCAAACGGATCTTTGTGAATCCCAGGAAGGTCACCCAATTCCAGCGCATCAAACAGGCCAATTGGCAAGAAGCTCGAAACCCCAATTAGCCGCAACTGCTCGGGGAGCTCGCCTCGCTTCATTCCCAATCCCAGCTTGCCGGATTGGACCTTGATCGTGATCTTCCAAATGGGTACGACGCTTGCGAAGCGTTCATTCCTCTCGTCGAGTATGGCGCTTTTGGCGCGCTCTGAGAGTAAGTTCGGACGGTCAATCGGCCAGAGGAGTACGTGGTGTATCGAAACAGCTGAAAGGAGTCATGGGTGACCGAATTAGGCCAAAATCGTGATAAGCGGCTTTGAAAGCAAAACATTTGCGTCGGTGCCACTCTCTGTTTGCGGTTGAGGTTGGCTATTGGATTCGGTTATCGGGTTGTTCTGCTGTCCAAGGTCGTATTCGTTGACTAGATTTAGCTCTGGCGGAATAAAGTCATCGCGCAACGGAAGGGGGCCGTCGAAGGGCTCAAAAAACCGCCGAATGCTGGGGTAGTCTTGTCTTGTGTCTCGGGTAACTTTGCTCAAAACGTGTCTTGAGAGGAGCATCTGAGGGCATCGGAGTAATCGAGTCGCTCTCGGACGAACCTCGTTCTTTTGAATTTGGCGATCATCCCGCCGGTAGCGGGTTGATCGGGCTCCCGATCGGGGGAGATCCGCCGTAGAAAGATCAGAAACTTTTCCCCCGCAGAGTTCGGTGCTGGAGCACAGAAAGGCAGCAAAAGGGGGATCAGGAACAGAAAGGCGCGCTGAAGCATGCGCGGATTATCTCAACACCTCCAGAGTGCGATATTATCCAAGCCATGAGTTTTCGTTCGATTTTTGCTGGCATCGCCTTCGCCGCGCTCCTGGCCATTTTACCCGCCACCGCTTTCGGGCAAGATGTCACCGGACGCTGGACCGGTTCCGCCGAATGGACCGACGGCGGCGGTACCAAGCGCACGCAGAATTCCACGATCGAGATCAAACTCGAAGCGGGAAAGGTAGTGGCCCATTCGGTCAATCCCGAAGGGAAGCAGGGTGCGGAATTAAAGATCAACGTCGATGGCGGCAACGTGAATGTCTACCGCTATCTCACGCTCGACGACGGCGAGCATCTGCGCTGGAAGCTAGAGTTGAAAGGCGGCAAACTCGTCGGCTCTTTCTCTGCCCAACATGATCGCCCCAATAAATGGATGTACGATCGCCTACTGGATTTCACGATGACCAAGGTCCCATAGATCGGCCTCACCGAGCACACCCGTCAAATATGCGTCGGGTCAATGCCCACTCGATCGCCCCAACGACCGGTTGCACCAACCACCGATAGCCATTTATCGGCTCTTCGCTGTTTGCCGTGGGTCGAATCGCCGGTCAAAATTCTCCGGCGAGGGGCGAGTAAGCGTACTTGGCCCCGAGGTCGACGGTGGAAATGGCGGGCCGTGGAAAGCGAGGAAAACCAAAGGCAGGTTTTCACTCCCTTCCCACCGTCCTTGGAAATCGCAATAAGGCGCGATTTCCACATTTCCACCGCCGCGACGGCGGTGCCGTCGTTTTCCGCCCAAACCCAAACATGAGCTCCGCCCACCCCGAGTTCCCCTGATCGATTCACGAAACCGTCGGCCCAGGGACCTCTGTGAGCCGATTCTCATCCTCGAGCTTTACGTTCCTTACCCACTCTAAACAGCGAGGAGGCCATTTATCGCATTGGTTGGAGCCAGCCATTGCTTGCGTTCTTTAGCCAAACGGAACGCTGCGAAGCGGTCTCCCTCTCACGTTTTTGCTAGTCGGTCGATAACTCCCTCCGGATTAATGGGTTCTGGTCGTGCTTCTGGGCTTTTCCTCTCCCTCGGGTTCCGTTCACAAGGTGTGAGAATGAAAATAAGTCCCGATCGATTCAAATACCTACAAGGAAGTCCGCCCACCCTCCGATCCGTTTTCGCCGCCTCGCCTGCTAACGTGAGATCAAAGTACTTCGGTCGCTTTCGAACGCCCTGCCCTCACCCGGTGGGGCGTTCGCGTTTTCGCTCCGAACGTTTCTAAGGAGAACCCGATGGAAACGCCCCTCACCGACGCCGAGAAAAAGGCCCGCCGCGCCGAAATCAACCGCGGCAACGCACAAAAGGGCACCGGCCCCCGCGCCGCCTCTGGCAAATCCAACTCGCGTCGCAACGGCCTCAAACACGGCCGCCACTCCGAGTTCATCGACTATTGCTCCGCTGTCAACCCGGTCCCCGTTCCCGGCGAATCCATCGTCGACTACTCCCGCATACTCGACGCCCTCATGGCCAAAAAGCGGCCCCCGCGACCACGCCGAAAAGGAGATCATCTACCGTGTTGCCGCCGGCCAGTGGGAGGCCCAACGCATTCGCTGCATTCGCCTCTTCCTCCTCGAAGACGAGTTCCAAACCGTCGAAGTCAACGTCCAGCACGAGGTCTCGCCCGCCTCCGCCTCGAAATCGCTGCGGCCGAACGCTCCATCGCCGCCTGCGACGGCGAGTTCAAGCCGCTCCGCAGCTTCGACCCCTTTGATCGGCCCCCTGCCAATTTCAACCCGGCCACCGACATCGCCCAACAGATTTATCCCTCGGTCCCGAAGCCAGAAGAAATGCCGGTCGCCGTCTCGGTCTGCAATCCGTACGTCGTTGAAAAGAAGGAATCGGCACCCACCGAAGCCACAGAAAATAGCGAAAGTCAAAGCCAACCGAAGCCAACTACGGCCCAGGAACAAGCCCGCGCCGAGCACGGCTATTCCATCGTCCTGCCGCCCCGTCGAGCCCCCCAGCGAGCGGAACCCGCTCCCAAAGTCCGAGCGGCCTCTAGCTGATATGGGAAATATTGGACTGCCTTGGGTGGTGGTGTGGTACGCTTTGGTTGGTGCTGGACGCTCTCCCCAAACCCGCTCTCGATGCGAACTCGACCGAACCGCTCTACCGCCAACTGGCCGCATGGCTCCGCGCCGGGATCGATTCGGGTCGGCTCAAAGGCGGCGAACGCCTCCCCGCAACCCGAGAACTAGCCCAATACCTCGGTCTAAACCGGGCCACCATCTCCGCCGCCTACGCCCTTCTCGACGAAGGTCACCTCCTCTCCGGTCACGTCGGCAAAGGTAGTTTCGTCCGCACAGCCATTCCTGAGCCAATCCAGGCCAATCCAGGGCCATTCCCGACCGCCGCGATCAGTTTCACCACTTCACGCCCCTCCGCGGCCCTTTTCCCCGTCGACGCCTTCCGCCAATCCTGCCTCGAAGTCCTCGATTCCCCCGAAGTCTCCCAAATCCTCCAACTCGGCTCCCCTCAGGGCTACATCCCCCTGCGCCATTACCTCCTCGAGCAGGCCCGCCAATCCGGCATGGCCAACCCCGGAGACGATGTCCTCATCACCTCCGGCTGCCAGCAAGCCCTCGACCTTCTCCAGCGCATGATCGCCGCCGACCGCCCCTCCGCCGTCGCGATCGAAGATCCCGTCTACGCCGGCATCCGCAACGCGTTCACTCAGAATGGCCTCACGACGATTCCCGTGCCCGTTTCGATAAACGGACTCGGCTTGGCGGCCCTCGAGCGCACCTTGGCCCATCAGCGGCCAGGTATGCTGGTGCTCACGCCGTCGTTCCAGAATCCAACAGGCAACACAATTCCCCTCGCCGACCGCCGTCGCCTCGTCGAACTTGCCCACGACGCCTCCTGCGTCATCGTCGAAAACGACATCTACTCCGACCTCCGTTACACCGGCACCCCGCTGCCGGCTCTCAAGCAGCTCGACCCCTACGGCAACGTGCTCGTTATCAAAAGCTTCTCGAAAGCCGCCTTCCCCGGCCTCCGCGTCGGCTGGATCATCGGCCCTCGCTCGACCATCGCCCGCCTCATCGAAATCCGCCAGTGGTGCGACCTTCACACCGACCAACTCTCGCAAGCCGTCCTCCTGCGCTTTGCTGAGTCCGGTCGCCTCCACGCCCACCGACAACAGATCTGTGCCTCCGGTGCCGCCCGCCTCAAGGCCGTTCTCAACGCCTGCCGCGCCTACCTTCCCCCCGGTTCCCGCTTCACCCGTCCCGAAGGCGGCATGAATCTTTGGGTCGAACTACCCCCGGGGCGCAACGCCGCCGGGCTTCTCGAGGAGGCCTGCCGCAGGGGCGTCAGCTACCTGCCCGGTTCCGTCTTCGCCGTGAGTACCCCGGCCCCCAATTCGCTCCGGCTCAGCTTTGCCGGCCTCGAACCCCGTGAAATTGAAGAAGGCCTCCGCATCCTCGGACGCGTCTGCGCCGAACCCAAAGTTCCCGTTTATGAGCCCGAAACGGCTCTAGTTTAAAAACCCGTAAGGAGTCAATCCCATGATCTTGAACGAAGAATACCGCCTCAAAGTAGGCTTGGCCGAAATGCTCAAAGGCGGCGTCATCATGGACGTCGTCACCCCCGAACAAGCCGTCATCGCCGAGCGCGCCGGCGCTTGCGCCGTCATGGCCCTCGAACGCGTCCCTTCCGATATCCGTCGCGACGGTGGCGTCGCCCGCATGTCTCACATTAGCCTCATCCGCGGCATCATGGGCGCGGTCTCCATCCCCGTAATGGCCAAAGCCCGCATCGGCCACTTCACTGAAGCCCGCGTCCTCGAAGCCCTGTCGGTCGACTACATCGACGAATCCGAAGTTCTCACCCCGGCCGACGAAGAGCACCACATCGACAAGCGCGACTTCAAAGTCCCCTTCGTCTGCGGTGCCCGCAATCTCGGAGAAGCCCTGCGCCGCATCGGCGAAGGCGCCGCCATGATCCGCACCAAGGGCGAAGCCGGCTCGGGCAACATCGTCGAAGCCGTCCGCCACATGCGCACCATCGTCAAGGAAATACGCCAACTCACCGTCCTCGGCCACGAGGAGCTGATGGCGGAAGCCAAACGCCACCAAGCCCCCTTCGAACTCATCGAGTGGGTTGCCAAAAATGGTAAGCTGCCCGTCCCGAACTTCTCAGCCGGCGGCATCGCCACCCCGGCGGACGCCGCGCTCGTCATGCAACTCGGTGCCGAAGCCGTCTTCGTCGGTTCCGGTATCTTCAAGTCCGAAAACCCCGAACAGTTTGCCAAGGCCATCGTCAAAGCCGCGACCTACTATAAGGACGCCCATAAAGTTCTCGAAGCCTGCGAAGAGATCGGCGAGTCGAAGGCCATGGTCGGCCTCGAAATCTCCAAGATCGCTGACGGCGAACTGATGCAAACCCGTGGCTGGTAAAGTCGTCGGAGTCCTCGCCCTGCAAGGCGACTACGAACGGCATGTGCGCGCGCTCGATGCAGCGGGCGCACATGCCGTAGAGGTCCGTAGCGCCGCTGAACTCGAAGCCACCGATGGCCTCGTCATCCCTGGAGGCGAAAGCACCACCATGCTAAAAATCCTCCATCGGGAAAGCCTCTTCGAGCCCCTCCGCGCCTATGGTCAAGCCAAACCCATCTTCGGCACCTGCGCCGGTGCCATCCTCCTTGCCGGCCGTGTCAGCTCCCCCGCACAGGAGTCGCTCGGGCTCATGGATATCGACGTCCAGCGCAACGCCTACGGGCGCCAACTGGATTCGCGCGTCGTCACCCTTCCGACCAAGCTCGGCGACCTCGAAGCGGTCTTCATCCGCGCCCCCATCATCCGAGCCACCGGCCCTGCTGTTCAAGTGCTGGCCACCTACAGCGGCGATCCCGTCCTCGCCGAACAAGGCCGCCACCTGGTCGCCACGTTCCATCCGGAATTGACGGCCGATCTTCGCGTCCACGCCTACTTCCTGTCCAAGCTATAGATGGCTCTGCGCCCAGTCGAGCATCGCCTTCTGCTCGGCGGCCTTCCCGATCCCGGCCTCGATGTTCACGTAGCGGATCCCCCGTTTCGCCATCAGCCGGGACAGGCTGCCGTCCTCCTCGCCCCCCGGCTTGCCCTGCAGCACCACGTTGAACGGGCTCGTCTTCAACTTGGCGAAATCCCCGGCATCGGTGCAGAGCAGGAACTCGTGCAGGTGCGCTTCGTCCTGGAGCGACACTTCCTCGCTGATCGCGACTTCGTCCTTCACCGAGTACCCTCGGGCGTTGTTATGCAGCGCGACCAGCAGCCCCTGGCCCGGTGGAGTCAGCCGCCGCACGAAGCTCTCCCGATCTCTGGCTACGATCTCCAATACGGCCCGCTTCTGCCACTCCTCCGCCTTCGGGTTCAGCCGGTCCAGGTTCCGCCGCAACCCCTCCTCGCTGAACATCCGGTTTGGGTCGTACTCCAATCCGTTCGTCGCTGTCACGGTGCGCTTGCTGTTCAGCACGGAGTAGCCGATTCCGTCGTGCGCCGCCAAGTGCGCCGCTAATACATCCCGCGCCGTCGTCTCGTCGCCGTGAATGAACAGGTACCGTCGGGCCGCGCTGCCCCGCCGAATCACCCGGAACCGGGCCCCGCATGCCTTAATCTCCTTGCGCCGCCCGAACCACGGCAGCGCAAGAAAGCTCCGTCTCTCCATTCCTACCTCACCTCGATTGTCACGTTCGGCAAGCTGCGATATCCCGGGCTCTTCAGCACCACCGGCAAGGCTCCCCGTCGGCCTGTCTCCGGCACCCGGACGTTGATCTGGGTCAGTCCGAAGATCTGTCCCGGTGCCTGTCCAGCAAACAGCACATCCGCCGCTTGCCCGTCGATCTCGACTGTCAACGGGAACGCCAGCCCGTCTCCGCGCGGGGAAATCGCTCCCGCCTCCCCACGCGGCGCCAACTCGCCCGTGCCCGTGGCGTAAAGCACCAGAATCGATCCGACCGAAATCGGTGTAATTGGCCCGTTCAGCCCGCCGTCTTCGTTGAGCGCCGCCGCCTGTCCGCGGCCGCTCGCATCGGCCGTAAACAGCGCTGGTGATGTCGCCACCACCGCCGATGCCAGCGTAGTCCCCAGCGTTCCGTTCACCTCGGCCTGCACCGCCACGTTCGGCTGCCCGGCCACCGAACTCGGCACGATTCCACTCGCCTGGCTCTTGCTCACGTAGAGCAGCGGGACCGCCGAACCGTCCATCAATAGCCGTACCCCCGCAATCGATCGCGGCAATCGACCGTTGCCATCCAGCCCGCCCAACGCGACTTCGTCCGGACCCAGGTTATCTCCGAAAACGGTGAACACCATCAGCGGCACCAGCCCCGTCGTCAGAAGGCTGGCCGCGTTCGTCATCGCCCGAATCTGCGGCACGCGCGCCGCCGCCGTTACCGTATAAGTCACCGGCACTACCGTCGTTACGTTGCCGGGCTCGGTCGTGCTCACTCGAATCTCACCCCGATAAAAGCCCGCCCCCAGGCCTTGCGGCAACACGCTAACCAGTGGACTGCCCGGCGTTGTTCCCCCGGTCGTTGAAAGTCCAATCCAGGACGTGCTCGTGAACACCGTATACGGAATGGGCGTCGTCGTCGAAGTCACCTGCAGCGGTTGAGCCGCCGGCGCGATCCCTTCGTTCGCCGTGAACTGCAGCGCCGTCGGCGATACGCGGAGTTGCGAGTTCGCCGTCAGCGTCAGCGTCACCGGGATCGTGATCGTACCCGCCCCGGAAACCGTTGGTGATACCTGGATATTACCCGCGTAGGTGCCCGGTCCCAGGCCTTGCGGGTTCACCGAAATTCCCATCGTCGTCGGTGCGTTCCCTCCGTTCGGGCTCACCGTCAGCCAAGTGCTCGACGACGTCGCCAGAAAGCCCAGCGGCGGGCTGGCCGCCGTTAATTGTACCGCCTGCGTCTGCGGCGCGCTGCCGATCACCGCGGTAAAATTGAGCGATGAAGGAGCCGCCGAAAATGAGAACTGGCGGGTCACGGTCAGCGACACCGGAACTGTCTGCGGGTTGTTGCCCGCTCCGTCTGCCCGCACCACAATCTGCGCGCTATACACCCCCTCGTTCAGATTCTGCGTGTTCAGTCCGACGCTTACAAAGCCCGGCGAAGTCCCGCTCGTTCCGCTCAGCCGCAGCCAGGTAGCCCCCGCATTCGAGTGGATCGCCGCCGTATAGGCAAGCGGCGCATCGGCAGAGGTGCTGTTGATTGCCACCGTCTGCTCCTGCGGTACGCCACCGCCGATCTGGAAGTTGAAGTTCAACTGCGGTGGGCTCAGTACTAAATTCGACACTGCCGTAGTGATCGTAAAGACCACCGGGATCGCGATCGGGCCGCCGCCGTTGATCGGGGTAAAAATTACGGAACCCGTTCGAGTACCCGGCGATAGACCCACCGGGTTCACCGCGATCACCGCTTGGCCCGGGGTCTGGGTGATCGTGTTGGCGACGACGAGCCAAGGCGTGTTTGGCGTCGTCGTCGTCGTGAACTCCAGACCCGGCGTGGTGCTGCTGATGTACAAGCCCTGCGCCTGCGGCGAAGGGCTGCCGGTGGCGTAGTTGAACGAAAGCTGCTGGGGGAATACGGTCAATGCACTCGGAGGATTCGAGGCGATCGAGACCGGAATGTTCACCGGCGAGTTGCTCGCGTTCCCGGTGATTTGGATGTTGCCTTGGGTGATGCCCAAGGCCAGTCCGGTGATGTTAATGCGAACCGTCACCACCGCCGGTGTCTGGTCGCTGCTCTGGGTAACGACGACATACGGGAAGCCGCCGGTAACGTTCACGGCGATTGGGATATTACTCGGCCCGCTGCTTGTCACCGTGAAGGTCTGCGCCGGCGGCGCGGTGCCGGGACCGGGCACGGTGAAGCTCAACTGGCTCGAAGAAACGCTCAAGGTCACCTGGCCGACTGCGGTCAGCGTTACCGGGATCGTGACCGGGGCCGCGGCGGTGGCGCGGATCGTGATGCTGCCCTGGAAGACGCCAGCCGTTGTGACAAGGGCTGGATCGACGAATACCTGGAGCGAGGCCGGGGTCGTGCTCGTGTTTAGACCGATGACCTGCAGCCAGTTGCCGCCGGTGCTGCTCACCGAGACGTTCAGCCCGGAGAGCGTTCCCCCTCCCGAGCCAATGTTTACCCCGAATGCCCCCACCGAGCAAGCGGCGCCCACTTGGCAGGTGAACGCGATTTGGGTCGGGGTGACCGTGATCGGCCCCGCGCTAAGAATTGTCAGCGTATATTGGCGCTGCGCCGTCTGGCCTAACGTGTCAGCCGCCTGCAGCGTAAATACATAAATGCCCTCCACCGTGGGAATGCCCGACAGCGCGCCACCTTGATTGCCTACCGGGCCGCAGCTTGGCGATCGACTCGTGATGGTGATGCCCGGCGGCAGCGCCCCAGCGACGATACTCCACGTGCCGTTCGACGCACCATCGACCAAGCTGCCGCCCTGCGCCGAAAGGCACTGCGAAAAAGTGGCTCCAAGGATCGTCGACGGAAACCCTACCGTCGCAATTGACAGCGAATCCAGAATCCGCAGCGACACAGTCCGCTCCGACGTCAGCCCCGCCGCGTCTCGAACCTGCACACGCAACGCTCCGGTGAATGTGCTGCCGGGCGTCCCGCTCAACAAGCCGCTCGTCGACAGTCCCATCGCGCTGGGCAAGGTTCCGGTGCTGAGAGTGAAGCTATAGGGGGCTGTGCCGCCGCTGGCACTGAACGCGTACGAATACAGACTGCCCACGCGGCCATCGGGCAGCGTGCTCACGGCTGGGCTGATCACGGGCTGGGCAAACGCGAGCAGAGCGCTGCCAAGCATCATGGGGAGAAGGCGAAGAACCAATGGCATAATAGAGTCCGAAGCCCTCAGTATATCGGCCCGAAGTCCCATGCTCACTGATCACTCCTCCGACGAATTCAACCCCTGGCGCAATGCCGAGATCCGTTTCAACCAGGCGGCCGATCGGCTCGCCCTCGACAGCGGTCTGCGCAAGGTGCTCAAAACCCCAACAAAAGAACTCACCGTGGCGATTCCGGTGGTGCTCGACGATGGCCGGATTGAGGTCTTCACCGGCTATCGAGTCCAGCATTCGATCGCTCGCGGCCCGGCCAAAGGCGGCATCCGCTATGCGCCGGACGTTACCCTCGACGAGGTCCGCGCTCTCGCCTCGTGGATGACCTGGAAATGCGCGGTTGTCAATCTGCCCTACGGCGGCGGCAAAGGCGGGGTGATCTGCGACCCCAACATCATGTCCGAGATTGAGCTCGAGCGCGTGACCCGACGCTACACCTCGGCCATTATCGACATCATCGGACCGGAGAAAGACGTGCCCGCTCCGGACATGAATACGAACGAGCGGACCATGGCCTGGATCATGGACACCTATTCGATGCACAAGCGCGAAACGACCACCGCCGTCGTCACCGGCAAGCCGCTGAACCTGGGTGGCTCGCGCGGTCGTCCAGAAGCCACCGGCCGCGGCTGCCTGTTTGTGACAAAGGAAGCTCTCAAGGCCTTCAACATCCCGCCGACGAAGGCTCGCGTCGTCATCCAAGGCTTCGGCAACGTCGGCGGCATGGCCGCCCGGTTGATGGCCAAGGAAGGCATTCGAGTGATCGCCATCATCGAGGTGGACGGTGCCGTCTACAACGAAACCGGCCTGGACATCGAGGCTTTGATGAAGCATAAAAAGGCGACCGGCTCTATTCTCGACTTCGCCGAAGGAACCAACTTGACCGCGTCCGAAGCGCTGTTTCTGGACTGCGACGTTCTGCTGCCGGCGGCGAAAGAGAATGTGATCTCGCAGGAGACGGCTCCGAAGATCAACTGCAAAATCCTCTGCGAAGGCGCCAACGGCCCGACCACGGCCTTGGCCGATAGCATTCTGCGCGACCGTGGAGTCTTCGTGATTCCGGACATTCTCGCCAACGCCGGCGGCGTGACGGTTTCGTACTTCGAGTGGGTCCAGGACCGCCAGGGCTACTTCTGGAACGAGCAACTGGTGAACCAGCGCCTGGAGGAGATCATGGTGGAGAGCTTCCGTGACGTCTCGCAATACGCTCGCGACCACAAAGTCGACAACCGGGCGGCGGCGTACATGCTGGCGCTCGATCGGGTCGCCTTCGCCGTGAAACTCCGCGGAATCTACGCATAGGAATGGCAGCCGAAATTTCGCCGTTGATGCGGCAGTACCACAGTATTAAAGAGCAGGTCCCCGGGGCGCTGCTCTTTTTCCGGATGGGCGATTTCTATGAGCTTTTCATGGACGACGCCGTCATCGCGGCCCGCGAACTCGAGATCACGCTCACGTCCAGGAACAAGGACGCCGAGCAGCCGATCCCCATGGCCGGAGTGCCTTATCACGCGGCCGATGGCTACCTGGTTCGCTTGATCGCCAAAGGTTTTCGGGTCGCGATCTGCGAGCAGATGGAGCCGCCAAGCGCCGGCAAGAAAATCGTCCGCCGGGAGATCACCCGGATCATCACGCCGGGTACGGCGACCGACGCGAACATGCTGCGGAGCCGGGAGAATAACTACTTGGCCGCCGTGATGCGGAAGGGCAATCGGGCGGGCTTGGCCTACGTCGATATCTCGACCGGAGAGTTCCGTTCGACCGAGTTGCCACTCGAAGAGATCGCCCCGCAACTGGAAAGCCTGAACGTTCGCGAGGTGCTGGCGGCGACCGGCGTCGAGTGGGCCGGGGTCCGCGTGCGGACCGATCTGGAAGCCTGGATCTTCGACACTGACTACGCGAGCCGGACGCTGCGGGAACACTTCACGCTGCTGTCGCTCGATGGCTGCGGACTCGGGGATAAGCCGCTGGCGACGGGCGCGGCGGGGGCTGTGCTGCACTACCTGCGCGATACGCAGCGGTCCGCGCTGGGCCATCTGGATCGACCGACCTACTTTGACCGTAACGAGGCGATGGTGCTGGACTCGGTGACGGTGCGGAACCTGGAACTGGTGGAACCGCTGTTCGCGGGAGAAACCAAGGAGTCGACGCTGGTCCACGTGCTGGACGAGACGATGACGGGCATGGGCGGGCGCTTGCTGCGCCGCAGACTGCTGCGGCCATCCGTGCAGCGGGACGAGATTGAAACCCGGCTGGACGCCGTGCAGGCGCTGCTGCAGGATACGATTTTGCGAACGGAGCTGCGGAAGGTACTCGGCTCGATTCTTGACCTGGAGCGGTTGTTGGCCAAGGTTACGCTGGGCACGGCGACGCCGCGGGAGATGTCTGCCTTGGGCAACTCGCTCGGGAAGATTCCCGCTCTGAACCGGCTGGTGGACGAAGCCCGTTTCGACGAAGTGGCCGATGTCCGGGAACGGATTCTGGCGACGATTGCCGACGATCCGCCGCTGAACCTGACCGACGGCGGAACCATTCGCGACGGCATTTCGGCGGACCTCGATCAGCTGCGGGACATCAGCCGGAACTCGAAGCAGTACATTGCGGCCATCGAGACGCGAGAACGGAGCCGGACGGGAATCAGCTCGTTGAAGGTTCGGTTTAATAACGTTTTCGGATACTACCTGGAGATCTCGAAGGCGAACATGGATCGCGTGCCGGCCGACTACGACCGGAAGCAGACGCTCGTCAATGCCGAGCGGTTTACTACCCCGGAGCTGAAGGAGCTGGAGAGCAAGATCCTCGACGCCGAGGATAAGATTCTGACGATTGAGCGGGAGCTGTTCACCGCCGTCCGCAGCTTTGCGGCCGAGCAGGCCGAGCGGATCCGGCTGGCGGCGAACGCGGTGGCCGAACTCGACGTGACTGCGGGCTTGGCGCAGGTGGCAGCGCAGAACCGCTACGTGCGGCCGGCGTTCACCGCTAGCGGGGAACTGCGGATTGTGGCCGGGCGGCATCCGGTGATCGAGAAGCTGGCCGAACGGGACGCTCAGCGGTTCATCCCGAACGACGTTTCGCTCGACGCGGGACACGAGTTTTTGGGGCTGATCACGGGGCCGAATATGGGCGGTAAATCGACCTATTTGCGGCAGACGGCGCTGATCTCGATTCTGGCCCAGATGGGCTCCTATGTGCCGGCGCAGGCGGCGACGCTGCCGGTAGTGGACCGCGTGTTTACGCGCATCGGGGCGGCCGATAACCTGGCGCGGGGCCGGAGCACGTTCATGGTCGAGATGACCGAGACGGCGGTGATTCTGAACACGGCCACCAAGAACAGCCTGATCATCCTGGACGAGATTGGCCGGGGCACGGCGACCTACGATGGCTTGGCGCTGGCGTGGGCGGTGGTCGAACACATCCACGAGAAGATCGGGGCGCGGACGCTATTCGCGACGCACTACCACGAGTTGACCGTGTTGGCCGAACGGCTGCGCGGCGTGGCGAATCTGCATGTTTCGGTGAAGGAAGCAGGGGACCAGATCATCTTCCTGCGGCGGGTGGAGCCCGGGGCGGCCGATAAGAGCTACGGGATCGAAGTGGCGCGGCTGGCTGCGTTGCCGGCGACGGTGATCGAGCGGGCCCGCGAAATTTTGGCGGTGCATGAACAGGTGGAAGAGACGGTGGTCGCGCCGAAGCAGGCGCCGATGCAGATTCGTTTGTTCGAGCCGCTGACGGGAGATTTGGCGCAGCGGATTCGAGCTTTGAAGCTGGACGAACTGCGGCCGATTGAAGCGCTGCAGATTTTGGCCAGCTTGCAGAAGGAGTTGCAGTAGATGCGCGTGGCCGGGATCATGAGCGGTACCTCGCTCGACGGGATCAGCGTGGCGGTGGTCGAGTTTTCCAAAGGCGGATGGACGCTGCTGGAGCACATCGACGTGCCGTATACGAAGGCGACGCGCGGGGGGCTGCTGAGCATTTCGAACGCGCCGACGCATACGGCGGAGATCGCCCGGTGGAACTTCCGGCTCGGCGAACTGTACGCCAAGGCGATGGGGAAGTTGCGGACGCCGGTGGACCTGATCGGCTGCCATGGGCAGACAGTGTTTCACGAAAAGGGCTGCACGTTGCAGTTGGGCGAGGCGGCGATTTTGGCCGAGCGGACGGGGAAGCCAGTGGTTTCAAATTTTCGACCGCGGGATATCGCGGCCGGGGGGCAGGGCGCGCCGCTCGTCCCGTTTGTCGACGACCTGCTGTTTCGGCATAAGAAGCTGCGGCGGGTGGCGCTGAACATTGGCGGTATCGCGAATGTGACGGTGCTTGAGCCGGGCCGGGACGCGGTGGCGTTCGATACCGGGCCTGGGAACATGGTGATCGACCAGTTGGCTTGGGTGGTTTCGAAGGGCAAACAGACCTACGATCGGGGGGCGAAGTTAGCGCGGCAGGGGGAGGTGAACCGGGCTTTGCTGGCCGACCTGCTGGCGGCTCCGTACTTCAAAAAGCCGGCCCCGAAGAGCTGTGGGCGGGAGCAGTATGGCCGCGAGTTTGTGGCCGGGCTCTTGGCGACGCAGGTTCCGCTGCTGGATTTGATGGCGACGGCGACGGCGTTGACGGCGGCATCGATCGCGGCGAGTGTGGCAGTGGCGGAAGAGTTGATCGCGGCGGGCGGCGGGACGTTGAACCCGATGATCATGGCGCATTTGGCGGCGCTGCTGCCGGGGACGCGAGTGACGACGACGGCCGAATTCGGGATCCCGGTGATGGCGAAGGAGGCGGTCGCGTTTGCGATGCTGGCGCGGCAGACGTGGCTGCGGCGGCCGGGAAATCTACCTTCGGCGACGGGGGCGCGGCGGGCGGTGATTTTGGGGCAGATCACGCCATAATGGCGGTATGCGTATTTTTTTGATTACCCTGATGACGGCGGCGATGGCCTTTGCCGGTGCCGAAGACGATGTGAAGAAGGCCGAGCAGGCCTGGGCCGACGGCATCACCAAAAACGACTTTGCGGCCTTGAATGTGGTGTTGGCCGATGACCTGCACTATTTGCATTCGACCGGTTTGGTGGATTCGAAGGCCGCCTATATGGAATCGATGAAGAGCGGCAAGCAGAAGTACATTTCGGTGAAGTACGGCCAGATGAAGGTTCGGGTGTATGGCAGCGCGGCGGTGGTGAACGCCGATGCGATGGTGGCGTACACGACCGACGGCAAGGGCGGGACGAACCATTTAGCGTTCACGCACGTGTTTGCGAAGAAGGGTGGAAAGTGGCAACTGGTGAGCCACCAGTCGTTACGGCTAGAGAAGTAGATCCGGCGAGATCCATTGACGGCGGGCTTGGTGGGAAAGGACTACGTCAAACGAGTAGTATTTCTTGAGGAGCCCGCTGTTGGGGCCGTACTCGGCTACCACGGCGTTAACGGCAGCCAGGCGGGAAAGGGCTGGGGGAAGGGCCTCAGCGACGCGCTCGGCCCAGAAACTGGTGGGGGTTTCATGATGGCCGGAGTCGTCGGTGTTTGGGCCTCCGGTTGCTTCGTTGTAGTGGGGGATGGCGGCGCGGAGGCGGTCGAGGGCGATGGTGAGATTCTCCCTGAGCCAGGCGGCGGCGACCGACGGATGGGCGGCGTGTGTGCACGCGGATTTGGGGAGCGTTCCGGCGAGGAACGGAAAGCGAGCTCGTCGATTGGTGATTCCGATTCGAAAGCAGAATGCATACTTGTGTTATGAAACAGACGTCAACGGATGTGTCTGAGTTCGAGTAGAAATTATTGAAGCTACTTTCAGTGCAAGCGCGTGCGCCGGAGGAGCGGAGAGAGTGGGGTTGGGGAGGGTGAAGTCGGCTCCAGTGCAGCCCGGGTTTGTATGATGGGGATATGTTTTTTGCAAAGGAATTGGCGGGGGAGCCTCCGCTGGAGCGAGAGACGGCGAGGCGATTGTTTGCCGTCGCGGTTCACTTGTTTCAGGTTCGATTTTGGGAATTGATGCCGGAGGTCCGGGTTGTGGCCTGCGGCGAGGAGGAGCTGTTTTACCTGAATGCGACCGGGATGCTGGGTGGTTTCCTGTCGCTGACGGTGTACCGAGGATCGCGAGGACTGGCCGTCTTGAACCGGGTTCGGCGCCAGGAGTACCGTTGGGCAGGGGAGATGCTGGTCGAGCAGGATTTCTTGCGATTGCGATTTACGTGGCGGGGCGATTTGCGGCGCGCTGACTTGAAGATGCTGCACGAGTTAGGTTTGCCGAAGGGTAAGGTGGACATGGTGCCGGAGTTTTCCTCGGCGCGCCCGGGCTTTCTGGATTGGCATGTCAACAACGACGAAGGCTTGGTGCTGGCAAAAGCGCTGGAGGTGTTCGCTGACTTTTTGAAGCAATCGGAGGGGATTGATCCGATGCGCTTTTGGCCGTTTCCGGAGTCGTGTCCGTGGCTGCGATTTGGTTCCGACGGATTGGTGAGGGTGGAGCAGGTTCCTCTTGCAACGGTGGCGTTGCCGAAGGGTGGGGAGGAGTGGGTGCCTCCGACGGGCTGGCCCCCAATGGGGATGAAGCGGCGAGGGACGTGGGAGTTAGGATCCTTCCACCCGATGGCACCAATCGGTAAGCCGAAAGAGCGCAAATGGATCCCGCGACTGAGCTTGGCGGTGGATTCGCAAACTGGTGCGGTATTGCACCATGCGCAGGGCCCGGCGACGGGTCAAGTGGCGGCGGGGTTGTGGGCGGCGCTGGTTGCGGCGGCGGAAAAGGTTGGCCATTTGCCGAGCCGGTTGCGCGTCTATGATGAGGCGAGCGAAGCGATTTTCCGGAGCGCCGGGTTCGACGTGGAACGGCCAGCGGAGATGCGCGCTTTCGAACAGTCGCGCGCTGGCATCTGCGAGATGATGGGTGACGTTGCTCTGGGCGGGGGTCCGTTCTAGAAGAGTAGCTTCAGGCCCATTTGAACGCGGCGCGGTTCGTCGGCGCTGTTAATGGTACCGACGTTTTGGGGGGTGGAGATGTTCGCGGCCGGCAGGCCGAAGTTGGCCGTGTTTGTGGCGTTGAATGCCTCGGCGCGGAACTGAAGGCGGAAACGATCGGTGATGCCGAACGTCTTCGCGAGCGAGAAATCGATGTTGCGGAGCCAAGGGCCGCTGAGGATGTTGCGGCCGGAATTTCCGTACGTGAAGTTGGGCTGGACGACGAAGTCGGAGATATTGAACCAACGGTCGATGGTGGGGCTGGAAGAGATTCCGGAGCCGATGCGGTTGGGCCGATCGGCACCGCCGGCGTTGGTGATGCCGCCGGAAGTTCCGACGGTGAAGGGGAGGCCGCTGCGGAGGCTGAGAATGCCGCCGACCTGCCATCCGCCTAGAATGCGGTTGCCCTTAAAGATGGGCAGTTCGTAGTTGGAGCTGAAGACGTAATTGTGACGAACGTCGGTGAGGGAGCGACCGCGGTTGAGGTTGCGATCCCAGGGCTTGAGGCCGGCACCGCCGCCGGCGTTGTTCAAGTTTTCGTCTACGTTGTCGAGGGTTTTGGACCAGGTGTAGGCAGACAGAAACGTGAGGCCTTTGGAGAAGCGTTTTTCGAGCTTGAGGGTCATCGCGTTGTAGCTGAGACGGCCGACGGGGAGTTGGCGATTGATGCTGTTATAAAAGGGCAATAGGCGGCGGGAGGCGATGGGCGTGGGGCCGGGGGCGAGATCGTACGGCAGGTTGAAATCGACGCCGCTGAGCATTTGGCGGGTGCCGTTGCCGTTGTAGCCGACGGTGAGGACGGTGTTAAAGGGCAGTTCGCGTTGGATATCGGCAAACCACTGCTGCGAATACTGGGTGGGGAGGAAGGCTTGTGAGGCTTCGACACCGACGAGGGCGGGGCCGGGGACGGTGGTGGCGGGGAGTTGGACGGCGGGGAAACCGTCCTTCAGAATCAAGCGGGCGTTGATGCGGTCGAGGGTGCCGAAGCCGATTTCCACGAAGTCGGGGGCCTGGTTTTGGCCGCGGGACCATTGGGTTTGAATGGCGTCGGCCTGGGCGTAGATGACGCCGAAGCCGGAGCGGAAGACGGTTTTGGGGTTGGCACGATAGGCGAGGCCGACGCGGGGGGCGAAGTTGTTTTTGTCATTACGGCAGGCGCAGTTGCCGATGCCGAGGCGAGTTTGTTGGAGGCGGGCGTTGGGGCCGGTGTTGGAGAGGTCGAGGGCGAAGTTGGTGACGTTGTCGTTGACGAAGGTGGGGGCGTAGAAGATGTCGTAACGGACGCCGAGGTTGAGGGTGAGTTTGGGGGTGAGTTTCCAATCGTCCTGGAGGTAAGCGGCGAGGGTGTTGGACCAGAGGTCTTCGCCGTTTTCATTACCGATGGTGCCGCCGGCGGCGAGGCCGAGCATCATTTCGGCGAGTCCGTCGCCGGTGGCGCCGCGGTTGGCGGGGTTGGCGGTGAACTCGCGATTGAAGGCGAACTGGCCGCGGGCGAAGCGGGAGGCCAGGCGGGAGATGTTCTGCCGCCGGAACTCGCCGCCGAAGCGGACGTTGTGTTTGCCGATGATTTTATAGACGGTGTCGGTGAACTGGAAGAGATCGAGATTGTTGACGTTGGGCCAGAAGCTGCGGGTGCCGAGTTCGGCGTAGCCGGCGGGCGAGAAGCGGCTGAGGCCGTGGTCGTTGGAGCTGGCTTGGCTTACTTTGGGGATACCCTTGATGCCGAATTCGGCGAAGAGGGATTTGTCGTAGGGGACGTCGAAGCGGCTGAGGGTGCGGGTCCAGCCGAAACGGAACTCGTTGGTGGCGGAGGTGCCGATGGTTTGGGAGTGGGTGGCGGCGATGGAGTGGCTGGTGAGCTTGGTCGTCGTTGCGAGGCCGCCATCAGCGGGGAGGGGAAGGGGGCCGGGTTCGAAGCGGTCGCGGTCGCGGCGGGAGTAGCGGGCGGAGAAGCGGCTGCGGTCGTTGAAGTTGTGGTCGCCCTTAAAGTCGTAGGTGTCGACGTCGTTGGATTCGGTGGGGGAGTAGAAGTAGTTGTTGGCTAGCTTCGAATTGTCGGTGGGGACGGGATAGAGGTTGATGAGTTTGGCGGCGAGTGGGTCCCAGCGGTTGAGGGGGACGATGTTGCCGGGGAAGGGTAGGCGGGTGAAGCTGGCGGGGGTGCCGACGGTGGTGGCGGGGTCGAAGACGGGGCGGATGCGGTTGAAGTCGCCGTTACGGACTTCGAGAGGGGGGACGGTGGGGTTGAAGCTGCGACCGAGACGGGTGCGGGTGCCTTCGAAGCTGGCGAAATAGAACGTTTTGTCCTTGATGACGGGACCGCCGACGGTGCCGCCGAACTGGTTCTGTTTATAGGTTGGTTTTTGGGCTCCGCTGCGGTTGGCGAAGAAGTTGGTGCCGTCCATGGCGGAGTTGCGGAGGAATTCAAAGGCGGTGCCGTGGATTTGGTTGGTGCCGCTTTTGATATTGACGAAGACTTGGCCGCCCATGCGGTTGCCGAATTCGGCGGAGAGGTTGTTGGTGACGACGCGGAACTCGCCGACGGCGTCGACGCTGGGCTTGACGGCTTGGGCTTCGTAGCCGAGGGGGCCGCCGGAGGCGACCGAGGAGTTATCGACGCCATCAATATTGATTTGGAGTTGGTAGCCGTGTTGGCCACCGGCGGAGAAGCCGCCTTCGTCTTCGGTGCGGCCGCCGCGGGCGGAGACGGTGCCGGCTGTGAGAGCGGCGAGGTCGAGGAAGTTGCGGCCGTTGAGGGGGAGTTCGACGATGCGTTTGTTGTCGATGACCTGGCCGACGGTGGTGGTTTCCGAGTCGACCTGGGCGGCGGCGGCGGAGACTTCGATGCTTTCGGTGACGGTGCCGGTTTTGAGCTGGAAATCGATGCGGGCGGTTTGGGTGACGTCGAGCTTGATTTCGGGGACTTCGGATTTGGCGAAGCCGGGCTTGGAGGCGGTGATTTTGTAGCGCCCGACGGGGAGGGTGGGGGCGGTATAGAAGCCCTCGGCGTTGGTGAGGACTTCGCGACGGAAGCCGGTATCGAGGTTGAAAATGTAGACCTGGGCGGCGGTGATGACCGCGTCGGTCGGATCCTTTACCACACCTTGGATGGTGCCGCTCTGCGCGAACATTACGCTACTGAGCAAAAAGAGAATACAAGCTGACCTGAAAAGCATCGTTACACTATTATATGCGGTCTTGGATTCAGCAAATACACATTTATCTCAGCTTGCTGAGCCTCACCAGCCTAGTCGTTTTTGGCTTGGTGGGGCTGCACGCGACGTTCGAGCCGAAGTTTGAAGATCGACCGAAAGCGGAGGCGCGGCGTTGGGAGACGGCGTTTGCGACCCCGAAGAATTTAGATGATGTGGAGTTGGCCGAGCGGATCAGGAAGGCGTTTGGGAGTGCACTGGCGAACCCGGTGGCGAAGCAGTTTTTGAAGCGGACGGCGGAGGGGCGGCTACAGGTGGATTTTTATGAAGTGAACGGGTTGACGCGGGTGGTGGTGTTCGATGACAAGCTGACGTTTGAGCAGACGCGGGTGCCGGTGCTGGAGTATCTCAACAGGATTCATGCGACGACGACGCGGGCACCGGTGACGGATTGGCGGGTGCGGGCTTGGGTCTGGTACAACGAGCTGGCGATTTGGAGTTTGCTGGGGATGACGATGACGGGGATTCTGCTGTGGTTGACGATGCGGTTGTCGCATCGGGGGGCGTTAGTGGCGGCAGTTTTGGGGACGGCGGCGTTTGCGCTGATTTATTGGAGGCTGCAATGAAGCGGAAGCTGTATCCGATGTTGCGGGATGTGCATTTGACGGTGGGCATTTTCTCGATGTTGTTCGTGCTGATGTACGCGTGGAGCTCGCTGCAGATTGCGCATCCGACGTGGATGAATACGAAGCCGGTGACGACGGAGTGGACGACGCAGATCGGGGCGGGGTTGGCGCCGCGGGATGCGGCAATGGCGCTGCGGACGGGCGGGGGATTGGAAGGGGATTTGGTGCAGATCCGGCAGAAGGATGGGCGGACGCAGTTTCGGATGGTGAAGCCGGGGCAGATGAATGAGATCGACTACGACGGGGCGACGGGGACGGTGAAGGGGAAGTTGAACCGGTGGGGCTTCTTTGGGATGATGAACCGGATGCATACGGCGTCGGGGCTGTGGCACGAACTTTGGTGGACCAACATTTACGGCGTGGTGGTGGGCGTGGTGTCGGCGGGGTTGTTCGTGTTGGGGGCGACGGGACTGTATTTATGGTTCGTGCGGAAGAAGGAGCGGAAGTTGGGGATTGTGCTCTTGGTGCTGGGATTGGCTTGGGGGTTGGGCACGATGGTGGCGATGCGTATAGCCTAGGGCGGATGGTGCGTCCTGAACGACGCGTTGTGCTCGCGGGTGAAGGTCCGGTCCGGGTAATCCCCGTAGCGCCCCCGGAAGCGCGCTTGGAGGAGAGTGGCCCCGTAGCTGTTTGCCGCTGGTTTAACGAAACTCATTGGCGGTGCTGTGATCGTGGAAGCCGGAGAGGGAGCGTAGGCGTCGGACGACTTGTATGGCGTTGCGTTGCACTTTAGGGCTGGGATCCTGGACCATGGCGACGGCGAGATCCATGCCTTCGATCCATCCGACGGTACCGATGACCCAGGCAGCGGAGGCGCGGACACCGGCGGATTCGTCGCGGCAGAGTCGGCGGAGGACGTCGACGGCGCGGGGGTCGCCGAGATGGAAGAGCCCGACGACGGCGTTGCCGGCGACTCGGCCGTTGGGGCTGCCACAGGCGGCCCAGAAGAACTCTTTGAGTTCGGGGGTGGATTTGGCACCCCAGAGCGCTTCGACGACGTTCGCCGTGAAGCGGGAGTCGCTATGGCCGAGGAACTGCGTGGCCCATTGGGCGTCGCCGGTGGCGCAGGCGAAGAGTTTGAGCGCCTTTGACCGAACGCGAGGGTTGTCGGATTTGATGTATGGATCGAGCACTTCGGCGATCCGTTCGGCAGGGGTGACGGCCCCGATGAGCTCGAGCAAGCGGTCGACGGTACCCGGCGAGGACTCAAGCTTGAGTCGGGCGACAAGCGTATCCACTACGCGGGGCTGGCTGCGGGCCTGGAGCAAAGTCTGGGCGAGAGCGGCGCCCAGCGTCATTTCGGCCGGGTCGCACACCTTGTTCAACCACGAAGCGTTCGGGAAATCCATTTTTCGGTCCTCACTCTACTTTGCCAATATCGACCACACGAGGGTTTTCTTGAGCGGTAAACTAGAGATTAGGCGAACTTTGGCGTTCTACCTTCCTTACCTATGATTAACGCTCTGCTAGCGAAGATTTTCGGCACGAAATCCGAACGTGAGCTCAAACAGCTCAAGCCGGTGATTCAAGCCATAAACGAACTCGCCCATTCCTTTGAAACGTTTTCTGACGCCGAGCTTTCGGGCAAAACCGAGGAATTCAAGCGCAAGCTTGCATTAGGAACCGCGCTTGACGACATTTTGGTGGAAGCCTTTGCCACTGTGCGCGAGGCTGGTCGGCGTGTGCTGAACATGCGTCATTATGACGTCCAACTGATTGGTGGGATGATCCTGCATCAGGGCAAGATCGCCGAAATGCGGACGGGCGAGGGCAAGACGCTGGTTGCTACGTTGGCTTGCTACTTGAATGCGCTGGAGGGCAAGGGCGTTCATGTTGTGACAGTGAACGACTATTTGGCGCGGCGCGACTCGGAGTGGATGGGTCGCTTGTACAAATTTCTTGGCCTGACGGTGGGCTGCATCGTGCATGATTTGGACGATGGGGAGCGCAAAGCGGCGTACGCTTGCGACATCACCTACGGCACGAATAACGAATTTGGATTTGACTACCTGCGCGACAACATGAAGTTTCGCATTGCGGACTGCGTGCAACGGCCGCATTATTACGCGATTGTGGATGAGGTTGACTCGATTCTGATCGACGAAGCGCGAACGCCGTTGATTATTTCCGGTCCGTCGGAGGAGTCGACCGATAAGTATTACAAGATCAACCAGATCATCCCGAAGCTGATTCGGGGTGAGGTGATCGAGGGCCGGGAGCCGGGCGAGAAGTATTTTACGGGTGACTACACGGTGGACGAGAAACACCGCGGGGTGGCGTTGACCGAAGAGGGTGTGTTGAAAGTGGAGCGGTTGCTGAATTGCGGCAACCTTTATGACCCTTCCAACATTGAAATTAATCACCATGTGCAGCAGGGCTTGAAAGCGCATGTGTTGTTCCACCGGGATAAGGATTATTTGGTCCGGCCGGGCGAAGAGAACGAGATGGAAGTGGTGATCGTCGATGAGTTTACCGGACGTATTATGCCGGGTCGGCGGTGGTCGGACGGGTTGCATCAGGCGATTGAGGCCAAAGAGGGCGTAAAGATTCAGCGGGAGACGCAGACGCTGGCGTCGATCACTTTTCAGAACTACTTCCGGATGTATAAGAAGCTTTCGGGCATGACGGGTACGGCGGATACGGAAGCGGCGGAGTTTGGCAAGACGTATAAGCTGGATGTTTCGCCGGCGCCGCCGAATCGGCCGATGCGGCGGATTGAGTTCAACGATATCGTCTATCGGACCGAGGAAGAAAAGTTCCGGAACGCGGCGAAAGAGATTAAAGAGTGTAACGCCAAGGGCCAGCCGGTGTTGGTGGGTACGATCTCGGTGACGAAATCCGAGCGGCTGTCGACGATTTTGACGCGGCTTGGGGTGAAGCATGAGGTTCTGAACGCGAAGAACCACGAACGGGAAGCGTTTATTATTGCTCAGGCCGGCCGGTACGCGGCAGTGACGGTTTCGACGAACATGGCGGGCCGTGGGACAGACATTTTGTTGGGCGGTAACCCGGACTTTCTCGCGCAGGAAGAGTGCTTAAAGAAGGGCTATCTGGAGTCGGTCCCGGAGGGCATGGGCGGGTTAGTGGCGGATCGGGATTACTATTACTTCCAGCGGGGTGATCGTAATTATCGGGTGCCGGCTCAGCAGTGGGCCGATATGTTCGCTAAACACAAAGCGGTGTGCGATGAGGAGCACGATAAGGTCGTCGCGGCGGGTGGGTTGATAGTGGTTGGAACAGAGCGGCACGAATCTCGCCGGATTGATAACCAGTTGCGCGGGCGCGCGGGTCGGCAGGGTGATCCGGGAGCTTCGAAATTTTTCCTGTCTTTACAGGACGACTTGCTGCGGATTTTCGGTGGGGAGCGGATGCAGAATTTGATGCTGCGTCTGGGCATGGAAGAAGACGTGCCGATTGAGTCGAAGTTGATTACGCGGCGGATCGCGGCGGCCCAAAAGGCCGTCGAGGCGCAGAATTTCATGAGTCGGAAGCACGTACTGGAGTACGACGACATTATGAACAAGCAGCGCGGAGCGGTTTATGGAATGCGGCGCGGGTTGCTGGAGGGGGTGGAGCAGCGCGAGCGGGTGTTCGCGATGGCCAAGGGGCTCGTGGAGACACTGGTCATTGATCGGATTCCAGAGAAAGCTCGGGTGGACGAATGGGACCTAGCCGGCTTGGATTCAGATATTCTTACCCGTTTTGGCGTATCGATCGATAGTTCCGGGTACAAAGAGATGAGTCGCGAGGAGCTCGAAGATGATATTTTCGAGCTCCTCAAGATCCGTTACGAGCAGAAAGAGGAGTTAATCGGTCCGGACTATATTCGCGACGCGGAACGCATTATCATGTTGAATGTCATCGATAACCAGTGGAAGGACCACTTACTATCGATGGATCATCTGAAAGAAGGCATCGGGATGCGGGCCTACGGGCAAAAAGATCCGTTGCTTGAATATAAGAAAGAATCTTTCACGCTGTTCCAGGACATGATGGATCGGATTGAGGATGAGACGCTTCGGTACCTCTACTTCATGCAGGTGGCCGAGGATGATCGTCCGCAGATGCCGTTCGTCCGTGACCCGGACGATGAAGAAGAGTCTTACCTGCCGACAGAAGAACCGGAGCCGGCTCCAAAGCCGGTTGACCAGAAGGCCGCACGGGCTTCGATTGCCGAGTTTACCCGGAAGATCGAGAAGAAGAAGGAAAAAGAGCTGGCGGACCTCCAATTCATCGGAGGTTCGGTTTCGTCGGCACCGCAGACGCCTGTTGTGGCGTCTAAGAAAGTGGGCCGTAACGATCCGTGTTTCTGCGGAAGCGGCAAAAAGTACAAAAAATGTCACGGAATCAACGAATAGCCGCGTTTTTGTTCGCGTTTTGGCCACTTTCGGCGGCATTGCTGCCGGAGGGGCTGGAGCTGCACTCCCGGAAGTTGACGGCACCGCTGGTTGCGGCGGACCCGGCGCTATGGAAAGAGTATGGCTTCCAAGAGGGCGAGAGCGCAGTTTACGAAGGGAAGGGAAAAGCGGACGACAAGGGCGTTTTTGGCCCGATGAAGACTTTTTCCGTTTCGGCGTGGCGTCTGCGGGATTCGACGTCGGCGCTCGCGTTATGGCAGCTTTTAAGGCCGACCGATGCGAAGCCGGTGGCGGAGGCGGCGACGAATGTCGCGGCGCGTTCGGGCGGGCGTTTGTTGCTCGCCTACGGCAACTATGTACTTCAGTTTGAGGGGTATACGCCGGAGAACGAGACGGTGCATCAGTTAGTGCTGCATTTACCTCGGTTTGAAAGGGCGGCGTTGCCGGCGTTGGCTGGCTTTCTGCCGGTGGAGGCGCGGGTGGCGAATTCGGAGCGTTTAATCGTCGGGCCGGTCGGCTTAGAGCGGTTTGCGGGGCAGGTTCCGCCTTCTGTGGTGGCGTTTCAGTACGATACCGAAGGCGTAGTGGGGCGATTTGTGGATCGGGATGGGCCGGTGGACTTGGTTGTATTCGCTTACCCGAATCACCAGATTGCGCAGAAGCAGATCGCGGCCTACCAGAATTTGGCGGGACTGACGGCGTCGCGGAACGGTCCGCTGGTGGGGGTGGTTCTGAAGACGCCGAACGCGGATGCGGCGCAACGGGTGCTCGCGCAGGTTCGGTATGAAGCGACGATCACGATCAACTCGAAGCCGGCAGCGCCGAAAGAGAATATTGGCGACATGATTTTGGCGATAGCGCAGCTGGCCGGGGTGTTGATTGGTGGGGCGCTGGTGGCGGGATTACTGTTCGCCGGGATTCGGTTGGCGACGGGCGGAGGATTCGGCAACATTCGAGGAAGGCAGGAAGAGGTTGTGTCGCTTTCGATCGACCGAGACGTGTCCAAACGCCCGTAACCGCGTGTAGTTTCTAGAGGTTGGCGATAAATAGATCGATTTCGCACAGGTTGTGCACAGGATTTAAACAGTATTGCCCCTAGCTGAATGGTTCTCCAAGTTGTTGAAATAAAATGACTTATTGTGGTAAAAAAACGTCTATTTTTTTGCTTGACTCTTTCCTTCCTAGGCCGTAACATCCAATCACATACCAGATTCGTGGCGTTGCGATGCCATCGAGCCTGATTCTCCCTAAAACATCCCGACGGCGATCCTGTCGGTAATGTCCGAGAGGCCCTGCGTGATTTCGGGGCCTTTAGGTTTTTCCTGGTCAGGCGTTATTTTTTGATCTGGAAGCGATCGATTTCCTTGCCGGCGCCGTCGAGTTGGCGGAAGGTTAGTTGCTTTCCCTTGAGGTCGAGGATGCTGAGGCTATGTGTTTTTGACACAAAGCGTTTGGTGAATTCCTGCCAAGTGGCGGGATTACCTTCTTGTTCGGGGTTGTAGAGTCCCGCGCCGCCGGCCCCGGTGACGATGTAGGTGACACCCTTGGGTTTACCCTGGTCGGCGTAGGATTTGTCGAGGGTCCAATGCCCGTCGACTTCGCCTTTCTTGGCTCCGGGGCCGGAGGGGGCGAAGGTCATGGGGAAGGTACGCTGGTAGTTGTGGACGTGGCCGCTGAAGACGATGTCGACGCCGTGCTTTTCAAAGACAGGCGCTAGCCAGCGCAACTGCTGTTCGGAGAAGTGGGCTTTGGAGGAGTTAAAGCCGGGTTGATGGAAGCCGACGAAGCGCCAGGTGGATTGCTTCCCTTTGGCGAGGTCGGCTTCGAGCCAGGCGAGGAGGGCGGGATCTTTCCAGTCGACATAGCCGTTGCCGTCGAGCATGGTCCAGTGGGCGTTGCCGTTGTCGAAGGAGTAGTTGGCGGCTTTTGGAAATGCCGTTCCGGCACTTTCGAGAATGGTGGGGACCCATTTTCCGGTCAGTTTAGGCTGGTTCTGGGAGCCGAGAGCGGGGCCGTTGGTGGGCTGCTTCCAATAGAGGAAATAGGCCTGGGCGTCGGGGAATTTGTCGGTGTCGGTGGTGACGGTGTCATGGTTGCCGGGGACGACGGCGAAGAGGCGCTGCTGCATGAGGGATACGCCGTTTTTGGAATCCTGCTCGGCGTTGTAGATGGGGTAATGATTCTTGCGGTACTCGGAGACGAGTCCGCGGCCGTAGACGACGTCGCCGACGATGAAGACCCAGTCGGGTTTGGCCTGGGCCATCTGCCAGGCGATTTCGCGCTGAGAGGTGTTGTCCTGGCCGCTGTCTCCGAAGATTACGACGCGGGAGGGTTGGAGGGCGGATTGACGGGCGCGGCCCTTGGCTTGGAAGACGGCCTTCCCGTCTCTAGAGACGGTGTAGGGGAAATCGGTTCCGGGGCGGAGTCCGGAGAGTTCTGCGGAGTAGACAAAGTGCTGAGACACGGAGGTGGCGCCGATTTTCTGTACTTTGGCGGGGACGGGCTTGCCTTTGGGGCCGGTGACAGAGAAGTTGCTCGGGGCGGCGGTATGCCAGACGATGGTGATGCGGGTAGGGTCGGTTGGGGCGTCGCCGAGTTGGAGGTAGGGCTTGACGAGGAACGGGTCTTGGGCGAAGAGAAGGGCGGCGGAGAGAAAGAGAAGTAAAAAATGCATGGTTGCATCTAGGGTAACAATGCGGGATTGCAATACCATAACGTTATGCGGAGACGTGAATTGTTGGCGATGGCGGGGGGGGGGCTGGTAGGGTGTTCGAAGCCGGAGGCGGAGGCGCCGCGGAAGATTCACGTGCCGCGGGCAGTGTCGACGATGCCGGAGTTGCCGGCGACGGAGGCGGGGAGCGACGAGAAGGGATTTGCCGAGATCACTTGGCCGATGTTGCGTGGGCTGGATACGCGGACGGGACTGGCGAATCCGCTACTCGAGTTGGTGGCGGGAACGGATGTGAAACTGGCCGGGTATATGGTTCCGTTCGATGACGGTTTTGAAGAGGTCACCGAGTTCTTGCTGGTGCCGACGGCGGGGGCTTGCGTGCATACGCCGCCTCCGCCGACCAACCAGATCGTCTATGCGACGATGACAACGGGTCGGGCTGCGAAGGTGGAGCAGGTTTTTAGCGTTTGGGTGAGCGGTCGGTTGGAGATTGCGTCGACCGATAGCCCGTACGGCCAGGCTGGGTTCAAGCTGGGGGCGGTGAAGGTGGAACGACGTGGTTAAGCTTTGAGCCAGCGATCGAACCAGGCGAAGGCATCCTTCTGCATGGGGGCGTCGAATTTGTGTGGCCCGTCGTAGAAATTAGCTTTGTAGCGGTCGGCGGCACCGGCCTTTTTGTAGACCTCGGTGAGGATGCGGTCGGCGCGCTCCATTTCCGGCAGAGTGAAGAGGGTGTCCTGGCGGTTGTTGAGGACTAGGACGGGATTGGGGGCGGATAGGCCGAGTATCTCGGGGTAGTCGAGATCTTTCGGGAGTCCGGGCACGTAACACATCCAGGTATGGGTGTGGCACTTATTGAGTAAGTAATCGCGCCAGGTGGTCATCATGCCGACGGCGACTGAGCAGCGGATGCGTTCGTCGGCGCCCGCGAGCATGACGGTGCGGAGGCCGCCGCCGGAGAGGCCGGCGCAGCCGAGTCGGGTGGGGTCGACGTCGGGCCGGGCGGCTAGGTAGTCGAGGGCGCGTTGGTCGTCATAGACAAAGGCCCCGGGCCAAGTGAGGCCGCCGGAGAAGAGGCTCTTGGCGACGACGTGCTCATGGTTGGCAGCCCATTGGTTGTATCTGACGATTTCGTCTTCGGCCTCGGGGTTGGCTTCGACCATGTTATTCCGGATGTTAGCGGGCACATCGGCCCAGCGGACTCGGCGGCTGCCGAAGGTGAAGGTATCGTGGACGATGACGACGTAGCCGCGGCGGGCGAGTTCGTTGGCCCAGGCGAAGCCACCGTAGTAATGATCCTGGTGGCGAATCATCAACGGGTGAGGGTCGCGGGACATGCGGGTAATTTTGCGAAGTCCGAAGTACTTGTTGCCGCCGTGATCGTGGAGGCCGACGATGCCGGGGAGTTTTCCGGTGGCTTTGGCTGGCTTGAGGACGAGGGCTTCGGTGGGGGGGCCGTAGGGCAATTGCCACTTGAGGTGCTCGATTTCGAGGCCGTCGAATTCAAGGTGGTGTTCGACGATGGGTCGCGGTGAGGCGGGCGGGGCGGGGGAAGCGATGGCTTCGTGGAAGCGGGCCCGGGCGACGGCACGCCACGCGTTCACATCCTGAAACATAGGATGTCGGAAAGAGAGCCGGGGCGGGTCGGGGATAGTTCCCGCAGCCCATTCACCATACGCGCCGAGCATATTCGGAGTCATGGATTGGATCATAGCGTAACTTGACGTGAGAGAATGGCGAATAGCAACCCATGCGCTTGTTTTGGTCCCTCCTCATCGCGAACGCCCTTTGGGCGCAAACCCCGAATCCGGTGCAGTGGACGGTCACCGCTGTCGCTGCGAAGGCTGAGGCCGGGGCATCGATTCGGCTGAAGTTGACTGCGGCGATTGAGTCGGGCTGGCATTTGTATTCGGTGACTTCGCCGGTGACGGCGACGGCGACGAAAATTACGGCGCCGTTTGAAGTGAGCCGGATTTTGCAACAGAAGGTGGAAGCGAAGTTCGACGCCGTGGCCGGGGCGACGACGGAGAGCTACGAGACGGCGGCGGTGTTCTACGTGGACGGGCTATTGAAAGACGCGGTCAAAGACCTCGAAGTGGTGATCCGGTCGAGCGCTTGCAATGATCGGCTCTGCTTGCCGCCGAAGAAGCGGACGTTTCCGATTGTATTGACGACGGGGGCGGTGGAGACGGCGGTGCTGGAGGGGTTTGCGGAGGCGAAGGCGGCTGCTCCGGCGGTGGTGGTGGCGGCGGCTCCAAAAGTGGCGCCGGCGAAGGAAGATTTATCGAGCTTTCTGCTGATCGCGTTTGGCTTGGGGTTGGCCGCAGTTTTTACCCCTTGCGTGTTTCCGATGATTCCGTTCACGCTCTCCTACTTCATTGGGCAGGGCGGCAAGAAGGGTTCTCTGGCGCAGGCAATCGTATTTTGCTTGGGCATTGTGGTGCTGTTTACGGGGATGGGGGTGGTTCTGTCGGCGGCGTTGGGGCCTTTTGCCGTGGTGCAGTTGAGCGCGAATCCTTGGGTGAATCTGACGATTTCGGCGGTGTTTTTTGCATTTGCGCTTTCGATGCTGGGGGCATTTGAGATCATGCTGCCGTCGGGGTTGCTGACGAAGTTGAACCAAGCGTCGGAGGGGGGGGGATACGTCGGCGCGCTGTTGATGGGGTTGACGTTTTCGCTGACCTCGTTTGCTTGCGTGGGTCCGTTTGTGGGAACGTTGCTGGCGGCGTCGGTGCAAGGCGATAAACTGCAGCCGGTATTGGGGATGACCGCTTTTTCGTCGGGACTGGCGACGCCATTTTTCATCTTGGCGTTATTTCCGTCCTACTTGAAAAAGCTACCGCGGAGCGGGGATTGGATGATGCGGGTGAAGGTGGTGATGGCGTTTTTGATTTTGGCGGCGATGTTGAAGTATCTTTCAAACGTCGATTCGGTGCTGCAATTGAACCTGCTGACGCGCGAGCGTTTTCTGGCCGGCTGGATGATTCTGTTCGCGGCACCGGCGGCGTATCTGCTGGGATGGCTTCGTTTGGAAGGGATCAAGGCGGAGCAGGATGTGACGATCCCGCGATTGTTGCTGGGGTTGTTTTTGCTGGCGTTTTCGTTGAGTTTATGGCCGGGAATGTTGGGCGCTGCACTGGGCGATCTGGATGCTTACGTGCCTCTGGCGTCGAAGTCGGCGAGCGGGGCGACGAGTGGCTATGCCGCGCTGCCTTGGAAGAAGAACGACCTGGCGGGTGCCTTGGCGGAGGCGAAGGCGGATGGGAAGCAGGTTTTCGTTAACTTTACCGGCTACGCTTGCACGAATTGCCACTGGATGAAAGCCAACATGTTTCCTCGGCCGGAGATTGCTGCGGCGTTGGGAAAGTACATTTTAGTTGAACTCTATACGGACGGGACCGATGCGGCCTCTGAGCAGAATCAGAAAGTTCAAGAGTCGCAATTCGCGACGGTCGCTATTCCTTACTACGTGATTCTCGATGCGGAGGGGAAGACTGTTCGGGGCTTTCCCGGACTGACTAAGGACCCCCAAGAATTCCTCAAAGTTCTCGTTCCATGAAACTTACTCTTTCCCTTTTTCTGGTCGTAGCGGCTTACGCGCAGGCCCCGATTCGTGGTTTTTTCGAAGGTGGGTTGGCGAAGCAGCGGGCGCTGGAAGCGCAACTTTTGGCGCAGCCGGATCCGGCGCGGATCGAAGCTCACATGAAAGCGATGGCGTCGGAGCCGCACCACGCGGGCTCGCCGGCGTCGCGGAAGGTGGCCGAATACGCCCTGAAAGAGTTCCGGACGGCTGGGTTGGAGGCCAAGATTGAGACGTTTGAGGCATTGCTGCCGTATCCGAAAGAGCGGGCTCTCTCGTTGGGGAAGTTTAAGGCGCGGTTGTCAGAGCCTAACTTTGCTGAAGATCCCGATTCGACCGATAAGAATCAACTGCCGACTTATAATGCTTACTCGGCAGACGGCGACCTTAAAGCTCCTCTCGTATACGTGAACTACGGCGTTCCAGAAGATTATGAATATCTGAAGAAACAGGGGGTCGACGTTCGAGGCAAAATTGTGATTGCGCGTTATGGGCAGTCCTGGCGAGGGGTGAAGCCGAAAGTGGCCGCTGAAAACGGAGCGGTCGGTTGCCTGATTTACTCGGATCCGAAGGAAGATGGTTACTTTCAGGGGGATGTGTATCCGGCCGGGGCCTATCGCTGTGAGTACGGGGTGCAGCGGGGCAGCGTGATGGATATGTCCTTATATGTGGGCGACCCATTGTCCCCTGGTTTTGCTTCGGAACCGGGCGGGCAGAAGCGGCTGTCGCTGAAAGAGGCGAAGACGCTGATGTCGATTCCGGTGATGCCGATTTCCTATGGCGATGCGAAGCCGTTGCTGGAATCGCTGGGAGGGCCGACGGCGCCGGAGGGCTGGCGCGGGGCGCTTCCGATCACTTACAAGCTGGGGCCGGGGACGGTGTCGGCCCATTTGAAGCTGACGCATGACTGGGGTACGCGGCCGGTGCATAACGTGATCGCCACGATTCGGGGCAGCGTTTTTCCGGACGAGTGGGTGCTGTACGGGAACCATCACGACGCGTGGGTGAATGGGGCGAACGACCCGATTTCCGGGGCTTCGGCGGTGCTGGAGACGGCGCGGGCGTTTGGGGAGATGTATAAGAAAGGCTGGCGGCCGAAGCGGACGATTGTGTTTGCGCTGTGGGATGCAGAAGAGTTTGGTTTGGTGGGTTCGACCGAGTGGGTGGAGAAACATCTGCCGGAGTTGAAGGAGAAGGCGGTGGCTTACTTCAATAGTGATTCGAATGGGGAGGGCGTTTTGGGATTGGGCGCAACGCCGGCGTTGAGCCTGTTTTTGGAGCAGGTGGCTCGCGATGTGAGGGATCCGGTGACGGGGGAGAGCGTGCTTTCCTTGATCCTGAAGGTGCAGAAACCGTTTCAGCCGGGGCCGCTGGGGTCAGGATCGGACTATGTTGGTTTCGTTCATCATGGGGGCATTGCGGGGGTGAACTTTGGTTTTTCGAGCGCGGTTTCGGGCGGAGGCGGGGTGTATCATTCGGCCTTTGATTCGTTCGCCTGGTATAAGCGGTTTTCGGATGGAACGTTTGTGTACGGCAAGGCGCTGTCGCAGGTGGCGGCTTTGTCGCTGGTGCGCATGAGCGAGGCACCGATTGTACCGTTCGAGTTTACGCGGGCGGCGGCGACGATTATCCAGTATTGGACCGAGGTGGAGAAATTGGCGGTTGAGCGGAGAGTTACTTTGCCGGATTTACGGCCTAACTTAGAGCGGCTTGCTGCGGCGGCGAAGCAGTTTGAAACCGATTATGCCGGGGCGAAGGGCGGGGCGCGGGAGGTCTATTTGACGGAGCGGGCGCTGCTGCTGCCGGATGGGTTGCCGGGGCGGCCTTGGTATAAGGGGGCTGTCTCCGCACCGGGGCGGTATACGGGTTACGGGGCGAAGACGATCGCCGGGGTGCGGGAGAGTTTGGAGCTGAATCAGACGTCGCAGGCGTTGGAGCAAACGAAGGTGTTTGGTGCCGTGCTCGATCGATATGCTGCCGCGATTGTGACGGCGGGGCGCCGGTTGCCGCGTTAACCGAATCTTGTCGGCATCGTTCGGCCCCACCGGTGGGGCGATAACCCTAGTGCTTGATGACGCTATAGTTGCTACCAGTCACGAGCGCGGGCGCGCAGACAATGGATCTGCGCTGCGAATAGGACTGCGCATTTCACGGGATGTATACGGGGCGCGGCCCCCGGGATTCAAGCAGATCAGGTCAGAGGACGTGGGTCTTCAGTGACACGGGCTAGGCCAATATTCAAGCAATATTCACGGTTTATTGACGTCCTGTTGCTATTTTCAGAACATGAGAATTCTATTTCTGCTTGCCGTGGCGCTTCCTACGTGCTGGGCCCAGTTCGATTCGGCCGTAATCCTCGGCACGATCCGAGACCAGCGTGGCGGCGTCCTCTCCGGCGCCACGGTAACCGCGAAAAACAAGCAGACGGGCTTGACCGTCGTCGCAAAAACCGATGAGAAAGGCGATTATCTTTTCCCGTCCGTTAAGATCGGCAGCTACCAAGTCAGCGCCGAGGCGTCCGGGTTTTCGAAGACCCAGGTTGACGAGATTCGGTTGACTGTGGAGGCCCGGCAGCGCATTGATTTGGCGCTTTCGGTTGGAACCGTGGCGGAGACAGTGACTGTTGAAGCGACGAATCCGCTGCTTGAAACCGACTCAAGTTCGAAGGGCCAGATCATTGGTCAGCAGACGATTGTGGGCTTGCCGCTGCAGGGTCGCTCCTATGCGAATCTGGCGTTGCTCGTGCCGGGCGTTCGGCAGTCGCAGTCTGGCAATTCGGGTGATATTTCCTTCCGCCGCGAGGGGTCCTATAACGTGAATGGACTGCGCAGCGTTTTCAATAACTTTCTTCTCGACGGGGTGGATAACAACTTCTACGGCACGACGAATCAAGGTTTCTCGAACCAAGCGATTCAGCCTTCGCCGGACTCGGTGGCGGAGTTCCGTATGTCGATTAACGCTTACACGGCTGAGTATGGTCGCACTGGCGGCGCAGTGATGAACGTGAGTACGCGTTCTGGTACCAACCAGTTTCATGGCAGCGCGTGGGAGTTCCTGCAGAATACGAAGATGAATGCGACTGGGTTTTTTAAGCCGGTTGACAACCGCAAGCCGCAATCGAATCGCAACCAGTTCGGTTTCACGTTCGGCGGTCCGATTGTCAAGGACCGGACGTTTTTCTTTGCCGACTTCGAGGGCGGTCGGTGGATTCAGGCCCCGTTCGGGTTGGCCTCTCTGCCGAGTCTGGCGCAGCGCCAAGGTATTCTTCCGAGCGATATCCGTGTTCCGATCAACTATCGGGATGCGGAAGGACGGCAAGTGACGGCGGGAACGATTATCCCGGCTGGGCAGCCGGTGCCGATGACCGCGTTGGCTCGCCGCGTGATGGCCGAACTGCCGGCTCCGAATCGGATCGGAGGCGGGGCGCTCGGCGTGGCAAATAACTTCGGTGGCTTCGCTCGCAATCAATTGTTCGATGATAAGGGCGCGATCAAATTGGACCACACGATTTCGGCGCGGATGAGCTCGTTCTTTCGTTACAGCCAACGTCGGCAGGATATTGAACAGCCTGGTTTAGTGACCGGCTTTTCGGGTGGCAATGCCCTAGGATTTTTAAATACTTACAACCAGCAGGGCATTATGGGTTTGACGTTTACCAAGTCGCCGACTGAGGTGATTGAGTATCGGTTTTCGGTTACGCGGCTAGGAATGGATCGGTTGCCGGCGCAAGTTGGTGGGCCGAGCATGCAGGACTTGTTTGGTATCTCTGGACTGCCGACGGGTGACCGCATTCGGGGTGGCGTGACTCCGCAGGACATTGTTGGCTTTGCACGGATCGGTCGGCAATCGACGAATCCGCAGGCGCAATTTCCGACGACGATTAACTCGCGCTTGAATCTGAGCAAGCTCGTCGGGAAGCACTCGTTCAAGATGGGCTATGAGCTGTTGCAGCTCAACATTCGGGTGGATGATACGAACCCGCTGTATGGTATCGACGGGTTCGGCGGCTTTTTTAGCCGACCGACGGGCGGCACGGCGAACACGACGGTTTATTCGCTTGCCGACTTCTATGCCGGGGCCCGGGCGTCGTACCAGCTTGCTACGCAGGTGGAGGCCAAGGTTCGTCAGCAGGCGCATTGGTGGTATTTTCAAGACGACTTCAAAATGTCGGATAAGCTGACGTTGAACTTGGGACTTCGGTATGAGCTGACGTCGCCGTTCTACGACGGGGACAACAAGTTGTCGAACTGGAATCCGACCACGAACCAGATTGAAGTTACCAAGGGCGGTAATATCTCGGAGCGAGCTCTGCGTAACCTGGACAAGAATAACTTTGCGCCTCGGATCGGGGCAGCCTATAAGATCAACTCGAAAATGGTGGTCCGAGGCGGGTATGGCTTGGGCTACAACTACTGGAATCGCATGGCTTCGGCGGAATTGCTGAGCACCAACGCTCCGTTTGTGACGCGCTTCTCGCGCCAGAATTCGGCGGCGAATCTCGGCAACCTTTGCGGAGGCAATAGCTTCGATAATTGCTTCCGAACTCGCGAGCAGGGCTACCCGACCAACCTGCCGAGCAACGTGATTCTGTATACGCAGCGAGATATGCCGTTCGGGTATATCCAAAATTGGCACGTTTCTTTGCAGTACAACTTGTTGAAGAACACGCTGATCGACGTGGCCTACGTGGGGAACAAGGGTAGCCTTTTGCCGCTGCTCGGGGACTTCAACCAGGCGCGGCCGATCACGGCGGCGGAACAGGCGCAGGGCCTGACGACGCTCGGCACATTGCAGGCGCGTCGGCCGTATGCTGGGTTCGGGAATATCACCTCGGTGGTTCCGACCGGCTTCTCCAACTACAACGGCCTGCAGACGAAGTTCGAGCAGCGCGGGAAGTACTTGCAATTACTCAGCTCGTTCACTTACTCGAAGGCGATCGACAACGTTGGTCAGGTGCTGGAAGGGTCCAACGGCGGTTCTCCGAATCCGCAGGATATCCGCAATCCGAAGAACGATCGCGGCGCATCCAGCTTCGATCAGCGCTTTAACTCGACGACGAGCTTCAGTTACGATCTGCCGTTTTTCAAAAAGAATTACCTGCTAGGCGGTTGGAACGTGGCTTCGATCATTACGTTGACTTCGGGTCAGCCGTTGAATATCCGCTACCCGGACAACGACGCCCGGCTGTCGGATGGCCAGGCTGACTTCCTCGGCAATGTCGCGTTACGGCCTAACTTGATCGATCCCGCACTAGGCGCGAAGGCTCCCGATGCGGTGCGCGACTATACGAACTACTTCAACCGGGCCAATCTGGCGATTCCGAATGCGAATTCGCCGTTTGGGAATCTAGGACGCAACGTCGTCAACGGCTTCCCGCTCTATCAGGTGGATTTCACGGTGGCGAAGAGCTTTGCGTTGACTGAACGTTTTAAGCTGATGTTCCGGAGCGAGTTCTTCAATTTGTTGAACAAAACGAACTTCTCGGCTCCGGCGGTGGACGTTACCTCTGCGGCGTTCGGGCGGGTATCGAGCACGTTCGACCCCCGCGCGGTGCAGATGGCATTGAAGTTGTCGTTCTAAAGCATTTTGCGCAGGTCGTCTAGCGATAGACGGCCTGTGTAGATTGCCATCCCGAGCGCTGCGTGCACGTTCATGGCTTGCAGCGCTCGGACGTCGTCTAACGTAGTCACTCCACCGGCAGCGGTAAGTTCGTGGGACGGGCTCATGGCTGCCCGTAGGCGACGGAACCAGTCGAGATCGGTTCCCTGCATCATTCCTTCTTTGTCGACGTAAGTACACAAGAAGCCCCCACAGTAGGGTTCGAGTTCGCTGATCAACTCTTCGGCGGTGAAGTTGAGGGACTCGGTCCAGCCCTTCACCGCGATCTTTCCGCCTTTGGAATCGAGGGCGATGAGTAGCATTTCGGGGCCGACGGCGGCGACCATTTCGCTCAGTAGAGCGTGGTTGGGCCCATCGGCGCGGAAGGCCGAGGTGCCGACGATGATGCGGCGGGCGCCTTGTTCGGCTAGTTTTTCAGCGCGTTCGGGGGAGCGCACACCGCCGCCGACGCGGCAGCGGGCTTTGGCGCAGAGAGCCTCGACGATCAAGTCGTTTTCGCCTTTGCCGAGGGCGGCGTCGAGATCGATGACTTGGATCTCCGGGAAGCCGGCGAACTTCGCGACCATCACTTCGGGCGCGTCGCCTTCGAGGGCTTTTTCTTTGCCCTGGATGAGCTGAACCACTTTGCCATCCATTAGATCAATGCAAGGTAAGATCACTTGGTTCTCCGCACGACGATGCCGCGCTTATCTAGAAACTCTTTGAGGTCATCGACAGTGTAAGTGCCGAAGTGGAAGATGCTGGCGGCGAGGGCGGCGTCGGCTTCGCCTTCGGTGAGTACTTTGAGGAAGTGTTCGGGTTTTCCGGCTCCGCCGCTGGCGATGACGGGGATGCGGGTGGCGCGGGAGACGGCGGCGGTTAACTCGCAGTCGAAGCCGTCCTGGACGCCGTCGGTATCCATCGAGGTGAGCAGGATTTCGCCGGCGCCGAGTTCCATGCCTTTGGCGGCCCAGGCGACGGCGTCGATGCCTTCGTCGACGCGGCCGCCTTTGGTGAAGACGTTCCAACCGCCGCCGCCGGGTCGACGGCGGGCGTCGATGGCGAGGACGACGGCTTGGGCGCCGAACTCATTGGAGAGTTTGGTTATGAGTTTCGGTTCACGTACGGCGGCGGTGTTGACGCTCACTTTGTCGGCACCCGCCATGAGGATTTTGCGGGCGTCGACGATGGAGCGGAGACCGCCACCGACGGTGAGCGGGATGAATACTTTTTGAGCGGTGCGGGCGACGACGTCGACCATTGTTTTGCGTTCGTCGCTGGAGGCGGTGATGTCGAGGAAGACGAGTTCGTCGGCACCTTGGGCGTTGTAGCGTTCGGAGAGTTCGACGGGGTCTCCGGCGTCGATCAGGTTGACGAAGTTGACGCCTTTGACGACGCGCCCGGCGGTGACATCGAGGCAGGGGATGATGCGTTTAGCGAGCATGGTATCAAAGGTCCACGAAGTTTTTGACAATCTGTAATCCTAGGGCGCCGGACTTTTCCGGGTGAAATTGGACGCCGTAGACGTTTTCGAATTCGAGGACGGCGGTGAAGGGCTCAGAGTAAATGCAGGTAGCCGCGGCGTGTTGGTGGGCGGGCACGTAGTAACTATGGGCGAAGTATAAGTAGGGCCGTTCGGGCAGGTTGCGGAGGAGTTTGGAGCCGGCCTTGACTTCGAGTTCGTTCCAGCCCATGTGGGGAACGCGGGCGTCGTTGGGGAACCGTTTGACCTTGCCCGCGAAGAGGCCTAGGCCTTGGAGCTCGGGGGCTTCTTCGCTTTCCTCGAAGAGAGCTTGGAGGCCGAGGCAGATGCCGAGAAAGGGCACGCCGGCGGCGATGCGCGTGAGGATGGGTTTGCGGACGCGCATGGCGTCGAGGGTGCGGACCATTTGGCCGAAGTGGCCAACGCCGGGGAGGATGATTTTTTCGGCGGATTCGAGGCCGGCGGCGTCGTCGACCAGTTCGTATTGTGCTCCGATGGCGCCGAGCGTGTTGAGTACGCTGCGGAGGTTTCCGGCGCCGTAATCGAAGACGACTACTTTACTCATGCGGTGGTTCCTTCGAGGAGGCCCTTGGTGGAGGGGAGTTGGTCTTTGAGGCGGGCGTCCTTCGAAGTGGCGAACTTCATGGCGCGGGCGAAGCATTTGAAGATGCTTTCGAGCTTGTGGTGGTTGCTTCGTCCGTATAGCACCTTGCAATGGACGTTGGCTGCGGCATGGACGGCGAAGCCGTCGAAGAAGTCGTGGACTAACTCGACTTGGAGGTCGCCGACTAAGCGCACCTTGACTAAGTCGGAGTAGACGAGGGCGGGGCGGCCGCCGAGGTCGATGGCGACAACGCTGAGGGTTTCGTCCATCGGCATGACGAAGTAGCCGGCGCGGTTGATTCCTTTGCGGTCGCCGAGGGCTTTGGCGAAGAGTTGGCCGAGGGCGATGCCGACGTCTTCGACGGTGTGATGCTGGTCGACGTCGAGGTCACCGGTGGCGGTGAGTTCGAGATCGAAGCCGCCGTGCTTCGTGAAGAGTTCGAGCATGTGATCGAAGAAGCGGATACCGGTGGAAATTTGATACTTCCCCTTGCCTTCGATCTTCAGTTTTCCGCGGATTTGGGTTTCTTTGGTGATGCGTTCTACGGTGGCGGTTCTCATCGGCTGGCGAGGGCTCCTACGAGTTCGTTGATGTTGTCAATGACGACGAAGGCGCCCTCGGCTTGGAGGAGGGCGACGGTGTCTTGGTAGCGGGTGTTGGCGCGGTGGGCGACGCCGACGAAGGGCACGCCGGCGCGTTGGGCGCTACGGGCGTCGTCGACGGTATCGCCAACATAGACGAACTTACGGCCGGGGAGGCCGGCCATGATCTGTAGCATGCCTTCGGGGTCGGGCTTCCCGTTGGTTACGTCATCGGCGCCGACGACGGGAGCGAAGGTCAGATTTTGGGCGAAGCGGTCGAGGGTCATTTGGGCTTCGGCGCGTTCGCGGCCAGTGAAGACGGAGAAGTCGTAAGTTTCGGCGAGGCCTTCGAGGCAGCCGGGTTGGGCGATCCACTGTTCGCGCTGCATGAGGCCGTCGTTATTGGGGCCGAAGAAGATCTGCTGGAAGTAGGTGACGACGTCGGCGTAATTGAGGGGGACGCCGAGGTCGGCGGCGATCTTCTGCGAGAGGGCCCAATCGTTGTTCCAGCCGCCACCGTTTTTGTATTCCTGAATCAGATCCCGGGCGATGACTTTGCCGGTGAAGTGCTCGACGGTACGGACGACGGTTTCGCGGTAGGACTCGGTGACGTCGACTAAGACGCCGTCCATGTCGAAAATGATCATTTCCTTCGCCATAGGTCCTCCAATTCTTTGAGTAAGTGTCGCATTTGGTCTCGGGTGCCGACGGTGATGCGGACGCAGCCGGAGATTTCGTAGCTACGGTCACGGACGAGGACGCCGCGGATGCGGAGGGCGTCGCGGATTTCGATGGCGCGGTCGCCCATCTGAGTCAGGACGAAGTTGCCTTGGCTTTTGATGTAGGGGATGTTCAGTTTCTCGAGGCCGACGTAGAGGAGTTCGCGGGCGGCGAGGATTTCGCCGACGTAGCGTTCGATGTACTGGGTGTCGCGAATGGCGGCGCGGGCGGCGAGGACGGCGAGCGCATTGACCGAGTAGGGGCTTTGGGCTTTTTGGAGCCAGGCGACGTTGGCGGCCTGGGTGAAGAGGCAGCCGATGCGGAGAGCGGCCATGCCGTAAACCTTCGAGAACGTGCGGGAAACGAAGAGGTTGGGGTATTCCTTGAGCATCCCGAGGGCGGTGACGCCGCTGAACTCGTAGTAGGCTTCGTCGATGAGAACGGCGGCGTGGGGGGCGCGTTTCAGGATGCGGATGATGCCTTCGTGGTCGACGCCGGTGCCGGTGGGGTTATTCGGATTGGAGATGAGAATGGCCTTGGTTTCGGGGCGGATGGCTCCGAGGAGTTCGGCGATGGGAAAGGCGAGCGAGCCGAGGCGGTAGGCGATTTCGCGGACCGAGGCGCCAGCGACTTCGGCGTAGAACTTGTACATGGCGTAGGCCGGTTTCAAGATCAGGACGTCGTCATCGTCGTCGACATAGGTATTGATGAGGACTTGGATGGCTTCGTCAGTGCCGTTCGTGAGGGCGAATTCGTCTTCGCCGACGCGGAAGAAGGCGGCCAATTCGCGGCGAGCGGCGCTGTATTCCGGGTAGACGGCGAGGTCGTTTTCGACGAGGTGTTCGACGAGGAACTGGGTGACTTTTTCCGAACAGCCGATGGTGTTTTCGTTGAAATCGAGCCGGAGTTTGTCGCCTCTGCCGCCGGAGGGCGGATGATAGGGCGCCATTTTGTCTACGGCGGGGCGGGGGCGCAATTTGGAGCTATTTGGCACTCCTCACCTCCACGGAGCGGGCATGCGCTTCGAGCCCTTCGGCTCGGGCGAGGGTGGTTATGGTGGGCGTCAGATTCTTGAGGGCGGCGCTCGTGACTTCCTGGGTGGAGATCACCTTGACGTAGTCCGCGGAGGAGAGGCCGCCGCGGAGGCGGGCTGTGCCGCTGGTGGGTAGGACGTGATTGGGGCCGGTGGCATAGTCGCCGGCGGCTTCGGGACTGTGGGGCCCGATGAAGACGCTGCCGGCGTGCTGGATCTGTTTGAGCAGGCTGGCTGAGGGGATGGAGAGGTGTTCGGGAGCGAAGCGGTTGGAGACCTCGATAGCTTGGTCGATGGAATCGAACAGAATGATGGCGGAGTTTTTATCGATGGCGACGCGGGCGGTTTTGGCGGTGGGGAGGGTCGCCAATTGGCGTTCGATTTCGCTTTGGACGGCGAGTGCGAGTTGCTTGGAGGTGGTGAGGAGAACCGCCGAGGCGTCGGTGTCGTGTTCGGCTTGGGCGAGCATGTCGGCGGCGATCCAGGCGGGGTTGCCGTCGGTCGCAATCATCAGGATTTCAGTGGGTCCGGCGATGAAGTCGATGCCCACTTCCCCGGCGAGGAGCTTTTTGGCGGCGGCGACGTAGATGTTGCCGGGGCCGACGATGCGGTCTGCTTTCGGTACGGTTTTGGTGCCGTAGGCGAAGGCGGCGATGGCTTGGGCACCACCCATCTGGAAGACGTTTTTGACTTTCAGGAGAGCCGCCGTGCCGAAGATTTCGGGGACGACGCGGGGGGAACTGACGCAGATATTGAGGACGCCGGCGACTTGGGCCGGGATCACGGTCATCAGCAGGGTGGAGGGCAGGGGATAGCGGCCTGCGGGGATGTAAGCGGCGACGGTTGCGAGGGGCCGGACGATTTGTCCGAGCTTGAGACCGGGAGCGACCGTGACAGATTTGGCTACGGGCAGTTGCAATTTGGCGTAGGCCCGGATGTTGGTGGACGCGGTTTTGACGGCGGCGACGAACTCCTTTGAAAGGCCCTTGGCCGCGGCGGCGAGTTCGGCTTCCGGGACGAGGAGCGTTTTGCGGTCGAACTTGTCGAAGTGGCGGGCGTATTCGATGACGGCGGCGTCGCCACGCTTCTTTACGGCTTCCAGCATCGGTTTGACGATGGCTTCGGCTTCACCGAAGCGGGCGGCCTTGCGGGAGAGAATCTTACTAACTTGGTTGGCGGCAACAATCTTTATCATATGTAACTTACATCACGATTTTATTCAGAGGGTACTCGACGATACCCTGCGCACCGGCGGCCTTTAAGCGGGGGATCAGGTTGCGAACGGTTAGTTCTTCAAGGATGGTATTGACGGCGACCCATTCGGGGTCGCTGAGTTGGGAGATGGTGGGGTTCTTGAGGGCGGGGAGGGTGGCAAGAACCCGATCTAAGTCAGCCCGGCGGACGTTCAACATCAGGCCGACTTTACCGAGGGCGGCGATGGCACCGTCGAGGAGGAGGCGGATATCCTGGAGCTTTTGCTGTTTCCAGGGGTCGGCCCAGGAGGCGTTGTTGGCGATGAGTTGCGTGTTGGAGCTCATGAGCTCTTCAACGATGCGGAGTTTGTTGGCGCGGAGGGAGGAGCCGGTTTCGGTGACTTCGACGATAGCGTCGGCGAGCACCGGGGGCTTGACCTCGGTGGCGCCCCAGGAGAATTCGACTTTAGCGGTGACGCCGTTTCGTTTGAGGTAATTTTTCGTGAACTGGACGAGTTCAGTGGCGATGACTTTGCCTTCGAGGTCCTTCACGCTTTGGACGGGCGAGGATTCGGGGACGGCGAGGACCCAGCGGACCTTGCCGAAGCTGGCTTTGGAGTAGACGAGGTCGGCGACGGTTTGGATGGAGGCTTCTGATTCCAGGACCCAGTCAAGGCCGGTGAGGCCGGCGTCGAGGATGCCGTCTTCGACGTAGCGGGCCATTTCCTGCGCGCGGATGAGCATGCATTCGATTTCGGGATCATCGATCGAAGGGAAGTAGCTGCGGCTAGAGACGGTGATGCTGAAGCCGGCTCGGCGGAATAAGTCGATGGTAGCGTTCTCGAGGCTGCCTTTGGGGATGCCGATTTTCAATTTATTACTGGTCATAAACTACCTTCGGGTCGTAAGTCTGTTTTTCGTTGATTTGCCACTTTTCGTTAATGAGCGTGCGGAAGAAGCAGCTTTCGTAACCTGCGTGACAGACGCCGGGGCCGACGGGGTCGACAAAGATGAGGACGGCGTCCTGGTCGCAGTCGGTTTCGATGGCTTTGACGATTAACTTATGGCCGGAGGATTCCCCCTTCAGCCAGAGTTTTTGGCGGCTGCGGGAGAAGAAAACGGCGTAGCCCTTTTCGATCGTGAGGCGGAACGACTCTTCGTTCATGTAGCCGACCATGAGGACGCGTTTCGTTTCGAAATGTTGGATGACGGCAGTGACGAGGCCGTCTGATTTTTTGAAGTCTAAGTCCATATAGAAAAAGCCCGCCGTTTGTCGCGGCGGGCTGGTGAGAAAGTCATCGAAGCTTCTGAAGATCAGTCTGGAAGCTACAGGACAGCCCGCCCATCCGCTGTACGGCAATGGTGACGACGCTGGCTAGGGTGCGAAATCCGCATGAACAATCAGAATACCAAACTTCGCTATGGCTGTCGCGCCTGATTAAAAATCTGATTGAAAATCTCGGCCATGGCGCGCAGGAGTTGCGGGGCTCGGGGCGGGGAGATGAGGATCGGCAGGCCGTCCGGATTCGGCTTGACCTGGGTGTTGGGGTCGACGAAGTTAAAGTTCTGCGCCTTGCCCTTTTCGTCGGTGATTTTCAGATTGAAGAAGACGATTCCCTGGTTACTGGAAGTTTGTTGGGCGGGGCCGAGGTTGGCGAGGGGAACGGTCATATTATTCTGGCTGCAGGCGGAGCCGGGGACGGACTCGAACTGGATTTGATTGGAGGAGATGGAGAGAAGGGCTCCGTGAGCGCCGGTCAACGTATGGTGATGGCCGACGGCGAAGGGGATGGTGGCACCGGCCTTGATGGCTTGGACGGCGGAGGGGACGAGGAGGTCCCACTGTTCCTGTTTGTAGTAGATGGAGGTAAGTAGGAAGAGGGCCTTGGGGTTAGTTGGTTCGAGACGGAGCGTCTGCATGGCGATGGATTTGGCTTGGTCGATGTCTCCTCGTTGGAAGGCGGAGACGCCGCTGGAGAGGTCGGGCGCGTTGGCCGAAGCGTTGCGGGCGAGGGGGTTGGAGACGGGCGGGGGAGCGGCGGCCTCAATAACGGGGGGGGATGGGGCGGTGCCGGGACGGAGGTAGACTTCGCCGATGACGCTGGAGACGGTCCAGGGGACTTGCTTGCCGCCGGAGGCGTTGTAGACGCGCTCGCGGACGCGGTTGAAGACCTGGTCGATGGTCAGGCCAGGTTGCTGAAGGGCGGTGATGAAATGGGTAGTGAACAGGCCGTTGTTGCCGGTGGGATTGTCGTCGGCGGTCTTGCCGGGGGCGGTTGCGAAGGCGATGAGGGTGCCCTTGCCGGTACCCATGGCGGCTAAACCTCCGGAGGTGGAGCGGGTGGCGGCGAAGGGGTTGTTGCGGCAGGCGTCGAGGACGACGAGGGTGACGCGGGCGCCGGCTTTTTCGATGCGTTCCTGGACGCGGGAGGCGGCATAGGCGGCGTACTTGGCGTCGGCTTCGTCCTTGGCATCGAAGTCGATGGGGACGAGGTAGTTTTCGCCTTCGAGTTGGATGCCGTGGCCGGCGTAGTAGAACGCCACGGTGTCGCCCTGCTTGACCTTGGCGACGAAGGCGCTGATGGTGCGGTCGAGGTTCTGGAGGGTGACGTCGATGGCGGAGGTGGTGGAGAAGCCGACGCTGGTTAGTGCTTGGGCGACGGCGCGGGCGTCGTTGGCGGGGTTGCGGAGGGGCCACTTGGGATAGGCACCGTTGCCGACGACGAGGGCGAGCTTTTGGGCTCCTTCGAGCTTGAGATCGCGCTGGGCGAGGATGGATGCGGCGAGGAGGAGGAGGAGGCTGAGAGCTTTCATTGCGGGTCCACGGCAAAGGCTTTTTCGCCGTTCATGTACCAGTTGGTGGCGTCCTTAGTGAGGGCGAAGGTACGGGTTTGGCCGGAGTCGTAGACGACTTCGAGGAAGGCGCGGGTGCCGTTGTCGATGATCTTCCAACGACCTTTTTGTGCGTCCTTGCCGAAGCTGCTGCCACTGGCACCGGGGACGTCGACGCTGACCATGCTGCTGCTCCAATAGGAATAGCGGCCGTCGGTTCCGAGGGTGTGTTTCTTTTCGCTGGACATGCCTTGGCTGGCGTTGAACTGGCGGATGACTTTGCCGCGGAGTTTTTGGTCCCAGGGACTGTTGGTGGCGGAGGTGCTGAGGGGCTGGTGTTGGTAGCGGATGCTTTGGGCGACTTGGGCGAGGGTGGCTTTGTGGACCCGGACTTTTTCGGCGGGGCCGACGGCGAGGACGACGTGGGCGCGGGTTCCGGCAGGGACGATGTAGAGGGAGAAAGCACCGAGTTGGTTTGTTTTGGGGTCGAGGATCTCCCAGTGGTAGGCGGTGCCGTTGGGGAAGGATTCGCGTTCGCCGCCCTTGCGGATGACGCCTCCGCTTTGCGTGAAGCCTTGGCTCATTTGCTTGACGAAGGCGGGCTCGTCGGCCACATCGTAGCCTTCTTTGGAGGTGGCGAAGTAGCCTTCGTCGGCGGATGCGCCGGGGGGTAGGAGGCGGAGGGCGTCATCGGTTTGGCCGGTGGCCCAGCCGCCGGGGAGCGAGAGAGAAACGCCATTGGCGGCGCGAATAGCTCCGCCGGCGCGGGTGAGGACGTAGGCGTGGCCCTCGCTGACCAGTTGCAGTTTGGGGCCGACGAGGGTGGCCGTGAAAGGGAACGATTTGCCGCCGGCGGTGAACGCGCCAGTGAGTTCGGTGCCACTTTCGCGGGCGGTGAGGGGCAGCTTTTGGCCTTGGAGTTCGATGGTTCCGGTGTAGCGGCCGTCGGTGCGGGCGTGCAACTCCACTTGCATTTCGGCGCTTTGAAAGGAGCCGACGTAGGCGGATTGGGCACTGAGCCATCCGACGGAAGCTACCAGCAACGTGATCGCTCTCATAGTTTCTCCTTGCACCTAACGCGTGATTTCGACTAAACCGCCCTCGCGACCACCTGGACTGGTTTTGACCCTACTGGAATCATAGTGAAGAGTGGCGCGGTTTTGTTTCGGTTGGGGGTGATGGATTTGATGCGGAGGACGGCCATATCGCCGCTGGCCTGGTTCAGGACGAGGGCGTACTGGTTGTCCGGGGTGATGGTGACGAAGGCGGGGTCCTTGCCGACCGAGACAACGGCGACGGTTTTATGGGTGACGATGTCGAGGACGCTGACGTCGTTGCGGGAGGGGCTGGCGACGAAGAGGTAGTCGACGTCGGGGGTGGAGGCGGCGGCCATTTCGCCTGGTTCATGGCCGGTGAGGACGGTTTCGGCGATTTCGCCGCGGTACGGGTAAACGATGACGACGGCGTCGAGGCCTTTTCCGGTGATGAAGAGTTGGCCGCCATCGGGTTTGAAGCAGAAGCGTTCGGGTTCGATGGCGAGGGGGAGGTGGGTTAAGAGTTGGCGGCTGGGGAGTTCGTAGAGGGAGAGGACGCGGGCTTCGCGGGCGCCGAACAGGATCGCCTTGCCGTTGCCTTGGAAGCGGGCGATGGTGGGGCGGTGGGGTAGATCGAAATTGGCGACGATGCGGCCTTCGCGGCGATCGATGAGGGCGGGCGGGGCGTCTTCGAACAGGACGAGGGCCCAGGGTTCCCGCTGGGCTAAGGCGAGCGCGACGGGTTCGGCGGGGAGGGTGACTTGTTTGGTTGGTTTGAGGGTTTCGGGGTCGAGGAGCAGCAGCTTCCGAGGGGCGCGGGCGAGAGCCCAGAGTTCGCCGGAGTCGGTGAGCTGGAGGTCGACGAGATCGCCGGCGAGGGTAACTTTGCGGCGGAACGCCAGCTTGGCGGGATCGATTTCGTAGATGGCCCCGTTGCCCAAGCCGAGGGCGTAGATGGCTTCGCGGGTGGGGTGGGCGAGGACGGCCTTGGGTTGTCCGTCGATGCGGATGTGTTTGGCGACGACGAAGGCGGTGAGATCGACGGCGGCGATGGCTTGGCCTTCCTGGTTGGCGACGAAGGCATAGCCTTCGAAACCTTTGGCCCGTTCTTTGCGGCAGGCCGAGAGGGCGAGGGAGGAGGCGAGCAGTGTGCGGCGAGAGATCAAGACTGTAGTGTAATAAACGGAGGATGTCCTGGGCACTATTCCTGTTGGCGACGGTCTCGCTCTCTCCTTCGCTAGCGACTTGGAAAGAGTCGATTGAGAAGACCGGAAAGATTGCGGTGGTGCTGCTGCGGTTGCCGGCGACGGCGCAGACGGCGGTGTTAGCGCTGCCGGGGGACATTCTGGAGCGAGAGGCGCTGGCGAACTACACCGATCAGCCCGGGTTTGTTGCGCAATATCGCGGGGCGCAGGCGATGACGGTAAACTATTTGGGGTCGAAGGGGCGGGTGAGCTTTGTGTTGGTGAACCCGGAGCACGCGGGGACGGGGGCGGCGGAGGAGGCGGTGATTGCGCATGAGTTCGGGCACATTTGGCTGAAGGCGCAGCGGTATCCGGCACCGGTGTATGCGGGGGGGGAAGCGGCGTGCTTGAGCGTGCATGCGTTGGATGCGGTGCAACATATTCTGATACGGGAGGAGATGGAGCGTCGCGGAGTGGCATGGAAAGCGCCTTGGCATGCGGCGCTGGGGGTAGCGTTGGCGCAGATGGAAAGCGAACCGGGAGCAGCGGCGAAGGTGGGCCGTTGTCAGGCGTTGGGCCAAGCGGCGATGTGGATTGACGTGGCGTTGGGGGCGGGGGACTGGGGGGGGCAAGGGGATTTTTTGGCGGCGATGCGGCGACGGTTTCCGGAGATGGTGTCGGCGGCGGAGGAGATCACGGCGTACCTTCGATCGGCCGGGGTGGAGGACATCGCGCGTCACCGTGCGGCGCTAGGCTTTGTATTTGGCCGAATGAAGCAGCTGGCGTTGTCTGTGTCTCTCTAATTTACTGAAAAGAAAAGGTTCCCTATGCTACCCTGAGGCTACTGCTGTCATGAATCTGCGTTCCCTGTTTAGCCTTTTCTCCTCCGACCTTGCGATTGACCTCGGCACCGCCAACACGTTGGTGTTTGCCAAAGGCAAGGGGATTGTTGTGAATGAACCTTCAATTGTCGCCATTAACAAAAACAATGGTGAGGTGGAGGCCGTCGGTAAGGAAGCCAAGGAGATGGTGGGCCGTACGCCGGGTAACATTGTAGCCATTCGGCCCATGAAAGACGGCGTAATCGCCGATTTCAAGGTGACCGAGCGGATGCTGAATTATTTCATTCAGAAGGCGCACGGGCGGAAGATGCTAGTGCATCCTCGGATTGTGATTGGCGTTCCGAGTGAGATTACGCAGGTCGAAAAGCGGGCGGTGATCGATAGCGCTTACCGGGCTAAGGCGAGCGAAGTGTTTCTGGTCGAGCAGGCGATGGTGGCGGCGATTGGTGCGGGACTGCCGATTACGGAGCCGTCCGGAAACATGGTCGTTGATATCGGAGGGGGGACGACGGACGTGGCGGTGATTTCGTTGTCGGGTATTGTTTACTCGCGTTCGGTGCGGGTGGCGGGCAACGAGATGGACGACGCGATCATGCAGTATCTGAAGCGTAAATACAACCTGCTGATCGGCGAGCGGACGGCGGAGATGATCAAAATGACGGTTGGTTCGGCGTATCCGCTGGACAAGCCGTTGACGATGGAGATCAAGGGCCGGAACCTGATTGAGGGCGTTCCAAAGACGCTGACGATTGACGACACGGAGATTCGCGAGAGCTTGAGCGAATGCGTAGCGACGATTATGAACGCGATTCGCGTGGCGCTGGAACGGACTCCGCCCGAGCTATCGGCGGACATTAGCGACAAGGGCATTGTGCTGTCCGGTGGCGGGGCGATGCTGAAGAATTTGGACAAGCGCATTCGTGAAGAGACTGGGCTGCCGGTTTCGATTGCCGAAGACCCGCTGGCAAGCGTTGTGCTGGGGACAGGCAAAATGTTAACCGATTTTAAGCTGCTGCGTCGTATTGCGATCGAATAGTTCCGAGAGTCGTCTCCGTTATGTTCAGCCGGTATCGAAATTTGGCCGTGCTCGTCCTCGTCGTGGCCGCGCAACTGATTCTGGTGGCTTACCAGGTGCGGACCAGTAAAGACGTGACCCTGCTCCGCGCCTGGACGGTGACGGCCGTATCGCCGCTAGCCAAGGGATTGGAGGTATTGCGTTCGAGCACGCTGGGGTTGGCGGAGCGGTATTTCTTGTTGGTGGGGGTGAATCAGGAGAATCTGGCAATGCGGGCCGAGTTGGACCGGTTCAAGCTGGAGAATCAGTTTCTGAAAACGGAGTTGTCGACGGCGGATCGGGCACGTTCGCTGAGCGTGTTTCAGGAGCATAGCCGGAGCCGGACGGTGGCGGCGCGGGTGATCGGGACGGGCACGGGTGCGAACTCGAAGGTTGTTTTTATTGATCGGGGCAAGAGCGACGGGGTAGTGCGGGGGATGGCGGTGATTACACCGGATGGGATAGTGGGGAAGATCACGTTTGTTTTTCCGCACGCGTCGCAGGTTTTGCTGGTGACGGATCCGACGTTTGCGGCGGGGGTGATCTCGCAGAAGAACCGGGTGCCTGGAACGTTGAAGGGGTTGGGGCGGAGCCAGGTGCAAGTGGATTGGGTGCAGAACGAGGTGAAGGTGGAGGAGGGCGAGTGGTTTTTTACCTCGGGGGACGATCGGTTGTTTCCGAAGGGGTTGCCGGCCGGACAGGTGAAAGTGGTGAAGGCGGGGTTGGCCTTCAAAGAGATTTACTTGGATCCCAGCGGGCTGATGAGGGGACTCGAAGAGGTGCTCGTGTTGCTGGAAGGGATCCATCTGGCGATTCCGGAAGGGGCGCTGTCGCCGGAGGGGCCAATTTTTGTTATGCCGGTGGTTCCGCCGGATGTAACGAAAACGAACCTGCAGGGTCTGACGTTTCCAGCCGGTAATCCGGCATTGACGACCGATGCGGATCGATTGCGGGAGAAGATTCGGCAGATAGGGGAGCTGCAGGGGGTTCGTTTTGGGAGCGCGGGGCCGCGGTTGCCGAATTTCAATATGGACCCGGCGCAGGTGACGCGGCCTCCGCTGCCTGCTTATGAGCCCTCGGGCAAGCCGGCGGAGCCAAAGCCAGCGGCACCGGTGGATCCGCCGAAGCCGGGGGCGCAGCCGTAAGCGATGCCTGAACTGAGCAACCAGATCCTGATTGACAATCCGCGCCGGAGTAAGATCTCCCGTTATCGGCCGTATTGGTTGATTTTAGTGCCGTTGCTGGCGATCCTGTTCCAGGTGAACATTCCGCTGTTTTTTCGGCATTTGTCGTATCTAGAGTTGCCGTTGCTGGTGACAGTGTATTTTTCTTTGATGCGGCGGGAGCCGGTGACTTGTACGTTGATCGGGGCGGTGATTGGGCTGGTACAGGATTCGATGTCCAACCACTACATTGGAATCTTCGGGATTGTCAAGACGCTGGTGGGTTATTTTGCGGCGTCAGTAAGTTTGCGTTTTGATGTGGAAAATACGACGGTTCGGCTGGTACTGAGCTTTTTCTTTTTCTTCTTTCACCAGTTTTTTTCCTGGGTGCTGGGCCGGGCACTGCTGGGCCAGAATGTGGACTTCGATTTGTGGCAGACATTGTTGTTTGGGGCGTTCAATGCTTTGGTGGCGGTGCCGTTGTTTTTGATTTTGGATCGGCTCCGTGATCGTACCCAGTAATTCTCGATAGAATAAGATGGAGTACTCAGATTGCCCCCGCTCTCGCACAACGCCTCGCAGCACGAAACGCTAGATCCGGCGGTGCTCCGCGACGATACGACTTTTGCAATTTGGCGGATTGCGTTTTTCCAGTATGCGGTGGTGGCCGTTTTCCTGTTTATCCTGTCGGGTTTTTGGACGTTGCAGGTGCAGGATAACCTGATCTACAGCGAGGCGGCGGATCGAAATCGGATCAAGTCGACGCCGATGCTGGCCGCGCGAGGGAAGATTTTGGATCGGGACGGGCGGGTTATTGTCGATAACCATTCTTCGTTTAGCGCGATTTTGTCGCGGGAAAACTTGAAGGACGAGCATTTACCGACGATTACGGCGGGTTTGAATTTAGATCAAGAGGATCTGCTGGCTCGTTTGGGTCGCTGGAAGTCGGTGCCGAAATATCGGGCGATCGTAATTAAGGAAGAGTTGACGCCGGCCGAGATTGCGTTTGTCGAGAGTCACAAGGATCCGGACACCTTTCCGGAGTTGGAACTGGTGCGCGTGCAACATCGGCTGTATCCCAAGGACAACTTGTTGGCGCACGTGATTGGGTACGTAGGGGAAGTGACGGAGGCGGAGCTTGATTTGCCCGATTTCGCCAAGTACAACCAAGGCGACGTGATCGGGAAGGCGGGGATTGAGCGGCAGTACAACGAAGTTCTGATGGGAACCGATGGCGAGCGGCAGGTGGTGGTGGATTCGAAGGGAAACGAGCGGGAAGTGATTGGTTATAAGGACGCGATTCCGGGGCGGAGTTTGCAGTTGACCGTGGATTTGGATTTACAGATTGTGGCCGAGTTCGCGATGGAAGGGCGTCGGGGAGCGGTAGTGGCGTTGGATGTGCGGTCGGGCGAGGTTCTGGCGATGGTGAGCCGTCCGGCGTATGACCCGAACAAGTTTGCGGGCCGGATTCGGCGGAAGGATTGGGACGACATCATATTGAATCCGGATAAGCCGATGTTTAACCGGGCGATTCAATCGAACTTTGCGCCGGGGTCGACGTTCAAGCCGCTGGTGGCTTTGGCGGCCTTGGAGGCGGGGGTGATCGATGATAAAACCACGTTTAACTGTACGGGCGGCATGTCGTTTTATGGGCGTCACTGGGGTTGCCATTTACGAAAGGGGCATGGGCGGGTGAACTTGCAGCGGGCGCTGGAGCAGAGTTGCGATATCTTTTTTTACAGTACGGCGAACCTGCTGGGAATCGATAAGTTGTTTGAGTATGGCGACCAGTTGGGGCTGGGAAAGGAGACTGGGATCGACCTGCCGTTTGAGGGCAAGGGGCTGATGCCATCCTCCAAATGGAAAGCGCGGACGCTACAGCAGAAGTGGATGGGCGGCGATACGGTGAACGTGGGGATTGGGCAGGGCTATGTGAACGTGACGCCGATTCAGTTGGCGCTGATGATTGGAGGCATTGCGAATGGCGGCATTTGGAGTCGGCCACATTTGGTGAACGATCCGAATCGGCGAGAGACGCATAAGCTGGCGATTAATCCGGTGAATGCCGGGAGTGTGATCTACGGGATGTATGGCGTGGTGAATTTAGGCGGGACGGGTGGTTCGGCGCGGTTGCCGGGGGTGGAGGTATGTGGCAAGACGGGGACGGCGCAGCTTTACGGATTTGACACGAAGGCGCGGGGATCGGCGATAGCGAAGGATTTGCGGGACAACGCCTGGTTCGTAGGCTTTGCGCCACGGACGAATCCGGAGATTGTGGTGGCCGCGTTGTTTGAGAACGGTGAGCATGGGCCGTTGGCAGCGCCGATTGTGCGGGATGTTTTGAAAGTATATTTCGATAAGAAATCCCGGCAAGTAACGCGGACGCCGACGCTGGCGATGGCGCCGTTGGGTCAGAAAGGGTTTGCGGTGAACTGATGGGATCTTATCGAACACTGCGGGACCTGGATTGGGGGTTGTTGATTTTATCGTTGTTGATTTGTGGCTTGGGCGTTTTGCAAATATTCAGCGCGACGCAGGGCACGAAGTGGCAGAATGCATGGTGGAAACAGGTGGTTTGGGTGTTGTTGGGACTGCTGTTGATGTGGCTGATCAGTTCAATTGATTACCATACGTTGTTGGGGCAGGTTCCGATGCTGTACGCGAGTATGGTGGTGCTGCTACTGCTGACGTTCGTGGTTGGGAGCAAAATCTTTGGAGCGAGGCGTTGGATCGCCCTACCAGGGGGTGTACTGCTACAGGTCTCGGAATTCGCTAAGATTGTGGTAGTTCTTATGGTGGCTCGCTTTTTGACCGAGCTGAAGACAGAGGCCATTCATTGGCGAGATCTGTTGAAGCTGGTTGGTTTAGTTGGGCTGCCGATGTTGTTGGTCATGAAACAGCCGGATTTGGGCACTTCACTCACGTATATACCGATTCTCGCGACAGGCATCTTCCTGGCGGGTCTGCGTTGGCAGTACGCCTTGAGTATCGGAGTGCTCGCAGCGTTGTTGATTCCGTCGAGTTGGTTTCTTTTAAAGGATTATCAGAAGAGCCGTATTGAAACGTTTCTCGATCCTAGCCGGGACCCGAAAGGGGAAGGCTACCAGATCATCCAGTCGAAGATTGCGATTGGAAACGGCGGCATGTGGGGCAGAGGGGTGACCAAGGGGACGCAGACAAAGCTGCAGTTTCTCCCGGTCCCTCACACGGATTTTATCTTCTCGGCATTTGCGGAGGAGCACGGATTCGTCGGCGTAGTCGTCGTGTTAGGGTTGTATTTTTTATTGTTGATGCAGATTGTGCAGAATGCGCAGACCTCGCCGGACCGTGCGGGGATGTATATCTGCATGGGAGTCTGCTCCCTGTTGTTATTTCATTTGCTGGTGAACGTCGGTATGGTTGTGGGAAAGATGCCTGTAACGGGTATTCCGCTCCCGTTCATGAGTAGCGGCGGATCTGGCATGTTGAGCGTTTTTATGATGTTGGGGCTTGTGCATAATGTTCGGCTCCGGCGTTTTGTGAATTAAAGAATCGAACTGGAAGCAGCGGCAATCGCAGCTCCGGCGTAGAGGACCGATCAAGATTGAAATAGGAATTCGATTTCCCGCCGAGGTCGGCTCAGTAGCCGCTGGCGCGACATTCTTGCCCTTCTTTCGCCGTACCGATAGGCCGCATGCTCCACGAGGAGAGTAGGCGATGAGTAAAGAGTTAGTTATATCGTCGAACCGCCACGAAACGAAAGTGGCCATTCTAGAGGACGATCAATTAGTAGAGCTTTATTTTCAGCGGGCGAACGAATATTCGCTGGCTGGAAGTATTCATAAGGGCCGAGTTACGAGAGTTCTCCCGGGCATGCAATCGGCGTTTGTGGACGTCGGTTTAGAGCGGGATACCTTTTTGTACGTGACAGACTTTTTTGAGGAGCATCACGATGACCTTGACAAAGTTGGAGGCGACGAGCGACCGCCGGAGCGGGCGGCGGAACGACCTGTGGAACGATCCGGGGATTCCGGGCGGGACCGCGATCGTGATCGAGGACGGGGGGGGCGGGATCGAGATCGGGATCGTGGGCCGCGTCCACCGGCCCCGGCAGCCGCTGTCGTGGCTGCTCCGTCCGGAGAGCCTTCTCCGGTAACGGAGGCGGTGGGAGACGCGCCGGTCGTAGACGGCAACCTGGCTGGTGAAGAAGCTGCGGGAGAGCGTGATCGGCGAGGTCGTCGGGGACGTCGGCGGGGTCGGCGGGAGCGAGGGGGCGGGAATCTGCCGGACTCGAAGTACGCGAGTGCGGACGAGGACCCTGCTGAATCGTTGGGCTTGACTGAGTCGGAGCCGGAAGCTGTGGTTGCGCCTCCGGTGGTTGCCGCAGCACCGGTTCGCCTGGAGCCGACCGGATCGATTTGGGCTGCACCGATTACAGAATCGATTATGTTGCCGGGCGAGTCGTTAGCAAAGTATCGGCGTCAGGCACAGCCTGTACACCCGGTGGTTCAGCATGAAGCGGTGGTGGAGCCGGTAGCGGCGAAGATTGAGAACGAAGCGGTGGTGGAGCAGGTATTGGCACAAGTGGAGGCCGCTGACCCGGAACCGCCGCCGATGCCCGAGCCGCCGCCGATTGTGGTGGTTGCTGCGCCGGAACCGGAGCCCGTCGTTGAGGTGGTGGTTGAGCCGGTTGCCGAGGCCGTCGTTGAGGTGGTGGTTGAGCCGGTGATTGAGCTGGCGCTCAGTGCGGAAAAAGAGTTAGAGGCTGACGAAGAGGGAGCGATCGACGAGACTCGGGAAGAGATTGAGATCGACCTGCACGTCGACCACGAAGAAGAAGACGACGAGCTCGACGCGGCGCAGGCGGCAGCGGAGGCAGCGGTAGCGGCCGAGAGCGGCGAGCAAATCGCGGCGTCAAACGAAGACGAAGGCGACGAAGAGGACGATGAGGAAGGCGGGGAGCCGAGTGAAGAGGGTCCGGAGCCGGCGCGGCAACCGCAGAGTTTGACGGCGGCGTTGCGGGATCGGGATCGGAACTCGCGGTTCCAGGCGAGAGGTCGGCGCACGCGTGGCCGGCGCCGTGGTCCGCGGGAGCGGGGTAATGAGATCGACGGCCCGCCGGCTGCTGTAGCCGCCGCTGATCCGGCTCCTCCTCCGATCGTGAATGCGACAGCCGCGCCGGAAGTGCGGGAGCGGTCAAGCGAACGGCCAACGGATCGGGACCGGGGACGGGATCGTGACCGCGGTCGGGATCGAGATCGAGAGCGGAGTACTGAGGGTAACTCGGAAGCCGGAGGGGAGCGGGACCGTCGCGAGCGTCCTCCGCTGCCGCAGATCACGGATTTGCTGAAGGCCGGCCAAGAGATTCTGGTTCAGATTTCGAAGGAACCGATTGGTGCCAAGGGTGCTCGGATCACGTCGCACATCGCGCTGCCGGGCCGGTTCTGTGTGTACATGCCGACGACCGATCACAATGGCGTGAGCCGGAAGATTGCGTCGGACGAAGAGCGGTTGCGGTTAAAGCGGATTTTGCAGACGCATCGCACGGGCATGCCGGGTGGTTTCATCATTCGGACAGCGGGCGAGGGGCAGAGCGAGGAAGAGATCGCGGCCGACATGAACTTCCTGTACAACCTTTGGCTGGACATCCGGTCGAAGGCGGAGAAACGCCCGGCTCCGTTGCTCGTGCATCACGATCTGGACATTGTGCAGCGGACGCTGCGGGATCAACTAACGACGGACTACAAAACGATCTGGCTCGACAACGAGGAGTTGTACGAGAGCACGGTGAACTTCGTCCAGCGGTTCCAGCCGGCGCTCGTCAGCAAAGTGAAGTTGTGGACGCGTCCGGTGCCGATCTTCGACACCTTCAACATCACGACAGAGCTGGAAAAGGCTTTGCGGCCGAAGGTATGGCTGAAGTCGGGTGGTTACATTGTGATCAACCAGACCGAGGCTTTAGTGGCCATTGATATCAACACGGGTAAGTACGTGGGTAAGTCGAACCGATTGGAAGATACGATTGTCAAGACGAATACCGAGGCCGTGAAGGAGATCGTTCGTCAGATCCGGTTGCGCGATTTGGGCGGGATTATCGTAGTCGACTTCATCGACATGGATGAGCGCAAGAACCGACAAAAGGTGATGCAGGTGCTTGAAGAAGCCATGATGGTGGATCGCGCACCGTATAAGATTCTGCAATTCAACGATTTCGGACTGGTCGCCATTACTCGGAAACGGGTGAAGCAGTCGCTGGAAAGGACGTTGTGTATGCCCTGCGTTTATTGTGAAGGCGCGGGTACGGTGAAGAGCGTGCAGACGGTGATCGGCGAGATTCTGGCCGAGTCGCAGAAGTTGGCACGGGCGGTAGACGGCAAAGAGGTGATGCTGCGAGTGCATCCTGAGGTGGCGAAGGTGCTGAAATCGCACAAGAACCAGTATCTCGAGGAGCTTGAGGGTATCTTCGGCCGGCCGGTGCTCGTGAAGGGCGACGCGGCGGTCCATATTGAAAAATACGATTTGGGCTGATGGATCGACTGGTTGCAGTAGCGGTTAGTTGCGCAGCGCTGGCGCTCGGTCAGGACCTGACGGTTCGGAGCGAGTTCCAGCGCCCGGGTTTGGACGGCGAGGTGGTGGCGGTCGATCAGTCGGGCCGGTCTCGGGAGATTCTTTCTCCGGCCGTGGCACGGAACGGATACGCTTCGTATTTTCTGACGGTCCGGGTGCCGGCGGGGGTGGAGTGGTATTTGGAAGTTGGCCAGAATCCAGACAATGCGGCGCGGTCCGTTTTGTATCAAGTGAGTCACGACGGGGCGGGGTTGCCGGACCAATTGACTAAGGTCGAGATGCCGGTGAAGGGAAAGGCGGAGAAAGCTGAGGTTCGGAGTTACTGGCTGGACTTATGGTTGGACGCCGCGGCGCCGGTGCGTCGGATCAAGATTGAGCCGCAGGTGTGGATGGGGGATCGGTGGATTGTGTACCCAATGGAGTTTCGGGTGCAGGCGGCGACGGTACCGGCGTTTACGCCTCGATTCTGGGGCCATGCGGACGTGGCGACGCGGGCGGATGCGGTGATGATCAGCGGTTGGCGGGATTATGTGTGTCGGCAGTTGCCGTCGCAAGCGAAGGCGGAGACGGCGACAACGGTGAGGCTGTTACAGCATCGAAATGTGCTGCAGGACGTCGCGCTGGCGAAGAAATTGGGCAAGGCTTCGGCGGAAGCGGCCTTACGGGCGGGCGGGGTGACGGTGGGGACGGAAGGGTGGTGCGCTGCCCCAGTGGAAAGCTGGCAGAAAGATTTGCCGGTGGAATGGTACCTGCGGACGCGTGACTTCTTGTACCGGAACGCGGTAAACTGAAAGTCCAATTCGCGGAGAGATGGCCGAGTGGTTTAAGGCGCACGCCTGGAAAGCGTGTGTACTCGAAAGGGTACCGAGGGTTCGAATCCCTCTTTCTCCGCCATTCCTTACAACGTGTAGCGGAGCGAGAATTTTAGCATCCGCGCGAGATCGTTGAGGCGACTGATTCCGACGAAGTCCACGGAATTATTGGTACTGGTGATGCGGCCAAAGGCTAGTTGTTGCGCGTGGGCATGGCGAAGTGGGGGTGTGTTGAGGGTGTTGTAGAACTCGGCGCGGAACTGGTCCCGATGGCCGCTAGGGAAGGTTTTGTAGACGTCGGCGTCACAGTTGGCCATGTCCTGGCCGAAGAAGGTGTTGCGGCCGCCGGAGTCTTCGCCGCTGCAGCCGGGGTTGAAAACGAGCTGGACGACGGGCGTGGCGATCGTCGAAAAAAAGCCGCTTAGGGGAAGCTGTCCGCTGCTGTAGGCTTGGCCGGTGGCGGGGTTGGCGCGGCCGTTGTCGACACTGGCTTCGTAGAGGGCCTGATTGAGGAGAATAGGCCGGTCGTCGGCGACTCCGTTGGCATTGACGTCGTAGCCGGCACTGACGGTGACGGGGTTGCCGGTGGGGTAGGTGCGGTTGGCGCTGAGGGTCCAGCCGCCGAGGAGCACGTTCTTCTTGAAGAAGGGCAGGATGTCGCCGTAGCTAGAGCCTGTCCAGAATTACCTCATTTTTCAAAACCGCCGCCCTCAAAGAGCCCTACGTCCAGGTGCTGTATCGCGCTCATTCGCGACCCAATCCTCCGAATCTCTTCCCCCCGCCCCGCCAGACACACCTCTCCGAGCCCCCCCCTTTCCCTCTCGCCCTTTCTGGCCGACTCCCCTCTCCGTTAGCCTTCGGTGGCGGCCCACTCAACTTCCGCAAGTCCGCCAACAGCCAAAGATTATGCGTCAGCGCCGTCCAGCCCACCTGCCGATCCTGCCCCGCAATCCCTTTGCTCAAAAACGACCCACCCAAAAAGTCGTTCTTGAAAATCCCCACCCGCGCCTCCGTCTGCGCCTTTCGATGAGGCCACTTCCGAAACTTCTCCCCCTTTCAACTCTCAGCAAACTTCCCCGGATCCTTCGGCGCAATCCCATTCTCAATCCCTTTGTCCGCCAACTTCTGCCGCGCCGCCTTGCTATCAAATCCCCGCCCCGCCACCACACTCACCGGCAATCCCCACTCGCCCATCCGCACCAAACTCTACCCCATCAAGAACGCATCGCTCTCCACCTCTCGGTCCGCAAGTCCCAATCAATCATCAACCCGCACACCGCCTCCGCCAGCAACAACTGGCGGCCAAACTCCACCTCCGCTCCCGCCTTTCCCCGCACAATCACACTCGCGTGCGGCTCATACAAGCTGATTAGCTTCTCTTCATTCTTCACCAACCGCTCGCCGATAATCCGTTCGTGCGCCTGCTTGATTGCCACCGGCAGCGCCGCCAGGATGGTCTCGATGCGGGCCTGTTCTAGATTTTGGCTTCCCTCTCGCTCCAGGTCGTCGGCTGCCACTCCGCGGCCAGCTTATCGCGGTGCCGCTCCGCATGCGCCATCACCAGCCGCACGTGCGCCTTCATCCGGCGCAGAACCTTCTTGCGCCCCTTCTTGCCGCCGGATCGCTTCCCCACTGCCGTCATCCGCATACGCAGCTTGTTGATTCCACTCAGGAAGGTCTTGGGCTCCTCCATGCGAACTTTTAAGCCTTGCGTCCGGATCAGGATCATCGCCTTGACCAAGGTCCGAACGCCGTCGCGCAGCAGCCCCCCTGGAATACGCGTCGGAAACACTTGCGGAGTTGACGGCGATGAGCCGGAGCCGTAAGCCGGAGCCGTAAGGAAGAAGCGCGAATGGTCGAGCGCGCCCGGATTTTGCTCGGTTGCTTGGATGGAAAGGAAATTCAGCAAGTAGCGCAGGATACCGGTGCGTCCGTTCCGACTGTCAGTAAATAGCGCAAACGCTTTCCGCAGGCTGGAATTGCGGGTCTGCAGGACCGCCCGCGCTCGGGAAAACCTCCCATCTATGATGCCTTGTTCCGGGGCCGGGTCCTGGCGCTCCTGGAGCAAACTCCACCGCCAGGCTTGGCTCATTGGGACGGTCGAGGGTGGCCAGAGAGCTGGGCGCCAGCGTCCATGCGGTGGGGCGACTGCTGCGCCGGGAAGGAATTCATCTCCAACGCCTCAGGACTTGGTGCGTCAGCACCGATCCGGAGTTCTCGCCCAAGGCCGCCGAGGTG
>Ga0114966_10000062_pt1 | contig 92304 bp, 82 predicted proteins | sample M_130207_XF_Meta_FD_87029 | JGI IMG/M metagenome (GOLD analysis project Ga0114966, IMG submission 87029) | Freshwater microbial communities from Lake Montjoie, Canada to study carbon cycling - M_130207_XF_MetaG | ecosystem: Environmental > Aquatic > Freshwater > Lake | place: Lake Montjoie...
AGAATGTCGTTCGAGGAATCAATACCTTTTATGACGGCGCAAAACATTCCTGATGAAGATAATCGCTCTTTTATATGGAATCATCTTATCATGGAAGAACACAAGAAGGGAAGAATGTCGTTCCAGCAATTGGAACCTTTCATAACGGCGCAAAACATTCCTGATGAAGAAATTCGCTCAGAATTGGAAAATTTTCTTTATAGTTCAACATTTCAAAATAAAAAACGAGGTAAACGTAAAGGATCAAAAAAACGTAGTAAGAAATGATGAAAATCTCATGCCTCGTCTTCTTCTTCTCCTCCGCCATAAAACTCTTCTACATCCACTTCCACCTCGTCAAACCCATCTTCGTCTTCCACCTCTTCATCCCTTATTTCTGCTTCCTCCTGCTCCTGTGCACCATCATTCTCGATACCAATATCCATATCGGTATCGATGACTTCCATCTTTTTACCCATCTCTAAATCGAGGATAAAGGCCTCAATATCTTCAATCTGCAACCGCTGGGATTCCATGACGTGTGTGATGGGTGTAGTAGTGGTCGCTTGGGTCGAACTGGTTGTGGTGATAGACAATCGACAACCGGTGCGGATCGCGTCCACATCGAGGTGAGCGAGTTCTTCTTCTTCCAAAAGATCCAGGATCTCGGGTTTGATCGTGAGATGCTCTTCGGAAGCCTGGCTGTAGACGATTTGTGTCGCAAGAGGAGAGGAAAGAGGTTTTGGTAAGCGGTGTGGTGTTGATGGCGTTGGTGTCGTCATGATAGAAAACCCGCTGTCACGACCCATGAGGGTGACGAGCATTCTCGAAACAAACCTTTCCGAGGCCTTGGTCCACACCTCGTCCAGCATTGCCCTTTCTTCTTCGGAATAGGAGAAAAATTCCGGGAAAAGAAATCCCATGGGCGTCGTCAAGAGTCGCGCATCGCAATGTAGGAGAGTTTGCATCTTGGTGATGAGCGAAGTATGATAGGGCGCAAGGGGTTCCTTGGGACAGAGGCGTCCATAGACGTGGTACAAACGAGACAAGACATCGGCGACTCGATGGTCGGCAGAAGAACAAGAGGCCTCGACGACCATTTCTTCGACGACCGATAATGAAACGTGAACAGAAATACCCTGATGAACGGAACGCGCTAATAGACTCACGGGATCGGAGAGATGGTGCATGCACAGGTGTTTCTGAAGACGGGCAACGGGAAGGACCAGCCTGGATCGAGACGACCATTGTTTTTCTCTCGCCATGATACGCTCGTTCTGGAGATGCCAGGAGGAAGAGGAGGCCCCGTAAAGGATGCGGAATCGTTCCTTGGTCACGGCACATTCGTACACATCACCGGTCTGGGTACCGCCACCGCCCTCCAAATAGGCCTGATGAAAACGCATGGTAGGCTGGAACCATCCCTTCATACACTGTTTTCCAAGACACGGAGATACACGTCCTTTTCCTTGACCCACGGGTTGGAGGAGCATGGTATGAAAATCCCAGGAAATCCAGGGACGAAAGACGGAAGAGAGAAGGGGAAGATGACGATCCATGTTGAGAAAGCGAGGATCCCGGGTTGTGGTGGTGGTGATACGTTGCTTGCGCGTGGCATTAGATGGTGCCTGTGGGAGGACATTCTTTCCCAAAAGATCCAGCAACATTACATGCTTGCGATCAGGATATTCGTACTTGTGGAGAACTTCCATGAAACCCATCCAATGGATCTTGTTCTTGCGTTCTTGGATACGGAGAAAATCCTGGATACCCAAAAAGCGACAGGCCCTCGGCATGCGTGGCTGAGACGCCAGCCATTCCCACATTTTTTTCACCGCGACCTCTTTCTTGTCGGGAGAAAGAGTAGGATCTTGAAGGATGCATTCCATAGGCCGAAGCTCGTGCGCCCGAAGAAAAGAAGCAATCGAGGCGTCGGAGAAATCGGTATCCCGGAGCCAAGCGAGATGGATGTTGATCGGAACGAGTCCCATCCAGAGATGATGCGGTATATGTCCAATGAGAGGCATGACGTGGTAGGGAACACAATCGGCCAGCAGTTCCTCTTTGGCGCGTAGATGGTCGTAGACACGGAAGCAGGAGGTGGACGCAACGAGGACGGGCTCCTGAAGCATCACGTCTATAAATTTCCTATAATAAAGAGAGGCGGTCCCCGCCGTCACAGCGGTCGTCGCCGTGGTGATGGCGTGCAGATCGGGATGTCGAGCAAGCCATTCTCGGGCTTCCTGCATTCGTGCCTCGGCGAGATCTTCGTCATTCACCGTCGTCTTCGTCTTGGCCCCCGCCAAAGCGGTCTTGGTCTTGTTGTTGTTGCGATTGCGATACATTCTGTTGATTAAATAAGAAAGATAAGGTAAGGGATAGTGGGTAAAAAATAAAAAAAATTGATTTGGGAAATTTTTTTTTTTTAGAGACGAGATTAAAAAAAATGAGCCCTCTTCATTCCTTTCTTAATTCTCATCGCATCGATAAACGTGGTTCGCACGTCTCTCTGTTCTCCCCCAAGGCAAATTACATGCTGAGGGATGAGGAAATGCAAACTTTCTGGGATCTCTACACCGCGTTTGACGGTCCTAAAGGATTAGGAGAATTTTCTAATGATAGTATACTTCCCGTACTGGTCGATGTGGATTTGAAGAAGGAAGCGACCTCGGGGCTTCAGTTTTTTCAGGACGTGCACGATCCGTCTGGATGGCGATTATTTTATTCGATGGAACACGTATCGATCCTTATCCGTGTCTATCAAAAAGTGTTGCGTGAGATCCTTCACGATCTCGAGGAATCGCATCTAATTTGTCTCCTCCTGGAGAAGAGACCATATTATTGCCCCGCAACGCGTGGGAAGACGTACATGAAGAATGGATTTCATCTGCATTTCCCCTTTCTATTCATGAACAAGGTGGTTCATCAGAACGAGCTGATCCCACGGATCCGTCTGGAACTAAAAAAATTGCGCGTCGAAGAGCTCCCTTCCGTTACCAACGCCGATAATTACATTGATGAGGCCTATGTGCGCAATGCGTGGCTATTGTATGGATCCAGGAAAGAGGGAAGCGAGGCATACACGGTGACATGCGCGTTTGATCAGGAGGCACGCAAGATCGATGACTGGCAGAGTACCTTGAGTGATTATCGTTTGTATGATTCCCATAATAAGGAAAGGATCGTGGTGGATCCCGACAATATGGATCGATTCTTGCCTCAGATTCTGAGTATCGTGGTACGTCATCGCGACGAGTACGTTTATGATATTAAGAATGATTTAGTACCGATGCCGACGGCATCGTCTCCCCAAAAGACGGCGGACATGCTCAAGATGAAAAAGATTGTTTATCCCGAGGATTTCGAGGCCACGACCAAGCTCGTCGATGATATGATGGCATGTATCCTTGACGAACGTGCGGATGATCGAAACGATTGGATGCAGATCGGATGGATCCTGTACAACATCTTTCAGGGTGGACAGGACGGATTGGATCGGTGGCTGGATTTTTCCAGACGTTCCGAGAAATTTGACGAGCGAGTGTGTCATTACGAATGGGATCGTATGTTCAAGAAGGATCTGACCATTGGTTCACTCAAGTATATCGCCAAGAGAGATACGCCCGCGCGTTACCAGACGGCGCTCGCAGAACATACTTTTCCTCTTCTGGACAAGTCGCTGAAATTGGAGGGGACGCATCACGATCTGGCGATGGTGTTGTTCCAGCGATACGAGAGCGAATTCGTATGTGCGTCTCTCCGATTCAAGCAGTGGTACGAGTTTAAGAATCACATCTGGGAACAGATTGATGGGGGTCATTCACTGAGCGCCAAGATTTCTAAAGAGCTGGTGATGGATTACGAGCGTATGTCGACGGAGAGGCTTACTCAAAGTCGGTTGAGGGTAATTGAGTGTGAGGAGACGGATGCCAGGGAGGAGAAGAAACGCTTGGAGGATCAGAAGAAGATGATCAAGAGACAGATCCGCAATCTGAAATCGAATCCTTTCAAGACCAATGTGATGAAGGAGGCCGCTGAGATTTTTCTGAGCGAGGCCTTTCAGAAGAAATTGGATTCGAATCCATATCTTATCGCATTTAATAATGGCGTGTATAACATCAAGGAGCATATTTTTAGGGAAGGTCGTCCCGATGACTTTATCTCTCTGAAGATGAGCATCAATTATTGGGCGGATCGTTACACGGAGGATTCTCGCGAGGTCAAGGAGATCTTTGCCTTTTTTGAAAAGATTTTTCCTGATCGGGAGGTGAGGGAGTATTTCCTGGACTCGGCTTCGGATGTGTTTATCGGTGGTAATTTCAACAAGATTGTCCAGATTTGGACGGGGGAGGGAGACAATGGCAAATCGATTACCCAGATGATCTTTGAGCAGATGCTGGGTCCTTACAATGTCAAGCTACCGACCGCGCTGATCACGGGGAAGAGGACACAGTCGAGCGCCGCGTGTCCCGAGTTGGTGAGAGCGGGGAATGGTGTGCGTATGGCGATGTTGCAGGAGCCGGATAAGAAGGATACCATCAATATTGGTCTTCTCAAGGAGCTGTCGGGGAACGATACGTTTTTTGCGCGTGGGTTGTACAAGGAGGGACAGGAGATCACGCCCATGTTCAAGATTATTCTAATCTGTAATGAACCGCCTAAGATCACGTACAGTGACAAGGCGACATGGAATCGTATCAAGCTGATTCCGTTTGAATCGACGTTTACAAGCGATGCGCCCGAGTCGTACGAGGAACAGTTGGAACAAAAACGGTTTCCCAAGGACGAGCAGTTCAAGGACAAGATCCCGAGGATGCTGGAACCCTTGGCATGGTATTTGTTGCATCGTCTCAAGACAAAGCCAAAGACGAAGAAGGAGCCGATGAAGGTGACGATGGCGACGGCCAACTACAAGAAGAAGAATGATGTCTTCAAGCAATTCATGGATGAATGGATTGAGGAGCGGGAGGGCAAGACGTGTAACAGTTTTGATATGTATTCGTCGTTTCGAGAGTGGTACCGGGAGAGCTGTCCAAATGGACAGTGCCCGGACAAGAATGAGTTTATGGATTATTTCACGAGGCTGTGGGGGCCGGCGGATACGCGTGGGGGATGGAAGGACAAGTATTTGCGTGGACCACAGGATCATAATTAGGGCTGTGACATGTTGTGATTTTTATCGATTTTTTTATAATTTTATAAAAAAAAGAAACTACATTTTCATTGGAATATTCAATAGAATTAAAAACGGGGTATGGCCTCCCTGTGGAAATATTGATTTTATACCACCACCTGTTAGTTCTATGAGTTGGCGTTGGGATTGTTGCCACGATGGTTCAATGTATCCTATCTTGAATGGAACATGATCAGGAATGATAAAGGCATCAATAGAGGGTTTCACTCTCGGTACGGGGTTCATGATCACATGACCGTCACGAAGCGCGGGGATGTAATTTAAGATATGAGCAATGATATAATGATCCGACCGATTAAAATCTCCTCCTATCAGGATACTAAAAGTAGAACCCTTTATTTTTTCCAAATACTCTTTATACAATTGGATCTGTTTATTAATGTCTCTCAACAGTCGTTCACGGTATCGTTCGTCATATCCAATCCTTCGGACATGAATATTCATGACAATCATATAAAAAGAAGGATCACTTTGGCTTCGAAAAAGACCGGAGAGTGTGCTTAGCTTGGCGAACAAATGAGGTTCATGATGTTCATCTTTCATGGGATCTGGAGAATACCACACGGCTTGACGGTTGAGATCTTGCTCCGCATCGATCTCTGGTTCCGTGCAGAAGAGCATTGGAGGCATAGAGGACACAATCGCCCCCTCTGGGGTGCGGATAGACATGGATGGATCGTCTTTAGAGGAAAGTGGCTCGAGTAAATGGGTCACAGGCCTCTTTCTCTGGACCACGTCCCATTTATGACGATTGACCATGATCATCATTCCATGAAGCTGGTTTTTCATTCCAGGAATGTTCAGATACGGTTGGACGACTGCTCGGTGAAAATTATTGATATCTAAAAACGTAGATTGTCGTAGTTGTTCATCGAAAAATGTATATTCGTGCGGATCAAAGGGAGTTTCTTGTAATAAAATAAAGTCAGAATTAAAGGCGATTTGATCCAGGAGCTTAATATTGCTTTGAAGAAGTTGTTGGTTAACACGTATATCGAGCCATGATATATTCCAAGAACAAGCTTCCACGGGCAGAGGTTGTTTTTGTTGTTTTTGTTGTTTTTGTTGTTTTTGTTGCGGTGGTGGTGCTTGTGCTTGTGCTTGTGGCGGCTCATACATGGTCACATCTTCCTCCTGTTCTTCTGGTGGTGGTAGTGGTGGTGGTGGTGGAGGTGTAGCTAACCCAAGAATATCCATAGGAAGACGAGAAGCGATATTAGCAATAATAGTAGATACTAAATCGTCTACCAGAGGTATTAATTTATCGATTCCTTTCCCATCCTTGATCATTTTTCCAAGATCATCTCCTAATTTTAATTCATCAGGTACCATGGTATGAATCAGATCGATCAAGGTTTCTGTTTTTTTGGGATCATAGATTAACACCATTTCTTTCAGTGCTGGTTCATCAAATAATGATTTAATAATAACAGGTAAGACATTACCCTTACGAAGCGTTTTAGCCTCCATAACGGACAAATTATCTCGGATCCTTTTGACGATATTCCTATGATCGTTTTCGTATGATTTGAGAAGGCGCAAGAGGATTTCCAGTAATTGTTTTTGATGAATCTCGTCCTGGTAAAGACGACGCATAAATTGCCTTCTATAGGGAATATTCCTCCTTGTCTGATTAAAAAGGGTTTGAAGAGAGGCTCGAATAGAATCGGAGATGGTTGTTTTTCCTACCGTGCCTCGATAATTGGCCAATAATGCGGTTTTATATTTGGTTTTTTGTTGTCCAATCAATAAGGTATTTCGACGTTTTTTATTGATCTGTTGTAATGCCTTTCGACGTTTTTCTTCTTGAAAGGAAACTTGATTAAACACGTTAGTCGTAGCTACTTTTGATGCCACCTTGATTGCTGTTGTTTTCTTAGGTGGTACTTTATCTAATAGAGGAAGATTTTCTATTATTAATTGGGGTATATCTTGCTCCATCATGGTTCTCAAATACACTCTGTGTTCGTCTATATATTCTTTTGGTCCACGGACCGTGACCATGATGTTGGAAAGACCTATCTGGATCTCGACCGTCACCGTGCTGGAAGTTGCTTGTTCGATGGTGGGAGGTTCCGATGTTTCTATCCATAGAAAAAATCGATAGGAAAAAGAAGAATCTCTTTTTGAAAATAATTTTTGAAGCTTATTACGAATGCGTGATAGCCATTGATCGGGCAATGCAGAAGGAAGTTTGTCTACATGAAAATCGAAGGACGCGTTTTGCTCTACTATTATAGTACGGGGTGGTGGGAGTGGAGAAGGAGTCGCAACAGTCAACACTCCGTCTTTAAAATACTCAATTTTATTTCCTGTCGTTTTAGTGCCGTTAAGGATCATTTCAGAGGTAAAGGTTCCATCGTATCTCCACTTGAGTTTCCAATTATAATCGTAATGTTCTTCAAAACCGGACTTTAATCCAAGATGATCAAACGTTCCTCTGGATATGGTAAAGCGTTGATAATCTATAAAAAACCCTTTATCATCATGGAGTACATATGCAGATTCATCTTTTTCATGTTTACCATAACTCATTAGTTTATGTCCATTTTTAAATGTTATTTGAACGCCCATAAATTTCTTCGGTAGAGGCTCGCCATGGGAGGGGGTTTCAGAGAAATTTCCCCATAATATGGATGAATTTTTTTGATCGTTATCCCAAATATTTAATTCACCTGCAACAAACTGATTATTTTTAAATAATCCATGTATCGTGTAAGAAGAATTGAGCCAATATTTCGTGTGAGAAGAAGTGAGCCAACATTTCCCTTTTACGTATCCGGACGGATATGGTATTAATTTTATCATTTCTAAAAATCCGTGTGGTCTAAAACGTTTACGAAGCTTGTCAATTTGGATTCCACTGTTTTCAATATTGAGGATCATAGTTACGAGTTTATTGAGTCCATCAGAATAAGTCCAGGGGTCTACCCCCATTTCCTTGAAATATAATATCGAATAGATCTTATAATCATAATCATTCAATTCTTTGAATTTTTGGAGCAAGGTAGGAGGGATATATTTTTCCAGACAAGTCCATAATATTCTGGCATAATTGTCGTCATAAACAGGTGGAGGAACTTTTAGTAGGGATTGCCGTTTTTTTAACTCTGAATGAAAGATTTTATTTATAGGTATACCATTATAGATGTAGTCTTGGTGAAGGAAAACTCCGTGATGATACAAAATTTCCGCTATTTGATCCACTGTTTTTTGATTAGACAAATTCTGTACATCCTTTTCCAATAGAGGACAATCATTAATGCTTTCCATTGCTTTAGGATGCGATAGAATCATTTGAAGAATCTCTACATTACCCAATGCATAAAAAAGAGGTCCATTTCCTTCGGTATCCGGAATGGATAAATATACGTCACCGCCATGATCCAAAAGATTGGATATTTTTTCTTTATCTCTACTTTTGATGGCCTCAATCAAAGGATTCATTCTTTCCTTATGTTATTTTTATTATCTATTTTTTTTTTTTGAAAATCCATTCTGGAAAAAAAAGGTTGCTACTTGTTTTGCGTTCAATTCGGAACTATGATTTGCTGGTTTGATTTGATGAACAGACATACCCCAAAAAAACTTTTTTTTTTTCTGCTGGAAAGAAAAAAACATTTTTCCTCTAATGTACACCTTGCTTCTTATTTTAATCGTCTTGTTGTATGTGCTGGTGCTGGCCTTTTTCCTCTTTATGGGGTTTAAGTTTAAATTCCTGGTACCGACACCGATTCAACGAGGTCACGAGATTTTTGAATACGAGTTTAATTCGCTTTGTACGAGTACCACGTTGGATGCTAAACAGCTGTCACAAAATTGTGATCCGCATACATGGAATGGTTCACAGTTCACGCGTCTCGAGTGGCTGAGCAATCCCAACGGAAATCATTATTTCTGTCATTATTATATCCAGGGGAACACGTTTGTGTACAATAAAATGGCGTATCTACCCCAGAATTATTGGATTACGATTTATGATACGGACAAGAACACGACGGTGGGAAGTGCGAGGTATTCGACATGCTGGAAAGAGTCCCTGAAGAATGATTATTCGAAAGCGGGAGTCAAAAATACGATGACACGAGTGTCGGCGGCGAGCGGTTTACTGGCGAATTATGAGGGCGCCAATGTGTTTATCGATTTTACAAACAAAAAGCGAAAGATTTATCTGTATCATGAGGATTTTCTACCGCCAGGTATCCAGGGACCAGTGGTGAAGGAAAAAGAAGAGGATTAGAAAACAAAACATTTCAATTCACCAATAGACATGGATGGACAATGCCTCTGTACAGAAATATTGTTAATTTTTTTTTCTATCCATCAATAAAATTATTTCCGTTAATATGGATTTTACGATAAGCTTTTGTATCGTTTTCTCGGTCCTCATCATCCTCTTGATTATCATTGTTATCCATTTACTTAAAAATCCAAATCAAGATCTGTCCTCGAAAGAAGATTTGAACGGATCAGAAATTTTTGAATATCACGTGAATGAAATTTGTCCAGCGGTTCTTGTTCCAGCGTACAAAAATCGTGCCAGTTGCTCTCCAAAAATATTCAACGGCGTAGAATTTTGTCGATTGAATTGGAAAAATATGCCAGACAAGTATTTTTCATTTTATTATATACTTGGAAATGATTATTTGGATGGAAGTGAATATATTTATTCTTTCAAAAATATGTGGATTACCATTTTTGATCAGGAAATTCAACAAGTGGTTGGAACACTGCGTTATTCAATTGCCTATAGAGATTTTAGTAAAGATAAAAATGTTCAGTCGAATCCAGGACTAAATGTAAAATTTGCCAAATCTAAGATTTCGGCTGCAAGCGGGATCTTAAACAAGTACCAAAATGCCAATATTATCATTGATTATAGAGGCGAAATACGCAAAATTTATATATACACCCAAAAATCATCAGAACCTCAAGAATATACAAATTTTTTAAAACAACAATCTTCCTTGACGAAAAAATAAAAAATAGATAAAATAAAAAAATTATTAGAATAGAAAAATAAAATGTGGTATTTTTCTATTCTAATAATTTTTAATATTATTTTATTGATATGGGTAATTGTAATATTATTTCCGAAAATGACAGCCAAAAGCCTGGACGTTTTTGAATATAATTTTGATGACTGGTGTGTTTCTCGATTTCTTCCTCGATACCCTAAATCCCAAAAGACACATTGTGCATCATTTGTACAAAATGGTACTTCGTTTGTACGATTACAATGGATATCAAACAATGATTCAGATCGATATGTTTGCCAATATTACGATGCATCATCAGAATACGTAATCAATAAAAATCAAATGTTTTCGAACGATAATCTATGGTTGACCATCTTTGATAAAAAAAACGGAACTGTTGCAGGTACAGCCCGATTTTCTACCGCGTACATTCAATCTCTTCAAAATTATAAATTATTCAAAACGGTTCTTCCTTTCTTGAAATCAAAGATAACCTCCGCCAGTGGAATCTTGCAAAAATATCAAAATGGATTTTTTGTAAATGACTTACGACAAAAGAAACGTAGGCTTTACCTTTACACAAGCGATAGCGCTGCGCCTCCTTCATTAATTAAAGATCTTGACCAATTTTTTACAAAAATTTCTCGTAAAGAATAAAATGAAATTATTGCCAATCTTATCTGTCGATTTTTCAACCATGGTTGATTTTGTGATCAATCAAAACGATTTTCATTCATGCGCAGCGAATGCGATAGTAATGATTTTTTTCCTGAGCATAAAAAAACAAAATTTTCCTCCCTTCTTATGCTCTTCTCTTTTTTTATATTATAATACGCGCAATATCATGGGAACTACTCAACTCGATAATGGATGCAGATTTGATGTTCTTTTTGAAGCCATTGAAAAATATGGGATGATTCCAGAAAGGATGTGGAGTATTGATAAAGATGCTCATCTTTTACAAAGACCACCTGACGACTGTTTTACTTTTGCTAAGAATAATCCATGGGATATGATCATAAAACGGATAGAGTGGAAAGAAGATATGTCATGTATTTCGAATGGACTTCTGGATAATATGTTGATATTGTGCAGTATATTCCGTTATAAGACACAATATGTTGACAAAGATGGTTTTCTTTGCACGGATTATCTCTCCCCCCTAAAACCATTTAGTCATGCGATTGTCATCGTTGGAATCGATGCTGTTTTGAAAAAGGTAATATGTATAAATTCCCAAGGTGTAGAGGGGGGGATAAATGGCTTTTTCTACATTTCTTTCAAGGAATTCTGCACTACGCGTCTTGTACATCATTCCTTGCTTAACAGCATAAAAGCACGTTTTCTGCGCAACACTGTAACAAAGGAGATACTGGATACTCATCGATATCTCTATGATATGCCTTTACAAAAGAGAGAAGAACAAACCCTACCTTCATGGAATGTATGGAATGTATCGACCTCATTCGATCATGTAATAATAGGATCAGGTATTACGGGATCATATCTTGCCCATCGACTTGAAAAAAAATATCCTAACGATTCTATTCTTATCGTCGATGAAAATAATGTAAAAAGTACTACGCATACTTTATGTTCTACGACAGGTAATATTGATTCTACCGCTTATCGGACAGAATTAAATACAATGCCTTTTTGTCAATCCTTAATCGATGAATTTAATATTCAATCTGAAATTCTTGACCATGAACCGCACGTATTTGTCGATCAAGATTCTTCTCTCTTGTCTCGTGTCATGGATAATATCTGCGATTATTTTGGGATTAATCATTGTATGGATCTCGTATCCATCACAACAAAGGTGCGTTTTCTATCGGATGTGAATATATCCAAAACATCATTCAACCAATTTCTTAAAAAATATGGATATAATGAGATTGAAAAAAAGCAATTAGAAAAAATAGTCCAAAGTCCGTGGATTTTTGAATTAGAATGTCCAGTGGCATATGCCGTTTTTAATATTTTATCAGCTATTATCCCACAGCCAATGTGGGTTTCTATCAATTATTCGTTCTTAATACAAAAACTTCAGAAAGGCTTTTCTTCGCAATCCATACAAGAATTGATAGAGTGCTCATCACGATGCAATATCTTGTTGGATGGATATTATGCACAAAAAATGACTGACTCTCATCTCTTATTATATCGTCGTGATTGTCAATCAAAACAATGTAGTGATGCTTTTCAAATAAAATATCAACATCTCTATTTAGCTACCGCTAAAAATGAGTGGTTAGCCTCTCCACCTCCACTACAACCAATTCATCAAATGCGTTTATATTTATTTACAAAGAAACATATTGAAGTAAACAAAAATGATTATTGGTTTGAAGTGGGAAAGATTTCCTATTTAACTCCAAATCTTATACGGCTCTCTATTCGTGATTCCAAAAAATATGCATTTTTTCAAAAAACAATGCCTGCTTATATACGTAACGGACTCGTTTATGAATTATGGATGTGGAAAGAATTGTCGGAATGGGTGATGGAGTATTTTGTTTTATATGATGTAAATCAATTTATACTTTATATTTATCCAGAGGAATTGTTACAAATTCCCACGCTCTCGCTATGTAATAATGATAATCAGTTAGAACTCATTCAAAGAAATTTATATTTATCTTCTAACACGCACTGGATAAACTCTAATCAGTCTTTCGATTTTTGCTACATAGAAGGAAGTCTTCAGCTTGTAGATTACTTTCTACAATCATTTACTAAATGATCATTGTATCCTTTGGATACCACCGTAACCGAACGCCTGTTGTTGCAACAGTTGTTGCGTCTGTTGTTGCGTCTGTTGTTGCGTCAAAAAATAATAATTTTTATCCCGGTACATATCTTCCCCATTATTCATATTCTGTGAATACAATCCCGGCGTCACACGAATAAATTGCTGATTTCTCTCCGTAGAAAACAACAGGTCCTGGATGGAAATGGCCGCATCATAGGCCAGAATAAAGTTGGCAAACGTCGGCTGGTAGATCGTCACCGTCGTCCCATCATACAGATAATACAGATAATCATTCGTCGCGGATTCGCACCCAGGGCACACAGGAGATGGAGGCGGTAGGGGACCATTGGCCGGGTACACGATCCAGGGCAGGGTAGGATCAAAAGAGTACACGATATCCCTCTTGAAGGTGATAATGGTATTATCCGTATTATTAAAATTCGTCGTGCCAAGGAAAGCATAGGTTGGCATCATCGCGCTGTTAAAGGCCATGATGTAGGTAGGACCGGTGTAGGGTGGCTCGAATTGGCACGAGTTGGGGATCGTGATCAGGTTAATCAGCGGTTTATATCCCCAAAGATTGTCCGTCTGGATGTATGGTGCCTGATATTGGAGCTCAAAGGCAAAATTCACCCGCCACAGCGCCGGCTTGGTGGAACCCTCGGGAAAAAGGAAATAGTTATTGATCCCACCAATCACCAAAAGATTCTGTTGAAGACTCGTCACGGAAAAGAGATAATTCGTGAAAGGATACAAATTCAGGGTCTGAAGACCGTACTTGTTATACAACATAAAGGGTTTCTTGTCGATCATGCCGACGAGTGTTCCATTACTGTAATCAAAATCGGTCTTGTTTTGAACCATCATGCTCGAGGTCACTCCATCATCTCCGATCTGCTCGGCCAATAGACCCGCATAAACAAAACGATAATAGGAATCCCCCGCCACGCGCACGTAGCAAAACACAATCTTGTCATATAAAACATAGGCCTTGATATCCTCATTAAAGAGATTCTGGATCTTGGCCTTTGTATTCACCAGCTGATCAAGGAAAGGCACGCTGTAAAAGAATTTAAAGGTCTTGTCCTTGTATTTGAGTGTGACGATACCTCTGTAATTCACAATCAGCGCGGGAATGACGTTGAACGTATTGTACTGTGCCGTGAGGACGTTGGTGGAATTCATGTTGACCGACCAGAAAAACAGATTACCCAAAGTGTCCGATTGGACAATCATGTAGGAGGCCGAGGCGTATTTCAGAGGATAGATCGTGAACAGCGACGGCACTGCGTCGGGGACTGAAGCATCCACGATGATATCTTGGTATACGGGCAATTTCAGCGTCTCCAGACCAGAGACCATGGTATATATCGTAGAGGTACAGATTGTGGTATAAGCGTTGGGAGTACAGAGCGACATTATTTTTTTTTCTCTCTCTCGTCTTCTACTTCTTGAAAGGAAAAAGAAAAAAAACATAAATTTATTTTTCACGCGAAAAGATAGAAACCCAATGACCAGTTTGTCATCGATTCCTAATCCTTATACTTTTGATGTTCCTACGGATCCCATCCTGTATCTGTACAATCTGATCCGGATGTACGACAATCCTCTCGCCTCCATCGAGGATTCGACCGCTGATCATAACTATGTGATGATGGATGTCTTTCGATTCAATCCGTACGAAACGGACAAGAGGCTACGCTATCTGCTGATGGATATCGTGAGGGCGACATCCACCATCAACTTTTATTCAGTAAATATGGGGTTGGGGGATACACTGACGAGTCTGGATAAGGTAATCAATCAATACCAGGTCACGGGAGTCCAATTCCGTATCAAAAACATGTATTCGACCAAATCAAAAAGGCTCGATCAGCGATGGAAAGTTCCCAATATTAACAAGCTAATTCCGACCAAGGTGTTTACGAATGCCATTGCGAATTTGCCCTCTATTCAATACATTCTTTGGGATCGTTTCTTGGTCTCTTTTAATCTTTTCATTCCCATCAATACCACACCCGAACCCGTCCGAATTTATCGCTTGTGTTTGACTCAAACAGCATACGCAGATCCCAAGATCGGAACCTATAATTTTGAACGCATTTTTTATGATTACTGTACCAGCACCGTCATTGGAAAGGTCGACGACAAGCCCATATTTTATTTCAATGACGTTGAGTTCTATTATCTGAATCCGGCTTACTATATTAATTATGATCCCAACAAAGGTCAGAATCTAATCGTGGTGGGTTCTTTACATGCTTATTCAGTACGACCCGTTTCGGGCCTGGTGGCCGAGGTCACGCCGTTAAGGGAATTGCAATATCAATCCACTGTAAATTCAATCAGAGAATCGGAATTGTTTACACCGCTATCCCAATATTTTGTCATTCTTTGTGGTTCCATTAGTGCCGGTAACTATTATTTGTTTGGATTCGTCAGTATCAATGATCCCAATAATTTTTCTACGATCATAGAAGCTTCGCAATTCATCAATCAGATAGAAACCTTTCTTTTCCTGTCCGTTAGAAGCCAATTTACCCAAGAACCGCTCCCTCAGACACCTATCTTTGATAAAGACGGTCTTATCATCTGGATAACACCTATTTACTTTATTATCTTTCAACCCACGTTTCCTGACTTTCTCGCTAAATACGGTGTACTCGAGCAGGGAGTTGCCAATCTTGATTTCGTTAACCAGGAACAAAAACTTTAGTTTCGAGTTGACCAGCTGTAACACTGGTTGGTCCATCCAGAATCGTAAGCGCTGCATAAAAAGAATTTGTTTTTCCGGGTTTAAAGGTACAGGTGCCAACCGGTTGTTGGGGAGCGTTAGGAAATCCATCCCATACCACACCTCCACTGATATTAATATCCAATAAAAATGTAGCCGTGGAAGGATTCCATGAATACGAGACGGGATAATAACTACCTTGAGTATCACCTGAGCCGGATTGAAGACCAGAAAGACCCAGAATGAAATTATTAATCACCAAATTTCCCGTCAAAGGATTTGGATCTCCGGTGATTGTGCTGTTAAAATTAATCTGGCTTAAAAGAAGTTGATCTACGCCGTTGGGAACAAAGCAATTGGGGTCAAATTGATACGTAATTTCAAGTTTCGGTGTGGTGATGGACCCCGAAATCGTAAAATTCCATACACGGTCACCATTAAAGGAATTCGTAATGGTTGTCTGATAAAAATCGATCGTCCCTCGATTATTGATTCCAGCATCGATCGTCACAGTGTAATTGATGAGTGAATAGACGGGATTGATGCATTTGGCGACACTTGTAGGTTGCACGGTCTGGTCCTGGATCTGGATGGCAGCGGGGCCGTAATTGAAATACCAGTTCAAAAAGCTACAATCCTCGTTCGCGTCATACGAAGTACCGGGACCATTGTTCAGGCATCCATTACATACAGTACAAGCAGTACAAGCACCGCCATTTTGACATTGCCCACAAGAAGAGGCAAAATCCTTCATGTTGTGATTCGAATTCATTATTTAATTTTCTTGTTACCAAAATTAAAATTTTTATTTCATATATATTTCTTGAGATCGAAATCGTAGCTTTTTCCAAAGATGTACACATTTCTTATGAGCTGACGATAATCAAAAAAGCTTTTTTATTGAATTTCTGAAAATTACCCGTCCTTCTCGATGAATCACATTTTGTAGAATGGTGTACAACAGGCACCAGGCAAATTGAGGTGGGTTTCATGATCCATTGAAAAATTTCTTGTAGAGTCTTTCGAGACTTTTAAAGTCTTTTTGAATCGCATTCTTAGTATCGGATGAATTAGTATGATCGAGACATTGAGAATATCCAAAGTCGATGACCTTGACTTTTTTAGAAAGAGGATGATACATAATATTACGACTGATGTGAATATCACCGTGGGTGAACTTTACATAGTGTAAATCGTAGATGGTACTTGCTACGATCTCGTATATTCTCCATTTTTCCTTCGCCGACAGAGAATTCAAGTTATTGGTGGTGAGAGGAATATAATCTTTCAGATATTCCATTGAATAATATCCATCTCTATATTCAAATACCTGGATTATATTTGAATGTCTTGGAAGCCGTTGATTGATTTGATGCAATATTCTTTATAGGTTTCTGATTTGTTATTAGAATTGCTCGTCTTGACGGCTTTTCAATTCTTCTCGTAGACGATTCCTTGATAGCCGTTTCCAATCATCTGAAGTAATACTATTACCCTTATAAATTAGGCGAGAGAAAATATGACATCTTTTAGTGCAAGGCTTTTTTGGGGTTGATTAATTTAAAATCACAATACTCTATTCTAAAAAAAACAAGCATTAGAATGGAGAACGACCATGATATTCAGCATCTACAAGGCTCTCTGGTGGTGGAGCATACCTATTCCAAACTCACCTCTCAAAAACTGCGCACGATGATGCTTCGCGAGTCACCCCTGAGAACACTGGGTGCCTACAACGGTCAGCAGGCCGTGCAATATGTCAAGGCAGGATTACGCTGTATCTATGTGAGCGGGTGGCAGGTTGCCGCCTGTGCCAATACAAGTGGGGAAACCTATCCCGATCAGTCACTCTATCCCGTCGATTCTGTGCCGAAAGTGGTGTACAATATCGTCCACTCGTTGTTGCGTGCGGACAAGATTCAGACGCTGAGCGGGTCATCGAGCACCATCGATTATCTCGTGCCTCTGGTTGCGGATGGCGAGGCGGGGTTTGGCGGTGTCTTGAATGTCTTTGAATTGACACGTAAGATGATCGAAGCGGGTGCAGCGGCGATCCATTTTGAGGATCAGGTGGCCGCGGAAAAGAAATGTGGTCATCTGGGAGGCAAAGTGTTGATTCCTGCGTCTCAATTTGTCCAGACATTGCGCGCTGCGCGCCTGGCCTCGAGGGTAGAAAATTGTCCCGATTTTGTGATCATTGCACGAACGGATGCCGAGGCTGCGAAATGGATTTCCAGCGACGTGGATGAGGAAACGGATGCTTCTTTTCTTCTTCTGGAAGAACCGCGATCCCCGGAGGGTTATTATCGTTTTAGGAACGGGATCGAGGCGTGTATTGCCCGTGGACTCTTGTATGCCGAATACGCGGATCTGGTGTGGTTTGAGACCTCGACACCGGATCTGGACATGGCGCGCCGATTTGCCGAGGCCATCCACAAGAAATATCCCGATTATCCTCTGGCGTACAATTGTTCTCCGAGTTTTCATTGGAAGGCGCATCTTGATGATCAAAAATTGCAAGAATTTCAAAACGAATTGGGCAAGATGGGTTATCGATTCCAGTTTATTACGCTGGCGGGATTCCATGCGACCAATCTTGCGTGTTTTGAGATGGCATCTCAGTATCGAGAAAGTGGTATGCAGGCGTATTCGGATATCCAACAGAGAGAGATGAATCGTGTGGAGGAAGGTTATACGGCGGTGCGACACCAACAGGAGGTGGGGACGCATTATTTTGATGCCATCTCGGAGATGCTGGGACGAAAGACGACACGGGCAATGACGGATTCCACGGAACACGCCCAGTTCTGAAAAGTGTGTTCCTCCAAAAAAACATTCTTCTATTTGGATTTATATTGTATTGCAACAATTGAAATCCTTAAAAAACTGAAGGCCTTTTTTTTTTTATATGGTTTTCACTCACTTACAAAAAAGAAATGTATTTGTTCTTGGATATTGAAACCACGGGCTTGCCGACACGCAAGGGATGGGATGAATACTATCCGTACACAAAATCGTCTTGTTATGATTCATCTCGTGTGGTGCAAGTGGGATTGTTGCTCTGTGACAAGAACATGAAAAAAATAGACGAAAAAGATATGGTGGTTCGTCGTGATGGTTTTCACATCCCCAAATCGGAATTTCATTGCATCACAAATGCGATTTCGGAGGAGAGAGGAATTCCAATGTCAGAAATTGGTGATGTGTTGGTCAGTATGATGGCGCGCGCTTCTCATCTTTTGGCGCATAATGCTCTTTTTGACATTACGATCTTGAAAAGCGAATTTCATCGTATAGGAAAAACCAATGTGGTCGATGCGTTGACAGGCATAAAGACAATTTGCACGATGAAAAAGACTGCACCCATTGTGGGAATTCTGTCCCGAAACGGGTTCAAAAGTCCACGTTTGGATGAACTTTACAAGTATGCAGTTGGCAAAACGATTCAGAATCATCACAACGCGTTGGGTGATGTCCAAAGTCTGCATGAAGCGATCACAAGTCTGTTGCAATCCGGAGAACTCACGCTTCCTTTGTAAAATGCCTTTTTATGATCTTGTTTTTAAAAAATCCATTAAAACTATATGAGCGTTGCTAATCTTTTTGAATTTTTGCTGATTCAAAAAGACTTTGCATGCCGATAAGAATTGGTAATTTCACGACAAAAGAGTGGACAGGTGAAGGAGAGGGTCCAGATCGTCGACCGGATCACGAAAACGGGCCGTAGGAAAGAGAATCATCCATCGCTTGCGAGCAAAATGAATACCGTAGGAGCCTTGACTAAACATTTGTTTCTTTTGGGCCGGGGTCAGCGATGTGTCCAGAAAATTTCCTTGTTCATCGAGGATAACGACATAAATACCGATGGAAGGAATAGTGATCTTTCGCATGACATGGGGATCTCCGATCCATAGAGACGTTAGACCATCGTGGACGCCGATACCAAGGATGGTCATGGTATAAAGATCATCATCGATCATGACGGGACTTTTGTGGGTTTGGAAATGCTGTAATAGGCGTTGTTGTAAAAGACGAAAGTTAAGAATGGGACACCATGAATAATCTTCTGTGGATCGAAGTCGACCATTGACAAAAAAGAGATCGGATCGGATTCCCATCCCATGCAGAATCAATTGACCGATGATAGGATCGGCCCATCCTCGTGGATCCGCGTAGGAAGAACCCAGTGTCCAGGGATGATTGGGATAGATTTGACGATATAGAGGAATCAGGGATTCTTCTCGTCCAAAGCGGTGATATAGATCAGCCATCGTAATCGTGATCCCGTAATGGCTGAGACAAGTTTGAATAGAACGCCAAGCACACCCCCATCCAAAATCATCCGTTCCCTCGGAATGATATCGATAAAGCGTGGTATTCGTGGCATAATGAACTATAGCGGGGGGGACGGGTGTCTCCATAAGGGCAAACACGCCTGTAGGGGAAGAGGTCAGAACCTGCAAGGAGCGATGAGCACTGGAGAGTACGGGATCATGGCATACGGGACAATCACCTTTTTCCACGAGAAGAGGGAAAAGACAGGATTTATGAAAAACATGTCGATCATGACACTTTAGTTGGATTTTGTCTGAAGAAGAAGAAGAGAGAAAAGAATGGCATAGTTTGCATTGATTGTTTTGCTTGACGGTTTCGATGAGCTCTTGAAAAACCGGGACCGAAAGCTTGTACTGATGACGTATATTGTCCAGACATTCTTGGAGAGAAGAAGGCTCGTTCTTCATGATTTATTTTTTGGAAAAAAAATAAATAAATTACGAATCAGAAGAAGCGTACGAACGCCACCAATTCACAAAATCATCGGTAGTCGAGGTCTCCCGATTCCAGTAATCAGTATCTGATAGCATGAAATAATATTTCCCGCGTTTTTCCCAAAGTCGCGCGCGATTGTCATCGGGTAGGTTCTTGGGGCTGTCTCGAGGTTTCACGGAATTATCCCGTATAATATGCACGACGGTATCTTGGTCTTGTACCCGATTCAACAGTCGTTGATAGGTGCAGGGATACTCGATGCATCCGCCTCCTGTGCTGATGATCTTGGTTTCTTTCTTGGACAACAATTGATTCATAATCTCCCACTCGGTTTTTCGGAATCGGTGCCAATCTTGTTTAGTGGATTTTTGCACTTGGAGCAAGGGATGGATTTCATCGACATCGTAATACGGGATTTTCAGTGCCGTCGCAAGATGTTTTCCCAGAAAGGACTTGCCCGAATCAGGCATGCCGATAAGAATCAGATTGTGGTAGGCCGAGACGCTTACGCTTGTTGTTGCTATTACAGCAATCCACCACCATAAAAAGAGTTTCATTTTCTTGTCTTTTGGAACAAAAAAAATATTTTTTTAAGCATGTTAATTGGGGTAAGAAGAAGGATTCGCCCAGTAGACACCATAACCAGGGAAGGTGCCATTGGCGGTAGGAGAGAACGCAGTCGCGGTACAGGAGCTCGTAGTGGTCGTGGCAGTTCCTACAAGATTGGAAGAAACATTGGTGGGATCAGAGGCTATGGTACAAGTAGAGGAAGGGGAAGTATTCCAGTAATAAAAGTTTTCCAGAAGAGATGGATAGCAAAGGGTATTGGCATAAAATGCCCATGGAAGGATATGGATCTGTCCGGTGGAAAAGGTCTGACTGTACTGATAAATATAGGCGAGATAATCGCCACCGTAAAGAGCGCTTATATTCGTATTGGTTCCAGATTCTGTGGAGATGAGACAGAGATTGTAGGGAGATTCCATGAGGAATTGAAAGGCATTGATCCATCCCAGGGCACTGGTGGTTGCGCTGCTGACCACCAAAGGAGAGCCGAAGGGGGCATACGTGATGGGATCCGTTGGGAAAGGCGGTGTGTACAGGTCGACGGCTCCCGAAGAGGTGGAGACGGGCACGCCGAGGTAACCGGGTGCGGTGTTTCCTGCATAGGTCCCCTGCTCGGCATAGAAGTGATAGCCGATGGCGAGATTAGGGGTGGTGGTGAGCCATGTTAACCAAGAGGAATAAAGACTGTTTTGGAGGAAATAAAAGTTGGCATTGAAGGCTGTTCCGCTGATGAGAATGATGTTATTGGAGGTTGCTGTCTGGATAGTGGCAACTATTTGTTGAAATCCAGCCACGGTTTGTGAAACGGTGGAGGGCAGATAACTTCCTGATCCTTGTACATTTTGGGACAGGGTGACGGGGCTCGAACTGGAATTGTACCAGTATTCGAGCTCACAGATATCAGCCGAATTGGGACATTGGATCAGTTGAGGTTCATTGAAGGCCTCGAAGATGATATTTGTGTATCCGGCGTATTTGTTGGCGATTAAGGTCCAGAAATCCAGGCCCAGCTGATAGCTGGCCATGGGTGATTGGGCTCCGTAGGCACCATAGGCTTGTCCGGAGGTTCCTCCAGGCCATCCGGCTCCATTGTATCCGGAGCTGTATACGGCGTTACTAAGATCCGAGATAGGATCTGTAGAATGCAGATCGATGATGATGTAGGGGATTCCTATCAAAATAGCATTATAGATGACAGTATCAAGAAGCTGAAGCTGGCTCGCCGAGGCCTGGATGGCGTTTCCTGTAACGGTGCTGGTATAGCTGGTGGTGACCAGATCGAGCGGAGAGTAACTGACTCCTGAGGTGGTACTGGCGACGACGTTGATGGCGTTGACGGGGATGCGGACACAGTTGATTCCACTCTTGCTATTGTATACGGCCTGAAGCTGGCTGGAATTGAATCCCTCATAAAGGGTGGGTGCCTGGTTAAATTCATTACCGGATAAGGAACATCCCTGGAGTTGGATCGGGGATCCATTCGCGTAAAGAATGCCTCCGGAAAGAGTAAGACCGGGCACGGCAGACAGCGCCTGAGCGAGCGCGCTGGGCACCTGCCAGACATTGGACCATGTGAGCTGATTGGCATAGGCGCTGGAGAGACCGATGTTGAATGTGCCCGAAGTGGGATTGATTTGGAGGACGTTGGAGGAGTTGACCGCGCTGCAAGAGAAATAAGGATTAAATCCCGTGCTGGTTCCAGTAAGGGTACCAATTTGTGGACAGTTAGAATTGTTGTTCAGATAGCCATTCAGATAATTGGGAGCCATGGTAGTGGGATCACCGCCGGAGTATTCGAATTGTACCTGACCGGCGAAGACACCGATGCTCACGTCATTGTAGCTGGGATAGGCATTGAAGGTGACAAAACCGTAGTAGGGATCCACGTTAGCGATACAGGTGACTGTCACGGATTGACCCGGGAAGAGGATCTGATTGTAGGTATTGAAGAAATTACTGTTGGCGGCGAGCGTGTTGCTGATGGAGCATCCACCCGAGGTTTGACTAAAGAGATAATAAAAGAAAAGGGAGGTATTATTGGTGAGCACGATATCGACGGTTCCCGAGGAAGAAGAAGAAGTCTCCCTGGTGGTGATGGCAGTAGAAGTGTCAACAGCACCAGACAGGAGAGAGAGTTGGGAGCGGATGGACCTGGGTATCGGGGTCGGGGGAAGTGCATCGATAATATTGATACTCAAAAAGAATTTGGAGGACGTATTATCAGGCGGGGTCACTTTCAGAATGAGGATTTTTTTAGCAAACGTATAGGTGATGTAATTGGAAGCGTCGAGCGTCTGTCCCCGATACTGGAATGTTCCAGTAAGAGGGCCACTAAACTGGACAAGCAGATGGGGAGGAGTAGGAACTCTGTTGAAATTATGAACAATCGTATAGGTCTGACGAGGAACAGGGCATGAAGAATTGCAAGAAGGGAGAGTTGGATTAAATTTTCCTTCATTTTGTATGGTCCAAATGCGATTGTTATAAACAAACCCAGGATTGGCGCCGGCCGTGGACCAGAGAATAGTACCGGATGACGGAGGTAAAAAAGCACAATCGAAAGAAGGAATATAAATAGGGAGGGCTGTATAAGGAACGATCGATGGATCAATAGGAAATGGAGGAATAGACATACTATTGTTAGATTGGATTCTATTATTAGAATTTTAATAAAAAAATCGTCGAAATAAATGATCTTGCCACTAATCCGGATAATCAAGAAATGAAGACGAAATAGTAATACGGTGTCCATTCTGGTTGTATTCCTCTTCTTTGATGGTTGCCGTGCAGGGTTTTTCTTCCTTGGACACGAGAGGGATCTTTTCTTGACACAAACAACACTTGTAATGCTGATGCGCCACGGCCTCCTGCAGACAGGAGGCGTGATAGACATGATGACAGGGTAGCTCATAAAAGCCATTCTTTTTGTCGGTTGTCTCGAATAGGTCCTCGTCCGCTACCGGATCAAGCTCGGCGGTACAAATAAAACAAGCAGAAACCCTCGAAGAAGAAGGAATGGATTGCACAATGGGTAAATCAATCGTGTGATCATCTACCTTTTTAAAAAGCTCCTCGTTGTACGTTTCCATGCTATTTTGTACCGCCTCGTTGAATCGATCCACTTCGATAATATTATTAAAAATATTGGAAAAGATGCTGGAAAAGACATTCGATGGATCGGAGGAAGAGGGGGGACCACCTACATTGGTTGTAAATAAAATACTGTCCGAGGTTAAAAAAAAGAAAGGGTCATTCTCGGTCGTCGTTGTCAAGATTCGTTCACGCCGATTCATTTTAACATTACAACTTTTTTTTTTAAACTTGAATTTATTTTTAACACTTAACAACACTTTCATGCATACATCTTGCTTTCTTCTACAATGTAATATTTCAGAAACTCTTCGACAAAAGAAGCGAGACGCGCACGCACGCCTCCCCCGGGGTACAGAGAAAACAAGAATTTTTGCATATGCGAGACCGTCATCTTGTGATTCTTGAGCTCCTTGTAAATGGCGTCAAAATCTTCCTTCTCGGCCGGATAAAATACCTCGAGCATCTTGTAAATCTGTTCCTTGTTCATATGTGTAAATTCCAAGATATAATCAATCCTCCCTGGACGTTTCACGGCCCGGTCCAAATCCAGGAAATGATTGGTCGTGATGAACGTGACCAGACAATCAATCATGGAAAGACCATCCATCATATTCAGCAAACCACTAAAAGTGATACTGCCCTTGACATTATCTCGATTCGTCATAATGCAATCAATATCTTCCAGCACAAACACCGAATTCTTCGGCATCCATTTGAGCGCCAGAGCCACATCCTGGTCTTTGGTCTGAGGCCCAAAACGGTATACACAGATATGTTTCTGGATGCTGGAACACACCGCATGAATCAGACTCGTCTTTCCACTACCCGGAGGACCATAAAAGCAATAGGTCTTGTGATACGGGATGCCAAAGGTCTCATAGTTCTTTCTCGTTTCCGCAGATAAGAAATGCCGGACGTCCTCCAAAACCTTGCGACTCTGTTCCAGTGGAAGATAAATCGTATCGATGCTTCTCTTGCTGACCTCGCTGTACTTGTCCCACCCTTCACTCATCTCGTTGTATTGATAGACAAAAATCGTCTTGGCATTCTCATCCGGATCCGCAAACTTGTGCGCATAAGCAAACGCTTCCTTGACAAATTCTTCCAAAATCTCCTGAGAAGATCCCGTCAGAGAAAGACGAAACGCCGTTTCATACACATCCTTGTCAATATAGGCATACAACTTGGACTCATCCAAAAGAATGGGATTTACGGTGATGGTGTGCTCTCGAAAACTCACGTCTTGTGATCCCGAAAAAGGATTTAAAATATAAACAATGTTCTCGAACGAGTCTACGTTATTGGAACGGTACGACCGATTCTTCTTATCAAGAAACTGGTACACGATCCGGCTGTGAAGCGTATCGCTTTCTTCCAAGAGATGAGAAACATACATAAGGACCTTGAACATGTTCGTCTTCTGATTCAGACAAAAAAGAATCTCTGGCATTTTATTTTAAACCCATCGTGGCATGGCTTTAAATCCCTGAACCAGTGAACCATTCTATTTTTTCATGTTTCCGGTGTAGAGTTTGTTATCATTGGCCCGGGTGGGGGGGAATGGTATTAAAAAAAACATTAATTTTTTTTTCTCTCATAGAGAAAAAAACCAAAGAAATGATTAGCCTCAAGACACAACAGGAAATCAATCTCATTGTCATTATTGTATTCGCAGCTGTGCATTTTTTACTTTCCATGATACTGTGCCTCTCTGGCAAGATATCTTGCGCGTTTGCCATCACTTCCATGATTGTCAATGCCATCATCATCATTTTTGCCTCTATCACGCTTTCCTCGGTCATGGCACAGCTCTACAGCAGTCCCCTCTGATTGCATTTCAGGACTGACCTACCAGTGCGGTAGGGGTGGGACTATCTCGTACGGCGGCGGGGCTTGTCGTCCAATTATCGGTGCGACTCCAAGAACCGCTGCCTTTTTGTGGTTGTAGCCATTGGGAATAATGCGGAGGGTATCCACCGACGGTCCCTTTTGGACAGCAGGCACAGGAGCGTGGACCCAGTGTTTTTGGGTTTAGACTCACTTGTTCCTCGAGACATTTCTTGCGTTGGGGAGACACTTCGAAATAAAATGATTCAGGAGTTACGCGATTGAAATTCATAAATACCGAGATGATAAAGAGGACGCTGACGAAAAAGACAATCATGTCGACCGAGGGATTTTTCCCAAATAGATAAAAAATCAGGAGAAGGCCGTAGATCACGGAGATCACCGTGGCCGTAATAGAAGTACGGGTCATCATTATTTTACTTTATTTTATTTGACCACGCAAAAAAAAAAAAATTTACGCGCTTATTCTTTTTTCCCTCTTTGAGTCATTTATTTTCTTGCTAACCTATAGACGAAACGATTTTAAAATGTGTGTAGGATATCAAAACGATTGTAGTTGTAGTTGCGATCCCTGCGCGCCTGTCCCTCTTCCTAATATCCCCATCGATATATGCAAGGCAATCACCCGTTGCGCCTTTTTCTCTCTCTACCAATCCTATTATCAGTACTGGAAAAAGATCTTTTCCATTTCTCGTATCAATAGGATGTATATTAATGCCACCCCTTCCTCGAATGTCGAAACCACCGTTGTATTCAGTTATAATTATGTGGGATTCACATCGGGAAGCTTCTGGGGCATCGCTCTGTTCAATAAAATAACGGGTCTCTATACCTTCAAGGGATCCATCCAACGGACGGTAGATCCATGCGAGACCCTTCCACAATCAGTGATCGCAAAGCTCCCCATTGGTGTGGTCTATGATCTGGTCCAGTATGTCAATAATTGCAATCCCCAACAGTGCAGTTATGCATGCAGTTGCTATGGCTGTTAATTTCACAAAAAAAATTCAAATTTAATTAGGATAGGAGGAAGGGTTGCTCCAGTAGACTCCGTATCCGGGAAAGGTGCCGTTGGCTGTGGGCGATGCCGTGGTGGCAGTGCAGGAGCCTTCTGTAGTAGTGGTGGCGGTACCGATGAGGTTGGACGCCACCTGTGTAGGGTCGGCGGCGATCGCACAGGAGGAAGACGAAGAATTGTTCCAGTAGTAAAAGTTCTCGATCAGGGACGGATAGCACAGAGTGTTGGCGTAGAATGCCCACGGAAGGATATGGATTTGTCCTGTCGAGAAGGTCTCACTGTACTGGTATACATAGGCCAAGTAATCTCCGCCATAGTTCGCGCTAATATTAAAATTGGTCCCCGACTCGGTAGAAATCAGGCACATGTTGTAGGGCGCGTCCATCAGGAATTGGAAGGCATCGATCCATCCCAGAGCGCTGGTCGTGCTACTGCTGACTACGAGGGGTGAGCCGAAGGGGGCATACGTGGAGGTCGAGGAGGCATCAAAGGGAGGAGTGTAGAGGGAAACGGCGCCCGAGGAAGTGGAGACGGGAATACCGAGGTAACCGGGAGCATCGGCGCCGTTGTAGGTGCTTTGTTGCGCGTAGAAGTGATAGCCGATGGCGACGTTAGGGGTGGTCGTTAGCCAGATAAGCCACTCGGTGTAATCACTGTTCTGCAGGAAATAATAATTGGCATTGAACGCGGTTCCACTGATAAGAATGATGTTGGTGCTTGCGTTGGCCTGGATGGTGGAAACGATTTCTTGGAATCCCGCGACCGTCTGACTGATCGTAGAGGATAGATAGCTTCCACCCGAGACATTCTGAGAAAGAGTCACCGGGCTGGAGCTCGAATAATACCAGAAGAGGAGCTCACAGATATTGGCCGAGTTGGGGCATTGGATGAGCTGGGGCTCGTTAAAGGCCTCAAAGATAATGTTGGTGAATCCCGCGTACTTGGTCGAAAAAAGCGTCCAGAAATCCAGACCCAGCTGGTTGCTGGCCATGGGTGATTGAGCACCGTACGCCCCGTAGGCCTGTCCAGAGCTTCCTCCGGGCCATCCCGCGCCATTGTATCCCGAGCTGTACACGGCGTTGCTAAGATCCGAGATGGGATCCGTAGAATGCAGATCGATGACAATGTAGGGAATACCGCTGAGGACCGCGTTGTAGATGATCGTATCCAGCAGCTGCAACTGGCTCGCCGAGGCCTGGATGGCGGTTCCGGTCACCGTGCTGATGATGGAAGTGGTCACAAGATCCAAAGGAGCGTAAGTATTACCGTCGGTCGTATTGGCGATGACGTTGACGGCGTTGACGGGGATACGGATACAGTTGATCCCGCTCTTGACATTGGCGACAGCCGACAGCTGGTTCGAATTGAATCCCTCGTAGAGGGTAGGTGCCTGGTTGAATTCGTTGCCAGACAGCGAGCATCCCTGGAGCTCGATGGGAGATCCATTGGCGCTGAGGATGCCTTCCGAGAGGGTTAGTCCAGGGACCGTGGACAGCGTGGTCGCGAGCGCGCTGGGTACCTCCCACACATTCGTCCAGGTGAGCTGATTGGTGTAGGCGCTTGAGAGACCGATGTTGTAGGGCGCCGTGTTGGCGTTGATGTTGAGGACGTTGGAGGAGTTGACCGCGCTGCAAGAAAAGAAGGGATTGAAACCCGTGCTGGATCCGGTCAGAGTACCAATCTGTGGACAGTTGGAGTTGTTGTTCAGATAGCCATTTAGATAGTTGGGCGCCATGGTGGTGGGATCCCCGCCGGAGTATTCGAATTGCACCTGGCCGTTAAAGACACCGATACTTACGTCATTGTAGCTGGGATAGGCGTTGAAGGTCACGAAACCGTAATAGGGATCGACATTGACGGTACAGGTAACGGTCACGGATTGACCGGGGAAGAGGATCTGGTTATACGTGTTGAAGAAATCGCTGTTGGCGGCGAGTGTGTCACTGATCGAGCATCCACCCGAAGTCTGACTAAAGAGATAATAGAAAAAGAGCGAGGTGTTGTTGGTGAGCACAATGTTCTCGGTTCCTGAGGAAGTGGTGGTTTCCAAAGCCACGCCGGAAAGGAGTGATAGATTGGAGCGGATGGACTTGGGTAAGGGAGTGACGGGTGGTACATCCAGGATATTTACACTTAAAAAGAATTTAGAAGACGTGTTGTCTGGAGGAGTAACAATCAGTGTGAGCACCTTTTTGAGGAACGTGTACGTCACGTACGTGGAAGCATCCAAGGTCTGTCCCCGGTACTGGAAGGTTCCGGTTAGAGGCCCGCTGAATTGAACAAGCAAATGAGGAGGGGTGGGCACTTTGTTGAAATTATGGACGATCCGGTACGTCTGGGGAGGAGCAGGGCAAGGAGAGTGACAAGAGGAGACTACTGGAGTCGGAGTAAATTGACCAACGTTTTGAATGATCCAGACACGTTCATTGTATACAAGCCCAGGGTTGGCACCTGCCGTGGACCAGAGAATAGTTCCCGACGTAGGAGGCAAAAATACACAATCATAAGAAGGAATGTATATGGGGAGTGCCGTATACGGAACGATATTGGGATCAATAGGAAACGGAGGAATAGACATTGGAAAGGTTTTTTTTGTTTGCTATACAAAATTTAAAAAAAAAAAGACTCGCAAAGTCTTTAAAATTGATTTGTCTCTTGGACCCATTTAAAGAAAAGATTCTTTTAAATGAAACACATTACAGACAGAATGTTGAATTATGATGAGATCAAGGTATCTACCAAGACGGTGATTGCGGTATCGAATATTATGGTTGATATCGAGGGAGTCTATCGTCATTTTCCTTTAGAGGAGGAGATATCGAGTACGTTGGAGCCGGGTGAGATTGCGGTGAGGACGATTTATTATGGAGCGGATCGACGCGGGGTAGCACTCCCGGAGAAGAGGAAGAAGAAAAAGTCGTTTCGGAATGCGATTAATGTGATATGTTCTGTGGATCCCAATAGTACCAAGACAATTAATTTCAAGCTTTCCAAGAATGGGAAATTTCAGATGACGGGTTGTAAATCGGAGGACCAAGCGTCTCGTGTGGTGTCGTATTTCATCGAGCAACTGTTGACGCATTGTCGAGAGCATGTGACGGTGAATAAGAATCAGAGCATCTTGGTGTTTTTCCAGACGGTCATGACCAATATTGATTTTTCGATCGGGTTCAAGATTAATCGTCAGAAGCTGGATGAATACATGAACAAATACACGGAACATCATAGTCTTCTGGAGACCTCTTGTGGCTACACGGGTGTGAATATCAAGTACGAGCTCAACAGGAAATGGTGGGATGTTCAGGTACCCGTTCTCATGTGTGAAGATGCCTCGGGATCGTCGTCGATGCTGGAATGGAAACAGAGCACGGCGCCATTAAGCCAGCTCATGGAGATTCCTACGGAGAAGAAACAGAAGAAAAAATACAATACCTTTCTCGTGTTTCACAGCGGGAATATCATCATGAGTGGAATGTTGAGGGATACCATGAAAGATGATTTTGATGTCTTTGTAAGGATGCTGATTGGATGGAAGGAGCAGATTCAGGAGCGCATCTTTGAGTAAGTAAATCGTGAATGGAAAATAGGAAAATAAAAATTGGTTTTTTGTTTTCCTCTTTTCCTCATTTAAAAAAAAAAAGAGGAAAGCATAACATGCCAATCTTTCTTGTTGTCGTATTTTGTACAATTTTGTTACTTTTTCTAATGACCGTGGGTTTTTATGGCGTATGGATCCGTTGCCAGATTTGGAAAACAAGAAAAAGAGACATCATTATTACTACTACTGCTAATAAGAGTAATAAACTTCCAAGAGAAAATTATTTGACGTTGTGCTCTTCTCATTTGGGGTATAAGACACCGACCATATATCATCGCTTTCTGGAAACGGAGAATTGTGATCATGTGATAAAATTGACCATAAACAAGGGAATGATGGATTCGGTCATCACGGATTCTCAAAAGCATTCTTCTCGAAAGAGTCAGACTTGTTGGCTCCCACGAGGGATGGATGACACATTGGATAAGATGATAGAACGCATCGCGTTTGTATTAAATGTTGAGGAAACAGCGTTGGAACCGGTGCAGGTGGTTCATTATCTTGAAGGCGAGCATTTCGATCCGCATTTCGATCAGTGTCTTTTATCCAAGGAATGTTGTAAGAAGGAAATGGAACGGTATGGAAATCGTGCTCGCACAAGAACTTTTCTCATCTATCTTAATCATCCTCAAGAATATATGGGGGGAGAGACTGTTTTCCCCCATTTGGAGGTAAAATACAAGCTTGATAAGGGATCGGCGTTAATGTTTCACAACCTGGATGTGTCTGGACATTTTGTTCATCCCAAGTCTTTGCACGCGGGTACTAAAGTCTTGAGTGGTGAGAAATGGATCGCCAATGTATGGGTACGAGAATGAAAAGAAAAAAAAATCACGTTACGTGTGTCCACAATAGTTGGTAATAATGGGTTTGGTGGAATCGTAGATACCAAGGTTTTCTGCGAGAATAAGATTATCGTGAAAGATCTGATTGAATTTAGGAGTATGTCCAATCTCATCACACATGACGTGAGAGAGCTCGTGGATCGCCACATACAAGAGCATATTGAAATCATAGTATTCTTCATTTTCATCCTTGAGACATAGATATATCTTCTTCTTGTTGATGGTGTAGCTCTTGTCGCCCTGGAAAAATTGCAGATCTTTGACTTTCTCGTGAAGCGGGGAGAGAGTGTCCTTGATGATCTTCAGCATGGGATCCGTTTGCTGATAATACTCGCGAACCTGTATCGCCACGACGTACACCATGACGCCGAATAGCAGCACAATGATCGCAATGGAGATCAGGGTTTTAAACACATCCATATTTATCTTTGAAAAAAAAAAAATTACGTCTGTAATATTTACAAAACGTAATTTTTAATTACTGGATGAAAAATTGGATTTCATGGTGTACGTGGAGGTTGACGTGCAGACGCCGGGAGGACGAAAAAAAGATTCCTTCTTGCATGAGAGAGGAAGGGGAAGAAGAGGATTGTCTGGTATGTTATGAGACCATGACACTGTCCGAATGGAAGACGAATCGTCTTTTACGCATCTATCCATGCGGGCATATTTTCCATTTGCGTTGTTTTTATTTGTGGCTGTTTCAGAAATATTATTTTGAGGAGAGTCACCCACGTTGTATCAAGTGTCGAGGACTCATTCAATATTTTGATTTAGGTCAAGGTATGGACAATGTTTCGCTCAAAAACATCCTTTCCCGGTGCAGGAGTTTGCTACAGGAAGAAAAGAAACGATGCCGTATTGTCGTACAAAAAAAGGGAGAACATCATCATCCCGTGAGTTTTCAAGGATTCCATGGTTTGGAGAACGAGCTCAGACTTTATCTTGAACAACAATGGGGAAAGGATTCTCAAAATGTGAAATGCGCCATTGCACAGATCGTGGCGTCCCCCCTTATTTTTGAAAAATCCACTTTATTCCACCATCTACCAGCCTATTTTTATTTTTCCAAAATAGAAGAATAGAATAAAAAAATTTTTTCTTGTTTATTCGAAAAACGAAAAAGGTTCAAATGCAACTACTGCAACGGCTATCTCTAAGAGATGGTAGGTCATCACCAACACCACAACAAAAAGCAATATTAGATGCATTTTTCAAACAAATTCAGAGTAGGATAGAAAGGTATAAACTGATCTTGAGAGTCGTCCGAGATGATAACTTTCGGATTTATTTAATTCAACAATATATACTCTACGCTGAAGAAAAAAATCAATTGGAAAAGACTCTTCAATTTTTTCACCGCAAATTGAGTGAACAACACGGTGGCGGTGGCGGTGGTGGTGGTGGCGGTGGTGGTGGTGGTGGCGGTGGTGGTGGCGGTGGTGGTGGTGGTGGTGGCGGTGGTGGTGGCGGTGACATTGAAGAATTTGACGATTTTAAAAAGAGATTCATGGTAGAGTATTTTAGTATTAAAGGTGATGAGAGTGATTTATACCATTTTTATGCTGCACCAGCCGCGATAGATGAAGAGTATAGTTTTGGAACGTTTCACCGATTTTTTGGAACACTGGAAACAATCTGTCCGGATTTTTTTCATCAATTACGAGAGAATCCAAAACGATTTCTCAACACATGGTGGATCGAATGTGCTTATCAAGAATTTAAAAAGAACGTGGTTCCTTTTGTCAATAAAGTCTCTGATGCATTAAAAATATTACAAAGAGTAAAATTAAAACCGAGTCCAACTTTTAAATTTGATCCTACAAAATTTATCTATGCCACCACCAACCCGGATGGTTTATGCTTTTTCAATAGCTATCGTGATTTTTTGGGTCTATTGAATTATGGAAAAACAGATTATGGTATTGCTCAATTAAGACAAGAGATTTTTAATGCAGTAAAAAGACGTGCAGATTTTCAAAGACGTGCAGATTTACCTGTTGATGACTTACTTGTGGACATTGATGGTAATTATTTACCTCTACCATCGAATAATGATACTGAATTGAAAAGATTGATTCAAAAATTAATTAATATAAATACTGCAACCGTTGAAGCCCAGCTTCTCGGTCTTCTTCGCTTTATGGAAATTCCCGTAAATTATATCATGTTTACTGAAGGTTCACCCCAGATTAATGATCGAACTTATGATCCTGCATTACCAACTGTCCTTATACTACATGAGAGGATTCAAATAGACGGGTCCGAGGGAGGTCACTTTACCCGATTAGAATGCATAGATCCGCATTACAAACAACAACTGATTAATCATGTTTTTGCTTCTGGACAAAGCAGAGCACAACAATCTCGTCAACAATTAGTTCGTATGCTTGAACAAATTTCCCGTAACATTGATCAGCAACAGAAAAAAAGACAAGCACAGCACGCAAAAAGACTACGACTAAAGCGTGCACAACAAGCACGAATCGGACTAAAACAAGTTGTTCCCTACTTTCATTCCCATTCCCTTTCCGTATTACAAGGCATCGCTCCACCCCCTGTGAGTCAGGCACCACCATTAATACCTGAAGGTGAGGAAAACTTTTAGTGTCTGAAAAAAAAAATGATTTCCCCCTCCTCCCGACCATTGTGTTTCTATCAAAAAAGGAAAGAAAACACAATGAGTAAGACGATCAAGTATCAGAAACTCGATCCCATTTCCCATATCCACAAGAGACCCGATATGTACATCGGATCACTTAAACCTCGTGCCCAGATGCGCGAATGGATTGCAGAAAAGGATCGTATCGTAGAAAAAAGTTCAGTCGTCTATTCGGACGGCTTATTGCGCATTTTCATTGAGGCTCTTTCCAATTCCATCGATAATGTCTGGCGTTCACGTCAAGCCGGTCTACGCCCTTCCAAGATCCGTGTGACGATCGATCCTCTTACAGGGGAAACCTCTCTCTGGAACGACGGTCTGCACATTCCCGTCGAAATGCATGTAGAAGAAAAAATTTACAATCCAGAGTTAATCTTTGGTCATCTGTTGTCCGGTAGCAACCTCGATGATACCGAGGCAAGACTCAGCTCTGGAAGGAACGGTCTGGGAATCAAATTGCTCAATGTGTTTTCGACCGAATTTCATGTCGAGTGTGCCGATCCCATCCAACGGAAAATCTATCGTCAGTCTTGGTACGACAATATGCGTCGTATGGAACCTCCGACGCTTCGCGCATATTCTCTCAAGACCGGCTATACCTGCATCCGTTGGAAACCCGACCTGGAGAAATTTGAGATGCCCGATCGAGTGTATGATGAGACCATCCTCTCGCTCTATGAAAAATATTGCATGGACGCGGCCATGATTACCGGGATTGCCGTGTCCTTTAATGAAAAGAAATTTCATTTCAAGAATTTTCTCGATTATGTTCGTCTATACGCCTCCCCCCCTTCCGAATCAACAGAGGATGTAGTATCCACGGACACGGACACGGATACGGATCCGGATGCACCGCCATCATCATCACCATCACCACAAACCTCGCCTGTGCTCCATGCCGTTTCCTTTACCAGCGACAGTGATGGAACGGATAATGCCTACAAGACCCAATATGTGATCTTGGAGAGTCCCACACAAGAATACAAGGAAATTGGATTTATCAATGGCATTCATACGCGAGATGGAGGTGTGCATCTCGATTCGATTTCTTCCGAGCTGTGGAAATCCCTGATTCCTCGTTTTACCAAGAGCGGTGCTGGGAGCAGTGTCAGTGCCAAAGATCTCAAACCCCATTTCATGATCTTTGTCAACGCCTGGGCACCCAATCCCGAATTCAGCAGTCAGAGCAAAACCAAGCTTCTCGCACCCGTCATCCCCGTCTCTCTTGAAACCCGGCATATCACTCAGATCATGCGCTGGCCCTTTGTCGAAAAGATCAATGATCTGTTGCGCAGCAAGGAACTCCTCTCTCTGAAAAAAACCGAGAAAAAAACACGTGGGTTTAAACGCATCGAGGGTCTGGATCACGCCAATCTCGCGGGCGGTAAGAACGCCCGTCACTGCACACTCATTCTCTGCGAGGGACTCTCCGCCAAGACCTACGCCGTCAAGGGAATCAATGTCGGATGGGACGGACGCAAAGGACGGGATTACTATGGCATCTATGCCCTCCGCGGAAAGCTATTAAACGTTCGCAATGCCACCGTTGCCTCCATCTCCAATAACCGTGAGATCACCGATATTATTCAGGCACTCGGTCTGCGTTATGATGCCGATTATTCTACCGAAGAGGCGCTCAAGACACTGCAATATGGTCGAGTCATGATCCTTACCGATGCCGATGAAGATGGACATCATATCTGCTCGCTGATTGTCAATCTCTTTCACAAGCTTTTTCCCTCTCTTTTGCGGTCCATTGATCATCCCCCCTTCCTATGGCTCATGATGACACCCATCGCCAGGATCTTTTACTCCCCCTCTCGTCAGGATTGTTTTTATAACGATCATGATTACCGGCGAGCATTGGAAGATCCCTCCTTTTCTAAACAGAAAATCAAGTATTACAAGGGACTCGGAACGTCATCGGACGCCGAGATCCGTGAAACGTTTGGACAAAAGGTCGTCTCTCTTGTCACTGACGAGCGGTGTGATAATACCATGGATATGGCTTTCCATAAGATGTTGTCCCAGGATCGCAAGGAATGGCTTGCGCGGTACGATCCCGCAGCCTACACCGTCCCTGGGTCCAACTATCTCATCTCCGAGTACGTGAACCAAGAACTGATCAAGTTCAGTATCGAGGATTGTAGTCGAAGCATTCCCAATCTCTTTGACGGGCTCAAGAAATCACAGCGCAAGATCTTGTATTCCGTGTTCAAGCGACGCCTGAATTACGAGGGAAAGAGTATGAAGGTCGCCCAACTGGCCGGGTACTGTGCCGAGACGTCCAATTATCATCATGGGGAGCAGTGTCTCTTTGACACTATTGTCCGCATGTCTCAAGATTTCCCGGGATCCAACAATGTCCCGTACTTTGAGAAAGACGGTCAGTTTGGATCGCTTGCCTACGGAGGCAAGGACGCCGCCAATGCCAGGTACATTTTTACCAAGTGCGCGGCGTTGACGCGCCTACTCTTTCCCGAAGAAGATGATGCCCTATTGACCTACACCTACGACGACGGGGATCGCGTCGAGCCCGATTATTATCTGCCCATCCTTCCGACCATCCTGGGTAATGGATGCACTGCGGGCATTGGTACTGGATGGTCGTGCTCGGTACCGTGTCATGATTTCTTGCAACTCGCAGACAAGGTTCAGGAATGGCTGGCTCTTGAGGAGGAAGCGGTGAATCCTTTAGAAATGGATCTGCTTCCTTCTTATCGCGGATACAAGGGTAAGATTGAAAAATTGGACAAGAACAAGTATCAAAGCACGGGAATCATGGAAGAAGTGCGTCAGGGACGCGGTGCCGGAAAGCTCGTTTACAAGATTACGTGTTTGCCAATCGGGACATGGACGAATAAGTACAAGGAGGATCTCGAGACGATGATGGAGCAAAAGAAGCTCAAATCCATCAAGAATTATTCGACGCCAGATACCGTGCATTTCGAGCTGGAGGCCGCTGAAGATTTTAAACCGACGATTGAGAATATGAAGCTTCGTTCTCCCATCTCGAGCACCAACATGGTTCTTTTTACAGACTCGCACCGCTTACAACGGTATGATGCCCTCCGTGACATCTTTGAGGTATTCTGTGAGGCGCGTTTGGCGCTTTACGGTGTGCGCAAAAAAGCACGTATCCAGCGATTGGAGATCCAGCTCGTCGTCGAACAGAACAAGAAACGATTCCTTGAAGAGGTGGATGGAGACATCCTTCGCGTCTTTCGTGTTCGAGAAGAAGAGATTTTAAGACAGCTCGTGGAGCGTGATTATGCACCCGATCCACGGAAGGAAACGGATGCCAATGATCATGACGAGGATAAATCAAGTGCAAGCACAAGCACAAGTGCAAGTGTCTATCGGTATTTGTTGCAGATACCCATCAAAGATGTATCCTTGGAAAAGATGGAGGTGCTGGCACAAAAGATTGCCCGGCTGGAAGACGATCTGGCACGAGCGAGAGAGATGACCGAAAAAGAGATGTGGCGTGTCGATCTGGAACAATTTACGACGGCGTACAAGAAGGTGTACGCGTCTTCTTTGACGACGACGGCTCCTTCTTCGACCTAAAAGGATCAAGACCCAGTTAGCGGAGAAGAGCAAATCCCAGGGCGTACCGTCCGTTCATGATGTAAGGATACATTTCCTATAACATTGTTCTTTTCTTAATTTTTATTTCACGAAAATAAAAAAAGATAGGTTTGGGACGATCCATTAAAATAACGCTAAAATAATTTCACGTGCTTCATCCGATAATTCCACAGGACAGAACTCAAGCCATTTATCGATTTTTCTCTTTTGTTGTTGTCTACGCATTCTCTGTATTTGTTGTGCTGTTCGAGCCAATTGTGTGAAACCATTTTCTCTTATCATTTTCATTGTTTTTGCGTAAGGAAGCTCGTGTGTCCCAAGAGGTACTTTGTTGCAATCGTAGAAAGCAAATGCATGCATCTTTGGACCGACGCCTTCGTTATCCCGCCTTCCTAAATCTTCGTAGAAACAAATCTCATTCTCCATTTAATTTTTTTTTAATTACATGACTCGAAAAAAAAAATTTGGTGTTTTTTCTTTATAAAACAGAAAATGGCCTTTCATCCTCTTCGTTGTCATTTATTAGCTGTTTTAATCCAGGCACACCGACGTGATGAAAGTATCTTGGAGAATTTGCATCGCATGACGGCTTCACTTACCGCCCTTCAGCGCGTAGAATTCTTACAAAATTTGCTTTCATTGATCAGAACGATCCTATCCAGTTTTTTACGTCACGAAGAAATTCCTCGTTTTTCTCCTCGTGATATTCCGGCTCTTGAAATGATCTGTACACAAATGCATGTGTTCTTACAATTAATAACCATAGATATTCTTTTGGAAGAAGTAGAAGACCTGGATCCCGAGTGGGAAGAAAAAATCACTCCCGAGGAAAGAGAAATTTTGAAAACATTCTCATGCCCCATTACTCATGAGCTTTTCCGTGATCCCATCACACTCGTACAGAGCGGGATGAATTTTCAACGCCGGGCTCTCCAATCTCATTTCAAAACAGGTAGGACGACTTGCCCTCTCACTGGAACGGAAATTCCCCCATCCACCATTCAGTCTATATTACAATCCAGAAACCACAAGACAAATATTCTGATTCGCAATGAAACTCTTCGTCATGTGACACGAATTCGAGATCGTCTGTTGTCCTTGAGACATCGACGATTACAACAACTCGGAGCGACGCAAGAACAGATCGAATTGTTAAGTGATGTCTCTCTTGAGGATCTGGAAGAAGAATTGCGAAAGGCAAGAAGACAAAAAAGAGCCCTTGCGGCTCAAAAACGTCGATTGGATGAAAATGGAAAATAGTTGTGAAAATTTTAATAATGATGTCAAAAAGAAAGAAAGATTTTCTTCTTGAAGTGCTTGATATGCCTTATTTTAACAATGTACAGATCGTTCCCGTCCAGGACCTTTTCCAGGACCAGACCTCGATCAAGCCCCTTCATTTTCTAAACACCGAGAACGCCTCTGTCCAACCAAGGGCTATCGATTATGTCAAGACGCCTCGTGGTCATTACGCCAGTCTCGATCCTCGTACTCTGGATTCCGCACGCAATCAAAGGCTGGAGCTGGATATCCCTCCCCGCGTTTCCCAGGGCACACAGCCTCTCGACATGACGATGGCGGGATCCAGTGGGAATCGGACCGGGTTTTACAAAGATTATGGGGATATTACCGGTGGCGATGCGCTCTATTACACCGATCTTTTCTTTGGTCCGCCTTATGGTCGCGTCAATTTCTCTTCCCCGGCGTATGTCATCCCAAAAATTCTTAAAGATCCCATGGGCTCTATCAAGCCTTATTACGAACGTATCCCCATCAATCAGAAGAACAATAACACGTTTGATTATTCTTTTCTGCGGGACAGCCAGTTCCAGAGAGAAGATATAAGTGCCTTGCAACGCTCCGCGAACCTGCGAAAGAGCTCTCGACCCTATTTTTTCTTTCAGGATCCCGAGAAATACTATCCGTCGTATCGTTACAAGGGAACGGACAATACGCCGTGGACACATTTTACATAACCACAGTGATGAGAAAATAAAAAAGATTTTTATTTTCATCCACAGTAAATGGAACAACGCAAGTCCTGTTATCCGACATTAAATAATATCCATATTGAACCCCCGCAGGCTTTTAAATATCCTGTTTATATTTTGCGTAATGATCAAGCCAGTATTCAACAAAAGGCCATCGACTTTGTTCCTACGACGGCCTCTCATCGACCGTTTCAGAATGAACCCTCTACCTCCTTGGATCCCCGGCTCTTTGATTCCCCGCGCTCTCAGCGTCTCGTACTCGACGTTCCCCCCTGGCAGACTCAGGGGACCCAGCCTCTGACCGACGTCTACGCCAATTCGGTCAATCATACGGGATTTTTTCCCGGGTATGAGGCGCTTACAGGCGGTCAGGTTTATTATTATTCCGATATTGATAATGATCTTCCTTATACGACTCCACCGTTTAGCATTCCTGTACACGTGATTCCCCAAGTCCTTGTCGATCCTATGGGTGGTCAAAAGTTTTATTACGAACGCATCCCCATTTTTTCCAAACAGAACGCTCAATTCCAGTATTCTTTTGATCAAGATCAGTGTGAGTATCGAGAGGATCTTATGGCCAGGCAACAACAAATCTTTTATAATAATGCCTTTGGCGCGTACCAGTTTATTCAGAATCCACAAAAATATTATCCCATGGTGCAACAGGCAAAGAAAAATTATCATCCTTAAATTATCTTGCCATATCGCTCGCTTTTCCATCCGCCATGATCATAACCCGCGAACAAATGATCGATCAGCTTCCCGTGAAAAAATCCTGTATTAAAAATATGGACATGATAATTCTGATACACCTCGTAGCAAAGCTTGTTGCGAAACGTTGTACATCCGTGCTCCTTTAGATAGGATTCCATCCCATCGGTAAACGCACGGGGACCGGTCATGTAATGAATAATGTGTTCGCCACGGATGGTGGGTGCGGAAAGGATCCTTTCCACACACAGATCGATAATCTTGCGCAGGACGGGGGAACGAGGTGGGGCCGCAAACGTCCACTGACAGAGATGGATACGATCGGTTTCAGGCGCCAGTACCAGCCACGCCCTTTTCTGAAGAAAAATAGAAGGATCCTGACCTTTCATAAGCACGGCGTCCGCATCGGCATAAATACCACCGTATTCATACAAGACACAGTATCGCCAGAGATCTGCTTGCATGACCCTCATCGGACAGCGTTGAAAGGCTTTGTACACACGCTCCTCTTGGGTGGCCATAAAGGCATCCAGCGCCGCGTCGTCATAAAACACATACTCAAAGGGATTTTGGAGAAGGTTGTCATGGCCATGGCAATAACGATTCCAGCTTTCATGACTCTTTTTGGTCTTACGATTCTGAAGAACATAGTCCAACGACTTGTGTGTCTGATAAATCTTTTGCGGGATTGGTGGAATCGCGTCCAGCTCCTGTACGATCGAAGGAGAACAATTCATCTTGAAAAAATATCCCGAGGCATTCCGGTACTCTTCTTCTGGTTTTGTGGGCAATTCTAACGATTGCTCCAGATAGATACCGTTTTTTTCGTCCACTGTAAGACGACACGATAGCTTGTTCTCCACAACACGGATATCCATCGCGGTCTCGATCCAGTCCCCCGCAGGTAGAATGGGATCGAGTTTCAGAGGATAAGCGACCAATTGTCCTTTCTCTTCCTTGTAATAACAACAATAATCCACCTGGGGAGTAATGATGATCTTGCCCTCGACTTCGCATGTCAATGTACCATGATCGATTCGTGCATTTTTAGCCTTTGATCGCCAGGGGCCCAAAGGCAAAGCATCCGCTTTCATGATCCGACCATCGATCACGGGTCGTTGTCGTCCACCGTCTTTTTGAATGAGATAAGTCTTTTCTATCGAGGATCCCTCTGCGATCGCCTGGGCCATTTGAAGACGCATCTCTCGTTGACGACGAATCATTCTCTGATCAGGATATAAATTTTTTTTTAATTTATATCCCTGATCAAAATCTTTTATATAAATAATTTACGGATGGAAGATTTTACGAAATGGAAATATTGGACAGCGTGTATTGACAGGAATTGGCATCGCAGGATGGATGACTATTGCGTCCACAGGGAGGAGATTCCAGCCAATTGAGGCCTCCCGTCCACAGGCTCCACACCAACACGTTACCACTCGTGGAAGTGACGGCGCCTATTTCTTGTCCGAGGCCCGACAGCCATCCCTTGTATTCCTCATTCGAGGCATCGTACGTCTGACCGATGCTTTGCGCGCCCTGAGAGAGTGTAATGACCACGGAGGTCAGGTTTGAAGAGGTCATCTCGAAAGAAATGGACGCATGGAAGGGAATCAGCGTATTGATGGTAAATAATTCACCGGGACCGTACAGTTGCGAGGCATTTTTCTGGATACCATTCCGATCTTGGAATTGATAACGTGGATCTCTGATGGTACCTCCGATGCCTACAGGCGGTGCACTTCCACAGTCATTGCTCCCGCGATGGAGAGTGGTATGCCAGGCATATCGATTGGCTTCCATGAAATCGAGTTCCATGGTAGAGGGAAAGGTCGCACAGGCATCCCGATACGAATTTCCATCGTGCAGAAACACCGAATAAAACGTGGCATTCAATCCACAAGGGACCTTAGATAGATCCACATCCCAAGATAAGGTCTTGCCCAGGAGAGAGAAATAGGTCCAGTGGGTGTTGGTACCTGTGGAGCTGGTCGATAGACGGAGACTTCCTCCTGTCCCATAATTGAGATTCATGACGGCACCCTGACAAGAGACGCCCTTGGCCTGGTCCCCTTCGGCACAAAACAGTCGAAAAGAATCCTCATCCCCTCCTTCCGATATGGTTAAATAAAATCCACTCATTGGCTTTGCTTACTATCTTTCCAACAGATTTTATTTTTTGTATTTTTATTCACGACCCATCTTGTGCTACACTACTTTGTCAATTTATTTTTTTTTCTCTTTAAAAAAAACATGCAACAACAAGAGGTTCAACGACTCCAACAAGAGTTGTTTGACTTTTGTTTAGAATTAATATCATCCGACGGCACGTCAACATCATTAAGAAATTCCTTCTACACAAAATACCAAAAAGATATTCCTATGCACATACCAGGTGTACGTGCCTATTATCTTTTATATTTACTTCAACAATATCCTTTCTTGAAAAGTCTTTATCAGGACGGAAATGCAAGGTTTTTCAATTTGATGGAATGTATCGACAACATTATTAAGAAATATAGATATTCCAAGAATCCCATTGTTGATGACGTTACGGGCGCGATAATCGATTATTTGAATACGCCAATAATAAGTAGAAGACATTATGATGATACCGCAATAAGAAGACAAATGACGAGATTACAAAACATTGATAAAAAAATCTTGAAATATTCATCTCTATATTCACCTCCAACTTTAGAAAGAATGAGAAAGGCTCTTATTTTAGGCTTGATCACTTCGGAACAGATGGATAAAATACCCAATCATTATACAAGAATTCTTTTTTCCAATGATCGATTTCTGGTAGCGTTGCGTGAGAGATTGATTACTATGGAACAGATACTTGAATTTCCTCGATGGTCAGATGCGCAGATTCTTTTTGAAAGTGAAACGGGTCTTGAGATGTTGCGTAAAAAATTAATTACTGCAAAAGATGTTCGTAATCTGCCATCGGGGCAATATGTAGCATTTTTTTTCAGAAAAGAAGGGGTTCTTGAAGCCTTGAGTGAAAAAAAAATTACTGCCAAGGAGATTGCTACCATGGATTATGTCCAACTTATTACATTTTTTGATGAATACGCAAAAGCTCGACGAAAAAGGAAAAGGGAACAAGATGAACGTGATAAACATCATATCTGATTGATAGGAAGAGGATGATCGACCAGGGCAAGATTGACCAGTTCGTTTTGCAAGACATTAATATGATTCATCAGACGCAGGTACCGTGGATCGTTCCACTCATAGGCAATGATGTAGCGATTCTGAACACGATTCAAAATCCTCATCAGCCGTGTCCAATCCTGATGAAACATCGCATCGCGTAAAGGACGACGGTTGTTATTGTTATTAATGTTGTTAATGTTGTCGTTATTGTCGTTGTTGTTATGAACCGGAGGCGTCCCCCGACAATACATACACCCATTGAAATTTTGCTGGTACGTCTCAAAACAATGGGGGTGGAAATCAAATCGACACCCACACGAATACACATTCTCCATAGAGATGACACTGTTGTCATTGTCCAGACAGAGCGTGCACACTCGATTCGTAGTCATTTCTTTTGCTTTTCTTGAAATTTTGTAATATACCTAAAGACCAAACCCAAGTCAATTTTTTTTTCTCACCATGGATTGAAACACATACACAAACGTCATCAAAATACAATCACTCACATCATCCTTCTTCTTAAACACATCCATATAATCCTGAATCACGGGATCATGAACCGTCATCTCCCGCACCTTTTCAATCGACCATTTCTTACGATCCTTCTTCTGCTGTAAATGAACTCCAAACAACGATGTCTTTAGACCTGCACTGTATTCCAACACCTTTTTAGAAGGATGACGGAGCATAAAATACGCAAGAATATGTTGAGATACCTTGAGCGCCTTGACATTGTACACTTTTCCCGTGCTCATCTGCTGTTCAATCAAGAAGACATCTGCACTCCCCCACACATATTCCATGTGATTCATATAATCATGGATCCGGCGATAGATAGAAATCATTCCTGTTTCCTCATTTCCAGTGGCATCAAAAATATCCAGATTCAAGATATTCATTTTACCAATCATCTCTGCCTCGATCTCTGGAGTTATCGTTTGATGGACCGACGAGGAGGAAAAAAGAGGACTGCTATCCAACGAATAGGATACACTCGACCACGCCAAATTTTTGATTCCGATATCAAACGCCACAACAATCATTAGGGATTTTTTTCTTCTTCTTTTTCTTTTAAGCTATCGTCATTATCGTGTTCTTTTTCTTGCGTGTCGAGATACGAAAACCGGGCGTTGTTGTCCCTACGGTCTTGTTGCTGGACGTGGTAATCGTTGTCGTCTTGGAAGCCTCGGGTAGAACAGGGACCGTATCTACAGAGGACGCCGACGCGGACGTGGACGACGACGAACGACAGATATCAAACGTTTCTAAAACATAGGTCAAACGATTCCGTGTAAATTTCTGAATGACCTTGTCCAGCATATCCTTCATGCTCTTATGTTCCATCGATCGGATGTGAACACATAGATCGCTGACGGATGAAGGTACCTCAACATTAGGATAGTGCTTAATAATCCATCGAGGGGTGTTGAGGATCTTGAGAAAATCCTGACACGATTTCAATTGCTCCTTGCATCCTTTCAGTGCCGGAACAAGACTTGCCATCCCAAAATCCCAGAGCACAAAAAGAAAACCCTCATTGGGTATATAGTGATCCACTCCTTCAATCTTGTAACACCAGCTTCCCCCCTTTTTGACCTGGAACACCAGAATATTACCCCAATGGAGATCGTTGTGCAGGAACCCGCAATAATATTGCATCACATACAAGGCAAAGAAAATCTGCAGAAAACAACTCATAAACTGGTTATAGGACCTGGGCTTGGAGGTCCACGACTTGAGATCCTCGTGAGCCAGCTCATTGTAGCTGTATAGATACGGTCCGTTCTTTTGTGTCACCGTCTTGTTCCAATGCAATGACGAGTACACGTAAAAAAAATGCAACGGCAAGTGGACGGATTTCTTCATCTTGACAAGTCGACTACAAATCTTCAACACATAGATCTCTCTCCAGATCGTCTTTGACGCAAAAATCGTATGGATATTATTATGCTGATGTTTCAAAAATAACCCCAGATCCTCTACCGTCAAAGGCATCTTCTTGATCGAGATGGCTCTCTTTTCTTTCAGCGGGGTAAGCACATGTCCACGAAACACCTCTCCATTCTTACTCTCGTTTCCAATCTTGGTATCAATGCTTGTATTCTTCAAAATATGATTGTACTTGTTCCAGGACTGATCATCCCGGATAAAAAGTCGGTAGGCTTCATAAAAGGCATTATTTTTTATCCTCTCCCGAGTGGTCGTCATAAGTTTTTCTTTTTTTTACTTCTTGTCGGAAAAAAAAAAAACGTCGTTGTCGTCGTCTCGTCATCTTAAAAAAAAAACTGATGAACAGCAGGTCCTCAGCTCCTACATCCTATGTTGAATCAGGTGGAAACATATGCAGTGTTAAAGTTTAGATAACAAACCTTTTCTCTTTTTTTCTCCCCATATAACGGTGTACCAATTGTATATGCCGGGATCTCGTCCTTTTTCATTGCATTCGCATAATTATCCGCCCCCTTCATCTCATTTAATACAATTTTATTGGGAGGTTGCGGGTTCTGATCGTTGTAGGGATAATATTGTTGTTGCTGTTGAATCTGAGGGTGCTGTTGTTGTTGTTGTTGTTGCATCATCTGAGGATTTTGTTGTTGTGGTTGCTGTTGCTGTTGCTGTTGCTGTTGCTGGATCTGTTGTTGAGGATTTTCTTGGGGTCCATCCATGTCCATAAACGCAGTCTTTTTGATATTGTCATTTGCATTGAAAATAAATTTCTGGATATGCGCAATCACATGTGGTCCGTCATATCTCACGTACGGCGACCCATTTACATAGAGGATAAGATCCGGTACATAGGAAATAGGAGCAATGGTGTTCTTTGATCGCTCCACCACATCTCTGTTTCTATTGACATTCACCATGGCAAATTGACAACCATTCACATACTGTGGCAATTGCTTGAACACTGGGATCAGCGTCTTGCAATATTCACAATCGATCGAGTAGAACAAAAGAAGTGTCATACCTCTGCACAACACATTGTAGGTTAGCGATAACAAGAATCCTTTATCCCCTTGCTTCACTATGAAATCATCGTTTTCTAAAAAATGAATGCCGCTCATGGTTTTTTTTTTAATCCCTGTTATTGCAATTCTTTAAATAAGAACAGATTCAATATGACGACGGCAACTCTCACGGTCGATGAAGTTACCGATTATTATCGCATGGTGGTGGATACAATGCCTGCGCCGACGACCAAGACGCATGTCGAGCTCAAGAATCACTTTGATGTGCACAGCGAAATGAGGATGCTGGAACTATGGACCTCCAGTCTCACCGAGGCCTACCGGGTTCTCTTGGAACAGAAACCTTTGTATGCGCGACCCGATGGCCGATATCGGGTTTTTTTCTGTCCATCCAAGAAATGGGTCATCGGCAAGTATCACTACGTCGTGGGATGTGATCCTTTTCTCTACGGATGGAATCTGGTCGGTCGAGTCATTGAAGATGCATGGTACGGATGGAATCCAGAATATGACCCCTTTTTTGTCTATGCTTGCCATCACGCCTCGGTCTTCCTCTTTTCACAAATGGAAGCCGGGTTCTCCATCACTCCTCACGTCGGAAAATCACCCATGGAGATTCTTCGATACATGAAAGATGATCACTCTTTTTACACCCCCTCCAAAGTCGAGGATATCATGTCCAAATGGACCGATGGGACTCTCCCGCACGCGGATCTCGTCCGTCTTGAATTTCGTTATCCGCGCAACCTCGCCCTTTTTATCTTCCGGCGTGGCGCCTCTGCCTTCCATCACCATCAGGACCATCGTTTTGCCAACAGCCTTTTAACTTCCTCCCTCCGAATCCTCGAACAGCGGGCTCACAAGAACCTTGATTCTTCCCTCCTCCTCAAGACAACGACGACGATGGAGGACAAGAAGAAGGAATGGACGCGTCGTCTTGAAAATCTGCTCATGGCCAACAAACTCCCTCTTCCCTCGCATCAAAGTGAATCGCTAAAAAATACACGTCAGCAACGGTGGACGTCCGAGGATGTACGACAACACGAAGCCCTGCGTCCCAACGGATCCTGGACATCGACCAATGAGACCATGGGCATGCTTTGCGATTTCAAGAAGGCCATGCTTATTCTCAGTGAAGACAATGATGCAATGAGCCCCCTCTTTCCCCACAATAATCTCCGCTACCGTGACAAAGTCTTCCCCACCGTCTACCATCTCGCCGTCACACTCATGATGCACAAGCTGGAAGTCCCTTGGGAAGAAGCCTATGACAAGATCTATAAAAAAGAGGTTGGCTTTCTGGATTTTTCTCAGTGCACCCTGGATAACGAGATGGATGCTTTGTGGAAAAAACGCATGCGTGTCCTTCTCTTCTCTTGGATGAAGACCAAGATGCAACAACGGCCCCTGTGGATGAGACATCTGCTTCTTTCCAAGGATGTGGACAGTCTTTATGAGAACACCGATCTCCACTCCGTAGAATTCATACGCAATCAGATGGGCAAGTATGTCTCCCTGTGTCATCGTCGAATGCAGATCCATGACAAGGAGCGTCTGGAATGCTGGAAATATCTTCAGACGCTTGGTGGCGTGGACCCGGTGCTTCACGAACGATTGGAGCGTTTCCTTGTCCATTTCCTTCACACCCTTCTCGTCGCAAGAACTGATCTTGGTGTGGACACACAAGACCTTCGCATGGTCAAGAAACTGTTTCGCATCGTCTATCCCAGTCTTTATGTGATTGCTTCCTCGTATAAGGAAGCAACCACCAACACGGCTATTATGCCCTCTGGCGTCTCTACAGGTCGTCCCGAGGTGGATGCTTGGTTGGCAGACATGCTCAAAGCCCTTGTAATCGCGTGGAATACCGGGGGAGGATCCACTGTAGGTGTAGGTGGTGGTGGCCTTTTGAAACCCAAATGCATGAAGGAAACCATACGCAAGGTCTCCCTTCTCTATCAGATGTCGGATAAAAGGGACGACAAGGCACCCAGCGCGATTGAAAACATCCTTAGTGGATGCTCTACCTGGGAGGAGAAAGATCATGAACCTTTTCCCCGCGTTGCCACCTCCCTTTTCGCCGAATACCCGGGAACCAAGAACGCCGACAAGACGCTCAAGAAGAACCTTGGCAGGGTCGTTATGGCACTGCATCGCAACCGCGCCTACCAACAATTTTAGATCCCTCGTAAACCCAAAATAAAACCTTTTTTTTTTTTGAAAAATCTCAAACACTTGATATCTCCCGTCTTTTGTCTTTTGACTATTTAAAGGAAGTAAGTTGGCTCCCTGAAACGCCTATCTCCTTACCGGGTGGACGGATTTATTTTTTGTCAGGAACCAAAAAATAAAACCTTTTCAGAATTTTTTATTTTTTGAAAAAAATTTCAAACACTTTCTATTTTCCATTTTTGTCCAATGACATTCTTACTCCCTGAAATGTCTATCTCGGACTGTCTTACTGCCATACGGTGGTACCGTGTGTGAATAAATGTTTTTTTTTTGTCAGGAACCAAAAAATAAAAAATTCTCAAACACTTTCTATTTTCTATTTTTGTCCAATGACATTCTTACTCCATGAAATGTCTATCTCGGATTGTTTTCCTCTCCTGCCTTACCGCCACCTGGTACTTCAGGTGGACGGGTGTTCTTTTGGTCCAAAACATTGTTTTTTTTGGATGGCGTCCAAAAATAAAACCTTTTGAGAATTTTATTTTTTTTTAAAATCTCAAACACTTTCTATTTTCTATTTTTGTCCAAATGACATTCTTACTCCATGAAATGTCTATCTCGGATTGTTTTCCTCTCCTGCCTTACCACCACCCGGTAGTAACGGGTGGACGGTGTCTTTTTTGTCCAAAACATTGTTTTTTTTTTTGTCAGGAATCAAAAAATAAAACCTTTTCAGAATTTTTTATTTTTTTAAAAAATCTCAAACACTTTCTATTTTCTATTTTTGTCCAAATGACATTCTTACTCCCTAAAACGCCTATCTCCGCGGTACAGGCGGTCCTTTCAAAAGAACAAGAAAGAGAGAGATAAGAAATAAGACGACCAATACAATGATAAGGATGCCTTGCCAGGAAATGCCCTTGGAAACCGACGGATAGGTAGGAGGCATGGATGATAGTCCCGAAGGGGGCGTGATACCCGATTCGCGATAAAAATGGAGCAGAGGGCGTCGAGTACCAAGTCCAAACGCCGAGATACTGTTTCTCACTTCTTTTGAATGGATATCCTGGAGATTTGCAGTCTTGTTCACATTGGCGGGATTGTTTGGCGCATTGGTGGAATCATGTCCCAGCAAGAATCGCGTTTTAATGAGGGCATCCTGCATCTCAAGCGTGAGATCATCCCAAAACTTGGGATCACTCTTTCGTGTATAATGGTGATAGATAATATTTCGATTGGGTGCATAGACATCCCATCCATGGGTGTACGCTCTTACCGAGTAGAGGATCTCTTCCCCTTCAAAGAGAAAGGGTAGATGGGGATCATAGGGCACTTCCCTTAAGAGAGAAGCGGGTGCAAACAAGAGATTGGCGCTGATGAAATAATTTCGGGTCGGTGTAGCCGCCGGAGGACGATACACGGATCCCTGGAACACGGGGATTCCATGGGAATTCGTCTGGGTAGTCTCGAGAATGGGTGTATGCGCCGAAGCAATCACCTCGGAAGTGTAATCTTCCATGATGGGGGGATAGGTTGACAAAATTATCTTTTCATGCCCGGCGACTTTTTGAGCTGCCTCGAGCATATGAAGGAGATGGGTATCCCATTGATCGGCAAAGAGGGAGTGAGAATCGACTTGTAGAAAATAAGTCTCATTCTTGTACAGCGATGCACAGATGAAACGCGCGTACGTGGGACCTTTTGCCTGGGTATGAGGAATAGACACCTTGCGTACATTCTTCTGGACGGTCTTGTAAAGGGGATGCGCCTTGGGAAAGACGCATTCCTCATCTTCTTTCTGATTGTTTTGCTGACAAAGGCCAACAAAGACACGATCGGGATTGGCGGCCATTTCATACATGCTGATAAGAGTGATGGGACACAAATGATCACGATAAGAAGCGATAGACACAAAGATGGTGCTCATGGTGTTGAATGTACGTATTTTTTTATTTCTGCGTAGGATAATAAAAAAATAAAAGAATGGCTTGTGCGAGTTGTGAAGAATATATGAATCGGATCAAGAGTCTACGACCCCCGACGCCGGAAGAACTTTTACGCAAGCAATATATTCAGAATTGTGATCTATGTGATGTTTTTTGTAAAGAAGAATTTCGCAAAACAGGAAAATATCCACGAAAGAATTGTGATCGCATGGCCCATTATGCACAGCATGGTAGATTACTCTTGGATCGACAGGTAAAAAAAGCACGAGCGACAGGGTTCAAATTAATCGCCTCAGGACACCTGGATCCGCATATGGTAAGCATTCTGGGGGGAAGTATTATTCCTGAGCCTCCCATGAAGAAACCAATTGTGTTACCAAATGTTCCCACCACTCCTCTACCTGATCTCAGTTCTCTGGTGATCACGCCTCCAAAGCCTTCTACTACTATGGTCAAGGTTCCAACAAAGCCACCAACAAAACCACCAACAAAGCCACCAACAAAGCCACCCGCACGTCGAACCGCACGCATGCAATTACTTCTGGATTTTATCCGATTAAACGTAGAAAATGGAATTCCTTTTCCTCGTGAAAACCTTGGTGAATTTGATTTGTGTAAATATGTCTATTGGTATATAAAACGTTTGGAGGCATTAGGAGTCCATCTCAATTATCGGGTACGGTCGATCAAGTGATTGGATCCCTACACTGGTAAATGTAATGTATGTATTTCCTTACTTCCAAATACGAATTACGGCATGACGCTTTGCGGAATAACAGATCGTCTAAATAGTTTTCTGAAAACTCAAAATTCTATCACGCTTCTTCTTGATAAGATAACATCAATCAAAAATGCATTTGTCTGTGATTATGATGACGAAGAGGTAGAGTATTCATAGACTATACCGTCTTTGGTGAAAACTTGGTAGAGAAGTGAACGTTCCCCTTGAATACCTTCTATTGTTATTTTACCAAAATTATTTACATCGACCAACGAACCTGGAACACGGTATGGATTATCATTAATATTTTTCCGTGGAATCGAGCCAATCGCGGAATTTCGAAATTCAGTAATACTCCCACCATTTTGGAGAGGATAATACGACTGATCAGAAAAATGTGAATCTCCACACATGTGGATCACATTCGTGAGTCTTAACGTATTTATCGTATCGATGATCCGATTCAATTCATTTGGACACGACGTATAGGTATACCCTCCGTAGCTACCAAACCAACTTTTCCCATCAACGACCAGTATCATTGCGTTTGTTCCAAATAAGACGTATACATCGGCAAGTGCCTGACAAAACCACTCCAGTTGTTCTTCCCCAAGTATTGATATATAATTACCATTCACAATATCATATTTCCTATTGCTCACATCATCCAACACAATGATCGTAATATCTGCCACATTATACATGCTATTCAGAGTGTTTGTCGAACCATAAGATACTCTTGGAAATACTTCTTGTTGAACATCTCGTATCATGCCGATATTATAAGAAGCCGTTAAGGTATCGTTTATGCCTAAATCATGATCATCGATGCATGCAATCCACCAACTGTTGGATAGAGAATTTCTAAAGTAAGGAAAATTTAACAGCTCTATATATCGGTTTAGAACTCCATAACGAGACCCTGTTTGAGATTGTTGTATATAAACGGTATCTCCGAGACTGATAATCATGTCAGAAGGTTCTTTTTCATATTGCTCGGCGAATTTTTTATAAGCATCAAGAAGAATTGGAGTGGAGGTAAAATCAGAGGGAATACGAAAACAAGACGCAATGTACATGGTCCATGTAAAGGGAATCGGTGCTAAAGAATTGTTAAAAAAGACTGGATCATATACTTTTGTATCGATTTGGAAGATTCGTTCACTATCATAATAAAGGGAAAGACTTGCCTGGTTTCCTTTTTTAATATCAAAAGGACCAAACGTAATATTTAAAGGGTCAAAAGCGATCGCTTTTGCAAATGATAGATTTTTTTCACATGTTTTCTGCTGTTGCATACATACTTTTAGTATTCCATTAAATTTTGGAAGAAAAGTAAATGAAATACTGTACACATCGTGGTTTGTACAAACAGGTTCCGCACTGAAATAGTATTTAGAAAAATATACCATTATCCTCTATAAAAGATATGAGAAAAAAAATTTCTTCACCTTCTCCTATTTTCCAAGAGGTCCTGGGAACATGAAGAAAAAAAAATGATTAAAAAAAATTCCCGTTAAAAAAAAAGAGTAAAAAAGCAATAATGAATTTTCAAGCCAAGAATAGAATGATGATGATGATGATCATGATCATTACCACAACGCTAAATCAAGCCTTTGATGGTGATGGCACTTTTTATGGCGCGGGAGGAAATGGTGCCAACGGTGCCTGTATGCTCCCTCCCGGTTTTAATGGTGTAGATACGACCGTGGCGATGAATCATGTTCAATTTGAGAATGGAGCGGCGTGTGGTCGTTGCGTTCGTATTACCGGCAATGGTGGCGGTGCGGGAATGACCCCTATTCTTGGACCCCTCTATGGTACCGTCGACAACGAGTGTCCCGAGTGCAAGCACGGAGATATTGATCTTGGATTGGCCGGGGATGGTCGATGGAATATCAACTGGGAATATATTTCCTGTAACGAGATTCCCCACCGCTCTTTGCGTGGGAACCGTTTTTCCTTTATGGAGAAAAAACTGAATCTCGCCTGGTGGAAATGGTATTAAAAGATGAATTATATATTACACACACACACAGCCCTTCTAATCCAATTATAATATTTTTTATTCACGTTGTATGAACCTCTTCTCGAATAAAAAAAATTTTTTCAACATCACAACAGATGACAATGACAACAACCATCAAGACCGATTTTATCGACGGGCATTTCTTGTCTCCCAAAGAGTTGCGTCTCGTGGACGAGTGGTGGCCTACGGACGGATGGAAAGACGCCGTCATCTATCATCGCCAACGAGAACGGGAAGAATATCATCCCGAGTCCCGACACGGCCTTAAATGCCACGAGAAGAGAAAAAATGTGCTGAATGGGATCCGTGAGCTCATGATGCCCAAGATGATCCGATGGGCATCCAGGGAAGGAGATATCGAGCATGTATGGTTTCGTTACACCCACGTGGATTGGCTACATTATCGCGAGGGTATGTTTTTCAAGGAGCATCAAGATTTTGAGAATTATATCTGCCAGGGATTGATTCCGTGTGTGGGCCTGTTGGGGCTATCTAATGTGACCCGTGGAGGGGAGACACGGGTAGAGACGACGATGATGCGTGGAAGCGCGGTAAGGAATGGGTATGCCTTTTTTCAGGGAAATGTGCCCCACGAGGCGATGCGGGTCATGGAGGGCGAGAAGAAATGCCTCAAGATGGAGTTTTTTGTGTTGCGTAAGACAAGCCCCTCTACGCGTGTGATGGTATGGGATGAGAATCGTCGCTGGAGGTCGTATTGGGGATCGAAGGAATTATCCATGATGGAGAATTTTCTGGGCTCGTTGGTTGATTTTAAGAAATCGTCTGCGTCCGCATCATCATCATCATCATCATCATCATCACCACCACCATCATCGACTACTATGGTGGTCACTCTGGCGACTGACACGACACAGAAACTCCATAATATGATGATGGGGATCTCGGATCCCCGGTCCGTCAAGAAACTCCTCACCCAGGAAGAGGTGGATTTCTTCTTTCCTTCCTTTACCCTACCATGTCTTCATGATCTTTTTGCGGCATCCTCAGTGTTGCACGGCAACGGTAGCAATAACATCTTTATGGGCACAGATGCCTCCGCGTGGGAGTTTTTGAATCGCACAGAAACCATGGGGAGCAAATACAGGCTTGTGGTTGGCTTGTGGATACGGGAAACCGATGTAGATACAGAAGAGAAATCGTATCGTCTTGATAGCATCGCCGACCGTCTCGGCGTCGTTCATCCTGTACAACCAATCCAAAAAAATGCCAAGGATGTGATTATTGCGCCAACGGATTCTTTTCTTAATTGGGACACGCTTCGCTCTCGCGCAATAGAAGAATTTATTGCATCTCATGATGGTTCTTCCTGTGAACCACAACAAGAGAGGCCAACAGAAGCAAAGAAGGGTTGGTCTTGTCAGGGCTTTCGTTTGGATCTAAAAGGACTCAAGATGGTTAAACCCTCGGATGAGATGTTGCGTCCCAACCGCTGGGTACTCCGAAAAACCGAAAGTCATTATGAGATGTGCAACGATGAAGATATGGGAGGGGAATGGGAGCACTATGAGGTGTACCGGTCTTTTGAGATGCAAGTGCGATGGTGTGTAATCGGGGTTTGAGATTCCAAAAAAAAAAAAGCATTCAGGAAGAATTCATCACTGCGGGATGGTTTAATCACCCCAGAAAAATGCCACCACCACCGCCACCACCGCCACCACCGCCACCACCACCTCCACCACTCCTACCGCCACCGCCACCACCGCCACCACCACCTCCACCACTCCTACCGCCACCGCCAACACCCCTACCACCATCTTCCTTTTTTCTTTGCCGTCTTAATCTTGATAGTTTTTCTTGTAATGTAGCTCCAACGAATAAACGCCGATATGCTCTTTCTACAGGGTCAAATGCATAACCGTCTCTTTTTAACTTTTTTTCCACCATCTGTTGATAAAGTAGTTTTTGGGCTTTGATCAATTCTGCTTTACTCCCTTTACTATACATATTGATCATCGTGCTGTACGTAAATACATTAGGAGGAATGCCTTGTGCTTTCATTTCTTGAAAAAGAGCCGAGGCTTTTTGATATTGGTGTTGATCACTATACACTTTGATCATCGTGCTGTACGTAAATACATTAGGAGGAATGCCTTGTGCTTTCATTTCTTGAAAAAGAGCCGAGGCTTTTTGATATTGGTGTTGATCACCATACACTTTGATCATCATGCTGTACGTAATAACATTAGGGGAAATGCGTTGTGCTTTCATCTGTTCAAAAAGAGCCTCGGCTCTTTGATACAGGTGTTGATCACCATATATTTTGATCATCGTGTTGTACGTAATCACATCAGGGGGAATGCGTTTTTCTTCCATATCTTCAAAAAGAGCCTCGGCGTTTTGATACTTGCGTTGATCGCCAAATATTTTGATCATCAAGCTGTACGTAATAACATTAGGGGAAATGCGTTGTGCTTTCATTTCTTCAAAAAGAGCCGAGGCTCTTCTATAGTTTCGATGATCGCCATATATTTTGATCATCGTGTTGTACGTAATCACATCAGGGGAAATGCGTTGTGCTTTCATTTCTTCAAAAAGAGCCTCGGCTCTTCTATAGTTTCGATGATCGCCATATATTTTGATCATCGTGTTGTACGTATACACATCAGGGGGAATGCGTTTTTCTTCCATATCTTCAAAAAGAGCAGAGGCGTTTTGATACTGGCGTTGATCGCCATACACTTTGATCATCGTGTTGTACGTAATCACATCAGGGGAAATGCGTTGTGCTTTCATTTCTTCAAAAAGAGCCTCGGCGTTTTGATACTGGCGTTGATCGCCGTACATTTTGATCATCGTATTGTACGTAATCACATCAGGGGAAATGCGTTGTGCTTTCATTTCATCAAAAAGAGCCTCGGCTCTTCTATAGTTTCGATGATCGCCATACATTTTGATCATCGTGTTGTACGTATACACATCAGAAGAAATGCCTTGTGCTTCCATTTCTTTAAAAAGAGCCTCGGCTCTTCTATAGTTTCGATGATCGCCATACATTTTGATCATCGTGTTGTACGTAATCACAGTAGGAAGAATGTCTTGTGCTTTCATTTCTTCAAAAAGAGCCTCGGCTCTTTCAATGTCACCCTGATCGCCATACGCGCGAATCATTATACCAAAAGGAACATTATCCACGCCATGTATATACATGGGCTCGGTGGTTAATCGATGAAGAAGACGTTCCAGATTATCGAAATCTTTCCTTTCCGCAAGAATCATCATTATATGGACGATAGTTAAGTAATCAGGAGTCTCTTTTTTTTGTTGTTGCATCTTTTTGAACAACCGGAGCGCTTGTTGCTTATTTTTTCTGTACAATCCATTTATTCGAGTATTTGCATCCATCGATTTTATCTATTGAAATAAAAATTTTTTCTTATGTGATCTTTTCTGAAAATAAACATTTTGTCTTCTTCTAAATGAGTCTTGATTTAATAACCTCGTCCACGTCCACGGCCCCTAACACCACCACCACTCCTACCGCCACCGCCACCACCTCCACCACCGCCAACACCCCTACCACCATCTTCCTTTTCTCTTTGCCGTCTTAATCTTGATAGTTTTTCTTGTTAGACAAGTTCCTTATCTGTTGTCAAAATATTATTCTTCTAAAGGAGTGGGATATCAATACTTCCATTAAACGATAACAAGGGTACCTGGCTGAATTTTTTTATTAATAATTGAACTCTCATTTTTTCAACAAGATCGATCCATCCGGAGGATGCTGGATAGCAAGTCAAGAAAGCCCATGTCATGGCTCCACTAAAGGAATTGTTCAGATAAGCATCGGCGCTGGTTTGATCATCACGACATCCGCTGATCATGATGACTTTACCCTTGGGTTGTATCTTTTTATTATTTATCTGCAAAGGACTCGAGGAAGAAACATAGGTGTAGGAAAGGTCCAAGACGGTACCGCTGAAACAAGAATCGAATAGACCAAATACAAACACATTTGGTTTTAGATATGCGACGAGCTGTGTTTGCAACTCGTCGTCGGTAATGAGTTTCAGATCCAGAGGAACAATGCATTCGTCTTTATTATCTTTTTCGTCTTTGTTGAGGTCGGGGATATTTGTCCCGTGTCCAGAATAATGAAGAATCAAGGTATCCCCAGAAACACATAAGGATAAAAGTCGTTTCAGCTCGGTCAAGATGTTTTCACGTGTTGGTTTTTTAACAGTCAAGTCTGTTAAAAAAGTAGATTGTAGATCGGGAAATTTTTTCCTAAAGAATTTTTCGGTATTGATCACGTCGTTGATACATCCTTGCAATTGATTGCTTGTTCCTATGTAATTGATACCGATACCTAAGAAATATTTCCTGGACGGCATTCTTGTTCTCTTCTGTCTCTCTATCTTATATATAGATCAAGATTTTTCTCCTGTTCTTGCTTTGCTATTCGTCTTTCAATAAATCCACGACAATCTTGGTCCGAGAAAAAAAAAAATGAATTTAAAAAGGTTGGATCGTTTAGTTAGAAAAAATAAAAACAAAAGGAATGACAACGACAATGACCACGATTCCACCGGAAGAATCTATTTTTTATTCATGGGCGTCCTCGCTTCGTGAGGAGATGTTGTCACGAATTCCTGAGGGAACCACGTCCGTGGAGGATGTGTATGCGGTGCTGATTGAATTCTTGACCTCGCGGTCTTATCTGGTGAAGGAGTATGATAACATGGCGTGTCGGTTGTCCATGGAATTGCATGAGAGCAAGACCGTCTCTTCCTATGTCGAGACGGTCCAACGCATTCAGGAGAATCGGGATGTGAGTGGCATCGAGAGACCCTTGTTGCACCCGGATTTTTTTCAATTCATCATGGAGAATGCCGATCGTATGGAGGCGGTGTTTCAGAAAGTGATGAAGGAAACGGAGCCTTTTCCCATGACCTATTTTGGATGGAAGACGTTGTATCGATCTTATCTGATTGGAACCCATCAGGGTATCATGGAACGTCCCGACCACATGTGGTTCCGTGTAGCTCTTTTTCTGCATCGCGACGATTGGGAGAGAACCCAGCGTTCGTTTGAGATGTTGAGAAAGGGAGAATTTATTCATGCGACGCCAACGCTCTTCCACGCGGGTCTTATTCATTCCCAGCTGGCGTCGTGTTTTTTGGTCGGGACGGAGGATAGCGTGACGGGGATCTTCAAGACGGTGGGCGATGCCGCGATGATCTCCAAGTTTGCGGGTGGGATTGGTATCCATATCTCGAATATCCGTGGCAAGAATTCGTACATCTATGGAACAAATGGACGTTCCAACGGTATTTTGCCGATGATGCGGGTGTACAACGACACGAGTCGTTACATCGATCAGTGTTTTGATGGGACGACGCCAGTGGTGACTTCAAGGGGTGTGATCCCCATCGGAGAGGTGCGTCCGATGGAAGACAACGTGCTGACGGCGAATGGGACGTTCAAGAGGGTGAATCGCAAGATTGTCCATCTGGTGGATAAGGATATGGTCAACGTGCAGGTGAGGACGCCGTGGAAGGAAACAGTATCGTGTGTGATGACGCGTCATCACGATATGATGTGGCAGAGGATGGGAATGAATGGCGATCGAGAATTCGTGCCTCTGGAGAAAGCGGGGTTTGGGGACCAGCCCGTCTACATCCCGATCGAGCCTCGTGATCTGGCGTGGAGTGAAGAGGATTGTTTTGCGTTGGGATTCTTGTGCAACCGGTTGCAACCAGGAGGCGAGTGTATGAAATACACGTTACAATATACTGGAAATCGTAAAATGGATTCGATCGTCGCCAATTATATTCTGAACAGTGTGTTGGACGAGGCCGTTCTTATGGGTGCCGATGCGCAGACGATTGTGCTGGATCTGAACAGAATTACGCGTACGACGACACCGTTGCCTCTGGATTTCTCTCGTCTGGGTCAGATCTCCAATGAGGTGCTCATGGCTCCATTGTCCAAGCTACGCAAGTATTATGAGGGGTTTTGTGCCGGAAAGCCTATTGGAGCCGTGTTGGATCCAACGAGCCCAAAATTACGACTGGTGCAATACCGTCTGGGTTGTGGTGGTGAGGATGCAGAGGTTCGGGCGCAGGTGTTAAGTCTGAATACGATTCCTTCAAGTACAATAGCACCCGCGGTGATAATGGCAGAGGCAGAGGCCAACAATCAGAATGTAGATCCGAAGCCACCGGCGGTTGCGCCTTTGTCACCATCGGCTTCCGAAACCCTTCCAATGCGTCGGATGTTGTATGATCTGGAGATAGAGGGTCCCCAGAAGAATTATCAGACACTGGTGGGATTGGCGCATAATGGAGGGGGAAAACGCAAAGGGGCGTTTGCCATGTACATCGAGCCGTGGCACAGCGATATCCTGGATTTTGTCATGGCGCGACGGAGCACGGGGAGTGAGGAAGAGAGGACGCGTGATCTCTTTTTGGGGTTATGGGTGCCCGATGAGTTTATGCGTCGTGTGGAAGCCGATGAGGATTGGTTTCTGATGACGGATAATGAGAGCCCGGGGTTGTCGGAGGTATGGGGACCGGCGTTTGAGGCCCTGTACAAACAATACATTGAGAGCGGTAAGTATGTGCGCAAGATGAAGGCGCGAGAATTGTGGAATGAGATCCTTCGTTCGCAGATGGAGACGGGGACGCCTTATATGTTGTACAAGGATGCGTGTAATCGGTGCAGTAATCAACAGAACCTGGGCACGATCAAAAGCTCCAATCTCTGTACGGAGATTATTGAGTACAGTGATGCCAAGGAATATGCGGTGTGCAATCTGGCCTCGATCGCCCTACCCTGCTGTCTTGTGGAGCGTGCGGTGACAACAACGGCGCCTTTCTGGATCGTCGGAAAGAAGGGGTGTTTTTATTGCACTCTTTTGAGATCGTTGCTGGACGAGAAAAAGATTGAGTACGAGTATTGGGATGTGGACTCGACGGGAGAACTTTCCGAGGAAAAACGCGCGCGTCTGACGGGTAAAAAAACGTATCCCATTGTTTATCTTGAGGAGGAGTTCTTGTCTGGGGGTTTTATGGAGGTGTGGGAGCGTTATCTGAAGCCGGAGATGGATCTGGAAAAGCTGGGTTCGATCGTGGAGACGTTGGTAGAGAATCTGAATCTGGTGATTGACAAGAATGCGTATCCTCTGGAGGAGTGTCGTCGGAGCAATCTGCGTCATCGTCCTATCGGGATTGGGGTGCAGGGCTTGGCGGATGTGTTTATGGCGCGTTTAGAGGCGTACGATTCAGAGTCGGCGAAAGAGCTTAATCGCAAAATCTTTGAGACGATTTATTACCGGGCGCTGAAGAAATCGAATGAATTGGCGATAAGAGATGGTGCGTATGCTTCTTTTCAGGGAAGCCCGTTGTCGAAGGGCAAGCTTCATTTTGAGAATTTTTCGACATTGGATACTACGAAGCACTTGTCGCCAGAATACGATTGGGAGGCGTTGCGAAAATCCATCAAGGACAAGGGGACACGGAATTCGCTCATGGTGGCACCGATGCCGACGGCGAGCACGTCCCAGATTTTGGGTAATACGGAATCGTTTGAGCCGTTGACGAGTAATTTTTATGTTCGGAGGACGTTGGCGGGGGAGTTTGTGGTGATGAACAAACATCTTCGTCATTTCTTGGAATTGGGAGGCGCCTATACCGATGAGAATCGTCATATTATGATGATACAGAAGGGTAGTGTACAAAACACTCCCCTGCCCAAGACGATCCGTGAGGTGTTTCGCACGGTATGGGAGATTCCTCAGAAGAATATGGTTGCGATGGCGGCAGATCGACAGATGTTTATTGATCAGAGCCAGAGCTTTAATGTCTATCTGGCCAAACCGGATAGGGAGGTGCTGACCAAGATTCTTTTCTATGGATGGAAGAAGGAGCTAAAGACGGGGTGTTATTATTTGAGAAGCCGTTCGGCCATTTCATCACAGAATTTCAATACCGAAGTATCGCAGTCATCATCGTCATCCTCCTCTATAGAGGAAGAATGCACGTCTTGTTCGTCATAGAGTACGCGTTTCAGAATTGTTTTTTTTTTTGTAATGGAAAAAAATATTGTGTGTAGGATAATAAAAAATAAAATGGATAAAAATAACATTTTACTCCTCGTTTTTCTCTTGATTTCTGAAATTATGGGTGCCATTCCCGAAAAGTATCTTTGGGTAAATGGATATTTAGACGCCGTTTGCAAAGTAATAAATGAAGTGATCAAGCAGAAAAAAGAGACTGCAACTGCAACTGCAACTGCATCCATTACTGAATCGACATCAGCACCGTCCTCAAACGATATTCCTTTGTAAGACCATTGTTGACAAAAGAAGTTGGATTTTTATTTTTTTGGAATAAAAATTGGAAAAAAAAATAATAGGATAAATGCTTGTTCGTCCTATAGCAATTCGTCCACCTAAACCAGGACTTTCTCGTCAACAAAAGATGCAATTACACAGAGAATGGAACCGATTACATGTTCAAAAAGAAGAATGGAAGATCAAATTAGCTTATTATAAAAAGGGATTTTCAAGAGATGAAAAATTGCCCTCGGTCGCTCAAATCGAAGCTCAAAGACAAAGGGTGCTGGATAAATATAATAGGGCATCGAGACAAGCAAGAGGAGGTTATAGGTCGGATCAGTCTTTAACGGCTCAGCAACAGCTTCATCGGGTGTTGGAGACGGAGAGAAAAATATTTTTCAAAAACGCCTATCTTTCCGCGTATCAAAAATTGATACAGATACGAGAACAAATGGATTCGATTGAGAGGAGACTCTCCGAGTAAATAAATTTTGTCTTTTTTTCCTTCTTTATTTTGCCGTCGTACATTGCACCACTTCCACCACTTCCTCTTTTTCGTTCTTCAGGGCCATGTGATAGATGCCCGGCTCGACTTCCTCCACGTATTCATGAAACACTTTTTTATCTCGATACATGTCGTGGTATTCTCCCGATCGATGATTGACAACAATACCACACGATTTTTGGACAAAGACCTTGTTCGATCGACGATCCATCACGACCATGTTTCGGTAAGATGTCCATGGATGGTAGGCAAAATGTTTGAGCCTCACGATCTTATCTTCGGAGGGGATCACCTTGGGAAGTTTGCCCTGATAAAAGAGAGTAGCATAGCATCTCTTGAGCAGAGTGGGACCCGTGATGGAGAACGCTCCATCGAGATAGAGCCTCTGTCGTATATTGTGGATGCATTCCTCGATGGCGGTTTTCATGAGTGGATGCTGAGGCCTGACCATGATCACGGCATTGTAAAGATCGCCCAGCGAATCGGGATCATAGATATAATCCCAGTCGGCACACAGTACCAATTCATCGTCGTCGCGAAGGATGTTATCGATGGGTGTACGACAGATGAGCTTGTGATCAAAATAGCATCCGCCGTGGATAGAGAGAAAGCAATAACGAAAGAGATCGGCGCGGAAGGCGCCAGGTCGCAGTCTTAGATAATCTTTGACGTAATCTGGAAAATGCTCGCGCATGAATTGGAGACAATCATGATTGTCGTAAAAGACATACCGGTATCCGGGATTGGCACAAAGAAAACTGCGCGTCGTATTCCATGCACGTGTATTGTCCTTGACCATGTATCCGGTCTGCATGATGAGTCTGGGTATCTTTCTTTCCGGTGGTAGAGGACGCGGCGTCACCACGGTAACCGTTTCTTTTTCCACATCCAGAGAATTGGTGTCCGAAGGACCAATGTCCAGGATCTCTCCCGACTCATCCAGGCGCAGCCTCAACGGCTGTGTCCATCCACCCTCTTCATCCATTCTGAGAATGCGAATGAGAACACGATGCTCCGCGATCCAATACACATAGCATAAGAAATCGTCGCGTGTGTTATCGTAGGGATTGACGGGACAGATATACTTTTGTACACGACGGATACGGGTATGATTCAGCCTGGAGATCATTGCCTTTTCGGGGTCCGAGATCGCCCTTGGCTCTTGAAGAAGCGTCCACGATTCCCAAAGAGGAACGCCTTTTTCCATCAAGGGTGTCGGCGTCGTTGTCGTTATCATTTCGTTTTCGTTTCTTTCCAGCTCACATTTTTTTCTTTAGATAAAATTGCAGGCCGAGATAGGCGGCGAGGAGGACGACATAGGCGATGACAAGAACGATCAAGAAACGTTTCCAGACGAAACGATGTTGTTGTGTCTCTTCGTCTTTAGAATAAAGATAGGACGGTTGAAGAATGATGACCATGACCAAGACATAGAGAAAAAAGACAATGTAGATACCATAATTGGAAAACGTGCTTCCCACCAGAGTTGAAGCGCGTGCTGCGACAGAGGGAGACGACGAGAAGGACGCAGGAGATGGAATACCCATGGCACCCCCCGCAGCGCCCGATTTGTTCTCCAACTGCTTAAATTGGGCTAATAATTCGTCCATAGGGACGTCTTCTGGACTCACAATCATTTTTAAACATCGAATCTCCGATCTTTAAATCGATTTAAGAAACGAGGTATAAAAATTTAAAAATTATGATACAACAGTGGATTACGTTTTCCAACCAATATTTTCAGGTGGCGCATATACCGGTCTATGTGAAGCCCGATGAGGACATGTTGTTGCTGCGTCTTGATTACATGGGGTTTTATTTTCCGCGAATCCATTTTCTCAAGTTTGGGTTTCTCAAGAGTTTATTGTCAACCAAACTCCCGAGTGAGACGCGTCATTTGGAGTATGAGGTGTCTCCTGAAAAAAGAGTGGATTGTGTAGATCTGACGTCTGATTTTTTAGATCAGGCGCGGGTCGAGCGGATCAATTATCAAGAAATGCCCCATTGCATGTATTATCTGTTGTTAGGAAATAAGTGCGAGATGGGAAAATACAAGCAATTTTATGAGCCCCTGATCCCTTTTTTACGATTCTTGGGACTTGAACAAGAGTACTTGGAGAAGATACAGTAAATTTTATTTTTATCAGTGTGTCTCTTCTACTCTATCCGCAGATTGCCACCTTGAAAGAATTGCAGAAAAAAAGAAAATAAATTCATTTAAGCAGTATTTCAATCGAAATAAAAATGGAAACCTCGACACTCTTTGTGATACAATGCGTTGCTTTTGTCATCATTCTTCTGGCTGTCTATTATTATTTTAATCGAAAGTTGCAGTATCATATGATGGCAATTGAGTCACTGCAACATCAGATCTTGGAACAACAGCGGGTCTTGGAAAGACATGACAAGTTGTTCCGTCATCTGGTAGGACCGTCGGTGTACGCCTCGGTACCTGAGACGCCAACGCCAGTGGTGACGGCGAACAACCATATTCGTAACGTGCCTTCTTTTGGCAGTAGTAGCGGTGGTGGAGGAGGACAAAACTGTTCGGGAGGAGTTTGTTTTTTACCGTCCCCGCAACAACAGGCGGTTGCGCCACCACCACCACCATCACCACCTGCACCGATGCCGAATAATCCTCTGATGAGTATGGGGCCAATGGTGAGTGGTCTTTTGGGGGTGTTGAATTCTATGTCGAGCTCGGTGGGGCCATCTATGGGCTCGAGATCTCCTATTCAGGAAGAAGAAGAGGAGGAGTCACCAGATATTGATGAAGAGATCTTGGATCAAGAATTAACGAAGGAATTGAACGAGTTGCGGGAATCGGAAGAAAAAATTACACAGATCAAAGAAGGTCGTCTGGATGAGGAGCCTACAACAATCGAGGAGTTGACGTCTTGATAGACCAATCGGAGAAAAAAAAACTGAAGCCCCAGGATCTCTTTTTCCTGAGAGGGCATGAACGATAATGATGATGATTCCTATTCCATGGACTCACCACGACTAAAATTTCCAACTCTATTTCTCTAAAAATCATAAAGACAACAGATTTAAACCAGAACCAGAAAAGGATGTTTTTTGATCAACTGCCTCTCGAGCTGATCTGCAAGATTTACGAGTTTGATCCGACCAAGAGGGAGAAGTTTAACAAGGTGTACCATCAGATCCGCATGCGTCAGGTGTGGTACGAGGCGCATTGCATCCCCAAGTGGCGCACGGTCTTCCGCTACAACAGCAACCTTCTCCAAGCCGACAATTCCTCTTTTTACAGGACCGAGGAGTCGTATGAGGCACACGTCCATTTAGAGCGCCGTTGGCAACGCGTTCATGGCAGAAAGCCACGCCTACCCTTTGATGATTTTGATCTTGTGAGCACCATTGTTAACCAACAGCCCAATTTATATGAAAATTGGGAAGAAGAGGAGGATGATTTTTATTAATAATTCACACAAAGAAAGAAAGTAAATTTATCATCAGGTATATGTCAGGAGCGCATTCAAGAAAAGATTGGTGACCGTCTTGGGATCCTGCCACGCGGGTTGTAAAATCTGTAACGTTCCGCTGATATAATCGGCACTTAGTGTCACCGTAGCATTGGTCGTATTAAATTGGATGTTGATGATAGGAACGGCACCTGGATTAAGGGTTCCCACACCCACCATGGTCATCCCATTGTAACAAAGTACCACGTTGTACGTGGGAGTACATTGAGGGGTCTCATGGAATCGGAGAGTGGCATCATTACAAGGACGAACCGTACTGGAAGTCTCGGAAAGATAATAGGTTGGATACACAGACATTTTTTATTATTTAAAGAAAAATTAAAAAAAAAATGAATTCTTCATAATTTAATGATATTGTTTATTTTAATCAACAACAACCAAAAAAACAAGAGAGATTATGGGTGTCAAGCATTTTTATTTATGGTACAAGAACAAATTTTCTTCTTGTGTAGTAGAATCAAACAACGGGGTGGATGTGCTGGCGATTGATTTGAATGGGCTTTTTCACATGTGTGCACAGCGTATCTATCGATATGGCAATGTCAGCGCGCATTTGTTGTATCATTCCAAGATCCAGTTGTTACCCAAGACCAATCTTACCCTCTTTCGGGATGTCTGTGAAAAGATTGAATATCTGCGAAATGCGATACGGCCTCGACAGAAGATTGTCTTGTGTGTAGATGGTGTCGCCGGTCTGGGTAAGATGAATCAACAACGCCAGCGTCGGTTCAAGACGGGCGCCACAGTCAAGGACGTCTATTTTGATCCCAACGCCTTTACCCCGGGAACCAAAATCATGGATCATCTGACCAAATACATTGATTGGTATATACGGACGATGATCACATTGAATCCAGAATGGCAGACGCTGGACGTGATTTTTTCCAATGAAAAGGTCTCGGGAGAGGGTGAGCACAAGGTCATGCAGTATTTAAAAGGATGTGTGGGAATCAAGGAACATGTCTGTATCTATGGTCTGGATGCGGATCTGATGATGCTGGGTATTCTTTTACCGCATGAGAATGTGATTATTGCAAGAGAGCCCGAGCAGGGATTCATCGAGTATGTCAATGTGCGACGATTCCGCGAGGAATTGCTCAAGATCATGCGGTGGGATCGAGACTACATGTCACCGGACGAGCCGTTGTTTGACAAACACTGTGCCCTGAATGATTTTATTCTGCTGAGTTTCTTTGTCGGTAATGATTTTCTTCCGACGATACCGACCATTACCATCCTCGACGGCGCGATCGATATTATCCTGACCATCTATCGACAGATTGGAAAGGTATATGGTCATCTGACGCATGAGATGAAGACGTCTGTGACGAGCAACGCCACTGCCACTACTACCACGACCACCACGACAACAACCGCCACTCCTTTGTTGGGACTCAATCGGGAATCGTTTTCAAGATTCATCCAAGAATTTGGTGCGGTGGAGAAGGAAATGCTGGAAAAAAAATACAATTCACAGCACTCCTTCTTTCCCGACCCGCTGGTCGTTAAACACATGAAGCTGGTGGACGATAAACATGTGATTGATCTGGAGGGATACAAGAAGGATTATTATGCCGCCAAGTATCCTCCTCGCACGGCCGTCAACACGGTAGTAGAAGAATACCTACACGGGATGTCATGGATCCTCAATTATTACAAGAATGGGATACCGGATTGGACCTGGTTTTTTCCTTTTTCGTATGGACCCTTTCTTACAGATTTTTTTCCGTACATGAACAACAATCAGTATCGGCTTCCGAGATTCCGATTGAATGACCCGATTCCACAATTCCTGCAGTTGTTGATGGTCTTGCCACAGAGCAGTAAAAACCTGGTCCCCGAACCGTTATCCCAGCTGATGGATTCTCGATCGGTCTTGGGTCATTATTTCCCGGATAATTTCGAAATTGATATCACGGGAAAACGAAAAGAGTGGGAAGGGGTGGTCATCCTTCCGGTGATGAATCTCAAGGCCTTTAAAGACGAGTATGATCGTCTGGAACCCAAGCTTTCGTATTCGGACAGGAAACGGAATATTTTCGGCAAGAATTTCTTGTACCGCTACGATCCGACGCGGAATAATGTGTTTAGCAGTTTTTACGGGAATATCCCGGAATGCCCCGTGGCGGTTCAGATCATTACGTTTTGACAAAACAAATCATTCTTATCATCGCATAAAAAAAATAATTCGGATCAAATTATTTTTGTCTCACTAACATGTGTTATTATAAAATGATGCCATGCTTTGATAAAAAAAAAACTGAAGCCCGGGGACCCCTTTTTCCCCAGCCAGTGGATGAGATGACTTGAACACACAAGATTAATAGACTAACTTCTTTTTATTTCCACCCAATATGAATAAACAGATCCAACCCAACCGAATCAACATCAACATGGCGACCGCTTCTGCTTCTAACACCGTCGTGGCTCCTGCGCCCGCCGTAGCTGTAGCCGTGCCCACCGAGTGTTCCATCTGTGTCTCGCCGTTCAACAAGACCTCGCGCAAGATGGTGGACTGTGGTCGTTGTGAGGAGAAGGTGTGCATGGAATGTGTCAAGAAGTATTTCGATACGACCATCAACGACCCCCACTGCATGCATTGCCAGCACGCCTGGGACCTCTTTTATGTCAACAAGACGATGCCGCGCAACTACATGACGTCGCAGTGGAAGTCGACGCGCTCTGACCTCCTCTTTCGTCGCGAGCAATCCTTCTTTCCCGAGACGATGCCTATGGTGGCGCTGGAGGTGGAGAAGGAGGGGTTGGTGGAAGAGCTGACCAAGATTGCCGAGGAGGAGATGGCCCTTCGCCAGCGCAAGGTGCAGATCCAGAGACGTCATAATGCCATCCTGTACCGCCTGGCTCATCCCAATGAGCCCGTCGAGGCCCTCGAGGCTGGAGGTGGGGGTGCGGCTGCGGGCGGTGCTGTCCGATCGACCACGTTTAGCATCCGTCAGTGCGCGACAGCCAACTGCAAGGGCTTTCTCGACAACAAGGGGCACTGCATCCTCTGTACCAAGAGTACCTGTCTTCGTTGCAACGTCATAGTCCCTCCCAAGACCGAGGAGGAAGAGGAGGGAGGTCAGCCTGCTCACGAATGTCGCGAGGACGATCTTCAGACCTGGGATCTGATCCGATCGTCTTCCAAGCCGTGTCCCAGCTGTGGGACGAGGACGCAGAGGACAGAAGGTTGTGCTCAGATGTTTTGCATCGGGTGCCACAAGGCTTGGAATTGGAATACGGGCAAGATTGAGACGGGACCTGTGCACAATCCGCATTACTACGAGTGGGCGGCACGCATCGGGTTGGAGAACCTTCAACAGCGACAGCAACAGGATCCATGCAACCGTCGTGCCGTGTGGAACTACTGGCATTTCAGCAACCTGGTGCGGGACAACACGCCTTCCATTGCGGGTCTTGGTGACAAGTTCCGTAGGGTCCATCAGTTCCTCAACCATACAGCGCATCATGAGGTGGAGAGCTCGCGTAACAGAGTCAACCAGAACAACACGGATCTGCGCATCTCGTATCTGCGCAACAAGATGGACGACACCGTTTACAAGAAGAAGCTCATCGCCCGCGAGATTCAGCGCCAGAAGGATGTGCGCCTGCTGGACGTCTATGAGACCCTGAGCATGGTCTCGGAACAGCTGCTGTCGGATCTGGCCAATCGACGCCTCACGTTCCCTCAGTTCTTTGACCGTCTTAAGGAGGCGGAGAAGTTTGTCAATGAGAACATTAGTGAGATCAACGCGTGCTTCAAGTCCAACATCTCCCCGATGACCATTTCAGGACTTTAGATTTTTTTTATGTAGCTTGTTTTGAAATTTTGTGTTGATTAAACCACCCTAATAACCCGCTTAAAGAAAGAAAACCTAAATGAAAAAGGGTTTGTGATGCGACAATGGAAGCCATCACCAACACTTCGCTTCTCGGTCAAAAACCCCACATGGATGAATTCTTGAGAGACTTATGGGAAACCGCGCCACACCCGGATACTAAACAAACGGGATTTCAGTAAACGGATAGATACAATCAGAAAATAATTGTTTCACAAAGAAAAAGGATATTTGGCATTGAATGCCACATTCTTGTATATGACGATACCAAGTGTTATTCAATTCTTTTATTTTTTCGTGTTTCATATTTCGTATCATAAATCCAGACGCACAATGATGTTCGGTTAATTCACTTAAACCATTCTTTACCTGATTGTTAATATAATTTATATACTTTTCTTTTTCTAACGCATATCTACATTGAGTCATACTTGCGTTAAATTCACTCCAGACATTATTATGAATAAACCAGTGTTCTCTTAATAATAACGCATAATTCTGTTTGACAAAATATTTATGAATGAAATGTTCCACGAATTCCTCGCTTACTTTTTCTAATTTACTATCTAAATAACATAAATAATCATAATCTTTCAATTCAGAGTATTCATGAGGAACAACTTTTACATGCTTGCTAAGCATACAACTTTCTATCAGGTCATCGGTCAAAGGCTTGTCATCATAGACCCCTATCCAGTTTGTATTTTTCAGCTGTTCGATAATTCTCCTATTATTTGTAAAATAGTAGCATTTATATTTTAGCGAAGGGATTTCTGGAATCCTACATGCAACATTATTATTGGTTCCATAAAAGCACGTATAAAATACCAAATTCATTTTTTTCATATTCTCTATTGTTTTTTTTAAATCAATAAAAATTAAATGACGATAAGCGATTGAAAATATTTTTTTATAAGGAAAAAAAAATATACACATAACACTGAACGGAACAACTATTTTTTAATTTATGAATGATTTTCCTGTAGAGATTCTTGGAAAGATCGTTTCCTTTATGGATGCCGAGATGTTGACGACATCGACTTTTTTATCTCGGACCTTTCTGGAGGTGGTAGATCGTGACGCGTATTGGAAACAGGCAGCGCTTGTTTTGTATCCACGTTGCTCTACCTTATCTTCGTATCTGTACGATTGGAGGGCCATGATTCGTGATCGTAATCGGAAAGAAGAGAAGATGACTATAGATTTTGATTTGGATTGGGAGAACTCGGGATCTCGGATTTTCACGCCATGGAAACCCTTGGATACGACGACAACGGCGACAAAAATAAGAATGATTATTGATCCTTTTGGAAATCCAAACATGAGTTTCGTCGATGGACCGTTTGTGTCGGTCTATTTGGAAACGGATAATAAAATTACGTTGGAATTCAATATCATGATTGATCGAGATCCAGACAAAGGAGCACCCCGACAATGGAATTGTCCGTCTCATCATTTCACATCTCTCTCTTCTAATTGGGGAACCCATCGATTGATCAAACGATCCGAGATAACACCCGAGTCTGGTTTTGTGAGAAAAGATGGAAAAATTTCTTTGCACATCTATTTATCCATCGTGTGGATACGTTTGAGAATAATAGAAGAAAATTCTTTGAGAGAAAGACAGGGTCGTGGTATGATGGATATGGACACCCCTGGTTTCCAAACCATGATGATGGGTGGAGAAACGTTGTTCTCCTTACGGCAAAAAAATACTTTTTTTGCCACTGTTGCTGGAAAGGATCCCCTCTACTTTTGGTTGTGCGATTACCGTGAAGGTGAAGGCATTCTTCCCATCCAGCGTTTCACATCGAAAGAAGAACGACAGCCACTCACCAAGCTGATGGAGTATACCAATGAACGCGGAGAAGTCCTTTTGTGGGCCGATCGTCGTTATGGAAGTCAGGAGAGTTCTAACATCTATTTTGTCAAGCGTATCCAAGAGGATGGTAGCGTGCGCTGGGTGGACCGTTTGGGACGAAATGACCTGATCTCTTTACTCCAAAATGCAACTTGCACGGTCATTGAAGAGAAATATTTGCAACCGTGGAAAGAACATGATGAGGCATCACAACCCCAACCCCAAACCAAAGTCATCCTTCTATTGAATCGGGATCGCGGTGAAGAACAACTCGAGACCCTGAGAAAAATCTATCAAACGTATCACGACAGGGTATTTCTTGCTTTGAATGATTTATATGACAGAATCATCCTTCGTTATCAACAGGTCTCTATGGATGAAATTTTTTGCACGGCATCCAAGATTTACGTGGATTGGCGTATCCGTAATTTTTACCAGGAATTCCACCTCAATAAGACCATGTTCTTACGTTGTTTGTTACAACGACCTCATATCGGGTATGCATGTGATCGATGCGGTACGTATAATTTTACGGGAACACGTTATCGATGTCAAGAATGTGCAGACTATGATTTATGTGAAGCGTGTCATCTTCTTCCGACCATGCCTTGGCGTTTTTTAATTCCTGCTCGCTCCATCCATAGTCATAAAACGATGACGGTCAAGATACCATGGGAAGACCATCAGTCTTCTCATTCGCTTTATGTCATTCCATTGTAGAAGAACTAAAAAAATTCAGGAAATCTTCTTCTAATTTGTGTGGTCGTAATAAACTCCTTCTCTTTGGATTCTTCCATACCCCCGCCGAAATGTTGCACATGTTTTCTTTCCCACGCCGATCGAAGTCGTGCACGTTGGATTGCATCCATTCCTCCAATACCATTCTGCCATTTTCTCTCTTCTCCCACAGGGATATCTCCTTTTTCTCGACGAGCCTGATTGAGGAAAAAAGAAAGAACGATAATGGCGTCACGGTTTCCTACCTCATTCGCAATGTCGAGCGCCGAATTTTGATTGCTATTTAACGATTCTATTAATTCCACTTTTTCTTCAGGGGAGAGTCCGGAAAGAATATAATGCAAAATATCAAATAAATCATTCATGGACGATTTCCTCAATGCCCAAAAAAAGAGAATCGTATTACCCTTATGGTCTTGATGAAAGAGATATTGATTTTTTTTTTTCTTGATGATTCTTACATTATGGAGGACCGCATCCATGGAACCGTCGGTGATCGTGTAAAACAAGGAACTCCTTCCTCGGTCATTCAACTCCAACGCAAAATTCTCATTCGTTTGTAATATACGATCTACAAATCCAGGATAGTGGCGTACAAGGGTCAGGAGATTACAGGGTTGTGGGCCCAGCACACAATCTTTTAACAGAAAGGTATTCGGTCTTAGATAACCCAAATCAAAGATAGTATAGGCGATGGGGATTTTGTTATTTTCCAAGGCGTAATTAATAATGTCCAAGAGATCTTGTTGCTCTACATTTTCCATTTCCATTTCCATGTCCTGGATGACCGTTCGGTCGTTACGCAATATTTTTGCTTTCACGTCCTTGATAAAACGTGGTTTGTTAAAAGATGGTAGTGTCATTATTTATGATTTATTTTTTTTTTTAAGCAACCAAAAAAAAAATTATTAGAAATTTAATATTATAGACTCGAATAAAGAAAGAAAACAGATTTTTCTTTCTTGAGAAACGATAGAAATGAGTTTCATCTATTTCTATATCAATCTATTGGATGCCGGACTGGCAGCGCCTAATCTTGGTCTACCGTGTGTTCCCAACACGGAAAACGCGGTCAATGTCTTTATTATCACACCATCATCACCATCTACTGTGTAGAGAAAAAAACTGAAGCCGACGGGGCAGATATCCCTCTCAGAAAGAGAGACGTTTATGGATTATTCACTATTTCTTCCCCCCTCCCTAATTTTTTTCACTACTATTACTACTTTCACGCTTTTTAAACAGGAATCACAAGAACAAGAAACTTTCATGGAATTTGACAATATGGGGATTTCAACTAAAGTCATGGATTACATCTTCACAATGAATATGAGATCTACCGTGGACACCCAATTAGAATATTTGACGCTCCGTAACATGTATCTCCATGAACGTGATAAATTTGTCATCATCTATCCACTACACACCAGCAACAACGAAACCCTCCATCATATCACCTTTGACGTCGTGGTCAACGAAAAATGGAGTATACGTCTTCATCTTTATACCGAGTTCCGCGGGTCCAAGATTATGCCTCTTTATCTTACCAAGGCCAGAAATAGTGTCTACATTGATTTTAGGATTCCTCCACCTCCCCCTGGTTTTACATGAATTGTTTGTTTCTTGTGACAGAACTCAATCAAAAAATTTGTTAAAGTTGTAATTGTCTAACGAGTCCTAAAATGTGTTTGCAAATTTCTCTTAATGCATAAGCTTTTACATGTAGACATATATCTTGATAGTCAAAGATTTGTCTCACCGTTCTTCCATAGGGAGTTTTTGAATTATATATTTTATCTTTATCTTCTTGAGTTAATGCGTCCAGAACAGTGGTGATGTATTCCGACATGGCCAATTCAGCATTTCGCGCGTTGTCTTGACCGCTGGGTAGATCCAGTATTAGAATCGCTAATTTTTCAAGTTTTAGGATGGCTTCGAAAAACTCCTTGGAACACGGTTGTCCCGTTCTTTCACTGACTATTTTCAATTTTAATTCTTTCAGATCTGCTTCAGGAAGATAAGGATGTTCCAAAAACACTTTTTTTTCCGAGTTACTTGTCCATATACTTTGATTGTGGCGTCCCAGTGGATCTGTATTCCCATACGGAGAAGACTTTAGATATTCCAGTAAATCATCAATACAATGACAATATCGAGAAGGAGTAATGTAAAGCTTCTTCGGATCCAATTTCATGATCGGCTCCCCCATCACCATGGTCTCCTGGTTCTTGCAACGAGACAATTCTCTCAATAAGCAGTCTACATAATCTTCTTTCCTATATCGCCAATTAGGAATAAAGCCCGTAGTTTGTAAAATGCGTTTGATATCATTGATGGTCAGTGAGCGGTATTTTTTTTTGATGGTATCGATATGAGATTCTACTGCCCGCGACACTTGAAGGAACGTGTCTCGGTTTATTTTCATTTGCAATTCCGGACAGATTTCCTTGAGAAGAGCCTCTACTTGGCGAAAATTTTTTTGTCGAACCGCATCCAACAACTGCAGTTTTTTGGCTAAAAAGGAGGGCATTTATTCTATTTTTAAATTTTTTTTTATGGTTTTTCAATCGGGTTTATCGACATCCATAAAGAAAGAAGACGATTTTTATTTCCACTGGCGCACTACCTTGATTATTATTTTGATTGCAGAATCAAAATAATCCACCGAGTGTGAATCGAACACACGACCGCCCGATGATTGCTTTGTTTTTACCTCTACAGTCGGGAGCTCTGCCAATTGAGCTATCGGTGGGTCTTTCTTTTTATTAAGATTTTCATCCTTCTTAAATCAATTTTATCATGGTGGTGGGGGAGTGTTGCCATCCCACTTGGAGTGCTGCAATCATTGCCTTGCTTTGGAGGGTGTTGTGGATGGAATCCCAAAGTTGAGTGATATCTTCTCCTAAATGATTTTCGAGGGCCTGGGCGCCTCCCGGGTGACGAGACATCCATCGATGCACATCCAATACCCGTGATCGGTAAATCACATGCTGGATTGGCAACGCTTCTATAACGGGTGGAGAAGGGTGTACTATTTCCGCAAGCAAATTTTCTACGGTTTCCAATGCACCCTCACACCATCCCTGGAGTGGAGAAAAGGCCTCTCCGATAATAAAGAGATCCGGGAGATGAATGGGATCAGGGATCATGGCCAAGCGGTACATGCGTTTCATATCCATACCAAAAGAAGGTGTCCATTCATGAATGGCCTCCTTCCAATAATAATTCTTGATTTGCTGAAGCGCGCGTGTCTGTGTCTTTCCAAGAAATGTCGAGGCCTCCTTACGAATCTTCTCTCTAAATTTCAACGGATGAGCTATACACAATCGTTCCCAAAAATCCGCGATACGACCGCTTGAATAAGAAATCATGAACCAGTGGTTGGAGGGTGCTGTCGGGTATGGACTGCTGATGATCTGACATAGAGCACTGTTGGTATTGATGTGAAAATTATCAATATTATTATTATAAAGCAAAGGTCGCTGTGGCGACATGGCATAGATATGATGAAGAGAGACCGGACGCACGCTTGCCAGAAGTGGTCTCATATAATCCGCGATGCTCCAGTCTTGGAAAGACGAAGGTGGACACGCCAGTACCACACGTGGTGCGATTTCTGTCCTCTCATGAAATTCATTCGATCCTTCTCTTTTCTGGATAGAGAGACGATAATGCTTCTTCTTGTTGTCATAAACAACGTCGGTAACCAACGCCTCCTTGAGAAATGAGCATCGATTTTCTAATGCTTTCAGCGTGTCCACAAGAGCCTGGATGAGTCCCGAAAATCCCGTCATTAAACATAGATACGACGAAGGATTCTGGGCCTCATAGACATCGATCACGCTCGTCATGTCCAGGATATCGGGATATCCAGTCCTGTCTTCTTTATCTCGTGCGAAAGATCGATTACGATGCAAAATAAGCTCATCATAAGCCGACAGTCCGGGGTTCGTAGGATTTTGGGTTGCGGGTGCCGAACAGGAATACCGTTTGGTATTCACATCGTAATATCCATCGACAATGTTTTCAGGAAAAGGATGCAGTGGGACACCGAGATTGTGACAGAGCCGGATCATATGGGTGTGCGAAGTACTGATCCTCCACGGACCTTTTTCATACAGAACCGTTTTCATCTCGTTGTTAGAGGACGTGGAATATTCTGTCTGTAGTTTTCCACCCATTTCCTTACCCTTTTCAATGATAAGAAGACGAATCTTGGGATCTTCCATCAGAAGACGATAGGCAAGAAAAAGTCCACTAATCCCTCCTCCGACAATAATAATATCATGATCTTTGACTTGCATTTTTTTATTCTTTCTGGGAAAAAAAAAGAATTAAAATGTCATCCTCTTCTTGACTCCAACAGGCATCTGGTAGTAACCATCTCCTGACGACAGAAACCAAATTTCAAAAAATAGAAAATGTTTTCGATTTTTAAAAAATAGTTAAAATATTTAAAAGTTTTTTTTTTTTGGGGGATTGTTTACCAAAAAAACATGTTTTTCATGGAAAGGACTACCTAATAGGCAGGAAAAGAAGAGATAGGAGTGGCTGGGTGTTGAAATGATTCTTGACAAAAAATTAAAAATAGAAAGTGTTTGGATTTTAAAAAAAAAAATTTAAAATTATCAAAAGACTTTTTTTTTTTGGAGGTGTCGTCCGATACGGTTCTTTTTTAGGAGTCGTTTATTCAGAAGTATAGACGCACTTATTTTTGGTACATTTTCCGTTACTATCCGCGGTACAATCAGAGTCACTGGAGCATTCATATTCTTCTATCGTTGTGATCGTTGTCCTGTTTTGTATTTTTACCAATAGTAAAATGAGAAAGATGGTAATTACAATCAGAAACGAAAATAGAAAGAATTGCAAATACATTTTTTATGTTGGAATTTTTATTTTTTATTTTTTTATTTTTTTGAAATCAATTTTCAATCATGGATCTCTGTATTTCTAAAACATCGATGATGGGAAGAAAAGAATCAAACTCATACATGGAAACATCCAGCGCTTCGGGATCCAACTCTTCCCACCTGTCCAGCATTACGATGGGCATCATGGGAAACTGTCGCTGAAGGGCTTCCGTAAATGGCGTTCGGAGAACAATGGGCACGACTTGTAAGTACAGGGCCTCCCAAAGTCGATGCGTATCCACGCCATTACCCTCGGGACAAATACAGAACTCGCTCTCGGCAAGGCGTTTCAAATTCGCCGTGGGATCGATGTGTGGCAACCATTCCAGGTTTTTCTGGCTCCTCAAGATATCATGACAAGGCTGTCGTTTACTTGGATTAGTACCAATACCAAAATTAAAATAGATTTGACGGGTCTTTTGAGGAGGGTTGTGTAGGAGAGGCAAGAAAGGCGCGGTATTTCCGTGTGACCATTGGGAATTGGCGAGTCCAATGGGCACGACGGACAAACGGGGATGTTCCATACAGACATTCTGAGAATACCAATGTAAAAGACGAGAGCATTGCAGGATTTTTCGGGAAGTCTCATTTTCATGAATCTCATGGTCGGAATTGTGGGACACGAGTACAAAATCATTTTGAAAGAGATGGATGCGAAGAGCAAGATCGGGGATGCAGTGCGTGAAACAAAAGACGAGGCGTGGATTGTCGTACGAGGGAGTAGGAATAAAACTCACATTCATAAATTTCGAGGGCTCGTTACCAAAATACGGATTGGGGATGGAATTGCTGTTGGTCAAATAGACGGTACAGATGGATTGGATTTTTTCTCCGGTCACAAACATCTCCTCAAGACCGGTACGTGGAACGGCCTTGATTTTTTTCCATGGCTCTGTGTTTGCGACCTCGGCACGCACCTTTCTCATCTGTTGTAATCTTCCCATTTGTTTTTTATTTTATTTTATGGGATTAAAAAAGAAATGTCTACAGTTTTAGCCAAAAAATTTCAGTTGTTGGATGCGGTTCGAAGCAAGAGTTATACGTACATAGAACGCCTTCTCAAGGAAATCTGTCCGGATCTGAACATCAAAATCAACAAAGACACGTATATTCCGGTGTCGCAGGCGATAGAATCTCATATCGAAAAAATTAAAGATATATACCGCTCCTTGACGATTGAAGATATCAAACGCATTTTGTTCTTCACGAATCGATATGGTAAATTTCCAAACGGTATGAACAAAGAATTATATGTGGAAAATTTATTACGAGAATTGATGCGATGTAAAAACGCCAAGACGATGGTGATGGATGAACCTATCTTGAATTTGGATCCAAGAAAGCTTTTTATTACTCCTTATCGTTATTGTCATTCTATTGATGAGTTATTAGATTATCTCATGTCCTCACCGTATGGAGATTTAGATCCACTGGGACGTTCTGGTCAAAAAATATGGAATGATGACGAAGCCAAAGAAATTTTTCTTAATCATCCGCATCTTGATCGTCAAAACGTGAAGCAACTAAGATTGAAAATGGGATTGCCGGACCAAAAGCCGAAAAAGCCGGACCAAAAGCCGAAAAAGCCGGACCAAATGTTGAGAGAAGAATTTTTCAAAGCTATTGATTTGCTTGGAAAATTAGGCTTTCTATTATTATTTTTAAAAAGGGGACAAAAAGATGCACGAATTGGTGAAGTCGCCATGTCTAATTATATCACCAATGTTTTGGACGAATTATCTCCGGTGGAAAGACAAAAAATTTATGATTTAAAAGATAATTATGGTAAAACAGTAAGGGAAATCTTTGACCACATAGACACCTGTCTACATGATAAAGGATTCTGGTTACTAACAATTTATCGAGACATCACAGGGCGTATGAAACAACGTTATCCTTACCAATTTTGGAAATATCCCTCAGATATCAATAGGACTATAGTAAATACGATTTTGCAAGAATTGAGCAAGAAGCCAAAACCAAAACCAAAACCAAAATAAGAAGAAGATCACAAACCAAAAATGGGAAAATGATCAATGAGGTTGGTTTTCTTGGCAATGGATGAAAAATTATACATATCGTTCTTGCCCATATCATAGTGTCGTAGGACGCCACCAAGGACATTGGCGTCAGGAATATAGACGATACTGGCGATATTTCGTTCATAATTATCAAACGGCAGATACATCCGTGTAGGATTCAGATAGGACATTAGCTCGTTGCCGTGGTAATACATGACCACGTCATTTTCCAAATGGAGGACGTCACGGACATTGTATTTCTTCATAAAGCGGTGAATCACAAAAAACCTCGACGACGTTAATTTCCAGAAACCACCGCGAAATCCATTGTCCAAACCCGAACGATCGTCATATCGAAATTCATCTTCTTGTCCCTCCAACTCTTCCACCTCGATTATGGTAATGTACTCTTTCACAGTACCAAATTGTGGAACCATAAATTGGTTACACAATATAAAAATATTTTCCTGGTCATGTCCCAGACGATGCAACTGCCGGATGTTGTCAAGAATATAAGGCTGGAAATTGACAAGACAGGTAAGAACAATGTTCATTTTACTTATGTTCAATATAATTATTTTTTTTTATTCTTATTTCTTATAATAAAATGATCCTGCTTCTCTTTGATATTGATGGCACTCTTACCGATCCTCGCAAAAGGATTGACCCCGAGATGCTACAACATCTTCAATCCTGGAAATCGGTACCTGGAGTGACTCTTGGTATCGTTGGTGGATCCGATCGGATCAAGGCACAAGAACAATTGGGAGAAAAGGAAATGACGGATCTTTTTGAGTACGCCTTTTCTGAAAACGGTCTCGTCTTTTATCATAAAGGCGTCCTTCGCCATGAGTATTCCCTGACCCATTTCATCTCTCCATCGACCCTCAATCGTTTTATTAATTATGTGCTATTGTATCTCTGCACCCTTGAGCTTCCTGTCAAGACCGGTACTTTTATCGAATATCGCAAGTCTATGCTCAACATTTCTCCCGTGGGAAGAAACTGTTCTCAAGAACAGAGAGATGATTTTGAGATTTATGATCAAGAGCATCGTATCCGCGAGACCATGATTATGAACCTCAAGGAAGAATTCCCGGAATCGGAAATGCCCGTGGAATATGGCATCGGAGGACAGATTAGTTTTGATGTCTTTCCTCGTGGGCTCAATAAAACCTTTTGTTTGGAACACCTTCCCCTTGACGAATTCGATACCGTTTATTTCTTTGGAGACAAAACAGAGAAGGGAGGGAATGATTATGAGATTTACCACGATCCGCGGGTTCAAGGACGCCGTGTGACTTCATGGCAAGATACGGTCAGTCAGGTGCAGGGTCTGCTGAGGCCCGATTCATAATTTTGGAAAAAAACTTTTTTTTTTTCTTGGAAACAAAAAAAAAACCCATTTTTTTCATGAAACAGACACTGACGACTCTTCCTACGGCGTATTCTAATTACGACTCTCTGGGAAAACAATTCAAGGAACAAGGTATGATTGTCCAAAAGGGCGTGACGATGATCAACAAGACATTGGAGGATGGTACCAAGAAGGAACGCAAGGATGTAGAAGATGCCATGAAAAAGTTGGAGGATAAGATTAAGGTCATTATGAATGATAGTACGATCAAGGAACAGAAGAAGATTATAGAGAATGGTGCCAAAGAAAGACAGCGGATCATGACAGTTACCGGGCAAAAGTTTTTTGCGGAGCGAGAGGCGATCATGAAGGATGCATCTCTGAGTCAGGGACAGAAACAAGAAAAGATTTCAAAGATTTTTCAGAAGTTACAGGAAACGTTTTTGACGGACGAGGAAAAGAAATTTTTCAAGAAGATGGTCCATGATAATCTCGTGGTCATCATGCCACAACGTCAGCTCATGGGCAACAACCACAGTGCGGGTCATCAGATCATAATGCATTGAACAGATTTAAAATGAAGAGTGGAAAGAAAGATATATAAAAAAATATGTGTGAGCATTACGAGGGAATCCATTGTGAGATTTTGGCGCCCTGTTGCAAGGAATATCACGCGTGTCGTATCTGTCATGATGTCAGGGTGCAGACTCATTCTATTGATCGTTATGCTATCCAGGAGGTGCGCTGTACGGCTTGTGGAGAGGGTCCACAGCCACGATCCAATGGCTGTACAGGTTGTGGGATTGAATTTGCTTCTTATTTTTGCGAGAAATGCAATCTCTGGTCGCCACGACCTATCTATCATTGCGAGGGGTGTAGGATATGTTATCGTCTTGCACCCGAGGAGCGCAGGCATTGTGATCTATGCAATTTGTGTTATGTGGGTACGGAAGGGGAACACTCATGTCCCAAGGCCATGGTGGATGTGGGGGAGGAATGCTGTGTGTGCCTGGAGACATTGTATTATGGGGTCAAGACACCGTATCGTACACGGTGCGGTCATTGGATGCATACACAGTGTATGAAGGAGCTTCTCAAGACGGGTAATTTTCGATGCCCCTTGTGTAAAAAGACGACCATCGATATGGATTGGGAAAAATATGGTGAATATGTGAAGGAAATGCAAGAAAATTTATCCATTCCCTTGGGACAACAACATCAACAAGAAACCGAATGTACTTTTTTGTGCAATGATTGTCTTACGACGACAACAATGACAATGACGACAACGAGGATGATGATGACCATTTACCGATGTGAACGCTGTGGTGGATACAACACTTCTTCGGTATAAAATCGACGAGAAGGGATCCGTTTGCGCATGAGCACTCCTTCTCCAAAATCTTTATAGGCACGAAAACCCATTTTGTGGTACAAACCTATTGCCGATGTATTGTTTTTCAAAACCTCCAGAAAAAGATACCCTGGACGGTCAGTGACAAGTGTTTTGACCACGTGCGCAAGAAGATTAGACATAAATCCGCGATTCTGGAATCGAGGATGGGTACATGCATTGTAGATCATAAAAGGTATGTAATTTCCCGTTCTCGAGAGCGCAGTTTCCTTGAGAGACAAGATGGATGCGATCCTATGCTTATGCAAAATGTAGTATTGATGAGAATTCTCCATACTTGATAAAATATCGTCCCCATCCGTGGTTTTAAATGAAATATTTAGGAGATCGATCATGTGACTTTTCTGACCTTGAGTTCGTAAAAATTGGAGACCCTTACAATCCTTAATTTCCATCATACCTCGGCGATTTGTGTTTTTTTTTCTACCTCGAAAAAAAAAAATGGAAATACCCTAACATGATTTTTTTTCTTCTTGAAAACCAAAAATCATATCATGGAAGAATGGCCGCTCGTCAAATTAGAAATAGTTAATCTACAGGATCGTCTATTCAGTCTACCGAATAGAATGCTACAGAGCAGGCTATTTACGAATGAAGAGTTTATGAAAATCTACACTATTTGTTATGATATGGCCATCCACCGGGATCACAACCATTCTGGTTTTTTGTATGAAGAGTTTGGAAACATGATGAAAGAATTTTGTGACCGATGCTCGTACGAGTTGAATAAATACGATCTTGACAGTATGATGTTTGAATGGATAAGGATTTATGATATATTTATCCTCTTTCAGAATTGGATGTGTCGATTTCTCATGTACCTGAACCGAGGATACATACGGAACAATAATTATCTGTCGCTGGAGGAATCTTCCTGCAAGATTTTTCAAGAGACGGTGTTTAATTATTCGGCGTATCCACTGTATCATGCTTATAATCGGTTCGTCATAAAGGATCGTTGTGATATTAAAAGGATGGTGCTGGAGGAGGATATTTTCTTTATAAAACGATGTCTGGACGCGATGCTGACTACAGACAAAACATCGTATCTCTTTTTGCAAATGGAATATCTGAGAGAACTCGGGTCCTTTCTGGAGGAATACACTGCTACTCATGCCCGTGAGTTGATACCGTGCGAGTATATGATACGGGTGGATCAAGAGATTCAAGCGGAGGAAAAACGAGTCCAGATTTTCATGAAAGAAGAAACACTGGCTCCTGCGCGATCTCTAATGCATCGTAAACTTTTGCAAGATTATTTTTCTGAAATTTTTTCCACCGTCCACAATGCGTTTTTGGAGTCATTGAAGAATCGGGATTCCTTCATGACTCATCTCTTTTTTAGACTATTTCATACCGCCGGAATGGAAGAGGCGATGATAAGGATGAGTCAAGATTTTACAAAATATGCATTGTTCCAGTTGGAAACCAGTATGGACGAGGATATTGAACGGTTTTTGGAGGCTCATGAGGAAATGGTGGTCATGATGCGTCGTGATCTTGGGGATCATGTTTTGTTTCAACAAGCATATCATCAGATTTTGCGACAGATTGTGAATAAGAATCCGTCTCGATTAACTCAATATCTGGATCGTATTATGCGCGTTGGCAATGTTTTCGAGTCACGGATTCATGTTCTTTGTGAGTTGTTGGGCTATCATTCCGAATCCGATGTGATCGCCGAGACGCTTCGAAGAGATATGGCCAAACGATTATTTATGAATCGGACACATTCTCAGGAATGGGAAAAGACGCTTCTCTCCTCACTCAAACTCCGATTTGGTTATCAGTTTACGAGTCGGATGGAAGGAATGAGGTTCGATTATACCACCCAATTGCTGACCACCGAATACATCCCGTCCCCGGAAGGAACGGTGCGACTCCTTACCGGCAGTCATTGGCCTTCTTTTTTGGCACCCGATGATTCTGTACCGCTTCCCCCTTTGGTGACACGGTGCATGGCCCACTTTGAGGCCTTTTTTACAGAATATTATTCTACCCGTAGGATCACCTGGCAGCATCATCTTAGCAATTTTCATCTGCAAGGAATCTATAACGCCGGTAAAAACCGACGCTACGACATTTTTTGCGGATTCCTTCAAGGAATCGTTTTATTGTGGATGGCGGATCGAGCTTTGCCAGACAAACAAATCAGTTTACAAGAAATCTCCAAAGGCACCCGATTATCTTTTTCCCTCCTGTTTCCTATCCTTCATTCCCTTGTCTTTGCTTCTCATAAATTGCTTCTTAAAAATCCCATGACCGACCATAAAATCAGAGAGACCGATATGTTCTCTTTGAATTATGATTTCTCTTCCAAACGAAGTACTCTCCAACTGCCTACAATCATGGTAGATCCTCCCAAGGTGCAGGAAAAAATTCAAGAAGATCGGAAATTTTATGTGGAGGCGATTATCGTTCGTATCATGAAGGCAAGGAAAAAGATGTCTCATAGGGATCTTGTCCAAGAGGTCATGAGACAGTCCACGATTACAATGGAATCCAAGATGATCAAGACGATGATTGAAAAATTGATCGAGAAAGAGTATTTGGAACGAGCCGAGGACGATACATCCTTATATCTCTACGTGGCTTGATAGTTGTTGGATTGAATCGTTGTAAAAAAAAAAATGATTTTCTTTTTTTTTTTGCTGGTCAAGGACATGATTAAAAAAAAACCAATGGATCTGTTGACACCTCACATCATTACAGCGCTGGATACTATAGAGAAGACGGGTTTACGTATTGTTTCGGAGACCACCCCTGTGGTCTATCGTTGCCTTTTTGAGCAATTTTTGTTACCGGCCATTGCATCGGGCATTGAGAAGGGAAAACTGGTCATCAAGAATGAAGCCGGGAGAATCCTTCTTGAAAAAGGAGAAGGGAAGCCGTGTGGTATTATAGTGATTCGGGACGAGGTACGATTTACTCACGCGCTCTTAAGCAGGGGAGAGATCGGTCTGGGAGAAGCATACACCTCGGAGGTGTGGTATGCAGGGGAGGAAAGTCTGGAATCGTTGCTTCTTTTATTCGTGCTGAATGAACGACGGAAGGAGGGTCTGGGACGTCATCGTCTCGCCTTGAAGACATGGAATTTTGGGACGGATAGTGAGAATATCCGTCATCATTATGACGCACCGGGGAATGATTTTTTCAAGCTTTTCCTGACCGATCCTTATCAGGCCTATTCTTGTGGTTTTTTTCAGAAGGAAACAGATACACTGGACATGGCGCAGGAGCGCAAGGTGAAGTATGTCGTTCGAAAACTGGGTCTGCAGAATAGAACAGGCGCGCGTGTTTTGGACGTCGGTTGTGGCTGGGGATATATCATGAATACGATCTCTAAAAAGACGGGATGCATGATCACGGGCGTGACGCTGTCGGAGAACCAGAAGAATAGCATTGAAACCGATCTTTGCACCAGGAATCCGAACGTACGGGTGCTCCTCGTTCCTTTTGTCGATATGGAGGAACCGGCGTCTCTGGAAGAGGATGGCTATGATGCCATTTATAGCATTGGTATGTTTGAACATGTGCGTCAGGAGAATTACGAGGCCTTCTTTCGCAAGGTATCGCGACTCTTGAAACCCGAGGGTCGTTTGGTTCTTCATACCATCATCGATGCTCGTGACCGACATGATTCTCGCGCATACAACAAAAATGATACCTTTGTGACGACCCATATTTTTCCCGGGGGTCAGATTCCTCATCGATCATGGATTGATGAGGCCGTGGACAAGACGGATCTCAAGATTCATCACACGGAATTGTTTGGTGGACAACATTATGCCAGAACCCTCTCAGAATGGGCGATGCGGTTGCAATGGGCTAAGGATCATATCGAGGAGGTTTATGGGAAGAAGCAATATTTGTTGTATGAGTATTATATGAGAATGTGTCAGGCAAGTTTCACGGCGGGGAATATGCAATTGGCGCATTATGTGATGAGCAAGGGGGATGTATTAACCGTAGAGAAGGGATATGTTTATGAATGAATTTACAGAATCGTTTTATTGTGATGCCGGTCTAAGCATCTGAGATTCGCTCCCTAATGGATGAATATTTTTTTTTTTCTTTGTAAAAAAAAAATAAAAACCTTTTTTATTGTTTCAACAAATGAGCAAGTTTTGGGTCGAGGATATTTCTTATTTATTTCATTCCTTTTATCTCGTCCCTACGCGATCCATGGGGCTCGAGGAACAGATGAATTGCATTACGAGGATTGTTCTTCTCATCTTTCTCATCATGCTTTTCGCGAATATTTCCTATGATGTCCTTTTTCTTGCGGTTTCGGTGCTTCTCATCATCGGTGCCTATTATCTGATCAAGGCCATGCCTTCCAAGAAGGAAAATTTTATCGAGTATTATGGCAAGGTAGATACGGTGTTGGAACCGGTGCCTCCTACCGCTTGGAATCAGGGAACCAATGAATTTGAGTTTTCACCCCTCACGGGCTCTCCCACGGCGCCGTGTCGCACGACGCCTTTACCTGTCTATCCCGCGATGACCTTTAATGTCCTGGAGGACAATCCACAGATCATGGATCCACAGACATCGCTTCCGTATATGAATCAGAATATACCCATCGAGGCCTCGTACGGTCAGAATCAGTCTTATGCGGGTCCTCCGAATCCCAGGACGCTGGTTCAACCCATTATTCCTAATCCAATCTTTGATTTTGGATCCTGGCAACCTAATGATTTTATTGTACCCAGTGGGATCAATGATCAGAAACGCGTCGAATTCTGGCAGAATGGGTACGTGGTGTCTTCCCAAGAAACACCCCCTGTTCCTCCCATTCGGGAAATGTACGCGAAATACGATTATGAGCCCGAGAAGCCCGAGTTTGGGCAACCGTATCCATCTTCACAGAAGGGACCGCTCTCGGCACGGCAAGAAGCGCATAATCGTGTACGCCAAGAATTCAGAGGATACCAGGATCATCGGGTTCCTCATTTTCAAGAGCAACAACGAAGACCACCACCACCACCTCCACCTCCACGCTACCCACAGCACCAACACCCACAACACCCACAACATCCACAGCGTACCATTCGAGAGGATTATTACTCACCCGATGAGCAACAGTACAATAATTACGCCGTGCGATCCAATTATTACAATCAAACACTCTATAATCAGACCAAACCCGATCCCTACGTTGACCGACAATGTGGCTATGATCCAGACAATCTGCGATACGAGTTGCCCGTCAATTATCGTGCCGACGCCTGTCAGAAAACACCCTCTATGACAGAATACAACAAGAACCTTTTCAGCATCCCTTTACAACCCGGTGTCTACACCCAATCACAGGTCAATCAACCCTATGCAAGCATGTCTAATCTCGGGATTTCTATGAATCAACCTTTCCTACCCACCACTTCCTCTTTCGATGACAAGACCCAGGTCTTTAAATACGTAGAACATGATCCTGCGACAGTAAAACCGGTGCCGGTGGAGCCGTATAATAGTCAGAATTTTGGGGCACCGTTAAGGAATGAGATTTATGACCCGCGTCTGACGGGATACGGTACATCGTATCGCTCGTATATCGAACCGCTGACGGGTCAACCACGATTTTATTATGATGATATTGATCAACAGACACAGCCTAATTATATCACGAGGAATAATTTGGATATCTATGGGGGTCTGCCGACCATCGGGGCCGCCAATCAAAAGGTTCTGGAAGGGGATGCGTTGAGGACGTATACGAATCAGAATTATACGGACAATCAGATTCAGTATCGCACAGAATTGCAACAACGCTTGATGCACAAGAATAGTAATCGTGAGTGGCAACAGAGGATTGCGCCCATCACGACCACGGCAAGAATGCTCTCTGGCGGTGGTACCATGTCGGGATACTTCAAGTAGAGGTCGATTTTTTTTTCGGAGAGAAAAAAAAAAATGAAAAGGGAATCAAAACTTTATATTTTTTTGAATATAAAGTCTTTTTGATCAAAAATAATTCATGGAAACCATAACCACTGCCACTCTGACTGCAAAGACCAAGTCCGAGGTTCTACTCTCTTATGCGGAGAGACTATCGGCTTCCTACAACATTCCGTTCAAGAAATACATCCAAGGTAAGAATAAGACGGAGTTGTTGCGATTTATTGAAGAATCGGAGAAAAAGCATGGACCCCTGCCTCCTCTTCCCGCAACCACGACAACCACGACAACCACGACAACCACCACCACACCCAAGGTCAAAGAAACCAAAATGACCAAGAAAGAATTGATCCTTGAAAAGGTTCGGTTGCTTCCGGGTTATAAAAAATCATGGGAGAGAAAGTCGTGTGAAGAATTGAGATCTCTTCTTTCTACCACCATCAACACAACGACAACGACAACGACAACGACTCCTCAAGAGATACAAGAGAAAGAGGAAATACAAGAAAGTGGAAGGATTAGTCCGATACGGATCACGGAATATGTCGACGAGGAAAAGAATCGGATGAATCTAAAAGAGGCGATCCTTCGTGCTTTTTCCGACGCACCGTATGATGATATTGTTTATCCCAAGATCCAGCAGAAAGTCTTTACATCGTAAAGCATTTTTTGGCGAGAAAGAGAATGATGAGCAAGAGGATAACGATGATCACCATAAGAATGCTGTTATAGGGACGATGGAGTTTGGAGCATACAGGACAATTACCAACATGCTGATGGATGTCGAGACAGGCGATATTGACCGACGTTTTTTCTCGAAACCGAAAGTCGAGTGGACACGGAGATGGAGAGTTTACGAGGGGTGTGTACTGCGGGGGAACATGGACCACACGCCTCTGACGAGTGGTCCCCGTCGCACCCATCTCGGGAATCCGGTAGCCACCCCCACCACCACCACCACCGGAGGAGGCGGGTGGAAGAGAAGAAGGTGGAGCAGAAAAGACTTCCGAGGCTTTGGGAATGGTATACTGAGTGGGAGGAATGTGCACGGGTTTGCGGATGCCGTTGCTATAAGGTTTAACCACGTCTCGAATAAAACGATTCTGAATTTTCTGATTGAGTTCGTCAAGATCTTGTGTGGTGTAAGTTTCCGCGGGTCCATTGACGGACTGCGGTGGTAAGGTCTGCTGTTGGGGATGATGCATATTCATGATAAAAAATAGAATGGGGTTTATTGGAGAAAAAAAAAAGTTTTTTTTTTTCAAACCCGTTTCCAAAATAGTGGGAGGCTATTCTAAATTATGAATAATCTCCATGATTTCATAGTTTACAATAATTTATTTTTTTTATACATTTCGGGTTTCATGACGAGCCAATCGATTGAATTGAGCAAACGTACTGATCTGGTAGACAGAAAACAGACGACAATAAAGCGGAATTAATTCGATGCTTTTTATCCGTGTCTCTTCCTCGAAAATTCGTCTATTTTTTTTTTCTTCGTCTTCAGAGTCTCCCACCACGACAAATCCATCCTCACCATGATCATCGTCATTGTCATCGTCATTGTCATGAGATGACAGACCATGTAACTTTTGCGCCTGACGAAGCCTTCTTTTCATGTCCGCCATTAAATGATCAAATTCTTTCATCGAGATTTCTACCAAACAATCGACCGTGAGGGTGTGATTCACCCAGGCGTTTCGGATTTGCTGGAAACTCCATTCATGGGTGGTGGTATGACGATTGATAGTTTTGCATAATTCCAATATCTCTTTGAAAAGGTCCGGTACATGAAAAAAAATCACACTCATAAGACAGTCCACGATTGCAGAATCCACGGGCTCGTGTAACACAGAAGAGAGATCATTGCGAATCAGAGAAATTTTTTGCTGGGTGTCCAGGGGAAGTATAACGTTGGGTTTCCTTGGAAGTCGGATCGACCAGAGATTTGAATCATAAAAATGCTGAATAAAGAATTGAATATTATGATGTAATAACGATTCCATTTACGGACGTCTTTTATTTTTTTTTTTACTTTTTAAAATTTTCAACACAAACTCCATGTCCTTGAGGGGATAAAAAAAACTGATAATGGGAACCGCCACTTTCTGGACAAGGAAAGAGTAAACGTGGAATAAAGAAAACATTATAGAGACTGAGACTCCTTTTTCTTTTTTTCAGAACCAAAACCAACAGATCCAGATCCAAACCATGGCGCCTCTCATGAAGAAGATTGCCAGGAATATTGATACAGCGGTGGAAGATTTTTGCAAGCAACTCGCCGCCCGTTTTGACCTCGATGCTACGGAGGTATCCTCACTGTGGAAGGTGTTTCAGTCCGCTTCCGCCACCAAGAAGAGTAAGGGTGCGATCAAGAAGTCTGGCTATGTGATGTTTGGACTTGAGGTGCGCCCTTTGATTGGGGCCGAGCATCCCGATTGGGATTTTGTCGCCAAGTCCAAGGAGATTGGACGTCGTTGGACCGCTCTTCCTGTCGAGGAGAAGAACCGTTACAAGGAGATGGGTATTGCCACCGTTGTTACCGCTGTCGCTTCTGAGGTTGATGATGAGGAGGTTGTTATGAACGCAACCCAGATTGACAATATCGACGAAGAACCTTCTTTCGCCCCTGCACCTATCAAGAAGAAGAAGACGCCTGCGCCTGCGCCTGCGCCTGCGGCAGCAGTTGCTGATACCGCGACCGCTCCCGTCATTCAGGATGAGTACGCGATGATGAGCCTTAAGGATCTCAAGAATGTTTGCAAGACCAAGGGAGTCAAGGTTTCAGGCAAGCGTGAGGAGCTCCTCGATCGTATCCGCAATGCTCCTGTAGCAACCGCAACCACCCCTATTGTCGCCACGACCATCGCCACAGTAACTGCGAACGTGGAGGAGGAGGAAGACGACGATGAAAAGGATGTTGGTGCTGGGACTCCTGGGTCGGTAGGGATCCTTCCCGAGGGATTGGAAGAAGAGGAGGAGGATATTGCTCCAGCACCCATTGCCTCCAAGAAAAAGCACAAGAATGATGCTTTCCCAGCGATGGCATCTTCTTCTGTAGCTGTTGCTGCGCCCGCTATTGTTAAAAATACCAAGAAACCCAGTCGTTGGAACAAACTGAGCACGGAGGATCTCCAGTCTCAATGTGACGACTGGGACATTGATTTTGAGGTGGATACTCCCAGGGAGGAGCTTATCCGTGCCCTGGACAATTATATTCATTAGAGTCGAGTTTGGTCTGGTCTGTGTTGGAACTTTTTTTGAAATTTGAATATGCAAATACGAACGGAAAAAAAAGAAAGGAATATGAATTCTATGTTTGTTAAAAAAAATTGAATCAATCTGGTTTTAGTTGTTATTACGATTAAGCAAAAACCATGTACACCTATACCTTTACCAACGATGATATGACCATGGCACAGTTACTGACCAAGACCTTGTTGAAACACCCAGAGGTGACTTTTGCTGCGTGCAAGAAACGTCATCCCTTGGAAGACAATATCGATCTTTCGTTTTCTGTTCAACCGGATAAAGAAGAGCTCTGTATTTTAAAAGAATGTGTTTTGCAATTACAGGAAATATTGCAATCTTTGGAAAATGCATTTTGAAAGGCAGAGAGAGAGAGAGAGATGATTTCTAAAATCAATGAATGGCTTTTTTAAAAAAAAATGGTGTGTATTTTTTTTTTTATAAAAACCTCTTCCGATACGAAAGGCGTGGGTGCGTTTATAGTACCTGCCAGTTGCAGAAGTTGATGGTGTTGCAATCTTCGGTCTCACAGCAGGCATCGGGATCCTCCACAGGGGTATCGATAATGGTGCAGGGATAGAGGACAGGGACGGGAGTGAGACGGATGTTGATGAGAAGGCGATGAAATTCCCCGGCATAGCTCACAAAGCGATAAGAATAGCTTTGTTTGGTGTAGTCGAAGACATCGGGGGCCACAAACTCATACCAGGAGGAAGGGTTTGCGAGATAGGTCTCGTAGGCGGTGATGCCAGAGAGGACGGTCTGGTTGGTGCCAATGATGGTGTTACTGATCACGTTGAACTTGGCGGTGAAATCAGTGGGGATGATGCTGGTAGGAGGAGAAGAGTTGGCCACGATGGTCTGGGTGTTGTACTCAAAGACCACGGCACTCACGACGGGGTCGGTGGGAGAAATGACACCATTGTTGTTCACGATGCAACTGACGAGCTTATCGAGACTTGCGGTAAGCTGATCGTTAGCGGCGCCCTGATTGACCACAACATTGGAAGCATCGCGGATGAGTTGAGGGAGACCCGTACTGGTACCGCATGAATCGGCGCAATCAATAGCCACGATCGACTTGGTGATGACGGTGCGATTGATAATCTCTGCGAAGTCCGCGCGAGCCCAGCATCCACCTGTGGGGACCACAAGGAACCTGGGATCGGCAATGGTGTTGGCACAGGGAGGAGCCACGATGTTATTGCATTGAGAAGTCATGTTTTCCTTTATTTTAGTTGAAGCCAATTTTTTTTTTTTTTTTTTAAAAAAAAAAGAGATTTAAAAACGTGTTTTTTTTTTTTAAAAAAAAGATTATATCTTTTTTTTTATAATTTTTTTTTTTTTTTTTTTTTTTTGGG
>Ga0114966_10000066_pt1 | contig 91388 bp, 69 predicted proteins | sample M_130207_XF_Meta_FD_87029 | JGI IMG/M metagenome (GOLD analysis project Ga0114966, IMG submission 87029) | Freshwater microbial communities from Lake Montjoie, Canada to study carbon cycling - M_130207_XF_MetaG | ecosystem: Environmental > Aquatic > Freshwater > Lake | place: Lake Montjoie...
ATCAGCGTTCCGAACTACAGCCGTAGAAGTAATCGGCTTCAGTTCGGAACAGTGATCGGCATCACTTCGGAATCGTGATCGACATCAGTTCGGAATGCTGATCGACATCGCTCGGAATCCGCAATCCCGTTCAGTATCAACCATTTCCAGTCGAAAGGGCCACGGCGACGGGATTCAACTGCCGTTTATAGGATCACAGGTCATGGAGCGCCGAAGCCTCGGAGACGCTATCTCCGGGCATGATCGAAATGTGACTTTGGACATGTTCGCGATTGACCTGGTTCGCCAAGCCGCGATGTTTGCCGCATTGGGAGCGGATTCTGGGCGATGCCTCGTTTGACAGCCTTTTGCGGCGCGTCGAGCTGGGTTGATCGTCAGCGATATTCAGACCGGGTTGGGGATCCCCTCGGCGCCCCCCAGAAGTTGACCACCTATGCTCGAATAGACTTGACCAGATTACAAACTGATCATGCCGCGTGGCATGCCGACGGGCGGGACCTTCCTCATCACTGCCGCAGGCGCGTATATCGTTGAATCGGCTTAGGCACCGACGTTTGCCCGCGCGGCCAGACCGAGCGCCACAAGCCCATGCCCGTCGGAGAGGCAGCGCAGTCGGGGCCGGTTGGTCGAAAAGTTTTGGCGAGTAGGGCTGGGCAATTCTTCGCAAGTGCCGAAGCGGTTCGGTTCTACGGCAGATAACCGGAATGCCTTGATGCCTTGCGTTGCGGTAGATGAAAAGTTGGCCAACCGAATGCGGTTGGCCAACCGCAAATCCGAAAGGGGGGGATTATGTTTAAAACACGAAGCGTAAACCGATCTGAATATTGCGGGGAAAGTTAGATTGTCCATTGTCGCGGAAAATCTTCCCAAAGTTCGGCGACGTCGGATCAAGGTTCGGGTCGGAGGCAAAAACCGCGGTGTTGAATGCGTTGAACGCATCAATGCGAAATTGCATATTCCAATCTTCCCGGATCCGCGTATTTTTGATCAACGAGGCGTCCAAAGTGCTGCCCCACTGGTTGCGGATATTGCCATAGCGTATCGGCGTCGTGCGAAGCGAGTTCGGCGGGCGAATCTGGAAGACTGGCTTCTCGCCGGGAAGGACATTCCGCACAGCTCCATTCACGTCAATGACTCCGGTGTTAAAGAGACGGTCCCACGTCGGGTTTGCAAGGCGAGGATCGCCGAGCAAATAAACGTTGCCGGGAATGGTCATCGGATCCCCGGATTGAATCACAGTGCTGAAGACACTTTGCCAACCACCCACTAACCCCTTAATTGCCGGATGGCTGTTGGCAAGAAACTTCCGGCCTTTTCCAAACGGTAACTCGTAACTGGGAGCAATGACTAAGCGATGAGTACGATCCCAATCAACCAGCGACCGCGTGGGCAGAGGGTCCTGAGCGTTCAAATAGTCGATTGCCTCAATATTCTTTGACAGTGTATAAGTTGTGGTGAAGCTAAGTCCATGAGAGTACCGCTTGGTCGCGGTGACTTGGAGCGAGTTGTACCAAATTTTGCCTGTGTTCAATTGTTCCACGTTGAATCCCGTGAATTGCGGATAGGGGCGCAGCAGCTGCGATCTGGCGACCGTTGCATTGTCGAGTCCGGTACCCGGAATCAATCCAGCGAATGGATTCGGCACTTGCTGGTTGAGGAAGTTTGCATTTCCGCCGATGGCGGGATTGCCGAGGTTCAAGGTTTGGAGGCTTACTTCATTGAATCCATTGGAGGCCGACTGCGCCATCGAGCGGGAGCCGACATAGGATACATCGAGCATGATATTACCGGGCACTTGGCGCTGAATGCCGAAGGAAAACTGATGAACGTACGGCACGCGGAACTCGGGGTTGATGAAACTAGGGCCTTGGCCGAGAAAGGTACTCATTCCGGCTGCGGCGCCGGCCGGTTGCAGGATGCCGGTCGGGAATGGATTATCGAAGGTACTCGCGGGAGTGCGTGCGGCATCAAGGGAGGAGATGAAGGGAGTGGACTGGGAGAAGCCGTTGAGATTGCCACGGAAGGTGGGATTCAGAAAGAACATGCCCCATCCGCCGCGAATCACGGTTTTGTCATTGACTGCATAGGCCGCGCCGGCGCGCGGCTGGAAGTTGTTCCAGTCCATGGCCATGGGCGACCGGGGATTCCCCCCCACGCCGGCGAAACCGATTCCACCCTTCACGGCGAAGCCGGGAAACTTGGCCTGGTCAATCCGCGAGGCGATCGGATTGTCGCGATTGGAAAAGAAGCCATAGTTCATGCGATTGAATCGCTCCGTCAATGGATAATTAATATCCCATCGGAAACCAAGATTGAGGGTGAGTTTGCGAGAGATCTTGATGTCGTCCTGCACCCAAGGCGCAAAGTAGATCCACTGAAAGTAAGGCGTCGCCACGTTGGCGACGGAACCGGAACCGGCATAGCCGAGCAGGAACGATGCCGCGCCGACTCCGGACGTGGCGTCTTGCACGAGATAATCGCGACGGGTGAAACCACGATTAAAATCATAGCTGCCGGCAGCGGCTCCAGGGCGGAGTTGGGTGTACCGAGTGACGCGGGAATCGAGGCCGGTCTTGAGCGTATGTTTACCCCGCACGTGCACTAGGTTCGGATGCAGCGACAAAACGGTTGTTGGCTCAAATGTCACGTTGCCGGAGCCATGACCGAGCGACCGAACGTTCGCGATTGAGATTTGGGGAAAGAGGTCCCGCTTAGGAAGTCGATCGGCGAGCGATTTCGGAAACCCAAGTTGGGAGATGTCGAAGCCTTCGTTACCGAAGGGAGTAAGATCCTCGACCCAGTAGCTTATGGAGGCGCGAAAATTCAATATAGTCGTTGGCGTGAGATTTGCGATGTAGTCAATTACAGCGCCATTGTTTCGTTTACCGCCGTTCCGGTAGTCACCCGCGACGCCGGGAATACCGTTTGTATTGCGGAGTTGCTTGAAATCGTTCCAGGACCAGCGTCCAAAAAGGCGTTGCCGCGAACTAATCGTATGATCGACGCGGGACATGACGTTTTTGAATTTGAAGGCGCCAACGTTGGGATTCAGAAAGAAATTGTTCTGCCAAGCGACGGAGCCCGGAGTGGAGGTATTTGGCTCGGGGTAGAGTTTAATAATATTCGCGGCGGTCGGCGAGATGCGATTGGCGGGAATGACATTGCCGGGGAAAGCGGAGCGAATCCAATTAGCACCCTCGAAACGGCCACTGAGCGGATCGAAGATGGAGAAGATGGCGCCATTGTTATCAAAAGTCTTGGAGAAATCGCCGCGGCGCTGTTCAGTGGATGGCACGGAAGAAATTGATTCCGAGGGATAGTATGTATCCTCGCGGTACCCTTCATAGGCGAAGAAGAAGAACGTCCGGTCCTTGCCGCTATATAGCCGAGGAATGGAGATAGGACCTCCCACCGTAAATCCATACTGGTCGAGCGCATTGCCTTGGCGTTGGGCATTTTTCGAATTGTTCGCGAAGGTATTGGCGTTGAGTGAGGTACGCTTGAAAAACTCGTAGCCAGAGCCGTGCAACCGGTTGGTACCGGACTTGATAGAAATGTTAATCACCCCGCCGCCCGTGCGGCCATACTGGGCATCGTAGGCACCGGTCATCACCTTGAACTCTTGCACGGCATCAACAGATGGGACGAAGGCGACATTATTCACGCCATTATAGACGGCGTTATTGGGGGCTCCGTCGAGTAGAAACTCGTTATTTGTGCCACGGCCTCCGTTAATGGACCACGACGAAATTCCCGAATTGGAGAAAGGGTTTAGGTGCTGGGCCCCCCCCGGTTTGGACGATTCCCGGGGTCAGCACCGCAAGCATGATGGGATTGCGAATATTAAGAGGTAAGTCGGCCACTGATTTGTTATCAATGACAAGTCCACGATCCGCCTTTTCCATATCGAGGAGCGGCGCGTCACCGGTAATTGTCACGCTGTCGGAAACCTGACCGATCTGCAAAGCAACATCGACGACTGCTGACTGGCCGACGTTCAGCTCGATCCCGTCGCGAACGAAACCCTTGAAACCGGCCTTTTCCGTGGAAAGCCGGTACTTGCCAGGATTCAGAAACAGAAACCGGTACTGGCCATCCTTATTTGTGACTACCTCAAAGCCGACGGAAGTATCCCGGTTGGAAAGCCGAATCCGCGCGTCGGTGACGATGGCTCCAGAGGCGTCGGAGATGGTTCCGCTGAGGGTGGCGCGTGTTTCCTGCGCGGCGAGCGTAAGCGGAAACATCAACAGCAGACAAAGCGAGCATTTAGAGAGATTCATATTTCCTTAGCCATTTTTCGGTCTAACGCGAAGCGTGCTCGAGCAGTTTGTCTAATTTGACAATGCTGCGGCAAGCTGCGATTTCAGACAACTTCAAGAGAGCGGTCGTAGCGGTGAACTCAGGCGAGAAGTTCTTTTACAACCGTGCCTGCCACAATCGTGGGCCGCTCGAAGCGACCGTTGTGGAGATAGGTGAGATCAATATGGTTCAGACCCATCAGGTGAAGAATTGTAGCGTGGATATCGTGAACGTGCGCCGGACGGTCGACCGCGCGCAGACCAAGTTCATCGGTGCTGCCGACGGTTTGCCCGGGCTTTACGCCGCCACCCGCGAACCAGGTCGTGAAGCCCCAAGGGTTGTGGTCCCGTCCTTTGCCTTTTTCGTTAAACGGGGTACGCCCGAACTCGCCACCCCAGATGACGAGCGTATCGTTCAGCAATCCGCGCGCTTTCAAGTCCGCCAATAGTCCCGCAATCGGCTTGTCGGAAATCTTACAATTCTTGCTGTGATTTTCCTCCATGTCGACATGCGCATCCCAGCCGCTTCCGCTGCTGCAATAGAGCTCGATGAATCGAACGCCCCGCTCTACCAAACGGCGGGCAAGGAGGCAATTTCGGCCGAATTTCTCAGTGATCTCTTCGTCCATCCCGTAAAGCTTCTTGGTAGCCTCGGATTCCTTCGAAAGATCGACCGCCTCCGGGGCTGCGGACTGCATCCGATAGGCCAGCTCATAAGATTGGATACGGGATTCCAGATCGAGATCGTCTTCCTTATCGCGGCCGAAGTGCCCGTTCAGCGACGCCATAAGGTCTAGTTTGCCCCGCTGCTGGTCGTTTCCGACGGTTTTTGGGGGAAGCACATCCAGGATGGGCGGGCCCTCATTGCGGAAAAGAGTTCCCTGATACGTTGCGGGAAGAAAGCCATTGCTCCAATTATTGGGACCGCCGAGCACTTCTTTCTCGTCGGTGAGGATCACAAACGCCGGCAGGTTTTCGTTGGCGGCACCGAGTCCGTATTGAACCCAGGAACCTAGGGAGGGCCGTCCAGCCAAGATGGATCCCGTATTCATCTGACACACGGAACCAACATGGTTCAAGCCGTCTGCCTGGCACGACCGCAATACGGCGATATCATCCATTTTTTGGGCGATATGGGGATACCAGTCCGACACCCACTGACCGCTCTGCCCGAACTGCTTGAACGTCCGTTGCGAGGGCATCAACGTGTTGTTGCTCGTGCCCATTGCCGTAATGACCTTGCCGAAGGAGGACGGCAAGGGCTGACCCGAGAGCCTTATCAGTTCTGGCTTGGGATCGAACAGGTCGATGTGACTGGGGCCACCTTCCATGAAGAGCCAGATGACGGACTTAGCTTTCGGCGCGTAGTGAGGCCGTTTGGCGGCCATGGCATTCCTGCCTTTTACGGCGGCGGCAACTCCGTCACTGGCCAACAAAGATCCTAGCGCGAGCGCACCGAAACCGCTCCCAGCGTTAGCGAGAAAGTCTCTCCGGGAGGCGGCCCGGACAAAGTGCGGAGGTGTAAGTTTTGACATTTCGAGTCCTGATCCTACTGCTGATAGACGAATTCGTTGGAGTTGAGTAAGGAATGACAGAAATCGACGAGGGCGGCAAGACGAGCTGGATCAGCCTTTGCGGGGACCTGCGTAGGTAGGGCGATGCTCTCGCCCTTCGCAATGCGAGTTTGGATGACGCTGCTCTGCTTTTCGAGGAAAGTGAGCACGGTATCGGTCTCCCAGCCATCTGGCTTACGGGAATAGGCTAATCGATAAGCGGTTTCAACCTGCAACTTGGAATCAAGCCCAGCCAAACCGAGCACACGGCCCGCAAAGTTCTGGGCCCAGTCTATGGCCGCGCGATCATTCAAAAGTGACAGCGCTTGCGGGGACGTAATGGTCTGATCACGACGACCACAGCTCATATTCGTGTCGGGAAAGTCGAGTGCTTTCAGCAGCGGATAGGGTGTATTTCGCCGCACGAAAATATAAACGCTGCGGCGGTAATTCTCCTCGGCGGTCGGACTTTTCGACCAGCCACCGCGCGGAGTGAGCATATTCTCGGGAAGAACGGGAAAGACACTGGGGCCACCAATCTTAGCGTTGAGCACCCCTGCGACGTGAATCGCGGAATCGCGAATCGCCTCGGCGTCTAAACGGTTCCGCGGGAAGCGCCACAGGAACCTGTTGGTAGCATCTTCCTTAGCCGCATCTTCCCGATGAGCGGAAGCCTGTTGGTAGGTATTGGACATCAAGATGACTTTATGAAGTTTCTTGATGCTCCAGCCATTCTGGACGAACTCCGTTGTCATCCAGTCGAGCAACTCGGGGTGGCTCGGACGTTTACCCATGACCCCAAAATCGTTGGGGGATGCGACTAACCCTTGTCCGAAGTGATGAGACCATACCCGGTTGACCATAACCCGCGCGGTCAAAGGATTGTCGGGGCTGGCGAGCCAGTTTGCGAGTGCCGTTCGACGGCCGGTGGAACTGCTGTTGGCGGAGGGTTCAATTTTGGGCAATTCTGACGACAGTGCTGAAAGAAAAGCGGGCTGGACGGGCTGCTGTCGGCCCAAGTATGTACCGCCCGCCAACACATGAGTAACCGGGGCATGCGCGCTGATATCTCGCATACCGCTGCCACGAGGGAGATCGCCGGGATGCATCCCTGCAAATTCCTGAAGCTTCTTTGCAAACCCCTGATAACGCTGCTTTTCAGGGCCTCGTAGCGACTTCACAACGTCATCCTTAGTGGGCTCGAGATAGAGCTTTGCTTGGTGATAAAGTTGGGCCTCGTAGGGGGTTCGCTCACTTTCAGGCTTGGTGATGGCTTCTTGCACTTCGGGGGGATACTTATCAAAAAAGTCGTCCCAGATCTTCTTTCTCGCAGGGGCCAAAATAGCCGAAATTTCTTCGCGGATCTCCCGGGTCTTGCCTTCCCACAGAGCTAGCTTGCGTTCGTGCTCTTGTATTTGCCGCGGGGCGGCGACACCGATCCGGTCGTCGGCGGCGGTATTGGCGAAAAAAGCCTGTAAACTGTAGTAATCCTTATGCGATATGGCATCAAACTTATGGTTGTGACATTGGGCGCATTCCACGGTAAGGCCCAGGAAGGCGCTGCCGACGACGTTCGTAACTTCGTTGAGAATTTCCTGTCGCCGCTGCATTAAGTTGCGGGCATTATACTCATCAGGATAATGACGGTTGAAGGCCGTCGCAATTCTCGCTTCGGCGACGTTGGGCCAAAGTTCGTCACCGGCGATCTGTTCGCGGATGAAGCGGTCGTAAGGTTTGTCGGTATTGAAGCTGTCGATGACGTAATCGCGGTAGCGCCATGCGTCGGGCCGGGTCTCATCCGCCTTAAAACCTTGGCTTTCGGCGAAACGCGCTACATCCAACCAGTGGCGGCCCCAGCGCTCGCCATAACGAGGAGAGGCGAGCAGCCGATCGATCAGGCTCTCCCAAGCCTTGGGGGATTGGTCGGATACAAATGCGTCCACTTCTTCGAGAGTTGGCGGCAGCCCGGTCAGGTCTAGGCTTACGCGACGAAGGAGAGTCACTCGATCTGCAGCATGAGAAGGTGTCAACCCCCTGGCTTCCAACTTGCCCAAAACGAAGGCATCAACGGGCGTAGCAACCCAATCCTTTCCCTTCACTAATGGAAGAGGGCGTTTGGCCACCTTTTGAAGCGACCAGTGCCGTAACTGGACCGGAGTGAATATTTCTTTCTCGCCCGACTCGGCGGAAAAGGCGGCAAGCGCCAGACCTAAGCCTATTAGAGACAATATCAATTTGCGCAAATTCACGAACGCTACCCTCCAACGCTTCAACCTAACTAATATCTTGGGGCAGAATAGGCGGAGCGTCAAGCGATTAAGGCCGTTCGGGCACCGTTTGCAACAGTTCGAACGGTCAGTTTTGCCTTGCGCTCGCCTCTTTCAGTTAGTCATCAGCGACATCGGGATGGCCAAAAGCGTAAAGGCCGGGTCTCGTAAGGTCCAACCCGAGGGCGACGACCATTATTCCTTCAACGGCTTACCTGAACCCGCGGGCGGGGACGGCGTTTGCGCGTACGCTGCTCTAGCCGGGCTGGCGAGGGCAAGTTTATATTTCGCCCCAGCGATCAACTGGCGTTGGGGACTTCCGTGCGCATCAGCTTGTGGAATCGTGGACGTAAGGGAAGAGTTCGGCGCGAAGTCGATTGGAATCGGCAGGTTGCCGGCTGCAAGGACTGTGGTAGGAACACGGCTCTGAGCGAGGATCTGTAAAGAGCCTGATTTTTCCGCGGCGTTTTGCAAAACCATGATGGGTGTAAGCTAGAGTTCCGATGCAACGAATGGGACTTATGATTGGACTCTTGGTAGGCGTGATGCAGGCGCAGGTGCGGCCCTTACACACGCGGGATTTGACGCGTTTGAGTCAGGTGCAGGTGGGCGCACAGCTAGCGAAGAGCGACATCATCTTCATCCCGGTGGGGGCAGTGGAGACGAACGGGATCCAACCCAGCGGGCGGGACTATGTCTGGCCGCTGGCCTATGCGATGGCGATGGCGGAGGAGACGGGCGGGCTGTATATGCCGGGGCTCGTTTGGTCTTATCCGGGGACGACGACGGTGGCGCCTTCGACCGTTTATTTGAGTCCGGGGGCGGGGACGGCGTTTTTAAAAGAGCTGGCGCATTCGCTGCTCAAACAAGGCTTTCGGCGGCAGGTGTATCTCTCGGCCAGCCATGGGCCCGCGCCGCTGACGGTGGGGACGCTGGTGCGTGAGTTCTTCGAAGAGACGCACGTGCCGATTCTGTACATCAACATGGACACTTACCTGCCGCGGTTGAATTTAGCGGCGGATGCCCGGGCAAAGACGATGTACGGGGCCCATGCGATGACGGGGCGGTTGGAGGACTTGGCGCTGGCGGGCGAGTATGGGGAAAAGGAGTCTCATGCGGCGGGGCCGGTGTCGGCGAATGAGGGGCTGGCGACATTAGGAAAGCTGGGATTTTCGGGGAGCTTGAGCTTGGGTAGTTGGGTGCCGGATGTGATGGCGCACGGGGGAAGTGAGGCTTTGCCGAAGACGGCGGCGGAGCGGGCGGCGTGGGGGAAAGAGGGAGAGGAGCAGGTGAGGGCGATTGTGAAAAAAATGAAGTTGCCGGAGGCGATGAGAGCGCTGCAGCAGCACGATCGCTATACCCGGGAGGTGGTGGTTCCCAAGTTTCGCGATCGGCTGCCGAAGGCGCCGTAAGCGCTAGAAGCGCAGGGTTAGGCCGATCTGGTGTTGGCGCTGATCCTGCTCGGCGCCGTTGACTTCGCCGAACTGCGGGGACTGCGCGTTGCCGTTGGGGTTGTTGTAATGGGGCGTGTTCGAGAAGTTAAAGCTTTCGACGCGCAGGGTAAGCGACATGCCTTCGCGGACGCGGAACTCACGATGGAGCGCCGCATCCACGTTCACGATACCGGGTCCTTGAATAATATTACGGCCGGCGTTGCCGAGGGTATTCTGGGCGGGGATGGCGAAGGCGCCTGTGTCAAAGTACTTCTGGCCGGGGCCGGTGTTGCCCAGGTAACGGATGGGCGCGACCCAGTTCGGACGTTCGGCGTTGCCGGGCGCGTTGACGACGCCGGAGACGCTGGGGGAGAACCAGCCACCGGTCATGACGCTGGTTAAGCCTTGCAACTGCCAGCCACCGAGGATCCACATCGCGGAGCCGGAATTGGCAAAGCGCTTCCCTTTACCGAAGGGCAGGTGCCACATGTAGCTCTGGGTGAATACGTGGGTTCGGTTGTCGCCCATGCGGCCTTTGTTCAGGGACATGTTCATGGGGATCGCGATGCCGCCATCGTCGTCAATGTAGTTGAGCCCCTTGCTAAAGGTGTAGGCCGTCGTCAGGAAGAGACCATTGCCCACGCGCCGGTCGAGCTTCATTTGGAAGCCGTGGTACCAGGTGTTGGTGCCGAGGTTGGTGGTGGTATCGGTGACGCGGCGGAAGGGCGCGAATAGCGGCCGACCGTTGTTGCCGGAGCCGGGGATCATCGAGGCGTTGATGTTGTAAGCGGTCTGGTTGTTGACGCCGCGATTGCCGACGTAGGCGACATCGAGGGCTAACTTCCAGGGCAGGGCGCGCTGAACGGATAGGTTCCAGCTTTGGATGTACGCACTGTTGAGATCACGCGGAGTGATGCCGTAACCATTGCTGAGGGGCGGGTTCTGAATGACGCCGTCCGTGGGAACGGCGAAAGGGGAGAACGCCGGGAAACCGGTGGTCATGGTGACAGCGGCGGGGGCGAAGGCATTCGGCGAGGGATAACCGTTATTCTGCAGAATAGGGAAGTTGGTTTGCGCCATACGGCGGGGAATGAAGCTGATGCCATAGCCGCTGCGGATGACCGACTTTTCGTTTACCCGGTAAGCGATGCCGAGGCGGGGGCCGTAGTTATTGTTCGAGTTAGCGATGTTGATGGGGATGGACCCGAGGCCGGAGAGTTCGAGGGTATTGTTGGCCGGGTTGTAGTTCGAGTAGCCGCCGGCGAAGCGGGGCCGACTGCCGCGTTCGCGTTCAAATCGGAGGCCGACATCGAGGGTGAGCTTGGAGGAAAGCTGCCATTTATCCTGGACGTAGAAGTTCGAGATGAACTCGCGACGGGCCGGGAAAACGAAGGGGAGATCGCGGCCGGCTTGGCTCGGGACATCGAGCAAGAAAGCGCCAAAAGAGTTGGCGAAGTTGCGGCGGGTATCGGATACGGTACCGGTTTGGGCGGGGCTGTAATCGAAGCGGCCGCGGGGGTTGAAGGTTTGGGTTTGGAGGAGATCGTTGCGTTCGCGACGGAAGTCGGCACCGAAGCGGACGATATGTTTGGCGAAGGTTTTCGAGAAGTTGTTGACGATGCCAAAGGTGGTGACGGCGCGAGCCCAGGGCAGGCTGGCGGAGAAGCCAACGAAGGGGGCGGAGTATCCGTTGATGTTGATTTGGGAGAGGCCGTTCGTCCAGGAGTCGAGGTTCGCTCCGCGAATGCCGATCTCTTCGGAGGTCTTCAACCCGGTATCGGAGTTGAGAGCGTCGTTGCGGTTGCGGACGACCCCGACACGGGATTCCCAGACCAAGGTGGGGTTCAAAACTTTGGTGTAGTTCACGCCGGCACTCTGGGTGCGGGCGGGGCCGGTGCCGCCGAAGCCGCCACCCCGGAAGCCACCGTAGATTCCGCCGGGGCCGAACAGGCCAGGATCATCGACGAGCGCCTTTTGGAGACTGTAGCGGACGGACAGACGGTCGTTGCTGCCGACGACCCAATCGACTTTGCTGTCCATTTGGTCGAGGGTTTTGATGCGAACGCTGTTTTGGGAGTAGTTGATTTGGCCTTCGGGGAAATTGAGGTTCGGGGAGGGGACGAAGCCGATGATCCGACGGGCGATGGGGCTGATGCGGCTCTGCGGGATGATGTTGCCGGCGAAGGCGGTACGACCGTTGCCGGCGGCGTCACCGGTGAGCGGGTCATAGATGGTGGAGCCGCCGACCGAGAGATCGCCCGCGCGGAAGGCGGCTCCGGGAACGTTACCGCGGTTGACCTGGCCGAGGTGGTCGCGGCTGCCTTGGTAGTCGCCGAAGAAGAAGAGTTTGTCGCGAATGATACGCCCGCCGAGGGTACCGCCGAATTGGTTGTAGGTGGTTGGCGCTTTGGAGATGGCGAAGGTGTTGCGGGCTTGGATGTTTTCGTTGCGATGGAAGTGGAAGAGGCTGCCGTGGAAATCATTCGCGCCGCTGCGGAGGGTGACGTTGGTGACGGCGCCGCCGGCGTTGCCGAACTCGGGATCGAAGTTGGAGGTGGAGACGTCGACGGTTTGGATGGCTTCAGCGGGGGGCACGAGGGCGGTCAAGTTGCCGTTGTCGATTTTGTTTTCGATGCCTTCGATTTGGAAGTTATTGAACTGGCGGCCTTGGCCGTTCACACGGACGGAGAGCGAATCCTGCGAGTTGTAGAATTCGGAGTGGGGGCGGAAGGGGCGGCCGACGCCGGGGACGAGGAGCAGCAGGCCCTGGTAGTTCCGGTTGTAGAGCATCGGCATGGACTGGAGTTGTTTGGAATCGATTTTGCCGCCGGTGTCGGCGCGGTCGGTTTGGAGGAGGGGTGCGGCGGAGGCGCTAACGTCGATCGTCTGGGTGACGGCACCGGGGGTGAGTTCGAAGTTAACGCGGGCGGTCGTATTCGGTAGCAGTTCGACCCCGGATCGGACGGCCTTATTGAAGCCCGTCTTTTCGGCTTCGACGCGATAGGAGCCGGGGTCGAGACTGACGAAGAAGAAGTTGCCGGTATCGCTGGTATCCGTGGTGCGGCGGGAGTTGGTTTGGGTTTCCACGATGGAAATCTTGACTCCTGGAACGACGGCACCGGATTGGTCGGTGATCACACCGAGAATCTGGCCCTTGAGCACTTGGGCGGCAAGGGGAGCGCGCGTGAGACAGAGCGCGGTTAGAAGCGCGAACAAGGCGGAGCGTAAGGGGGAACAGCGAAGCATTAAGACAGTGACCTCCACTGGAGTGTATCACAATCGCGTGACTACTGTAGTACTACTCTGCTGCTGCAGCCGACATTGCTTGCGCCAAAACCCAGCACCTGTCTGGCAAAACGGCAACCTTTGCTGCCCGAGACCGCTCTTCAACCCTGTCGCTCTGCGTCGCTGCCGGGAAAATGATCCGGCACTCCTACCACGCAATCAGCCGCGGGACCGCAGTCTTGAGCGTGTCGGTGGCTGATTCAATACCGCAGTCCGTATCGTTACAGAAACGACATGAATTTGTGAACGACTGCGAATTGAGAGCAAACAGGGAGACCGGTGGTAACGCCGGTCTCCCCCTGTGGTGCTGAAAGGCATGTTCACTTTGTATCGATAATTTTCAAAACCTCGATAAGGGTTACATCGGTCATAGAATTGACTTTGTTAAAGTAAGCCGTGCGATCCTGCTCCGGGTGGACCGTTTTCCAAAGCGCATTGACCGGAATGCCCGCGCCGAGTGCGGACCAACTGGGGATCATCGTGGATCCTTTATATATTTACGTATCCACAGTCTCTGCAAACACGAGCTGTACTCTATCAAACAAAGATACTGGTTGCTGGCACTAATGCCGCGGCGTCCGCGTTCGAAGTTGATTGGCCTGCCCCGTGGGGTGATCAGTGAAGCGGGCGATTTGAGTAAGCGGGACGAATCGAAGAACATGAGCAAGTGGGCCCTTTCGTTGAAAAGCGGCGACGAATCTATTTCCGCCCGATTGGACGCTGGGACTTTTCTCAGCCGCGGAAGTGGCTGGCGGCTGCTGACGTATTGAGCTGGTGGAATAAGCAACTCGATCGGGGTAGCGTTGAGGCCGAGTAGGATCCTGGTATTGACGGGAGCGACCCCATTCCCGCTTCCCTCATCCAGGCCAAAGGCGTTCCGATTGGCTGGATTTAGTGGAACCGAGGGTGAAACTTTTCAGAGTATGCCAGCCCACGGGGTGCGGCCCATCGGTCCGCCGCCTCTACTTAATGGTGGGAGAAATCGAGATGACGGGTGGAGGGTTGGGGCCTGCTGCAATCCGGGAATTCGGGAAAAGCTGCATCTTTACGAACGGAGACTCGGAGGCTATGCTCGCTGCACGGACCGTGAGCGATGCACCATGTGTTCGGGCCTTCCAGAGGGCCGGCTTCAGAATTGTCATAACCCTGCAAGCACGCCTCGTCGTTCCCGGTGATCGCATGTCGGAGTAGGTAAGTGGGCAAAGCCGGCGCAGGCATCTACAAAATTGGATGGTTCCGAACACTCCGGACAAGTTGACGCAGACCGGAGTAGGATGTGTTTATGACCAGACGCGAGGCAGTGGCGGCGGCAGCCGCGGGAATGACCATCGTGACTAGCGCACAGGCCAAACCGGCCGCGCTAGGCGGCGACCCGGTGCGGAAGAAGGCGTTCCCCGGATGGCCCATCGTCGGCCCGGCGGAAAAAGAGGGGATTCACCGGGTGTTGACGAGCGGGAAATGGTACCGCGGCAATGGGAAGGAAGTGTTGGCGTTCGAGGAGCGTTACGCGCAGCTGGTGGGGAGTCAGTACTGTTTGGCGACGGCCAACGGGACGAGCGCGCTGATGGTGGCGCTGCATGGGTTGGATGTGCAGGCCGGTGATGAGGTGATCGTGCCACCATACACTTTTATCGCGACGGTGAACGCCGTGCTTTCCAAGTGCGCGCTGCCGGTGTTCATCGATACCGACGCGGCGACGTTTCAAATGGACGCGCGTAAGATCAGCGCAGCCGTGACGGAGCGGACAGTAGCCGTGATCCCGGTTCACATTGCTGGTTCGCCGGCGGATCTGGACGGGGTGTTGGCGGCGGCAAAGGGTAAGGGATTGAAGGTGCTGGAAGACGCCGCGCAGGCGCACCTGGCGGAATGGAAGGGCAAGCGGGTGGGCACGTTGGGCGACTGCGGGACGTTTAGCTTTCAGGCGTCGAAGAACCTGAACTCGGGCGAGGGCGGGGCGGTGGTGTCCAACGACGGCGACTTTATTGAACGCTGTTACGCGTACCATACGAATTCGAATGCGCGGAAGCCGCCAGCGGGGAGCAGCGCGTTTATGAGCGGTTGGAACGGGGCACCGACGGCGCAGGGGGCCAACCTGCGGTTGACGGAGTTTCAAGCGGCGTTGTTACTGGCGCAGATGGAGCGGCTGGAAGCACAGTCGAGGCGGCGGGACGAGAACGCGGCATATCTGTCGAAGAAACTGCGGGAGATACCCGGGATTGTCCCCGCGGCGTGGCACACGGGGGCGACGCGGAGCGCCTGGCATTTATACATGTTCCGTTACGACGCGGCGCAGTTCGCGGGCTTGCCGCGGGCGACGTTTTTGAAGGCGCTCACCGCCGAAGGGATTCCGGCATCGAGTGGTTATTCCCCGCTAAACCGGCAGCCGTTTTTGGAGAACATTCTGAAGTCGCGGGGCTATCAGCGGATCTACGGAGAGGCTCGGTTGAAGCAGTGGCGGGAGCAGAACGAGTTACCGGTGAATGACCGGTTGTGTCAGGAAGCGGTTTGGTTCACGCAGACGATGCTACTGGGCGAGCGGAGCGATATGGACGATATTGCGACGGCCATCGCGAAGGTGCACCAACACGCGGCGGAGTTGGCTACCAGTTCTCGGCCCGTATGAGGGCGCTGAGGTGTCCGGCGGTCCAGACTCCGTCGACAGCGCGCGGCAGGAAGTCGTCCGGGCGGACGGACAGCACGAGCGCGAGCATGTGCGCCGGATCCTGGAAATAGACGCCCCGGGTGAAGCGGGCGGAGGCGGTCAAGGCGAGAGGCGGACGGGTGCCATCGTTATCGATCAAGAGGCGATCGTTGTGATCCACCATTTCCCTCCGTCGTCCGAGAGTCAGTTACAGGCAGACAGGCCCGGATTTTCGACCCAGAACCGTCCGGTGTAGTCGATGGCGCACCATCCCAAGCGATTCGTGATGCAGGGTAGCCGCGTTCGAAGGATTGGGGCGGGACGTTTAAGCTTGTGGTGTAAATGGAGCCGACGGAGCGGTTGGGATCGAAGCGGGGCCGCAGATCCATGCCCGGCTTGAAAAAGTAAATTTTTCCTTCGAGACCGGCGGAAGAGACGACGGCAGTGCCAAAGGTCTACTCGGGAGTCTGCTGGGGCCCTAACGGCGGAGCGAGCAGAAACGGGACAAGCCTTACAGCAGTTGCCGCAGGGCGACCATGCTTGTTTCGAGGCTGGAGAAGACGGGGATGCCGAGGCGAGCCTGCAGGGCGGGGACGAGGGGGCCCATCGAGACCTGAGCCAGCACGAGCGCTCCAATTCCCTGCCCTGCCAAGCGATCGGCCGCGGCGGTGAGTTGGGCATCATGTTCTGCGCGGTCACCGGCTAAAAGCGCAGCGATGGCGGAGGGGAGTAACTCGGAGACGAGTTCGACGGGATGGGAGCCGGCTGCGGATTGGATTAGTTTTTCTGAGATCGAGAGGGTGGGCGGGAACGTGACGAGCAAGCCGACCCGTCGGGCTGCGGCGACGGCCATGGCGGCCATGGGCTCGTCGATCTTCAGGACGGGGATGGGGGCGGCGACGCGGAGGGCGTCCATCGCCGCGCGGGAGACGGCGGAACAGCTGACGAGAGCAACCTGAGCGCCATACACTGCGTGACCGGTTCGAATCATCTCGAGAAGGCGAGCGTGGGCAGGGTCCCAATCGGCAGCCGCGAAGAGGCCCATTACGCCGTCATCGAGGAGGTTCGTAATCCGCAACTCCGGCCAGTGCCGCGGATAGAAATTCATGATCGGGTCGAGCGACGGGCGGGCGGCGTGGACGAAGACGGCGCGAGGAGCTGACATGAGAAGTTAGGCGAGGACACCACGGGCGGGGCCCGTACTGTCAGCGAACCGCTCGACGGGGGTACCGAAGGCATCGAGCATGGAGACGTAAAGGTTCGAAAGGGGGCTATCGGGACCGTAGATGAGGTGCTGCCCGGTGTTCAGACGGCCGCCGGCCCGACCAGCCAAGACGACCGGAAGGTTATGCGGATCGTGTTTGTTGCCATCGCGGAAGCCGGCGCCCATTAGGATCATGGAGTTGTCGAGGACGTTGCTTTCCCCTTCACACATACCGCGCAATTTTGAGAGCAGATAGGCGTATTGTTCGATATGCCAGCGGTTAATGAGCTGGTACTGGCGCATCTGTTCGGCATCGTCCATATGGTGCGAGATGGAGTGATGAGCGCCCTTGACGCCGTCGACGAAGGTGAAGTTTTGATTACTCACTTCGTTATTGAACATAAAGGTGGCAATGCGGGTGGAGTCTGTTTGGAAGGCGAGGGCCATCATGTCGAGCATGAGTCGCACGTGCTCTGCGAAGTCCTTAGGTTGCGCTTCAGGCTTGGCGGCGGGGTCGATGGCAACTCGCGGTTTCCAGTTGGCCTGGGTGGGGCTGACGGAACGGTGTAACCGATCTTCGAGCGAGCGCACGACGCTGAGATACTCGTCCATGCGGACTTGGTCGGCGGTACCTAACTTAGAGCGAAGCTGCTTGGCATCATCGAGCACGAGATCGAGCAACTGCACGTCCTGCTGGACGGCGTTGCCGGCGGGCCGGGTGGCGCGGAGCAGGCGCTCAAACACCGAGCGCGGGTTGATTTCGCGGGCGAGGGGGTTGCTATGGCCGCTCCAGGCGATGTGGGATCCATAGACGCGGGTGTAGCCGACGTTGCGATCTACGCCGGTCGTAACGGGGCTGGTGGCGAGTTCAAACGAGGCGAATGGAGTTTGCTGGCCAGAGCGTTGGGCGGCCACCTGGTCCATGGAGATGCCGTTACAGTTGAGGTCGACACCGAGGGTTTTGGTGACGGTAGTGCACGTCAGAAAGCCCGACATTTTGACGTAATGACCGTCGCCACCCTTGGCGGCTTGGTTCCACAAGTTCGTGCCGACGATGAGATCGTCCTTGAAAGCCTGCAGCGGCTGCAGGGTGGGAGAGAGCAGGAAGTCGCGGCCTTCGCCGGCGGGGGTCCACAGGGCGGGATGGACGCCGTTGGGCATGTACAGGGCAGCCATGCGGATGGGAGGCTTGGCGGCGGGACCTTTCTTGGCGGCCATGGCTTCAAACCAAGGCAGCGCGAGAGCGGCACCGGTGCCGCGCAGCAAGGTACGACGGGATAGTGGTTTCATCGTTTCGACTCCTGCCGGAAGGGGATACTCCGGACAATTTCAGTGATAAGTGTATGCGCGCGGAATTCGTTCCGCTCGACGACGGCGAGGATTTGGTCGACGGCACAATCGTCTTCCGCGGTGAGGCCTCGCCCCAGAGCGTAGCCGAGCAGTTTGCGGGTCAGATTCTGGAATACCTGATTCTTCTTTGTGAGGAGGACGCGCTTGAGTTCGACGGGTCCGATGTAGGCGGTTCCATCGGGCAAGACGCCGGAGGCATCAATGGGTTGGCCAGACTCGGTTTCGCGCCAGCGGCCGAGGGAATCGTAGTTTTCGAGGCCGAAGCCGAGCGGGTCGATACGGCTATGGCACCCGGCGCAAGTGGGGTTGGCGCGATGCTGTTCGAGACGCGCGCGGAGCGTTTGCGGCGCAGCTCCGGCGTGCTCCTTGAGTTCTGGAACGTTGGGAGGTGGCGGCGGGGGCGGGGTTCCGAGCAGCGATTCGAGGATCCATTTGCCACGCAAAACGGGGCTGGTCCGCGCGGGGTAAGAGCTGACCGCGAGGACCGCGGCCATCGTCAGCAAGCCGCCACGGTGGGAACCGGCGGGCATGTCGAAGCGCTTCGGCTGCTGGCGGAGGTCCTTCGATGGGATGTTATAGAACCGGGCGAGCTTGTTGCTGACGACCGAGTACGGAGCGTCGAGGAGATGCGTTAGCGGCTCGTTCTGTATCAGCACTTCCTGAAAGAACAGGGCGGGCTCATATAAGATGCCCGATTGGATTTCGGCGTCGTAGTATTCGGGGGACACCTTTGGATCGGGCTTGATGTCTCGGCCCAGTTCCCGAATGGAAAGCCACTGGCCGACGAAGTTTTCGGCGAACTCGACGGACTTCTGATCCTTCAAAAGCCGGATGGCTTGAGCAGAAAGAACGGAGGGGTCGGAGAGCTTGTTTTCGCCGGCCAACTTGAGCAGTTCGGCGTCGGGCATGCCCCCCCAGAGGAAGTAGCTAAGTCGGCTGGCGAGGGCGAAATCGAGGGTCGAGTTTTCGAGTCGGAAGAGGAAATGGGGAGAAATCAGGACGGCCTGGATGGCGTAGCTGATGGAATCGTCATAGTTTTCGCCGCGTTTTTGGGCGGCATCGAACAGTGCTATATAGCGATTGACCTCGAGCTGTTCGACCGGACGGCGGAAGGCTCGGGGGAGCAGCGCGGAGAGCGTAGCGCGGGCGTCCGGTTCTTTGCTCAAGAAAGCGGCGCGGGATTTCGGATCCTTCATCGCGTAGTCGAGAGCGATTTTGGCGGCTTCCAGATATTTTTCGGCGTGGATGGGAGACAGAAACAGGGTTTCGGCGGCGTTGTCGAAGCCTTCGCCTCCGGCCCCATCGGCGGGCAGGTTCCGCCCGGCGTTGACAGGAATATTGAGCAGGTCGCGAACGGTGGCCGTGTACTCGTTGCGGTTCAGGCGGCGGAGCGGAAACGGGGGCGGAGTAATGCCGTCCGCGCAGGCCGCGGCGTGGAGTTTCGTCGTCACCCAATTGCTGAACTTCTCCCGATCCACCATGGAAACAGGGGGCGAACCCGGGGGCGGCATGTCCCCTTCCCGCACGCGACTGGCGACGCGATTCCACAGCTTCGCCCGAGCAATGACGGACTGCTCGTCCGGGAACTGGGTGAGGTCAAGACCACCCACGGCACCCTTGCCGGAATGACATTTCTGACAGTTAGCCCGGAGCAAGGATTGCGCTTCGCCGAAGGTAAACGGGTCGGCCGCGAGAGCAACGGGAGCCAGTAGGAAAAGAAACTTTAACATGCCTATCCTGAACTAGTATGACGCATATTATGCGGGGGAGCTACCGGCTCAAAAAACGAGCCGGAGCCTGAATTGAATGTCGCGTGGGTTGCCCCCTTGCAGGATCTGTCCGAACTGCGCGCTGGCCAGATCGGTGGTGGTTTCCCGCGCGTCCAGCGCCGGAGAGAAGTAAAGCCCGGCGGAGTCAGCCACGGTGCTGGTCGCCGTGGCGCTTTCACCCTGGGAGAAGAGAGGAATCTTCGGGATTAAGGTGGGAGTCGATCTGAGTGATTGTGATAGCGGCTTACCGGCGGCGGCGAAACGCGGCGACGACAAAGAATCCTGCGCTGAGGAGCAAGTAGGTCGATGGCTCCGGCGTCGCGACGAGTAAGGAGAAGCTGCCGACGTAGTCGTTACCGCCGAACAGACCAGGCGAGTTCGTAAAGGGCCCGACTTGATTGCCTCCGGAACGAGCCTGGGACAGCGCAGTTAGCGTGATCCGGTGGTCGCCGTTCACGTAGAGCAGGGTGTTGGCACCCGCCACCAGCGGCAGTCCATCCAGACGGGGCGTAATCAGGGCGCCGCTGGCCGCAAAAGAGCTGCTGTTGGCCGTTACGAGGGCCGAAATCCCGGGAGTATTATCGACGCCACCGAAAAAGAGATTGAGCCCGAACTGGCCCGGGTTCTGCAAGAGTGGCTGCGCCCGGTAGGCAAACGTATAGGTACCCGGCAGGTTCAACGGGACATTGATGCGCGCGTTCGAGCCGTTGCCCGAGTTCAGGGGGATCACCCCGTCCAGCAGGTACAAGTTAAAGATAATATCGCTGCCCAGAGTGTTCCAAGTTTCCAGAGTCGTATTGCCGACCGGGCCCGCGCTGAAGAAGGTCGTACCGGTTAAAGAAGCGGCCGAGGAGAGGTCGCACCCGACGAGGGTGGCGAGGAAGACGAGTACGATTGGCTTCATGGCCCTAGAGTAACCCCTGTGTAACTGCGAAACCATATCCCCCCGGCAACACACCGTACCGGTACCCACACTTGGCAAACGGATGGCGACGTGCGAGGCTGGTTCGAGCATGAAACGGCTTTTTTTCTTTTCGGCCGGAGGCCTCGCCAGCTTGGTCAGCGTCGTATTCGCGATTGGAGCCCTGCATTCGCCCGACTTCCACGCGGAGGCTTCCGTGGAAATTGCTCGGCCAAGCCAGCAGGTCTATGAGTTCCTGATCAACGCCGAGAACCTGCCGAAGTGGTCGCCGGAGATTGAAAAGGTCGTGAAGGTGAACGACCAACCGCTGCGCTTCGCCGTTTCGAGCCGCGGCGCGTCCAACGTGATCGAATACTTCGACCGACAGCCGCCCCGTACTTTTTCGAGTCGTACCTCCATGCCGGAGATGGGTGTGAGCGGTACTTGGCGGATCCGCATTGAGCCTTCGGCCGCTGGCTGCCAAGTGACATCGAACGTCAAAATGAGAATCGAAAGCGCCCGTTGGCGAGCGATCGCGCAGTTTATGGACGCCAGCGGGGAGGAGCAGAAGACATTGGCGGCATTGAAGCACTATTTAGAGAAGTAAGTCTTTGACCACGCGGCCGTGCACGTCAGTCAGTCGGAAGTAACGACCTTGGAAGCGATAGGTTAACTTCGTGTGGTCGACTCCGAGGAGATGCAGCAGAGTTGCTTGCAGATCATGAACGTGGACAGGATCTTTCACGACATTGTAGCTGTATTCGTCTGTTTCCCCGTAAACCACGCCCGGCTTGGCTCCGCCCCCGGCCATCCACATCGAGAAGCAACGAGGGTGATGATCGCGGCCGTAGTCACCTTCGGCCAACTGCCCTTGGCAATAGACCGTCCGCCCGAACTCCCCGCCCCAGACGACGAGGGTGTCGTCTAACATACCTCGCTGCTTCAGATCCTGTACGAGCGCCGCCGACGGCTGATCGGTTTCCCGGCAACGATTCGGCATCGCTTTCGGCAGCCCGCCGTGATGATCCCAGTCACGGTGGTAGAGCTGAATAAATCGGACACCTCGTTCGGCCAAGCGTCGCGCCATCAGGCAGTTATAGGCGAAAGTGCCCGGCTTGCGGGCGTCGGGTCCGTATAAGTCAAAGGTACTCGCTGGCTCCTTACTCAAGTCGGTCAACTCAGGAACCGAAGCCTGCATGGCGAAGGCCATCTCATACTGCGCGATGCGGGTGGAGATTTCCGGATCGCCCGAATCGGCCAAATTGTTTTGATTCAACTCGGCTAAGGCATCGAGATAGGCTCGCCGATCGCTTCGTTCAAACCCGGCCGGATCTTGCAGGTAGAGGACGGGCGAACCGACGCTGCGAAACTTCACCCCTTGGTAGCGCGACGGTAAGAACCCAGCCCCCCAGAGGCGGTCGTAAAGCGGTTGCCCACCGCCGCCCGCGCCAGGCGAGATCAAGACGATAAAGCCGGGCAGATTCTTCGATTCGCTGCCCAAGCCATAGCTCACCCAACTGCCGATGCTCGGGCGCCCGGCAATCTGGGAACCGGTCTGGAGAAAGGTCACAGCCGGATCGTGATTGATCGCTTCGGTATGTAGACTTCTGATCACCGTTACTTGGTCGATGATCTTCGCCGTATGGGGCAATAGATCGCTCACCCACGTCCCATTCTGGCCGTGCTGCTGAAACCCGAACTTCGAGGGAACAATCGGAAAGCTAGCCTGTTGGCCCGACATCCCGGTGAGGCGTTGGCCATTTCGGATCGAAGCCGGGAGCTCCGATTTGTAGATGTCTTTCAGCTTCGGCTTATAGTCAAAGGTTTCTAACTGCGACGGCCCGCCCGATTGAAACAGGTAGATGACGCGCTTCGCCTTGGGCTCGTGGTGATAGGGCGTAGCGGCTTCCAGATGATGAAAGGCAGCCAGGCCGGCCGTTGAGGAGGTGAGGAACTGTCGGCGAGTCATGACTTAGTCCTTGGTAATCGTTTCATCGAGGTTGAGGAGCAGGCTGGAAATGGTTGTCCAGGCGGCCAGTTCGGGGACCGCGATCGATGGGTCGCGCGGACTGTCACCTTGGTTCAGATAGGTTTCGGCGTCGGCGGGCTTGGCTTCGAAGCGGGCGCGGAAGCGGCGCAGCGCAGCCTCAAGCGTCGCCGCCTCCCCTGCCTTAATGGGACGAGCCAGGACGGTCATAACGGCAAAGTCCAACCGGGCGCGGTCCGTCGTTCCGCCCTCGCGCAGCACCCGTTCCCCCAACTTCCGCGAGGCCTCTAAATACGCCACGTCGTTCATCAGGTTCAGTGCTTGCAGGGGCGTATTGGTCCGGCTCTCCCGAACGCTGCACACTTCGCGCGTGGCGGCGTCGAAGTTGATCATGCTTGGCGGAGCAATCGTCCGTTTCCAATAAGTATAGAGGCTCCGTCGGTAGAGCCCTTCGCCCTTATCTGCCTTGTAACCCGCTCCGCCGGCTAACTCCTGCCACAACCCTTCTGGCTGATAGGGTTTGACGCTTGGCCCGCCGAGTTTATTTACTAACAGCCCGGAAACGGCCAAGGCTTGGTCACGAATGAACGGTGCCGCTAAGCGCAAACGCGGGCCTCGGGCCAACCATCGATTCTCCGGGTCCTTGGCCAACAGTTCGGAAGACGAGGTGGAAGCCCGCCGATAAGCCCGGCTCGAAACGATCAACCGTTCTATGTGCTGTAAGTCCCAGCCGGACTCCATAAACTCCACGGCCAGCCAGTCGAGCAACTCCATATGCGAGGGCCATTCGCCCTGGGAGCCAAAATCATCGACCGTTTTCACGAGGCCGATGCCGAAGAAGTTCTGCCAGAGCCGGTTCACTTGCACGCGGGCGGTCAAGGGATTATCGCGGTTCACGAGCCACTGGGCGAGGGTCAGCCGATTCGCCGGAGCCCCGGGCGGTAGCGGCGGCAGGGCTCCCGGCACGGCCGCTTCCACCTTCGCCCCGCGTTGATCGTAGGCCCCGCGATTCAGCACAAAAGCGTCCTTGGCCGGACCTTCTTCCATCACCATCACGGTTGGCACCGTGGCCAAATACTTGTTGTAGGCTTGGTCGGCCGCCACACTGGCAGCCCTGAGGCCGGCTAGCCGAGTCGGCAGATACTGCTGTTCAAAAGCCAACGCTAACTTCGACTGTTCCGCCGGTGTTCGCTGCTTCCGCTTCGCCAACTCCGCCAAATTCGTGCGGACGGCCAAGGTCGAAGCCTCACGGGAGGAGAGCGCCCGTTTCCAAACGCGGACCTGCTGGATACCACCCTGATAGGTCAGCCCGGCACCGGCTCCGATTCGGAACGGCATTTTTTTCTCTACCGGCCAAAGATTTTGATCGAAGATGACATTCAGCGGCTGGTCGGTGCCATCGACGTAAAGGTGAATGCCCTTGGCATACATCCCGCCGTCGTAAGTTACCGATACGTGCTGCCATTCGTTCAGTCGCAACGGCGCTTTTGTCTCCAGGCGGACGCCCAGGTCAGACCAGCGAAACGTATAGTGAAAGCGCAACTTGCCGTCGACGATGTAGAGCCCGTATCCGGTGCCCTCCCAATGATTTTCGACCCGCGTGACGATGGCGCCTTTTGGCTGCATCGGCTTAATCCACGCGGCTAGGGTGAACGGATCCCGGTGGTTGAACTTCGCTACGTCCTGACCCAGGTCAATGGGTTCAGTGAACGAGACGATGTTGTTCTCGACCGTTAGGCCTTCGCGCGGCACCCAGTCTGTCGCTGTCGGCTTCCACTTCCGCAGCGCACGTTCCACGGCCGTCGCTTCACTCACCCAACGGTTCGTAGCCGCGGCCTTTGCGGTGTGGAGACGAGCTAACTCACTCTCTTGCGGCGGCGTCGGCGCGGTAATAAAAGGCTTCTCGTTCCCGAAGTTATAAACAAAGCCTCGTTCATCCGGAATGTTATTGAAAAATGCGAATAATTGATAGAACTCGCGCTGTTTGATCGGGTCGTACTTATGATCATGACACCGCGCGCAGCCCACGGTCAGCCCCAGCCAAACGTTACTGGTCGTTTCTACCCGGTCGGCCACATACTCAACGCGGAACTCTTCATCGACAATTCCGCCCTCGGCTGAAGTCCGATGATTGCGATGAAAGCCCGTGGCAATGCGCTGCGCCTGCGTGGGGTTCGGACGCATATCACCGGCAAGTTGGTCAATCGTAAACTGGTCAAAGGGCTGGTTCCGCGCGAAGGCATCGATGACCCAATCCCGCCAGCGGGACATATCGCGGACTCCATCCGACTGGTAGCCATTCGTATCCGAATAGCGAGCGTAGTCGAGCCAGCGAATGGCTTGTCGTTCCGCATGGGCGGGGCTGGCCAGCAGACGGTCGACGACCTTCGCATAAGCTCCGGCGGAATCATCTGTCAGAAACTCCCGCACCTCCGTCGGCGACGGCGGCAGCCCGGTGAGGTCCAGCGTCACCCGGCGGAGCAAGGTGGCTTTTGCAGCGGGCGGGTTCGGCGGTAGGCTCTCTTTGGCCAATCGAGCATCGACAAAGGAGTCAACCGAGCCGTTCCCGGCGGCCCGCTTGGGAGGCACGAAGGACCAATGATTTTCCCAATTGGCTCCGGCCGCGATCCACCGCCGCAGGGTTTCAATATCGCGCTCTGGCAACCGGTCATGGCCGGCATACTGGGGCGGCATCCGCAGTGCCTTGTTCGCCGAAGAGACCCGTAGGAAGACGCCAGATTGGTCCGGCTGACCGGGCATGATGCCGCGGCGTCCTTTCCCCAAATCCTTCTTGGCCTCCGCCTCGCTATCGAGCCGCAGAGGACTTTTTCGGTTGCCGGCATCGGGGCCATGGCAGGCGAAACAGCGGTCCGACAGGATCGGCCGAATGTCTCGATTGAACTCTAATGGCTGCTCCGCGGCGGCCAACGGGGAGGCCAGCAAGGACCACAGCAGAAGACGATGCATACTTCTTTGTTGTATCACCTCTTTGCCGTGGCCAAGAGATCCGGCTTGGTGGCCGTCAGAATGCTGAGGAGGTCGCAGAGAATGGCCGGGGTCAAGTGGCGATGCTTCGGCTCGAAGAATTGGCCGTTCAGAATGCTCCGTAACCGCTCCACCGCCGCCACTCGCCACGGCTCCGTCAGTTGATCGAAGGCTTCGCTGTAGATCATGTAGCTCAGCGAAAAGCGGAAGACCCCGTTTGGAGGTCGAATTGGCGTAAGGAACGTCTCCATTGATCGCGGGGGCCTTGCGCGGCGAAGGTTTCGGTGAACCGGGATGAACCGCGAAAGGGTTTCGGAAGGGGCGTCTCCTCGACGAACAGCAGGTAGTCCACGAGTTCTTCGACCGCTTGGCGAATCCGCTGCAAAGTCGATTCGCTGCGGTAGCCGACCGGATCCTTAAACGTCTCGTTCATGACGTCCTGATGATGGAGCGCGTGGCGGATCTCAAACCCCGGCTGAGTTAGCAAGTTCGTCACATGCGTCTGATGCTCCAGCACTAACAGCGACACGACATCGCTATGCGGCGTCAAGTACTGAGTCGGGTCAAACCGATCCGGGATTGGAACCAGTTCTGCGCTGTGGCGGTCTTTCGTTACGGAGTTGCCCATGTGCTTCATCGCGCCGGTATCCCCGGGTACATACCAGCCGCCCCAGCGATGTTTGAAATCACTGCGATGATCACTGATATAAGTGCCGTGCTGAAACGCAGGCATGCCGCTATGCTCGGCCGAAACGCTGCGGACGACGGTGCCCGGAATCCCCTTCAGGAGTGGCTGAAGTTCTTGCGGTTGATCGACGTGGCGACTCCCGTGGATCTACAGATTCATTTGATCGCCGACAATTACGCCCCACACAAACACGCAAAGGTTCAGCGTTGGCTGAAGCGGCATCCGCGTTTCCACGTTCACTTCACTCCGACGAGCTTATTCCGCGACAGCTTAAAGCCTGATACCTTAAGGTCCATGCGTAAATTCGTAATCTCACTGGCGGTGTTGGCAATGACGATCCCTGCGAGCGCTCAGCTCGCCACGAAGAAATCCTTGACCTTGGCGGCGGCCAAGACGATCGCGGCGGCGGCAGAGGCGGAAGCTAGAAAGAACAACTGGAACGTTGTCATCAGCATCGTCGATGACGGGGCGAATCTGCTTTATCTCGAACGAATGGACGGCACTCAAATCGGCAGCGTCGACATCGCTCCGATGAAAGCCCGGACGGCGATCCGCATGAAGCGACCGACGAAGGTGCTCGAAGACGCGGTGCTCGGCGGCCGTAACACCATGCTCAAGTTGCCCGACGTTCTCCCTGTCGAAGGCGGCATACCGCTGACGATTGACGGGGTGATGATCGGCGCCATCGGCATCAGCGGAGTGACGTCAGCTCAAGACGGCCAGATCGCCGCTGCCGGCGCGAAGGCGCTCGAAGGGATGAAGTAGCTACTTCGTGAGCGTGGCGCGGCGATTCATTCCTTTGAACGGGAACCGCCGCGTCAACTCCGCGAAGTTCACGGTGAGGCCGAGCCCCGGCCCGGTGGGCAGGCTGACCGCGCCATTTTTCGGTACGGGGTAAGTGCCGCCGCACAGTTCCTGAAACAGCGTATCGTCGTCGCCTTCCCATTCTTCCAGGAAGAAGTTTCGAGACCCGGCCATGGCATGGAGCGAGGCGACGTGCGCCACTGGGCCGCTGCATTGGTGTGGCGCGATCTCCACGCCGAAGGTCTCGGCGAGCTGGGCGATCTTTCGGATTTCGGTAATGCCTCCGGCGTGCATCACGTCGGGCTGCACAATCGCCGCGCCCTTGTGTTCGAGCAGTTGCCGGAACTCTGACCGCAGCAGTAACCCTTCGCCGGTCGCAATTGGAATCGGAGATTGGGCCGCTACTTGACCGAGCATCGCCGGGTTCTCCCGTAAGGTCGGTTCTTCCAGAAACATCGGCTTCAAGGGCGCCAGCGCCCGCGCCAGCTCGATCGTCGTGCGCAAGTTGAACGTCTCGGCCAGTTCCAGGCCGATCTCCAACTGGCTGCCGACGGCCACTCTGACAGCCTCCACCTCGGCCACCGTTTGGGCGATCCGCGCCTTGTCGTCCCCGGCCAATGGCACGGTCCATTTCACGGCTTTCCAGCCGCGCCGCCGCGTCTCGACGGCCCATTCGCTGAACGCCCGGGGCGTCCGTTCCTTTAGGGATGCCGACCAGTGCGTGTAGTAGAGCGGTAACGGATTGTGGATCGCCCCACCCAACAGACGCGCCACTGGCACACCCAGCCGCTTGCCTTCGAGATCCCAAAGGGCGATGTCAACGGCCGAGAGGGCCGTTAGTTCCGCCGCTCCATGCCGCCAGCGCGATAGTCCGTAGTAGTTCCGATTCCAATGCTGCTCAGCCCCCTGTGGGTCCAGGCCGACCATCGTCGGCTCCAGCCAGCGCAGCGCGGCTTCGGCCAGATCCGCGCGTGTTTCGAGCGTCGCCTCGCCCACGCCGGTCAACCCCGAGTCGGTATGGATGACCAGGAACACCAGATCCCGCCAACGCACGGTGCACTTGTGAATTTCGAACTTCGTGATCTTGCACGGGGTGGGAGCGCCGAAGGCAGCGAGAGACGGAAGCGCCAAAAGATGACGACGCGAAAGTAGCATCCCCGCATCATATCCGGTCGTGATACCGTCGAATTATGTACCTCCGTATCGCCACGTTATTCCTCGCGCTGGGCGGGCTTCTTCTGGCTGCCGACGTGACCGGCAAATGGACCTTCACGGTAGAAACCGGCGCGGGCACTGGCTCTCCTGCTTTCGAACTCGTCCAAAAAGGCGCCGTCCTCACCGGCACCTACGAAGGCGTCGTGGGCAAGGCCCCGCTCAAGGGCACCGTCGCGGGCAACAAGATTGAGTTCGTCGTCAGCGTCGGCCAAGGCGAGCTGAAGTACTCCGGCACCATCGATAGCGCAACGCAAATGAGCGGCAAAGCCGAGTACCCCGAAATCGGCGACGCGACATGGAAAGCCACCAAGGACAAATGAGCCCCGAAGAACGCGAACTTCGCATCCAACTCGCCGCCGCCTATCGCATCGTCGACCATTTTGGCTGGAGCGAGCTGATCTGGACCCATAACACCGTCCGCGTGCCGGGCCCGGAGCACCACTTCCTCATCAACCCTTATGGCCTGCGGTTTGACGAAGTCACGGCTTCGAACCTAGTCAAGGTCGATCTCCACGGCAAAATCATCGGCGACCCCGACCAGGAGATCAACCCGGCCGGCTTTGTGATCCACAGCGCGATCCATATGGCCCGGCCTGACGTTCGTTGCGTGATGCACACGCACACCACGGCGGGCATGGCTGTCGCCGCTCTTGCTGACGGTTTACTGCCCATTAGCATGTACGCTCTGGGCTACTTCGACCGCGTGGCGTATCACGATTTCGAAGGGCCGAGCCTTGAGCTGGACGAACGTGAACGCCTCGCCGCAAACCTCGGCTCGAAGAACGTCTTGATCCTAAAGACCCACGGCTTGCTCGCCTGCGGCGAATCCGTCGCCCAAGCCTTCGTGCGCCTGTTCCGGCTGGAGCGCGCCTGCCAAGTGCAGTTGGCGGCGCAAGCCACCGGGGCTAAGCTCGCGATCCCTTCCCGGGAGGTCTGCGAACTCAGCGGCAAATTGAGCGACGTCTTCCTGCTGGCGGAAGGCGATGCCGGCTACAGCAAAAACCCCAATCCCGAGTTTGCCGCCATGGTACGGCTGATGGACCGCAAGGATCCATCGTATAGACTATGAAGACCATGAAATTCCTAATGCTCATTCTGCTCGCCTTTCCGCTGGTAGCCGCCGATAAACGCGAGGTCGAAGTAGACGCCGTGATGGCACAACTGACCAATGTTCTACAGAAGCCCGACGCCGCAGTGCTCAGTAAGCTACTCGGGGACCAACTCGTTTATAGCCACTCGAACGGTCGCCTGGAAAACAAGAAAGAGGTCATCGAAGCGCTGGCGGTGAAGAAAACCTCCGTCTACGGTTCGGTCGTCCTCGGGAAAGATCGGCAGGTTACTTTCTACGGCGACACTGCCCTAGTTCGTCAGGAAACCACCATGCGACTCCTCGGTGCCGAGCCCCGGACGCTTACCTTGAACATCCTTTACGTTTGGGTAAAGGGCAAGAGCGGCTGGCAACTGGTCGGACGACAAGCCACTCGATTGGCAGAAGTTAAGGGGTAAGCCGCCGTAAGCGGATGTTCCGCAGCGCCATCGCCGTCTCGTGATGCTGAATCGTCAAGGGCCCGTCCGGAGGGCCCGATTCGGATTCGTACTCGACGACTTTCACCCCGTTCAGCCAATGTTCTCGATGTCGTCCTTGTACGACAAGTCGGCTTTCGTTGAACTCGCCGAGTGGCTTCAGGACAGCACCTTGAGGGGCGATCTGGTTGTAGAGCGCACCGCTTCGTTGCACGGGGAACACGATGGCGCCAGGGTCGCCGGCGTCGTCGGCGAGTTGATACTCATGGCCGATGCCATCCGAACCTAGGTCGCCTTTCATAAGATAAAACAGGTGGTATTTGATCCCGGAGTTACCCTTTGCGGCGGTCTTCCACTCGAACCCCAATTCGAACGAACGATAGGTGTCGCGAGTTTGCAGGCTGCGCCCATTCTTCCCGGGCACGGTTTGCAGCAGGCCATCTTCCACCTTCCAAGTCTTCGGGAACGGCCCGCCGCCGACCTCCTGAAAGGCATCTGTGGACCGGCCATCGAACAGCGTCACCCAACCATCAGCCCCGGCTGAATCGCGCTTGGACGAGGGCTCAATGCCGAAATATGGCGCTTCAAATCGGAGGCTGTGAAAGCGCAGGCTCATGACTTGCCAGCGTGCTTCCCGCCGGACGAACGTCCCGTAGAGCCGCCCGGCGTGGTCCCCACCCGGCAACTGGATGGTGCGGAAGAACCCATCCGCCACCGCCACGTCCTCGGTCGCCGCCCGAAGACTCCGCGCCAGCGCGGTAACCTCGAACGTCCCCTTATTCGCCCCGCAAACTTCTGCCCGGGGCCGCAGTCGAGAGACGAACTCCGGCCTCATGTTGTAGCCCTGAACGCTGAAATCCTTCGTCACCGCGGCCCGCGCCGCTGCCTCGTCGCAGTCATTCACAGCCACTAGATATTTTCGCAGCGCATCCTGCATTGCGGCCTGATCTTTGGCGGGCGGCTCCACGGCACCCGCGATCGAACAGAACGCAAGCAGCGAGCCGAGCAACCTCACCGCCGCCCTCCGGCCCACTCAATGGCCTGCCTGACTAATTGCCGATAGTTCGGATCCTGATGCGCCGGACGGCCATGGCCTAACTGCACAAACACTACGCGGCTCTTGTCGAAAGGACTCACCCACACAAGCGGCCCATCCGAGGTCTTCTCCGTCGTCGAAGCCAGCACGTTTACCTTGTTCGAAATCCACATCCCTTTGTAGGTTTCGTCCAATACCGTGAAGTCTTGCAGCCCCGCCGTGACGGGATGCTGCCCGGTAATTTTCACGGGAATCGTCACGTCGTGTTTGAACGTTGAGGTGGGGAGATAACGACCACCAGCGACGTTTTCATACCACCATGGCCAATCGACGTAGCCGCAAATGGCGTGATGCAAAATCACAATTCCCTTCCCGGACTCGGCGAACGTCCGCAGCCGATCCCGCTGTTCGGGCGTCGAAACGGTGATCATGTCGTAGAGCACCAGCACGTCCACCCGCTTCATCAGGTTCCCTTCGAAGGCCTTCGGATGGGGCTCCACATCCACTTTCAACTCCGGCATCGCTTCGAACATCGTGTAGAACGACGACTCGTGCGAGTGTCCGCCCGTTACGACGCGCACCCGTAACGGGTCAGCGGCAACCGTCGTCCCCGCCAGCAGCAATACCCAAGTGATCAGTCTCATTGTTTTGGCACCAAGATCTGATCGATCCCTTCTCGGATTCCATAACGCGGTCCGAGCCGTTTGTAATCCATCCCCTGCCGCCCATTGAAGTCCCAGGAAATCGCCCCGTCTTTCAACGTCAACTCGCAGAACAAGCGTTGTTTGGAAGCAACCCTTCCCCCGCTGTTGTCGTAGTAGCCGAACTCCCCTTCCATCAACCGCAAACCCGTCAAATCGGCTACCGCGCCCACCGTTAGGTTCCCCAAGTCGGGCCGTTGAATGAGTTCGGCGGGGGTCCAGGTCGAAGCGCGGATCACCTCATTGAGCGGCATCCCCAACGCCATCATCTTCGACATCAGCGTCGGCATATCCATGAACGCGCCGTTCATGCTGCCCGTGTGCAAATCCGAAGAAATCGTATCCGGATAAAATCCATTCGCCATCGCCCCCGCTGCGCTCCGCAGCACGAAGCTGCCGCCGCCATGTCCCACGTCAAATTTAACTCCCCGTTTCCGGGCCGCCAGTAGGTACGGGTAGATCTTCCCCTGCTCATCGACCCACGGCACCGGCCCGCGATAGGCATGCGTCGAAATGTCGCCGGGCCGCAGATGTTCGGCGACTAACTGGTAATACGGCCGCTGGGGCAGGAAGTAGCCGAAGTCCACCATCACCGGTACCTTCGCCATCTTCCCCGCCTCCACTGCCGAGTCCACGCTTTCCCAGTCCGGCCGCTGATAGTGCGCCGACTTCACCCCCACTACCGTCTCCGGATACTTCGCCTTCAACTTTGCCACCGCGGCCGGATCAAAGTCCCCCTGCTCGGTCAAATCGCTGATCATCCCAAACCCGGCGATGTTGATCATCGCCAGCACTCGAGTCTTCGCCCGATCGATCACCGTCACCTTGAAATGTTCAAAGTTCCGCCATCCGGACGACCCGGCATCCACCATCGTCGTCACACCCGTTCGGAAACTGAAAGCATCCGGCGGCAAGCTGTTATCGCCCGCCCACGAACCCGGGTTACTCGCCGTAAAGTAGGCGTGAACGTGGAGGTCGATCAGCCCGGGGGTAATCAACAGTCCCTTGACGTCGAGCACCTTCTTCGCCCGCCCCGCCGCAATTGAGGGCTCAATCGCCGCGATCTTGCCCCCCTTGATCGCCACATCGCGCCCCGCATCCAAGCGGCTCTTCGGGTCCATCACCCGTCCGCCCTGCAACAGCAGATCAAACTCCTGCGGCCATGCCGCAGCCACGAAAACAAACCCAACAAACAGCAATCGATTCATGCAGGTATTGTATCGCCGGTCTAAACCAAGAGCTTCTTGCGCGCGGCATACAACACCACCTCGGCCGCCGAATGCAGATCCAGCTTCTGCATTAAGTTCGTCCGATGCGTCTCCACCGTATGCAGGCTCAGGCCCAAAAGGGCGGCAATATCCTTGCTCGTTTTGGCGTACGCCAAGAACTGCAGCACCTCTTTTTCCCGCTCGGTCAGCGAATTGTACGGGTCCTGCAACCCCTCGGTCTGAATCTTCCGCACATAGTCGGCCACCAGCGCCGCGCTCAGTACCGTGCTGAAAAAGGGTCGCCCCGCCGCCACAGTACGCACCGCCGTCACCAGATCCGGCTCCGCGGAATCCTTCAGTAAATATCCTTTCGCCCCCGCGGAGATCGCACGCATCAAGTACTCCTCATCTGAGTACATGCTCAGCATGATGATGCCAACCCCAGGCTCCGCTTTCGCAATCTGCGTCGCCGCCTGAATCCCGTTCCGCTTCGGCATCGCGACATCCAGAATCATCACGTTGGGTTGCAAAGCCGAAGCCATCTCCACCGCCTCATCCCCATCACAAGCTTCGCCTACAATCTCGATCTCCGGTGCCTCACTCAGCACAAGGCGCACTCCCTTCCGCACCACGCCGTGGTCGTCCGCCACCACCACTCGAATCATGCTGGTAACTCCGCCCGCAGCCGGGTCCCTTCGCCCGGCGCGGAGTCCACCACCAAGCGCCCGCCCAACTCCCGCACCCGCTCCTCCATCCCAATTAAGCCGACCCCCCGCCGCCCGGTTGTATCGAAGCCGACGCCATCGTCGGTCAGGGTCAACACAATGCCATTTCCTTCGGCGACGAGGCCGATCCGCACCACCTTCGCCCGGGCGTGCCGTGCGCAGTTGGTCAAGCCTTCCTGCACCAACCGATACAGGCACGTCCGCTGTTCCTCGTCCAACTCGGCCGTGGCACCAGATATCTCTAATGTCGCCATCCCTCCCCACCGCCGATTGAAGTCCCTCACCTGCGCCTGCAATGCCGGACCCAAACCCAAGTCGTCCAGCAGCGACGGTCGCAGCCCCACCGCCAAATCCCGCACCATCCGCATCGTCTGCTCGGTCAACTCCTTGGCCTCTCCGTGATGGGTTCGGAACTGCGCTTCGTCCTGGCGAAACCGATCCAAAGCACCCAGTTCCATCCGTAGCCCGGTCAACATCTGCCCCACCTCGTCATGCAACTCCCGCGATAAGCTCCGCCGCTCTTCTTCCTGCGCGCGCATCACCCGCGCCGAAAGCTCCCGCAATTGTTGCTCGTATTGCAGCCGCGCCCCTTCCAGTTGCCGAATGCGCCACACCGCCCCAAAGCTGATCACAATCCCGATCCCCAGAGCCAAACCCACCATCGTCCGCAACTCCCCGCGAAAGGTTTCCTGCTCTTCCCCCAACGCCTGCAACTGTCGTTGATGCACCACCTCGCTTAGCCCCGCCACCTCCCGCGAGATCGCCAGCAACTCCTCGCGCCGCGGCCTATGCTGCATCCGCAAAAAATACGTTGCCTGCCTCTGCTTCTCCGCCGCCGTCCAAGCAAACACCGGCATCACCATCTCGAAGTGCAGCCGATACTGCTCCTCCAATCGCTGCAATGGCCCCAACCCACTGGCCGGTAACGTCTGTCGCAGCCCATCGAACAACCGCCCCACCTCCTCCCGATTCGCCACCACCTCCTTCCGATACCGCGGCCCCGCCGCCGGTGCTGAGTCCAACAAATAGTCTCGAATCACGATCGAGGAGTTCTGGATCCGTTCGTTGACCGCTTGGATCTTTCCCTGCCGTTCCGCGAACCGCTGTTGGATTCCGGCCGTCTCGGCAAATAGCCGCTGGGTCCGCTGCAGCATCGCCCAGCCCGGCCAAGCGATCAGCACGAGCAAACAGCACAGCCCCAACAACACCACTGGCCACGTCCGCTTCTTCATACCCTACAGTCTAGACCCCGCCAAAGATACCCGACAGACCGTATTCCCCACCGCCCCTCGTCTGCGAAACACTAAAGGCTCCATGCGCTTCCTCGTCCCCCTTCTCCTCCTCCTTGGCGCATCCTGCCGCCCCCCCGCTGGCGAGGCACCGAAGTCCACCCATACGGCTGTCACAGTGTCCCCGGTTCTGCGCGTCGATCTCGCTCGCGACCTGGAACTCGCAGCCGAATTTCGCCCGTGGCAGGAGATCGACGTCCATGCCAAAATCGCCGGCTATATCAAGACATTGCCCGTCGAAGTGGGCGACCGCCTCCGCGAAGGGCAGTTGATCGGCCTGCTGGAAGTGCCCGAACTCCAACAGGAACTTGTTCAAGCACAAGCGGGCGAAAAGCGGAGCGAACTCGAAGTCGTCCGCTCCCGCAGCGAAGTTACCCGTTCCGAATCGGCCCTACAGATTCGCAAGCTCTCCTACGATCGCCTCGCCTCGGTCGCCAAGCAGCGGCCTAACCTCATCGCGCAGCAGGAACTCGACGACGTGGCCGCCCGATTCGCCGAAGCCACCGCCCAACTCGCGACAGCCCGCGCCACCCTCGCCTCGGTTGAAGAGCAAGTCCATGTGAGTCAGGCCGCCCGTTCTCGGGTTGCCGCCATGACCCAGTACACCCGCATCACGGCCCCCTTCGCCGGCGTCGTCTCCCAGCGGTACGAAGCGCCCGGCGCGATGGTGCAAGGCGGGTCCAAGCCGCTCATCCATCTTACGCAGGTGAACCGTCTCCGCCTCGTGCTCCCCGTGCCGGAATCGATCGTCCCGCGCGTTAAGCTCGGTGCTCCGGTTGAAGTCCGCGTGGACGCCGTCTCCACCGTCGTGCACGGTAAAGTCATGCGCTTCACTGGCATGCTCAACTCGAACACCCGCACGATGCAAACCGAAGTCGACGTGCCTAATTCCGCCTACTCTCTCAAACCCGGCATGTACGCCTACGCCACCATCACCCTTGACGCCAAGGACGACGTCCTGGCCATTCCCATCCAAGCCATCCGCGGCGACGCCAAACAACAGATCGCCATCGTCAACGCCAAAAACCAGATTGAACTCCGGGACGTCCGCCTCGGCCTGGAAACGCCCGAGCGCGTCGAAGTCCTCAGCGGCCTCAACGAAGGCGACCGCGTGGTCATCGGCAACCGCGGCGACCTGAAAGCAGGACAGACCGTAGACCCCCGCCCCATGGGCAAATAGGACCCCCTCACCCATGGCTAGCTTCGCAATTCGAAATCCCTACTTCATTATCGTCCTCTGCCTCATCTGCGCCCTCGTCGGCACGGTCAGCGTCGTCCGCATGCCGGTCGACCTCTTCCCTCCCATCAAGCTCCCCGTCGTCGTCGTTGCCACGTTCTACTCCGGCATGCCACCCGAGCAGATTGAGTCCAACATCACCGGTCGCTTCGAACGTTTCTTCACGCTCGCTTCCAGCGTGGATCACGTCGAATCCCGCTCGCTCGCCGGGGTGTCGCTCATCAAAATCTACTTCCAACCCGGTACCGACCCCGATGCCGCCGCCTCCAACATCTCAAACCTCGCCATGGCGAACCTTCGCCGCCTCCCCCCCGGCACCCTTCCGCCCATCGTACTCAAGTTCGACGCCTCCTCCCTGCCCGTCTGTCTTATCGCCCTCAAAAGCTCCGGCGGCGTGACGGAAACGCAGCTCCGCGACATCGGCCAATACACCATTCGGACCCAACTCGCTAGCGTCCCCGGCGCCTCCCTGCCGATGCCTTTTGGCGGCAAGTACCGCCAGGTGATGGTCTACGTCGATCCGCTCAAACTCGAAGCCCATCAACTCAGCCCCATGGACGTCGTTCGCTCCATCAACGAAGCCAACCTCATCCTGCCCGCCGGCGAAGTCCGCATCGGGCCCCTCAACTACCCACTGTATACCAACGCCCAAGTCGACGCCATGAACGAAATTGACGCGATCCCGCTCAAGACGGGCCGCGACCAAGCCACCGTCACCATCGCCGACATCGGCAAGGCCAAGGACGCCGAACAGATCCAACTCAACGTCGTCCGCGTCGACGGCCAACGCAGCGTTTATCTCCCGGTCCTGAAGCAGGGCGGCGATTCGAACACCATCGCGGTCGTCGACAACACCCGCGCCGCGCTCCCCAAGGTCACCGATGTCCCGGCGGGCATCTCGTCCACGGTCGTCTTCGATCAATCCGTCTTCGTCAAAACCGCCATCGACAATCTGCTCCATGAAGGCGGTCTTGGCCTCTTTCTCACCTCCCTGATGATCCTCGTCTTCCTCGGCAACCTTCGCGCCACCGCCGCTGTCATGCTCTCCATTCCCCTTTCCGCTCTGGCCACCTTCCTCGTCCTCGGCCTCACCGGTAGCACGGTTAACACGATGATCCTCGGTGGCCTCGCCCTGGCTTTCTCCCGCCTGATCGATAACTCCGTCGTCGTGCTCGAAAACATCTTTCGCTATCTCGAAATGGGAAAAAGCCCCCAGGAAGCCGCTGAAATCGGCGGTAACGAAGTAGCCCTGCCCGTCCTTGCTTCCACCCTCACGACGGCCATCGTCTTCTTCCCGGTCGTGTTCCTCTATGGCGTCAGCCGCTATCTGTTTACTGCCCTCGCCCTCGCTGTCGTCATCTCCCTGTTCGCTTCCTTTTTCGTCGCCCTTACCGTCGTCCCCCTCTTCTGCTCCCGCCTGTTGAAAGCCCACCATCCCGGCCAACGCCGCAGCCTGTTCGGCCGCTTCGTACAGTGGTTCGATGGCCGCTTTGAAGCGCTCCTGCGCGGTTATGCCTTCGCGGTTGGCCGAACCGCACTCGCCCGCCCGACTCTTACCCTATTCGGCATCCTCCTCGCGTGCGGCCTCAGCTACGCTCTGTTTCCGCTCCTTAGCGTCAGCTACTTTCCCCGCACCGACGCCGGCCAGTTCGTTATCTCCATCAAAACCCCCGCCGGCACCAACCTCGAAGTTACTGAACGGGAAACCGAACGCATCGAGAATATCATCCGCAGCGAGATCCCCCCGGCAGATCTGAACTTACTCGTTTCTAACTTAGGCAACGTTCCTGATTTCGCGGCGATTTACTCCCCCAACGCCGGCCAGAACACCGGCTTCATCCAAGTCAGCCTTAAGGAAGGCCACCAGGTGAGCAGCTTCGAGTACATGCGCCGCGTCCGAGCCCGTCTGTCCCGCGAGCTCCCCCACATCGCGACTTACTTCCAGTCTGGCGGCCTCGTCGATTCCATTGTCAACCTCGGCCTACCTGCTCCCATTGACGTCCAGGTGTCCGGCTCCAACCTCCGCCTCGACTACTCGATCGCCAACCGGCTCGCCCGGCAAATCCGCCTGATCCCCGGGGTCAGCGACGCGTTCATCCCCCAGGACATTGACGCCCCCGCTCTGCGCCTCGATTTTGACCGCCAGAAAGTCGCTCAACTCGGCCTAACCCAGCGCGAAGTCGTCTCTAACGTCATCACCGCCCTAACTTCATCACAAATGATCGCCCCCAGCTTCTGGACGGACCGACGCTCCGGCCTCGACTACCTCCTCACGGTCCAGTACAACGAAGATCGTATCAAGTCCCTTTACGACCTTCGCTCCATCCCCCTCCACAGCGCCCGCTCTTCGGACCCCGTCCGCCTCGACGCCATCACCGAAATGAAAAAGATCGAAGCCCCCACTGAAATCGATCGTTACCAACTCCGCCGCGTCGTCGACATCTACGTGAATCTCGAAAACGAAGATCTCGGCCGCGTCGCTGCCTCTATCGACGCCCTTATCGCGCAGGAAAAAGTCCCCGCCAACGTCAAAATCGATCTCCGCGGCGTCGTCCAAGGCATGCGCCAGAGCTTTAGCAGTTTCGGCGGCGGCCTCCTCCTCGCCGTGGCGTTACTCTATCTAGTCCTCGTCGCTCAGTTCCGCTCCTTTCTCGATCCCCTCATCATCCTGCTCGCCGTTCCCCCCGGCCTCTCCGGAGTGCTCTTTATGCTCTACGCCGCCGACACCACGCTCAACGTCATGTCGCTCATGGGTATCGTCATGATGGTCGGCATCGTCGTTTCGAATTCCATCCTTCTCGTCGATTTCGCCCACAAACTCCGCGCCGACGGGCTTGACGCGAAGGACGCGATTGCCTCCGCCGCCCGCACCCGACTCCGCCCCATTCTTATGACTTCCCTCGCCACTATCATCGGACTCCTGCCTATGGCCGCCAAGCTCGGCGCGGGCAGCGAAAGCTACGCCCCGCTCGCCCAAGCCATCATCGGCGGCCTGGTCGTGTCGCTTGTGGTCACCCTGTTCCTCGTGCCCGCCGCCTACCTTCTCGCTTATCGCGAAAAGCCGGAGGTAGCCGCGTGAAGTTCCTCTGCCTTCTGCCCTTAGCCGCCGTCGCCTTCGCCCAACCACAGCCCTTCACCCTGGCGGAAGCCGAAGCGCTCGCCCTGCGTAACCACCCGACCGTCGCCGCCGCCCGGCTGTCGGCCGAAGCCCAGGCCCAGGTCCCGCAACAGGTCCGCAGCGCACTCGCTCCTCAGCTCGGCGTCGCCGTCTCTGGGGCCGCAGCCTCGGAACGAGCGCGCATCGGGGCCGGTGTTTTCACGAATCCGCTCATCCTCAGCCGCGTCGGTCTCGGCACCAATTTCTCCCAACTCCTCTACGACGGCGGACGCACCAAACTCCTCACCGAAGGGGCCACCGCCCGCGCCAAGAGCGAAGCGGCAATCGCGAACGCCACCCGCGCCCAGGTCCTCCTCCAAGTTCGTCAAGCTTACCTCCTCGCGCTCCGCACGCAAGCCATCCTGCGCGTCGCCACGCAAACCATCAGCGCGCGCCAGACAGTCCTCGATCAGGTCTCCGCCCTCACCGACGCCAAGCTGAAGTCCGGCCTTGACCTCAGCTTCGCCGAGGTCGCCGTCGCCGAAGCCCGACTGCTTGCCGCGCAAGCCCGTAACGATTCCCAAGCGGCCCTCGCCGATCTCGCCGTCGCCGTCGGCCTCACCGAACCCGCCCAGTGGGTCCTCACCGATCCGCCTCCGCCCCCCGCGCTCCCCGCCGATAGCCAGGCCTTGTTCGCCACTGCCCTTCGCCAACGCCCTGAACTCGCAGCCCGGCGCCTGGAAGTCGAAGCCGCCCAACGTCTGGTCGCCGCCGAAGGGAAGCTCACAAAACCTACCGTTTCCGGCTTCGGAACCGCTGGCGTCGTACCCGCCCACGTTGTCGCTTATGAAAAGGATTTCTACGCCGCCGCCGGTCTGTCCGTTAATCTTAATTTTTTCAATGGTGGGCTCTTCGCCGCTCGGCGAACCGAAGCCGCCCTACGGGCTCGCGCCGCCGAACAACGGCTCAAAGAACTCGAAAACCGCCTTGCCCGAGAGGTCGCCGTCGCCTACCTCAACGCCCAAACGGCCTTCGAACGCCTCTCCCTCACGGACCAACTCCTCAAACGCGCCGCCCTCTCCCTGGAACTCGCTCAGGCGCGTTACGACCTCGGTCTCAGCTCTATCGTCGAACTCAGCCAGGCCCAGCTCTCAAAAACCACGGCGGAACTCCAGCAGGCCTCCGCCCGTTACGACTACGCCGCCCAAACCGCCGCCCTTAGCTTCCAACTCGGTACTGATTTCAATTAAAAAAGAAATTTGATTCTATTTATTATTTCTATTGATTAAAAAAACAATTGTGCTAGTCTGAGGGCTCTAGTACTCTTAATTTCCATGGGTCCGACACTCTCCCCCGGTGCGTCCCTTCGCTTGTTTTGCTTGAGCGGACGTCGGCTTCCTCGTTTGGGATCCCTTTTGCGGCGCTTCTCGGGAGCCCGCCATGTCTAAGAAGATACTCATTCGCGGCGCACGCCAGTTGCTGACGCTGCGCGGCAGTTCCGCCGCGCGACGCGGCAAATCTCTCAGTGATTTAGCCATGATTCCCGATGGAGCCATCTTGGTTAAGGACGGACGTATCGAAACCATCGGACCCGGTCGCCGACTCGAAAACCTCGCCGAATCGAAGGACGCCCTCGTGATTGAAGCCGATGGCTGCGTCGTGATGCCCGGCTTCGTTGATCCCCATACCCATCTCGTTAGCGGCCCCCCGCGCGTCAACGAATTTGAAATGCGAATTCTTGGGGCCTCCCTCGAACAGAGCGGCGTCCTCCACGATGGCCTGCACGCTCAGGTGCGCAACGTGCGCAGCCTGCCAGCCCGCCGCCTCGAACTCCAGGCTCGCAACATGCTGCTTCAATTCGTTCGTCATGGAACCACCACCCTCGAAGCCAAAACAGGCTACGGCCTCGATGAGACCGGCGAAATGAAATGCGTTCGCGTCCTCGAAGACCTCCAAAACTGTCCGATCACCGTCATCCCCACCTGGTTCGGTGCTCGCGCGCTGCCCCCCGAATTCGTCGACAACGCCGATGGCTATCTCCGTTTCCTCTCCAAGGAGATGCTCCACCGCATCGCGAAACGAAAAACCGTTTCCTACGTTGACGCCGATCCCGCCGCTTGCGGCTTTACCCTGAACCAAACGATGCAGTTCCTCCGCGCCGCCCGCCTCGCCGGACTCAGCCCCCGTCTTCACGCCGGCCTCCACCAAGCTGACTCCAACGTCGAACTCGCCGTCGCCCTTCGCGCCGAAAGCGTCTCGCATTGTAACTACATCACCGATCATCAAATCGGCCACCTCTGCGACTCCTCTACTGTGGCCATCTTTCTGCCCGGTCTTGCCTATCACCTGTGCCTCGACCGTCTCCCGCCCGCCCGCCGAATGATCGAAAGCGGAGTGGCGGTCGCTCTCGCCTCCGGCTACGACCCGCTTCTCAGCCCCTCCTGCAATATGCAAATGGTAGTCTCCCTCGCCTGCAAGCACCTCAACATGAGCGCTGCCGAAGCGATCCACGCGGCCACCTTCAACGCCGCCGCGGCCGCTGGCTGCTCGCGCGAATCGGGCTCCCTCGAAGCCGGTAAGTCGGCTGACATTCTCATCCTCGCCATACCGGACTACCGCGAAATCCCCTATCATTTTGGAATGAACCTAGTTTCCACCGTCATCCGGCGGGGCGAGATCGTCCACCAGGAAACCGCGCCAGAGTGGCGCGTTGCCTGAGTCTCCCTCCCCCCCTCTCGTCGAATGCGTCGCTAACTTTTCGGAAGGTCGAGACCTCGCGGCCATCGATGCGATAGCCGACTCGATCGCCGCCGTAAAGGGCGTAACCGTCCTCGACCAAACCGCCGACCCCGACCACCATCGCAGCGTCATCACTTTTGTCGGCTCCCCGGAAGCCATCGGCGAAGCGGCGGTCCGCGCAGTCGGCGAGGCGGTCGCTCGTATAGATCTGACGACCCACGTCGGCGCCCATCCCCGCATCGGTGCCGCCGACGTGGTCCCTTTCGTCCCTCTCCGCAGCATCACTCTCATCGAATGCGCCTGGCTTGCCCAGTCGGTCGGTGCCGAAATCTGGAACCGCTTCCAAGTTCCCGTATTTTTGTATGAAGCCGCCGCGCAGTTCCCCCACCGACGCAATCTCGCTGACATCCGCCGCGCCGGGAGCCGGTCGCCCTTCCCACTGCCCGATTTCGGCAACGCGGAGCCCCACGCCACGGCGGGAGCGGTCGCCGTCGGGGCCCGCAAAATCCTCATCGCCTGGAACGTTTTCCTAAACGAACCCAACCTGGAAGCCGCCAAGGAGATCGCCAGCCGGATCCGTCACGCGAACGGCGGCCTGGCGAGCGTGAAGGCCCTCGGTCTCTTCTTGGCCGAACGCAAGCAGGCGCAGATCTCGATGAATCTGACCGATTTTGAAATCACCCCGCCGCATATCGTTCTCGAAGCGATCATCCGGATCGGGGCTGAACTCGGAGTAACCGTGGCGACCAGCGAACTGATTGGCCTGATCCCGCAGGCCGCCCTAAATCCGGAAGTCGACCTCAAGATCGAGCACTTCTCGCCGGATCGAATCCTTGAAAATCGGCTTCCGACCTAGAGTTCGATCAGTTTCAGATTCTTGAACTGGCGGAAGTCACGGTCGCACGTGGCGAGCGAGGCACCGTGCTCAATTGCGAGCGCGGCTAGGTAGGCATCAGACCAGCCGCGTCCTCGCGTCTTGCTATTCTGGCCTACATCCTGAAGGAATCGCCAAAACCTCCCCCCCGGTTCCGGAACCACTACCTGCGGGTTCTCGATCCAGCCGTCAATTATCTCGGCCGCCTCGGCAAGGCTCAACGCAATCACGGACCCTCGCGGCACAGTGCAAATGCGAAGGAATGCCATAAAACAGTGCCATGGAATCCCGAGCAGTTCACCCTCGCTCAAGACGCGGTTAGCCCAATCCCAGCAACGTGGGTTCGCCGCGGCGTCCCGATCATGTAAGCACACCAAGACGTCGACATCGAGCAAGATCACTTCGGTGGTCCCCATCGCTCGTCGTCTTCCAGGGCGTCGATATCAAAGATTCGAATCGGAAACGGCATCGAATCGGTACCTAAAGAATACGTTTTGACAATGAAGGATTCCCGAGGCTTATTCGCCCGCCTCGCCAATTTGTCCCGTAACAAATCGTTCAGTTTGCTCCGGAACGGAACATTATCCTCTCGGGCCCGGTCCCGAACCCGCTTTAAAACGTCCTCTTCCAGCACTATGGTAATTCTAATGTCCATGATGCTTTACCGAAGCATCACGGATGCGCTGCGATCTCACCCCCCCAAACTAACGGGTTGTGCACTGCGATCCCGAAACGCGAAAACACCCGGTTGGCCGACCACAGGCGCGTCACTTCATGCGCCCGGCAGATCGAGGCAATCCGAGCGTCATGGACCATCGGACCGGGGATCCCGCTGCTCCGGACCATCTCCCGCAAAACGGACCAATAGCGTGGAGGCTCGGCCAACAATCGCAGGCTCGGCGACGCAAACCACGTCTCCAGATCGGCCAGAGCAACCGAAGCCGGGGTCGGTGGCCTGTATATAAATCCGCGGGTAAGGGGCAACACTACAGAACTCGTGTACGCAAGGCGAGGGGATCGCCCACGGCTCCGAACCCTAGGCCAAAGCGATCAACGCCGCCGCCGCGCGCTCGCGCCAAGGCGAATCCCGGCGATGAGCATAAACCAGTGTGTTCGTATCGACCGCGATCATTCCGTCAGCTCCAAAGGTGCCACTCCACCCCGACCCTCATAGGCCAACTCTCGAATTGCCGCCCAATCGAGGGTCATGGGACCGTTGCCGCCAAAGCCGAACGGCTGTAAACGAAACGCTTTCGTCGGATCCGGGCGCTCCAACGCCGAACGGAGCCGTCTCTCCATGATCTGTTTCATCGTCAACCCCTCTTCCGCGCAGCGCTCTTTCACCTACTAACTAAAAGAGGGGATCAGAAATCTCGATCGTCGTCTTCATAAACCCGTATTACGGCACTATATACCGATATTTATGGCGGCACTGTTCTTCGGTACCCCGTTGCATTCGAAGCGAGTTGAAAACAGAATATGGTTACCACGCGAAGTTTGTCTCGGCTTCGCGATTTCGAACCAACTACTTATCGCCGGCTACCCCTCCCTCGGCATCGGCGCCTTCAACCCCGTCGACCGCCACTCCCAAAAGCCGCTAACTCTCCGGCGACCTCGCCTTGCATCCGTAGCCGTCACAACCTCAAGTTCGGTGCCGGCCGCATCAAATTTAAAAATAACTTCCTCAGCGCCCGCAACGCCGTCGGCAACGACACTTTAAACTCCCAGTAGACCTCCCACGGCTCCCTCCTACTTCCTCCTTGGCCTCTCCCACGCTTGGACCTACGACACGCCTTCAACGTCCAACTCCGCACTTACGATCGCAGTATGTTGCTCCAGGAAGATTGGCGCATCAACCACCGCCTCACCCTAAACCTCGGCCTCCGCTACGAACTCTCCCTCCGTGGATCGAACGCTACAACAAAATGGGCACTATCGACCTAGATCCCAACCCCGGCCCAACCCGCGTCGGCTTCGCCTCCCAAGCCAACTCCAAAACAGTCATCCGCTCCGGCTGCGGCATCCCTTACCGCGATATGGAGTTCTTCGGCGACCGCGAACACTGAGTCGGCAGTCCGCCCTTCGCTTATAGCGTCAACCTCGCCTCAACCCCGGAATCGCGCACACGACCCAGCCCGCTACTCGTTGCTGATCCTTAGGCGCCCTAATATGCCACAATCGATTTTGATGCCTTCGGTTCAACTAATCACTCTCGATCCCGCCCATTTCCACGCCGCCCTCGTCCAAAAAGAGATGTACGCCGCCGTTTCTCCCCTCGTCACGGTCTACGCCCCTCTCGGCCTCGATCTCACCGAGCACCTCACCCGCGTCGCCCGCTTCAACCAGCGCGCCGACGCCCCCACCACCTGGGAACTCGACGTCCACACCGGCCCCGACTCCCTCGCCCGCATGCTCGGCGAGCAGCAACCCGGCTCCGTCGTCATTCTCTCCGGCCGCAACAGCTCCAAAATCGAACGCATCGAGCAGTCCGTCGCTCACGGCTTCCATGTCCTCGCCGACAAACCCTGGATCCTCCGCTCCGCCGACCTCCCCCGCGTCGCCGCCGCCCTCGACGCCGCCGACGAAAAAGGCATCATCGCCTACGACATTATGACCGAACGCTACGAGGTCACCTCCCTCCTCCACCGCGAACTCGTCAACGCCTCCGCCATCTTCGGCACCCTCCTGCCCGGTACCACGGAGGAACCCGCCATCTACATGGATAGCATGCACCGCATCTCGAAAACCGTGGCCGGCGTCCCCATGCTCCGTCCCCTCGAATTCTTCGATATCGAACGCCAGGGCGAAGGCCTCTCCGACGTCGGCACTCATCTCGTCGACCTCACCCAGTGGATCGCCTTCCCCGATACCGCCATCGACTACCAAGCCGACATCGAGATGCTCGACGCCCGCCGCTGGCCCACCACTTTGAACGAGGAGCAATGGCGCACTGTCACCGGCACCGCCCCCCTTTCCCCCGGTAACTTCGACTATTACGGCAATAACTTCGTCTCCTATTGCCTCCGCGGTATCCACGTGCAGATGGACGTTCGCTGGGACCTCGAAGGAGTAAGTGATACCCACATGGCCCGCTTCCACGGTTCGAAGGCGAGCATCGAAGTCCGTCAGGGCGCCGACGAAAACTACCGCCCAGAAGTCTACATCGTTCCCAATACGCCCGAACTCCGCGCCGAAATCCACTTCGCTTTGCGAGCTAAACTCGACCAACTCGAAGCCACGATCGACGGGGTCACCATCACCGACAGCGGCCACGAGTTCCTGCTCAATATCCCGGACCACCACCGCGTCGGCCACGAAGCCCACTTCGCCGAAGTAACTCGCCAATTCTTCTCCTACCTCGACGACCCGAAATCCCTGCCCGCGTGGGAGAAGCCGAACATGTTGGCAAAATACTACGTCTCCACCAAAGGCGTTGAAATGGCCGCCATTAAAGGATAGTCGGCTTCCAATGGCATTCTCATGGTACCGAAGCCATAGCAACCAGCGTATGCATGGCGGGCGACACCATTGATATTCTTTCTACGCTCACCTCCAAGGTAGGCCAGTCGAAAGTCATCGAAATCGCTCCAAAGGAAGGGGAAGAGCGCATCTTCTGGGCAGAAGTCGCCGGTGCATTCGACCGCATGGTGCCATAGCTCACAGCTTAACCAGCTACTCCCGAAGAGGCGGGGGGCGGCGTAACTCCATCAGCCCTACCTGGACTTGGAACTTCCACAGCCGAGTCCTGGAACGAATCGTCCGCCCCCACGCCGACGACCTCGAAGCCCTGCTCCGCAAGCAGCAGGGCCGCACGATCGCGACCCTCAAGCCAAACGCCTCGCCTACGCCTACATCCTCCAAACCGTCGCCTTTGACGATCGCACCCTCCGCTGCATCGCCATGGAAGTTTCGACCACTTTGCCACCCTCTTCCTCGAAGGCCCCTTTCCCGCCACGGCTGCCCTGCGCGCCGTCCCGTTCCTACCCGCCAATGCCTGGAAGCCCCTCCCGCCTAGAAAATAAGTTTCAGCCCGAACTGAATCACTCGCGGCTGATTGTTCTGCGCCGCAATCTGCCCAAACTGCGGATTCCCAAACGTCTGATTCGGCGGCGAAAAGCGAACCGTATTCGTGATGTTGAACATCTCCGTCCGGAACTGCACGTTTAACCTTTCTTTAATCCGCGTGTTCTTCGTCAGCGTCATATCGATCTGCGAAGTCACATCGCTCCGGCAACCATTCATCGTCCGCCCCAAATTCCCAAACGTGTACGCCGAAGGATTCGAAAACACCGTCGCGTCCAGCCACCGGTCCGCCGTCGGATTCGAAACACACGGCGATGTCCCGTTCCAATTCGGCCGCTGCCCTCCCCCTTGCGAAAACGTATTATTCACGTTTGACCCAATACCCAACGGCCCACCCGAAAATCCCATCCAAATTCCGCCCATCTGCCACCCGCCAAACACTTTCGGCAAAAACCCCGCTTGCTTCTTAAAAAACGGCAGCTCATAAACCGCGTTCATGATATACCGATGCGTCTGGTCGATCGTCGACGAACTCCACTCCGCCGCCAAGTTGCTCCAGTTCTGCACCCCGCCCCCGCCCAGCGTCTCCCCGCCAAACGTCCCAATCCCATAGTCCATCGTCTTCGAATAGGTGTACGAAGCCATCACGTTCATCCCGCTCGCAAACCGCTTCTCCGCCTTCATCTCCAGCGCGTGATAGCTCGACGTCGCCCAACTCGCGTTTTGGGACGAAACACCATCAAACTGGGGCAACGGCCGTAGCAATTGCGCCCGCGCCACCGTCCGGCTCGCCAGCGCTCCCACGGCAATCTGCCCAAAAAACGGATTTGACACCTGCTGCCGCAACGCGTCTCCCTGGCTCAACTGGCCAGGATCAAGTTGGTTCCACTGCCGATTCTCGTACAGCCCCACACCCCGACTCCCCGCATAACTAACTTCAAACAACACGCTCCCCGGTAACTCCCGCTGAATTCCCAAATTCCACTGTCCGCTATAGGGCGTATAGTTCCCATAGTCGAAGAACTGTACCCCCTGCCCTAGCAGCGTCGAGAGCCCCGCCGAACTCCCCGTCGGCTTGTTAAAACCGTTGGGGAAAGGGTTGCTCAACGACACAATCGGTGTCACTCCGTCCAAACTTGAAACAATGTTCGTCGGTGCCTGATAACCACTGATCCCGAACGGCCCCGTACTGCCGCCCAACCCGGTCAACCCCGCATAAAACAGCCCACCGCCCGTCCGAATCACCGTCTTCGAATTCACCCGCCAGGCGATGCCAACTCGCGGTGCAAAATTATTCCGGTCCGGCTTCGCGTTATATCGGCTCCGACCATTCACCCCCGGAAACGTCACACCCCCCTTCAAATCCAAACCCGTCACTTTCAACGGCGAGGGCGCCGCGAAATCAAAATTGCTCAGTTGGTTAAACCGGTCCGTTCGCGGCGTCTCAAAGTCATAGCGAAACCCCAGATTCACCGTCAACTTCGGAGTCACCTTCCAAGCGTCCTGCACGTACCCGGCCATATACTTATTCGTCTGTGCCAACGCCGGCGCCGGGTTCACCCCACCCCCGGGAATCCCCAACAAAAACGTAGCCAATCCCAAGCCCGTGTTCGCCGTCGGCGACGCCGGATTCGGCCCCTGCGTGAAATTCGGCCCAAAAGAGAAGTTCGTCGCCTGATCCCCCGTCTGCCAATTGTTGAACTGAATCACCCGATACTCCCCGCCCATCTTTACCGTGTGGTTGGCAAAGTTCCGCGTCACCGCCCCCTGCAAATTCTGCTGCGTATTTCCGAACCGAATTAAATCCGTTGCCCCGATGATCCCGCCGACGACGATGTTCGGAATCGACCCCGCCACGCTCAACCCATTGATCGTAATCGCCGGTAGCGATACCGGATCCACCATCCCCTGCCGCAAATTGGTCGGAAACCCCAATGATTCAAGATCAAAGTTATCCGAGTACGGTCGCCGAAAGTTCACAAGCCGCGTCGCTGAATACCGCAACGTAGCAATCATCGTCGGCGAAACAATGTGTGTATCTTCAATCACACTATTCCACCGCGTAAACGTCTGCGGACCCGCCGTCGGAGCAATATTCTTCCGCTCCTGCCCATATACCGGTGCCCGCAGGTACGGGGTATCATCGTACGAATAACGGAAAAACAGCCGATTCTTGTCCCCGAAATTATGGTCCACCCTTGGACTGAACGAATCTTTGTTCACAATGTTCCCGTCTGTCCGCGCGTAATTAATCGCACCGTAGTTCGCGCCCAACACCGTCGGCGGCGGCATCAGCCGAGCCAAATTCCTCGCCACGGGATTAATCCGTCCCGCCGGAATCACGTTATTCGGAAACGGGGACCGCGTAAAGCCGGTCCCGACCGACGCCGTCGTCGCCGGATCAAACAAAGTCACCGCCGCCCCGTTCGTCTGCCGCAAATTCGAAAAATCACCGGTCAATTGCCGCGGATCCGGCAACGACGCCGTAAACGTAATCCCCTGCACAAACCGCACCGTCTCACTGTTGAAAAAGAAAAACGTCTTATTCCGGCCGTCATAAACCCCAGGAAGCCGCACCGGACCCCCAATCGTCCCCCCAAACTGATTGAACTTAAACGGTGGCCGCTGCCGCCCCGCCCGGTTCGCAAACCAGTCGTTCGCGTTCAACTTTTCATTCCGAAAAAACTCATACAACGTAAAGTGCAAATCTTTGGACCCACTCCGCGTCACCACGTTGAATACGCCGCCCGCCGCCCGCCCAAATTCCGCCGAAAAACTATTCGTCTCCACCTTGAACTCCTGTACCATGTCCGGGTTCGGGTTGATCACCGGCTGGTTCTGCGCCGCCGCCGAATTCGGCGCCCCGTCTAACAGAAATTCGTTCGAACTCGACCGCTGGCCGTTGATCGAATACGACACCGTCGAGATCTGATCAATCACCAAGTTATTCACCCCCGATGACGGCCTTACCCCCGGCACGAGCATCGCCAGCGCGTAGCTATTCCGCCCCAGCAAAGGCAACTCCGTCACCTGCTTACTCCCAATCACCGCCCCCAGTGACGACGTCTCGGAATCCAGCAAAATCGCCCGCGCGTTCACTTCAATCGCCTCGTTCACACTCCCCACCGCCAGCACGTAGTCCAACCGCGCTACCTGGCCCACGGCCAGTTGCAGATCCCGCTCTCGAATCGGCTTAAACCCCGACTTCTCCACCGCCAACCGATACGCTCCCGGCGGCAACAGCGACACCGTGTAGTACCCCTCGGCATTACAAATCGACCGCGTCTCGAGCGCCGTCGCCTGGTTCACGACCGTCACCGCAGCCCCCGGCACCACCCCGCCCGAAGCATCCGTCACCCGGCCCGTCATCGACGCCGTCTGCGCCCACATCGGCGCACAAACCAGCGCCACGGCAATCATGGAAAATGAAAAGGGAAATCGCACGCAACCGTTATATCATCACCAAAGCACCATGACCCGCCGACACCTCCTATCCCTCCTCGCCCCTACGCCCCGCCCCTGGCTCCTCGGCGCCAATACGGCCGTCCAAGGCTACGGCCTTTACGAAGCCATCGACCTCATCCGCCGCCTCGATTTCCCCGTCATCGAAATCCATCCCATGGGCCGCCCCGAACCCACCCCCAAAGCCTTCCCCGGGTTCCGCTTCGACGAACTCACCCCCGCGGACCGCCGCAAACTCCGCGGCGCCCTCCGCACCTTCCAACTCATCTCGACCCACCTCCCCTACACCGGTCTCAATTGGCTCAGCCCCGACCCCGCCATCAAACAGAAGGCCATCCACACCATCGACACCGCCCTAGAAGGCTCCGCCTATTGCGGCGCCCGCCTCGCCGTCCTCCACCCTCAAACCCTATCGAGCGAACCCTTTCCACCCCGCCAAGCCGAGTACATCGAACTCATCCGCCGCTGGGCCGACCGCGCCCATAAACTCGGCCTCCGCCTCGCCATCGAAACCGGCTTCCCGAATTCTGTCGATGCCTTCGTCAGTCTCGTCCAAGCCGTCGACCATCCTCAAGTCGGAGCCACCGTCGACGTCGGCCACCAAGGCCGCTTCGCCGAACTCATCGCCCAAGTCCAGCCGGAGGACCGGGCCAAACCCGCCTCCATCAAGGCGTATAACGACACCACCCTCGAGATCATCTCCCGCCTCGGCCCGAAGCTCTTCCACCTCCATGTCCACGACATCGACCCCTCCACCTGGGTCGAGCACAAGCCGCTCCAGCATGGCTTCGTCGACTACCCCCGCCTCTTCGCCCAACTTCACGCCATCAAATACACAGGTGCGCTAGTCCTCGAAATCGGTGGCGACCCCCTCAAAATGCCGACATATCTCCGTGACGCCCGCGACCAGCTGCGCCGCTGGCTCACCCCCAACTAATCCCCTCTTCCGGACCCGCCTCTAGCGCCGCCGCCAACACCGCCCTCGCTTTCTCCACCTGGTTCAGCGCCACGCTCACGTTGAACGGCATACTCGAAAATCCAATCGCTCCCTCCACCACCGCTTCAATCCCCACCGCCCGCAACACGCTCTCCACCGCACGAGCCTAACTTTCGCCGTTTGGCCCATTAAAATTCGCCAGAATCTCCATATCCAGTTCACTTGTCAAATTAGGTTGTTCGCCATTCATCGTGCTTTAAAGTATCATGGTCGCCGTGCGCCTATTAATCCTCCTCGCCCTCTCCAGTCTCTCCCTCCTCGCCGCCGACTACTTCCCTCCCCCCGATGCGAAGGGTGGCTGGCGAACCAAGGCCGACCCCGCCCTCACCGCCAAGCTCGACGAAGTCTTCGCCTACGTGGGCAAGACCACCCAACACGGCGGCCTCCTCGTCGTCCACAAAGGCCACCTCGTCTACGAACGCTACTTCGGCCGTGGGCATCGGGAAGCCCTTCCCGAACTCGCCTCCACCGGCAAAGCCTTCACCTCCCTCGCCACCGGCATCGTCATGAAGCAGAAACCCGCCCTTTTCCCCCAGGGACTCGACACCAAAATCTTTTCCCCCAAACTCCTCCCCGCCGAAGCCTTCCCCCTCAACGACCCCCGCAAAGCCCAAATCTCCCTCGGCCAGGTCCTCTCCATGGCCGCCGGCATCCGCGGCACCAACCCCGTCTACGTCAAAGGTGCACGCCAAACCTGGGAAAACCCCACCGAAGATAACGGCCCCTACTCCACCACCGACGGCTTCGCCCTCAAACAAACCCTCTGGTGCGCCCCCGGCGATTGCTACTCCTACTCCACCGCCTCGAGCCACATCCCCGCCGCCATGGTCCGCCACGTCTCCGGCATCGAAATGGAAGATTTCATGCGCAAACATCTCACGACGCCCCTCGGCTTCGGCACCTGGGGCTACGCCATGTACCGCCCCAAACTGAAAGGCGGCATCGATGCGAACGGCCGTATGCTCCACACACCCGGCGGCGGCTCCATCGCCGTCCGTTCCACCGACATGCTCCGCTTCGGCTACCTCCTTCTCCACCAAGGCCGCTGGGGTTCAAAGCAAATCGTGCCCGCCGACTTCGTTAAACTCTGCGGCCAAGCCGTCAGATACAACCCCCACTACACCCACTCCTTCAACTTCAACACGAACGACGACGCCCACGTCACCGGCCTCCCCAAAGACGCCTTCTGGAAAGGTGGCGCCGGCGGACACGGCATCTTCATCGTCCCCTCCCTCGATCTCGTCGTCTTCAAACTCGGCGGCACCGAAGGCCAATACGATCCCGCCCTCACCCGCCTACCCGTCCCTTACACCTACGACGGCTCCCGCGATAAATGGACCGCCCCCGATAAAAAACTCCTCGGTGATACCTCCCCAAAAACCCTCGAACTCGTGGTCGCCGCCTTAGCCGCGCAATAACCAAAGCCCCCCCTCTCTACCCCCATGGCATTATATGGGCGATCAAATTCCGCCAGAATTTTTGCAAAAGCGAGTTCTCTCAAATCATGCAGGACGCTTACGGTACTGGATCCTTGCTTGGCGTCCCAGATCCTCACTTTTGTTTTTCAAAAAAAGCGAAACGACAAACTTGCAACCGAGGGACCGCGGCCTGTCTCGTTTTTATGCCTAGGCTGAATCGTCCGGTCCTCCTATATCCGTCTTGATGCTTCCTCTTGCCTCGCCTCAGCCCAGCCAGATCGGCCAGTGGACCGGCCTCACAGCTTGACCCTTCGTCCCCATGAGCCTCACCCATCTCTCCGACGGCCGCATCGTCACCTACTCCTCCACCCGATCCACCACCTTCCCCACCGGAGAAACCTTTTCCTACGTCGCCGTCTACGATCCCACCACCCGCTAAATCACTTCCCTCAGCAACACCGCTCACGGTATGTTCTGTGCCGGCCTCGCCTCTACCGTCGACGCCCGCACCACCTCCACCTTCGACATCCGCCGCCGGTACTCCCTCCATGGACGATCCCATCCAGATGCACACCCCCACCACTGGCCCGGCGGAGTCGCCAGTGAAACCACTCTCGCCAAAGGCAAACTCGCCACCCAGTCCTCCACCGACTCAAACGGTGCCAACGTCGTCACTGCCAACCAGGCTCAACCGTGCTGGCCGGTCGACCTCGGCGCCTGCGCCGTCCTCACCTCCGTCCGCCTCTGGAATCGTACGGACAGCAGCACCAAACTCCACCGCCGCGGATGCCCCCCTCGGCCTGCTCCCTGTCCGCCTTCTACGAAAGCCTCCACTCCGGCCTCGACCCTGCCAGCGTCCAATTCTCCCCCGTCATACCCCGCTACCAACCCTCCTCCACCGTCTGCCAAAATCTCTGACCATTCTTGATTTCAACTCGCCCGTAGCGAATCTGCTATTGGATTCTGCCACGCGGTCGATACCCAAGGGGAGGAACTTGATTGCAGATGCTCGGCCAAACGTCGCTACCCGATGATTTCCAAAACCTTTTCGGCTCTCTCCTCTGGGGCTGCGGATTGGGACTCTCCGTTAGCGATGCCGATGGAAACTTCCTCCACGCCAACCCCGGCTACTGCCAAATCACCGGCTACTCCCTAGAACAACTCCGCCAACGCAACCGCTTCAACCTCGTCCATCCCGAAGATATCCCCACCGTAAAAAGCACACTCGAATCGATTCGCGGGGGCTACACAGCCTCCGTGCGAATCGAAAAACGTTATATCCACCCCGATGGTAGTCTCCGCTGGGTCAGAACCAACGCCACCCTCGCACCCGGTGCCCAGAGACTGCTCCTGATGGTCACCGAAGACCTCACCGCCCAGCGTTTGGCCGAGCAGCAAAGCAGCCTCCTCGCCCTCGCCCTCGCCCAGGTCCAGGATTCGGTCGTCATCACCGACGCCCAACTCATCGCCCCCGGCCCCCATATTATCTACGCTAATCCCGCTTTCACCGCCATGACCGGCTACGAGATCGCCGAAGTCCTCGGGCGCTCGCCCCGGATCTTTCAGGGCCCCAGCACTAACCCGCTCGTCGTCCAAACTCTTCGTGATTGCATGGTGTCCGGTACAAAGTTCCACGGAGAAACGATCAACTACCGCAAAGACGGCTCACCTTACACCGTCGACTGGACCGTCGCACCCCGTCGCGCTCCCAACTGCCAAATAACCCACTACGTCGCCGTCCAGCGCGATATCACCGCCCTCCGCTCCGGCGAATGGGAACTCCGCGAGGCCCAGCGCCTGGCCGGCGTCGGCAGTTGGCGTTGGCAGGTCGAATCCGATACCGTCCTCTGGTCCACCGAACTCTATCGCATCGCCGGCCTCGACCCCAGCACACCCGCTCCTAACTACCTCGCACATCAACTCCTCTATACCCCCGAAAGCTGGCTCCGTCTCCACGCCGCCGTGACCGAATCCCTCACCCACGGCACCGCCTACGAACTCGATCTCGAATTGATCCGCGCCGATGGCACCCACATATGGACCGTCGGCCGTGGGGAGACCGAATTCGACACCCAGGGCCGAGTCCTCGGCCTTCACGGAACCCTCCAGGACGTCTCCCACCGCAAAACCACCGAACTCGCGCTCCGCCGCGCCAAAGACACCGCCGAAGCCGCCACCCGCGCCAAAGCCGATTTCCTCGCCACCATGAGCCACGAAATCCGTACCCCTATGAACGGCATCATCGGCTTTGCGAACCTCCTCGTCGATACCCCCCTCGATGACGACCAACGAGAATTCGTCGAGACGATTTGCCACTCCGGCGAATCCCTCCTGGCCATCATCAACGACCTGCTCGACTTCTCGAAAATCGAAGCCGGCAAGCTCTCTATCGAATCCATCCCCTCCGACGTTCACCTCGCCGCCATCGAAGTCTGCGAACTCCTCGCTCCTAAACTCACCGATTCCAACGTCGAACTCGTCCTCGACTGGTCCCCCGACGCCCCCAAACTCCTCCTCGGTGACCCTGGTCGCATCCGCCAGGTGATGCTCAACCTCCTCAGCAACGCCATCAAATTCACCGCCCAGGGTCACATCATCCTTCGCGCCTCCACCCCCCAACCAGGTACCTTCCACTTCGCCGTCATCGATTCCGGCCTCGGCATCCCACTCGAAAAGCAATCTCTGATCTTCAATAAATTTACCCAAGCCGACTCCTCCACCACCCGGAAATTCGGCGGCACCGGCCTCGGCCTCACCATCTCCCGCCAACTCATCGAAGCCATGGGAGGCGAAATCGGCTTCTCCAGCGCCTTCGGCGTCGGCTCCACATTCTGGTTCACCATCCCCGCCAAACCCGTCCTCGGACTCGACATCGCCACCGAGCCCCCCGCGCTCCCGCCCTCCCTACGCGTCCTCATCGTCGACGATTTCGCCGTCAATCGCCGCCTTCTCGAAGCCCAACTCGACCGCTGGAACATCCCTCACGAAAGCGCCGCCAACGCCGGCGAAGCCCTCGAAAACCTCCATGCCGCCCTCGAACGACACCAACCCTTCGATGTTGCCCTCCTCGACCACTGCCTGCCAGGAATGGACGGAGAACAATTGGCCGACGTCATCCTCAACGACCACGCTCTCTGTTCCACCGCCCTCGTCATGCTCAGCTCCGGCGGCACCAACCGTGAGCAAACCCGCCGCCTTGTCGCCCGCGGCTTCTCCGACGTCCTCCAAAAACCCATCGTCCGCTCCGGGCTACTCCTCGGCGCCCTCGAACGCGTTGGCCGCCGCACCGCACCGCCTCCCGTCGTCCAACCGCCTTCCCAACTCGCCCTCGCCCACTCCAACACCATCGCCCAAAAACACTGGCGCGTCCTGTTGGCCGAAGACAACTGCGTCAACCAAAAACTAGCCTCCCATCTCCTCGCTAAAGCCGGCTGCTACGTTGACATCGCCGCCGACGGCCTCGATGCCGTCTCGATGGCCCTCGCCTTACCCTACGACTTCATCTTCATGGATTGCCAAATGCCCCGCATGGACGGCTTCGAAGCCACCGCCACCATCCGCCGCAACCAATCCCTTCCCCCCATCATCGCCATCACCGCCAACGCCCTGCTCGGCGATCGTGAACGCTGCCTCGCCGCCGGCATGGACGACTACCTCTCCAAACCCGTCCAACTCCGCGAAATCGAAGCCATCCTACAGCGTTGGGCTCCTAAACCCTGAATCTGTGCGATCATCTCGACTATGCGCCGCCGTGATCTCCTCGCCGCCTCCCTCGCCCCCTCCATTATCCCCGCATCAGCCCTTGGACTCCAAAACAACGTCGCCCCCAGCAGGCGCGTCACCGTTGGCCTCATCGGTTGCGGCAACCAAGGCATCAACGACCTCAAAAACTTCCTCACCGATGAACGCGTCCAAGTCGTCGCCGTCTGCGACGTCAACCGCCAATCACCAGGCTACTGGAACGGCGCCCTCGCCGGTCGCGAACCCGCCCGCGACCTCGTCCAATGGCACTACGCTCGCGCACAACGATCCGGCAATTACAAAGGCTGCACTCCCTACGAAGACTTCCGCGACGTGCTCCGCCGACCCGACATCGACGCCGTCCTCATCGCCCTCCCCGACCATTGGCACTCCATCCCCACCATCCAAGCCGCCAAAGCCGGCAAAGATATTTACGGTGAAAAGCCCTTAGCCCTCACCATCGCCGAAGGCCGCGCCATGGTCACCGCCGTCACCGAAAACAATCGCATCTTCCAAACCGGCAGCCAACAGCGCTCCGACCCCCGCTTCCGCAAAGCCTGCGAAATCGTCCGCAACGGCCGCCTCGGTAAACTCCATACCGTCCTCTGCGGCCTGCCCGGCGGCACCCCCGACTTCGGCCAAACCGGCGACCGCCAAGGCCCCGAACCAGTCCCCCCCGGCTTCAACTACGATATGTGGCTCGGCCCCGCCCCCGAAGCGCCCTACGCCCCCGGCCGCTGCCACGTCAATTTCCGCTGGATTCTCGACTACTCCGGTGGCCAAATTACCGACTGGGGCGGCCATCACCCCGACATCGCCCAATGGGGCATGGGCACCGAACTCTCCGGACCCGTCGCCATCAAAAACGGCCAAGCCACCTGGGCCAAAGAGACCCTCTGGAACACCGCCACCGACTTCCATTTCGAAGCCATCTACGCTAGCGGCGTCAAACTCATCTACTCCAGCCGCGTCCGTCAAGGAGTAACCTTTCAGGGCACCGAAGGCTCCGTCTGGGTCAATCGCGGAGCCATCGAAGCCACGCCCCTTTCGCTCCTCGACTATGAACCCGGCCCAAACGACGTCCGTCTCTACCGAAGCTCCAACCACTCCCGCAATTTCATCGACTGCGTCATCTCCCGCCAACAACCCGTCGCGCCCATCGAACAGGCCCACCGTTCCATCACCATCGCCCACCTCGGCAACATCAGCCTCCGCCTCGGCCGCGATCTCCAGTGGAATCCCACCACCGAACGCTTCACGAACGACGAAAAAGCCAACGAAATGCTCTCCCGCCCTTTCCGCAAGCCGTGGAGCGCCTAAGCCGCCACCCGCCTCAGCCGGACCGTCCAGGCCAGCCAATCGACGAAGTACACCAACGACCAAACGGCAATAAGCAGTGCCGTCAACATTTCTACGGTCTACAGCTGAATAGACCTCCGGCGAACTGACTAAGTAACTTAACACCAAAAGGTACTAAGTCCCTACCCCAAACAAGCTACCAAACGTGCAGCGCCACAAACCGCGGCGGACTCGCACTCACCCCAATCACCTTCGTCGACACCACCATCTGTAAATTCTTCTTCTCCCATCCCGTCGGCGCCCCCCGCAACCCCTCGTTCATCCCCACCTCCGACAATAAAAACTCCCCCCCCGCCTTCGTCCCCAAATGCGTAATCCCCCCCACGCTGATCACCGGATTCCCCGTCGTCTCATCAAAAACCCGCGTCAACACCGCATAGTCCACCGCCTCCGTCCCCAGCGGAGCATCGATGTAGGATCCCCGCCACTTCGCCGATCCCACCTCCTGCCGATCCTCCACCGCCCGCCAGCCATCCGCCCTCAACACCACCCGAAACCGCAAATCCTTATTCGTCCGCAACGTCCAATCATTGCTGAACGCCCCGATCAAAACCGCCGCCCCTTCCCGCAAATCCGCCAACGTCGTCGTTCCGCTCCCCCGCAGCCGATAGTCCTTACGCCGGTCATGGAAAAATACCGCCAACGCCGTCATGCTCATCGCATCCCCCATCGGCGCATACCGGTCCCACGACGGGATCACATCCCGCGGCGACAACGCAAATTCCCTCGACAGCCCCCGCGCCGGAACCCCAGAATGTCCCGGATCCAAATCCGCCTCCGCCGCATTGGCCACATCCTTCCGCAGCGAGTACACCCGACTCTGCCCCACCGACACCAACACCGGCCCATGAGCCGCTAAAGTTGGACCCCAGAATCGCTCAAACGCCGTCGCTCCCCCCAACCCAAACCGCCACACCCCCAATCCCGCCAGTACCACCGCACCCACCACCCACCCCCAACGCCATTCCCTACTCGCCGTCATCACCTCCGGAACCGCCACCACCGGCAAGTGAAACTCCGGCACATAGCTCCCCGCCACCATCTCCACCCGCGGCTCCCCCAACCGCTCCGGATCCTGGTAGTACTGCGCCAACCGCTTCCGAACCTCCCCGGCCGTGATCCGCACCACCGGGTCCTCCGTCGTGTCGTACCCCGACGCCCGGCCAAACGCCTCCACCCCAATCACCTTCTCCCGCAGGCTCTCCCCCTGCCCCGCCAAACGCCGCGTCACCACAAAACTCAAAAACGTCCGGCACCGCTTACTCGCCTTGAACATATCGCTCTCCAGCAACCGCCCCAGTTGCTGCCGCACCGCCTCGTCTGACAGACCCACGTCCATTCCCCTATTCTAAACCAGCTTATACCCGTACTGTACCTACCGCCAACTCATTGTAAACATGATGCGATACACGAAGTACCTTCCGCCCGGCCACGCAACACTACAAACTTGTGGAATCTTCCTCTTCAGGATCTTTCTCCCTATGAAAACTGCGTTTACCAAGATGTACGCGTTGCCTGTCCTGTTCGCCGTGGCCTCTATCGCCTCGGCCCAACAGAATACGGCCACGCTCACCGGTCTCGTCACCGACGCCTCTGGAGCCCCCGTCGCCAACGTCCGCATCAAAACGATTGGCTCGCTGACGAATTCCGTCCGTGAGACTACCACCAACGACGCCGGCACCTACACCATTCCCTTCCTCACCGCCGGTGAGTACAGCATCGAAACCAATAAGGCTGGGTTCCAGTCCGGCCGCGTCGCCAGTCTAGCCCTCCAAGTCGGTGTCACAGCCCGAGTCGACATCCAAATTAAGGTCGGCGCCGTCACCGAATCCATCGAGGTCTCCGCCTCCGCCGCCGTCCTCCAAACCGAAAACGCCACCGTCGGCTCCGTCATCGACGCTCAAAAAATCGTCGCCATCCCACTTAATGGACGCAACTTCATCCAACTTGCCCAGTTGATCCCCGGCGCCCAAGCCGGCACCCCGGGTTCGATCACCGTCCGCCGCGGCCGCGGCTCCATCGGCCAAACCGATAGCTCCTTCGGCTCCACCGGCTTCTCCGCCAACGGCTCCCGCGACACCGCCAACCGCTTCTTCCTCGATGGCATCGAACTAATGGATTATGATGCCATGACCTACTCCTTCTCCCCTTCCATCGACGCCCTCGCCGAGTTCAAGGTCGAAACCTCCAACTACTCCGCTGAATCCGGCGGCGCTCCCGGCGGCCACATCAATATGCTGACGAAGCGCGGCGGCAACGCTTTCCACGGCACCCTCTGGGAATTCAACCGCAACGACGCCCTCACCCAAACCTACGACGCCATCGGCAAAACCTCCCTCCCCAGCCCCCGCCTCAACCGCAATCAGTTCGGTGCCAACATCGGTGGGCCCGTCCTCTTCCCCAAACTCTATAACGGCAAGGACAAAACCTTCTTCTTTTTCAACTGGGAACGCGGCCGAAACCTCCAAGGCGCCGTCGCCGGCTTCCGCATCGTCCCCAACCAAGACTTCCGCAACGGTAACTTCTCAAGAATCGTCAACTCCCGCACCGGCGCCCCCATCGTTCTCCGCGATCCGCAACGGGTCCCCATCGCCAACAACATCATCCCCCGCTCCGCTCTCAGCCCCCAATCCCTCGCTTTCCTCGCCTTCACCCCGCTCCCCAATACCTCGAACGGCCTCCAAAATTTCATCAATTCGCCCGTTCCTGCCATCTCCAAGCAAGATAACTACAACGCCCGCATCGATCATCAGCTCACCTCCAAGGACTCCATCTTCGGCCGCTACGTCTTCAACGACACCGTCGAATCCGGCGTTCCTTTCTGGGGCAACGATCAACGCGACAACCTTGGCCGTACCAAAAACTTCTCCCTCGGCTACACCCGTACCGTCTCCTCCAACATCGTCAACGACCTCCGCGGCGGCTATCACAACTTCTACGAAAACGAAACCTTCGGCACCACCGGCCGCGCCGACTTCGACGTCGCCAATAAAATGGGCCTCCCCCTCGTCTCCAAGGACCCGAAATTCTTCGGCCCCCCCATCGTCGGCATCGGCGGCGATGACGGTAGCTTCTCCACGTTCGGCCTCCAACGCACCATCGGACCGCGCGAACGCTCCAACGGCATCATGCAGGTTGTCGACAATCTCTCCTGGCAAACCGGCCGCCACTACCTAAAATTCGGTGCCGATATCGCCCGCCGCCTCGTCACCTTTAACCAAGCCCGCGACCCCCGTGGCAACTTCGGCTTCGATGGCACCTACACCGGTGCCGCCCTCGCCGACTTCATGCTGGGCTACGTCCGCACCGCCAGCCTCAACCCCGCCGTTACCGTCACCGACCTCACCAACACTTGGCAGGCCTATTATTTCAATGACGACTTCAAAGTCTCTCGCAGCCTAACCCTCAACTTCGGCATGCGCTACGACTACTTCGGCAAAATGGTGCAGAAGGACGACAAGTTCGTCAATATCGAACAAAACGGCCTTCAGGTCACCGGCTTCGCCACCCCTACCACGTCGAAGTACGGTCGTGGCCTCCTCCAGCCCGATAAAAACAACTTCGGTCCCCGCTTCGGCTTCGCCTATCAACCCAGCTTCGCCAAAGAAATGGTTGTCCGCGGCGGGTACGGCATCTACTACACCCCCCAAATTTCGAACGCCATCTTCGCCATGGCCGAAGGGGCCCAAGCCACCGCCGGTGCCAACGTCGCCGGAAACATCTCCGGCGCGCCGAATCTGTTCTTCTCGAACCCTTTCGCCGGCGCCGCCACCACCGGTGCTTTCAACTTCGCCGTCTCCAACGATCAAAACATGCGCGATAGCTACATCCAACAGTGGAACCTCAACGTGCAAAAAAAGATCTTCGGTGGCTTCGTCATCGACGCGGGATACGTCGGCAGCAAAGGCACCCGGCTCGTCGCCACGCTCGGAGACCTCAACCGTCCCGTCAACGTTCTTGACCCCCGCGTTCCCGGCACCCCGTCGCTGAACTCGCGTCGTCCCAACCAACTCTTTCAACGCCCCGTCACCGGCGATAAAGCTATCGGCAATTCCATCTACCACTCCTTCCAACTCAAAGTGGAACGTCGTATGGCCACCGGCCTCACCGTCCTTTCCGCCTTCACCGCCGCCCGCGCCTACACCGGCCCCACCGACATCGGCGGCCAAGTCGGCGGCGGCAACTACATCGGCAGCGTCCAGGACATCTACAACCTCAAAGGCGAACGGTCCATCGCCGGCTTCGACCAGAAGCTCCGCTCTGTCAACACCGTTCTCTATGAGATCCCGTTCATGAAGGGGCGCTCCGGACCTCTCGCCTATATCGTCAAGGGTTGGCAGTTGTCCACCATCATCACCGCTGCCTCCGGCTTCGGCGCCCCCATCAGCTACGGCGTCGACACCACCGGCACTGGCGTCGGCTCCCGCCCCGATCTCGTTGCCGGCCAAAACGGTAACCTCTCCGGCTCCGACCGAACCTTCAAGCGCTGGTTCAACACCGACGCCTTCACCATCTACACCGATCCGGCCACCAAGCAGAACCTCTTCTTCGGCCGCTTCGGCTCCGCCCCCCGCACCAATGCCATCCGCCTCCCCGGTCTGTTCAACTCCGATTTCTCGGCCAATAAACAGTTCTCGCTTGGCGAAAAGCGTTACCTGGAATTCCGCACCGAGGTCTTCAACCTCTTCAACCATTACAACCCCGATGTCGCCACCCTCGACCTGAACATCCGCTCCCAAACCTTCGGGTCCATCGGAGCCGGTGTCCGAGGCACCACCGTCCGCGTCATTCAACTCGGAGCAAAGTTCGTCTTCTAAGCCGCTCCATAATCAGAGAAAAAGGGGGCCGTCACCGGCCCCCTTTTTTAATTTCACAATTACCAGCGTCGTCTGCCCCGCCGCCCCCGCCTACTCTGATCCCACCGATATCGTCGACCTCGACCACACACTCCGCTCCGTCAACACCGTCTACTATGAAGTTCCCCTCCTCAAGGGCCGCTCCGCACCCCTCGCCTACAACGTCAACCGCTGGCAGCTCACCACCATAATCACTTCCCCAATTTTGTCGTCGGCCAAAACAGGAACCTCCCCGGTTCCGAACAAACCTGGAAACGCTGGTGCATTACCGACGCCTTCACCATCTTCACCGACCTGGCCACTAGAATAAACAGTTCTCGCTCAGCAAAAAGCGTTGCGTGGAATTCCGCCCCTAGATCTTCAACCAATACAACGCCGAGGTCGCTCCCTTCGACCTCAACATCTGCTCCCAGAATTGGCACAAGTGCCCAAGGAAACAACACCCGCGTTATGCTGCTCGGAGCAAAGTTCGTCTTCTAGAGAAGAACCTGACAGGGACAGAGGAGTTCTGGAGATTATGGTGTCGGCGGACAGGTATGGCAAGAGCCGACCCAGACGATTCGCGTTCAAAGTTTTTGACTGCCTATGAGACGGGGAATACAGGCCTGAAGAAATTGGCGCCAACTTTTCAAGTAAGCCGCGCGCGGGCCGAGAGAATCCTGACAACCAAGCGGTCTACCGGCAGTTCTTAACGACCAGCCCCGGTAGACCCCGCGGCATTCCCAGCCGTCTGACCCCAGAGATTCTCCCACTCCTTAGCGTGCAGATCGGTAAACAGCCTGACGCCACGGTCAACGACTTGCGGGAAAGGCCGAACTACAACGTCCTCATTTTGTTGACAGCAGCCGTTCCCCATTCCCGCTTGTCTCCCCAACATTCCGCAGTTCTTGCCCGATTCGGACTTTCTCAGGTTTGAAACGTTGCTTTTCGTGGTGCGAGACGCCCCCCCGGGGTTGCGTTCGGACCCCCGTGATTTTTCCTGCTAACTCTCAGTTTTTTCTATTGACAGGTCGCGTTTGCTTACGGCCCCGTACAACGCGGGGTATGCGAGCAGACAAACTTCAAACTCCAAGTTTCCGTGGAACTCGGATTCGAATCAGGACGCCACCTCTCTAAATCCTCTGCAGTTGACGCAGGGGAGATCCTTTGCAAGTACGACTTCAGCCGGGCAATGCCGAACACATTCGCGTCGCGTCATGTGACGGACAGCGTTGTGGCTATTCGTGCTTCCGAGGTGGGTACCAAACCGTGCCAGCCAGGTTTATCTGAAGAGATAGCGGGCAAGCCAGACAAGGATCATGCCACCAGGAGTCTCTCAGAAGCGGGGTGCCCGCGTGGGCGGGAGCAACGGGAGAGGAACACGACGTTGGTTGCCCAGCAGGGGAATGATCAAGCGGAAAATCTCCCGCCTTTTTATTATCAAAAACTTATGACGCGTTGCTCAGAAGAAGACAAGCTTTGGGGTACTTGAAAAACTCGATAAGAGCGTTCCGCGCCTGGAAGGTACGATACTGGCAACCCGCAGAAATATCGCAGCCTCTATTGAGCGTGTTGAAACCAACCTCAGCGCCTTCGATAGACAAGCCCGACGATACAGGTCTCGATAGGTATCGACAATCGTGTAGACTGATGCTGCCTATGTCTTCAACCGATCACCAAGTAAGTGCAGCACCATGGCTCTTTGGCCTCCTCGCGCTTCCCGGGGGTGTTGCTTATTGGGGCGTGAATGCTCTCCTGCTTCCTTACATGCTCCGCAAGCACGGCGTTGCCGTCGATAGCATCGCCGCAGTCCTTGCCATCGCCTCTCTTCCCGGTGCCTGGTCATTTCTGACCTCCCCCGTCATCGACCTCAGCTTCAGCCGGCGAACATCGGTGCTCCTGTTCGCAGCACTTACTGCTTTCTTCGGATGTGCCGCCATCTTCTGCATAGATAGCTCTCTCACTGTGATGACTGGTCTTCTCTTTGCCGGGAATGCGACTAACACGATGATCAACTCGGCTGCAGGCGCGCTGATGACCACCGTGGAGCCGAGCATCCGCGGCCGCGCCGCCGGTTGGTATCAGGCGGGCAACAGCGGTGTCGGCGCCGTTATGGGAGGGGCCCTGATCTGGCTTTCGGATCGCGTTCCCCTACCCCTGCTCGCGCTTGCCTCGTTCGCCATGATATTCGTGCCGTCACTGGTGGTGCTCTTTATCCCCGAAACGCCGCTCCCTCGCCTCGTCCCGAAGCTGTTGTTCACCGCCTTCTTCCATGACGTTTGGCTGGTGCTCTCCGCGCGACGCACCTGGCTCGGACTCTTGTTCTTCTTATCACCCGTTGGCGGTGGAGGCCTCACCAATCTGATCTCAAGCGTAGGCCCCGACTACCATGCCTCCGGCGATCTCGTCGCTCTGATCACCGGCGCAGGCGGCGGCGTCCTGATGGGAATCGGCAGCCTCCTCGGCGGCTGGGTCTGCGACCGCGCGCACCGCAAGACTTGCTTCGCAGTCTTCGGGATGTTCGTCGCCGCTTCCGCAGCGTACCTTTGGCTGGCTCCCGCCACTGCCTTTACTTACGCGAGCGGGTACGCCGCGTATTCTTTCGCGACCGGGCTCACCTTTGCCTCCTACTCAGCCTTGGTTCTCGAAGTCCTCGGCCGCCGCCAGCGTGGTGCTGCAACCGGCTACGCCTTGCTCAATTCGAGCGGCTACTTCGCGTTGATCTATATGACTTGGCTCGACGGGCTCGGCTACCGATACGGCGGCGCCCGCGGCTTGATGATAACCGAGGCTCTACTTGGCGGCATCGGTGCGATCATTCTCCTTCTGATCGCTCGGCACTGCGTGCGCTGCTGGCCCCACCTAACGGATATCCATATGCTTGCCGCAGCGAAAACCGCGACGGCGTGACAGCGAATCCGCTACTACGGCCGATTCTGAAGAAGATGAACCGCGAAGTCGACCACCCCCAGCAAACCCTCTCCCGCGCCGAGCGCCGCTTCAACTTTAAGCTCACGAGAGCGTAGCCATCAGTCAATAACGCCTCTGTGCTGTGATCGATGAAGTAGGACTTCGAGTTAAAAACAGTTTGCACTCCAGCCAGCAGGATAGTGCGGAGGGAGTTCGGCGGCAAGAGCAATAGCGAGCAGAGGCGGTCGATATCGATTCGAAGTGGTTGGTATTTATCGACGAAAGAGGAGCGACCACGGATATGACCAGTTGCCTGGAAGAGAGCCGTGCGGACAACGCGTGGATGGGCGGATCCGTTCTGCGCGGTTCCTTAGAAGTGAAAGGCCCGAAAGAGCTCAGCGAAACTGCGGGTGCCCAACTTCCAATACCTCCCGCCCTATTCCCCGGACTTCAACCCCATCGGGCCCTGCTAGTCAGTCGTCAAACAACGCTTGCGCTAACGCAACGCGAGGTCGGTAACTGCTCCTGAAAACGCGTCCCGAGAAGCTGTCGCCATCAGGCCACCTCAGATTGCCGATACGTCGGCCGCAGTTGCGGATATGCCCTCTATTCAGTCCAGACTCGCTCCAAACCGCGCCATAGCCAGATACAAGAGGGGGCCGTCACCGGCCCCCTTCTCTTACTTTACGATCACCAGCGTCGTCGTCTGCCCCGAAGCTACCATGGCCCCCACATTCGCACCGATCTGTAACGTCGATGTCCCCGCCGCCGCACTGCTCGCCACAGTCACGTTGAGCACGTAGCTGTTCGGCGCCGCCCCTGCTACCCATCCCAACCTCGCTCCCGCCGGCAACCCGCCCACGCTAAACTCAATCCGTCCCGATATCCCCCCGTTCGAAGTCAATCGTACCGGAATCGATCCCACCGTACCTGCCTTAATCTCCGTACGCGCCGCGTCGATCGTCAACGTCAACGTCTGCCTCACTGTCACGTTCACCGCCGCCGTGGACGTAGCCGGTGCTTCCCCCGTCCCCACTAAACGGACTGCCGCCGTGCCCCCCGTCGCCGCCGCCGTCGCTACAAACACCACGTTCCCCGTCGTCGCCCCGCTCGCAATCGTCACCGGAGCCACGGTCAACCCCGCGCTCAAACCCGCAGCCGTCACCGTCACCGGGCCTGTAAACCCCGCAGCCCGTACAATGGTCACCACCGTCGTCACGTTCCCTCCGGGTGCAATTTGCAGAGCCCCCGGCACCGTCATCGTAAACGGCACACGTACGATCACAGTCACCGGTGCAGTCACACTTCCCGCCGGGCTTCCCCCCGTTCCCACCACCCGCACGTTCGCCGTCCCCAATGTAGCCCCCGCCGTCGCTACAAACACCACGTTCCCCGTCGTCGCCCCGCTCGCAATCGTCACCGGAGCCACCGTCAACCCCGCGCTCAAACCCGCAGTCGTCACCGTCACCGGGCCGGTAAACCCCGCACTCCGCACAATGGTCACCACGGCCGTGGCGTTCCCGCCGGGCGCAATTTGCAGAGTCCCCGGCACCGTCATCGTAAACGGTGCCACCGGCACACGAACTGTCACGCTCATCGGTGCCGTCACACTGCCCGCCGGGCTTCCCCCCGTTCCCACCACCCGCACGTTCGCCGTGCTCAAAGTAGCCCCCGCGGTCGCCACAAACACCACGTTCCCCGTCGTCGCCCCGCTTGCAATCGTCACCGGAGCAACGGTCAACCCCGCGCTCAAACCCGCAGCCGTCACCGTCACCGGGCCGGTAAACCCCGCACTCCGCACAATGGTCACCACCGCCGTCGCGTTCCCACCGGGCGCAATTTCCAGAGCCCCCGGAACCGTCATCGTAAACGGTGCCACCGGCACCCGTACGGTCACAGTCACCGGTGCCGTTACACTTCCCGCCGGACTTCCCCCCGTTCCCACCACCCGCACGTTCGCCGTCCCCAAAGTCGCCGTCGACGCCGCCCCCAACGTCACCGTTCCCGTCGTCGCCCCGCTCGCAATCGTCACCGGAGCCACCGTCAACCCGGCGCTCAAACCCTCCACCACCACCGTCACCGGACCGGTAAATCCGCTCGTCCGCGCTATCGTTACCGTCAGCGCGCTACTCGTACCCTGCACCACGTCAATCGCTCCCGGTGTCGCCGCCAACGTGAACGGAGCCGTCACCGTCGCCGCCTGCACCACCAGCGTCAACGAGGTCGTCGCCCGCAAACTCCCCATCGCCAACGTCGCCGTCAACGCATAGGTGCCCGGCGTGACGGTACCCGCCGTCGCCACGCTCACCGTCGATCCCGTCCCAAACACCATCTCCCCGATCACCGTCGCCGTCCCCCCAGTCGGCAAACCCGTCACCTGCAAGGTCGGCGTCCCCGTCACCCCGCCGAAACTCCCTGGCGTCAACGTAAACGTGGTCGTCTCCCCTGCCTTCAACACGCGCGAACTCGGGCTCGCCTGCAATGTCACACCCGGCGTCGCACATTGCCGAACCGCCTTAAACACATTCAACCGCCCACCCGTAGCCGTCTTCCCCGTCAACACGTTGAGAGGATCTACCGTCTGCAACAAAACACGTTTCAAACCCGCCGTATCCAAACTCCCACAAGCCGACAACACCAGCGCCGCCGCTCCCGCCACGTGCGGCGTCGCCATCGACGTCCCGCTCATCGTCGCATACTGTCCATTCAAAAACGTCGACAAGATCTTGCTCCCCGGAGCCGCCAAATGCACCTTCAAACCATAATTGGAGAAACTCGACAATCCGTCCAACTGATCCGTCGAAGCGACGCTGATCACGTTCACCTGCGCCGAATTGGCCGGAAAACTTCCCGTCGTATCGTTGTTGCTCGCCTCGTTCCCCGCCGCCGCCACAAACAACATCTCGGCCGTGTTCGCCTGCCCGATCGCCGTCTCCAGCGCTTGCGAATTCCCGCCCCCGCCCCAGCTATTATTCAACACCCGAATGTTAGCCTCGGTCGGGAACTGCGCTTTCAACTGCACCGCGAAATTAATCGCCAAAATCGCGTTCGACGTGCTCCCGCTCCCGTCCGCCGCCAGAAACTTCAATGGCAACACCATCCCCGTCCAGCTAATCCCGGTCACGCCGCTCCCGTTGTTCCCCGCTCCCGCAATCGTGCCCGCGACGTGCGTCCCATGCCCATTGTCGTCCATGGGCATACACGTCTTCGTGATCGCGTTAAAGCCCCGCGTACCCGCCGCGCAAGTCACCGTACCCGTCCCCAACGCTACCGTAAACTCCCGCGGCGCACTCCATACATTCGCCGACAAGTCCGGATGCGTAAAATCCACCCCCGTATCAATCACTCCCACCATCACACCCTTTGATCCGGTGGTAATATCCCAAGCCAGCGTCGCGCCTATATCAGCCCCAGGCCGAGCCGCATTCAGCAACCCCCACAAATTCCCGAAAAGCGGATCGTTTGGCAGCTTGCTCGCCGTCAAAATGTAGTCCGGCTCCACATACTCCACGTCCGGATGCTGGCTAAGCTGCTCCAGAACCTCCGCCCCGCCCCGCCCCGTCCGCACCAAATGCAACTTCGACGTCCCCAACCGCGACATCTGCCTGACACCCCCGCTGGCATACGCACCCACGGCAGCGCTCTCCGGTGCCTGCTCCGCATCCCGGAATTTCACAATAAACTGCGCCGCCACGTGCGGCCGCTCCAGCATTCGTACCGCCCGGCCGCGCTCCAACCGCTGCCCCCACGCACTGCCCAACGGCAGCAAAAGCATCAAAGAGCATAAAAGGGCGCGTCGGCCCGTAACGAACGGATTGTTTGGCATCGAAAAGCAGTCCTTAGTACCGGATAGTATAACACCCGACCAGACAAATCCGATGCTGAGCCGAGACCCAATTTTAGTTCCACTATAGCGTGCCATACGATCAAGCGTACCAGTACTCATCAAGCCATTATTCGTATCCCCCAACAAATACACCAACACCGCACATTCCCCAATCGCCACCGCCACATCCACATTCAAATTGAACTCTAACTTCACCCCAACCACGAAACCGATTCGGCCACCGGTATCGTGATCAAAACACTCCCCATATGCTGCAGCGTCATCCATCCCTCAACCGACGGCACCCGCTCCTCCATCACCACCCACTCCGTCACCAACGAATTGATCCCCGACAAAACCAACCGGAACATGGATAGCCCGATAGCCTCCGGAATACCTCCTTATTACAACGTCACCATCGCCGCGTTGCTCTTCTACCGGTTTGCCGTCACGATCAAAGAACACGAACCCGGAGCCAAACCCGGCTCGCTGAAATCCACCTGCATCCGCCCCACAAACTCTGGCGGCAATCCCGCGAACACCACGTCCACCGGCGCCCCGTTCAACGTCGCCGTCACCGAGCTTCGAATCCAAGAATATTGGCCACATGGGCACGCGTCAGAGCTTGGGGAAAACACGGCCACGCCAGTAGTAAAGCAACAACGAAAATCCGCGTTATGGAAACCCTTTCAAGAGGATTTGCGGATTCAGATTCGAATTCGGGCCAGCATCCAGCTCACCTCCATTCCCCAATCGTCGAAATGTATGATAGAGTCCCTGTTTTCATGCTCACTCGACGCACCCTTCTCTCCCTCGCCGCCGGCCCCGCCCTCCTTCCGGCTGCCTCCTCCAAAACCAAAGTCGAAATTCGCGCCAACCAGTTCTTCATCAACGGCAGGCCCACTTACAAGGGCCGCACCTACAAAGGCCATAAGATCGAAGGGCTCCTGATGAACTCCCGCATGGTCCAAGGCATCTTCGACGACAAGAATCCCGCTACCGTCTCCAGGTGGGCCTATCCCGACACCAAAAAATGGGACGCCAACCGCAACGTGAACGAGTTCCTCGCCGCCATGCCCCTCTGGCGCAAACACGGCATCCTCTCCTTCACCATCAATCTCCAAGGCGGCAGCCCCGAAGGCTACTCCAAATCCCAACCCTGGCAGACCTCCGCCATCGCCCCCGATGGCACCCTTCTTCCCGACTTCATGGCCCGCCTCGAACGCATCCTCGACCGAGCCGACCAACTCGGCATGGTCCCCATCGTCGGCTACTTCTACTTCGGCCAGGACCAAGTTCTGAAAGACGAAGCCGCCGTCCGTCGCGCCGTCGAAAATGCCACCAACTGGCTCCTCGACCGCAACTACCGCAACTTACTCATCGAAGTAAACAACGAAACTAACGTCAAAGCTTACGACCACGAGATCCTCAAACCCGCCCGCATCCACGAACTCATCGAAGTGGTCAAGGGAATGAACCGCCAAGGCCGCCGCCTCCTCACCGGCACCTCCTACGGCGGCAACGGCATCCCGGAATCCAACGTCGTCAAATCCTCTGACTTCCTCCGCATCCACGGCAACGGTGTTAAGGATCCCAACCGCATCGCCGCCATGGTCCGCGAAACCCGCGCCGTCCCCGGCTACCGCCCCATGCCCGTGCTGTTCAACGAAGACGACCACTTCGATTTCGACAAACCCCAAAACAACTTCATGGCCGCCCTCTCCGAATACGCCTCCTGGGGCTACTTCGACCCCGGTGCCAGCGACTACGCCGACGGCTACCAATGTCCCCCCGTCAACTGGGGCATCAACTCCGATCGCAAAAAAAGCTTCTTCACCCTCCTTAAACAAGTCACCGGTGCCTGATTTCCACAGATGTTCCACATGGAACATCACAACTTTCCCACAGTTCGCAGGCAGCGGCTTGGCGCGAGTCTCTCGATCCTGTCTGTTTTCTGTTTACCGGCAATTACGGTACCGACGACCGTTCACCGAAGTGTCATTCCTGCCGGCGCAGCCGATCCCCAAATCGGCTCCGAACATTTCAATTTCAACTGGACTCCCAACAATCGCTGCCGCACCAGCAGCGGAACGAACCCGCAGGAGTTTGCAGCCCCTTCGAATAGACAACCGGGACGGAACAATCTGGTCCTTCGCAAAACGGGAAGCGTCCAGTCAACGCCGCTCCCCGTTTTGCGATTTACGGTTTAGACGGCGAGAAACTTCACGCAGACTGGAACTGGCGCCTCGACCGGTTTGCCGACCGGAGTCAACTTTCCGGTCGAGCCGTCAATGCGGAAGACGACTAGCGAATCGGAATCTTGGTTGGCGGTGATCAGAAATTGGCCAGTCGGATCAATATTGAAGTTGCGCGGGATTTTTCCTTGGGTGGATTCGTTTCCAATCCGCGCGACTCGGCCGGTCGAGACGTCAATCGAAAAGATGGCGATCGAGTCATGCCCGCGGTTTGAACCATAGACGAACCGGCCGTTTGGATGCACCACCGTCTCGGCCGTGCTCAATCCCGGAGCCACGGGTATCGGCATCGTCGGCTCGGTGTTGATCTCGGTCAGTTTTCCGGCCTTGGCGTCCCAGTTGAGGGCGGTCAAGGTGCAGTTGATTTCATTGATGACGAACGCCCATTTAGCGTTTGGGTGGAAGGCGAAGTGGCGCGGACCGCTGGCCGGGGCTCCGACAAACTCGCTGTGCGCCATCATGGTCCCGGTCTTCGGGTCGAGCTTGTAGACGAGTACGCGATCTTTCCCAAGATCGGCCACCACTGCGTGCCGGTTGGCTTTATCGAGATTCACGGAGTGGGCATGCGGTCCGCTTTGGCGTGGCTTCAAGGGCCCGAAAGGCTCGACATGTTGATGGAAGGCGGCGCGTTTCCCGATTTTGCCATCCGCGCCGAGCGCAAAGGCGGCGACGCTGCCGCTGTTGTAGTTCGCACAAAGCACGAACCGACCGTTGGCGGTGACTTTTACGTGGCACGGGCCACTGCCGGCGCTCCCGACTTGGTTGAGCAGAGTGAGTTTGCCGGTCGCCTTGTCGATGGAGTAAGCATTGACCGAGCCAACTTTCTCACCATTGAACTCGGACAACTCGCCGACCGAATACATCAGGTTGCCCTTCGGATGCAGAGCGAGAAAGGAGGGATTCTCGGTAACCGCGGCGACTCCCATCGGCTTCAGGGCCCCGGTCGTCATGTCCATCTCAAACTGATAGATCCCCTTGCTCGCCTTCCGTGTGTATGTGCCCACGTAGACTCGAAGCGTCTTCGGCGTCTTTGCCCAGAGCGGCGTCGCCAGCATCGTCAATCCAAAATCTCTTCGTCTCACAGATCTCTCCTTAAAACATGCGCTCTTGTCGGCGCAAGGTTCCGAAACTGCCAATGTTGGCTACGGCAAACGATACCAGATATTGGTTCTCGTTGCGCGTACCGAAACTGAGCCGCCGGTATTGGAAGCTTAAACCGCAGCAATCGGAGTTGTAGGTGACTTCGGTTGTGGCGAATTGCATCTTCGCCAAGCGGAAATCGTAAACACCGGTATAGCCAGCGCTCCATCCCTGGCGTCCGGGCGCGCCGAGCCCTCCGCGGAGCAGTAGTTGGTTTGCGTTCGGACTCACGCGCGGGATTCCACGGACCTGATTGTGGCCAAATCCGAAGAACACCTGTTTTACGCGAGCGTCGGCGATGAATGAGGAGTTGGTTATCCGCTTAAATAGGGGATCCCAGTCGGTTCGCCATTCCAGGGAGGCCGTGGAAATCGGCATCATCCGGAATACCGAGATGATCGGGGAATAGTTGCGTGCTCGGTCAATAAAGCTGTAGCCGGTCAACGAGGTGGACGAAAGAAAGACGTTTCGCGCGCCATCCACCACAGCACCACCGAAAGTTGGGTCGAAATAGCGTCTCTGCATGACCTGCCAGCTCAAGACTTCCAGCACCTCTCCATTCCGTTTGGCATATAGCCGGTTGGTGAGTGAAAGGTCGGCTTCGGTGGTCGAAGTCAGAATGTCGGTTTCGTCAAAGCGTATGATCTCTCGAAAATCTCGAACTCCGGAGACATGGCGGAACCGCACAAGTGGTTCAATTACATGTTTCACTTCTGCTCCTAACCATTTGGGCCCATTGAAGATTTTCTCTAATGTTGGCATGGTTAGCTCGGCCGCGAAGTCATGGGCCTGCCGCGTGAGGGTGCGGGTAGAGGCGGCACCTGTCCTCAAATCTTTCCGATCTCCGTAGTGTGTTGCGTGAAAGGTATAGGAAGGGGAAAAGGCGAAGCCTTTCCACGGCAACGCGGCCATGACGCGAGGGGCGACGTTCAGCCGATCGGTAAACTGGCGGGTGATGAATCCCGGCTCGCGTCTCTTCAGGAACCCCGCGCTCGAGTCAAAGGAAAACCAGACGGGGACAATTTTGCCAAAAACCCTGCGCTCGCGCGAGTGAAAATTCGCTTCTGGAGTTTTCCGGATCACCACTTGGTCATCGGGCAGGGTGCTCTGGAAGAATTGGTGGCGGGAGAATTCGATGCCGAAGGTGTAGGTATCCCAGGACTTCTTAACATGTCCGTCAGAGTTCACCGCCGAGAAGATTGCTTCATTAAAGCTTTGCGTGAAGGATTGGCGGAAAAGGAATGAGGATAAATAGTTTATGTTTGTCGCTCCATTCCATCCGTTGCCGAGCGACGACCGACCGGATCCGTTAATCAAGAACCCACCCTCCTTCACCCGGGCACCGCTATCGGTTAGCCGTCCGCGATCGTTCACCCCATAAAGGTAAAAATTAAAGTCGGTTCCGATGCGCGGTTTGCCTCGGAGATTGACTTCGTGGGCGAAGCCACGCTGGGTGAACAACTGCCCGCGATACATCGCGTCATAGCTCCGACTGATCGCCCAATAGTAGCCGCCGCCGAGCATGAAGCCCCGACGGGTGCTATTGCCAAAGTTGGGAGTGAGGAAACCACTCTTACGTGGTTGTTCTTCCAGGGACTTATAAAACATAGGCGCGTAGAAAATCGGCATCCTTCGCACCTTAAAAACGGCGCGGTAAGCGATGGCCCGGTCGCCCGGGATGATATCGAATTTCGGGCCGGTCAATCGCCACCAAGGCTTGGGCAGGACGCAGTTGGTGATGAAGCCATCGTAAAGGATAAAGCGAGTTTTGATCTTTTCTGCCCAACGTCCCTGAAAAGTAAAGGGGTTCTGCGATATGAGAAGACCTGGTCGATATTCGATTTTGCCCTGCGCGTTGCCCTTAACTTCGAAGAACACCCCCGACTCGGTCTTCAGGTTGTACCTCACCTTTTCTGCCCGCATCTCCTCGGAGCTTGTGTAGTTTTTGTAGTAGACGCTTCCCCGGGCATCGACGTCACCGGTCAATTCGTTGTAGTCGATTTCGTCAGCTTTCAAGAAGACTTCGGATGTCTCCACCTCAGCCGCTCCCCGCAAGTGGTAGACCTGGCCGTCCACTTCCTGGGCTACGCCTCGGACCAGCACCTCGTCTTCGGCGGGCGCATTTTGTCGATTCCCCTTCACAGGAGCCGGACCAACCCTTGACTGAACTGGAGCTACGGGCGGCAAACGGCGGATTTGCCCGGGCTGGGCACACAAAATTTCGCTGAATAGGCTAAGGAAGATTAGCGAGACCGCCGATAGTCCGAGAGTAGAGCCGAAGGTCAGGCAGAAGTCTGAACAAAAGTCTATGAAAACGTTCGGAACAGTGCTATACTTCGTGCGAAGGCCCGTCCTCAAGCTTTTGGTGTGGGTTCGGCCCGCCAGTCGCCCGTGGGTCCGCATTTGATTCGGTTTCGTCAAACCTGCAACCGTAGCACGTCCACTTTCAGAGAGGCAATACGCTCACAAGGTCAATTATGAACTGCCTTCATTGCAACGTATCTATTCATGAAGATGAACATCGCTGTTCAAACTGCGGCCGCCGTATCGGGCACAGCTCGGCTCCGCTGTTAGCCTCCCGCTCCGGTGCGGCAGTGCGTAGCGCTGCGGCCTACAAGCTGGAGACAGTGGCAGCGACGTATGCGGAACCGGCGCCCGGCCCTCGACTTGAATCCTCGAATCCATCGGCGATTTCTTCGCTGCCTCGGCACTTGGGTCCGATGCAGAGTGCGTTGTTTGTGGTAAGAGAGGCGAGCAAGGTAATGTCGATCGATGGAACGACTGAGGTGGCCGAACCGCCTCGCCGCGCTCGGAAACCCGCAGCCAAATCCTCTTACCTGCCGTATCAGGGAGTCCTTGAGTTCGTCCCGGCCAGCGTCCCGGCGCCTCGGACGCTTCCCACCTCGGTAGAGGCTGTGATTTATTGCGATTACCCGGTAGCGACCAGGATGCACCGTTTTCTGGCCGGTTTGATGGATTTCGCTTTAGTGGTGGGTTGCATGCTGATGTTCCTCGGCGTTTTATTTTTCAGCTGTGAAGAACTTCCGTGGGCTGGGCTTGATTTGACTTCGATGGTTGCCATCGGGGTTTCGACCGGGCTACTCGGATTTCTCTACGAGGCATACTGGATTGTTGCCGGTGTTCCTTCGCCGGGAATGGAATGGGCAGGGCTTCGTCTGGTTCACTTTGATGGTCACGAACCTTCGTCGTCGGACAACGGCAAACGAATCCTAGGCGGTCTGATCAGTGTGATGGCTGCGTTTATCGGCTTAGCTTGGGCCTTTGTCGACGAAGAATGTCTGACTTGGCAGGATCACATCTCTCGCACATTTCCGACGCCGGTTCGCGCCCAGTTCGGCATTCGCCAGTAATCTGCCTACACTATCCTTATGGGCATTGTTTTCGACGAAACGAATCTTCTCGCGCAGATGGTCGGCGAGGCCGACGGAATTACGCCTGCGGAGTTAGAGGCTGCTGCGGCGCTCGCCGCTAAAGCCCTCTCCGGAGTGAAGGGACTTTCCGTTTCGGGAGTGATTGGCTTCCCTGATCTTCCGCAGCACTCCGTTGTGGCAAAAGAGATCCTGGCTTACGCGGACAAGGTTAAGGGTTCCTATGACACGGTGTGCTTAGTGGGGATCGGTGGCAGCGCGCTTGGTGCCTGGGCGCTCGACTGTGCCGCCCGCGGCCCGCACCCTGTACAAGGAGAATATTCGACGTCTAAGCCGCGTCTTGTCATCCTCGACAACGTTGATCCTGAATTCGTGCAGCTTGCGCTCGCCTCGATGAAGCCGAAGAAGACCCTGGTCGTCGTCATCGCCAAGAGTGGAGCCACCGCGGAAACCGTGGCAACATTCTTGATTGTTCGAGCGTGGCTGACCGCCGGGGCGGGAGCCAAGCTTACTAAATCCCGCATCGTCGTCGTCACGAGCGAAGCACGTGGCGATTTAAAAGTGATGGCGACCGCCGAAGGTCATCAGACGTTTCACCTGCCGGAGAACGTGGGGGGTCGATTCAGTGTGCTTTCGGCGGTTGGCCTAGTTCCGGCGGCGCTTATCGGCATTGATATTCTTGCGCTATTGAAGGGCGCGGCGAAGATGACCGCCCTAGCCTGGAAGTCTGAACTGAGGGACAACACTCCGCTTCGTGCTGCGCTACTTCACTTTTTGGCGCTGACCAAGAAAGGTAAAACGATTCAGGTTGCCTTCCCCTACGCCAATCGTCTTTGGGGAACCGCATTCTGGTTCCGTCAACTTTGGGCTGAGTCGCTCGGCAAGGCCAAGAACCGCGCGGGGGAAACGGTGCACGTAGGTCAGACTCCGATTGCCGCCCTAGGTACGACCGATCAGCATTCGCAAGTCCAGCTGTACATGGAAGGCCCCAAGGATAAGTTGTTCTCGTTCTGGACCGTGAAGAAGCCAGCCGACCCGGGCAAGATCCCCGCGGAAAAGACGGGCTTCGAGGGTTTCGATTACCTCACCGGCCAATCCCTCGCCAAGCTTTTGGACGTGGAATGCAAGTCGACGCAAGCTGCGCTAACCGAGAATCAGCGTCCGAATTGTGTATTCACTCTTGATAAGGTGGACACTGAGCATATCGGTATGTTTTTCCAGCTTCTGGAGTTCGAAACTGCGTTTGTCGGGGAAATGCTAGACATCAACGCTTTCGATCAGGAAGGGGTTGAACTTGGCAAGAAGTTTACCTTTGGCCTGATGGGTCGGAAGGGCTTCACCGATTTCAAGAAGCGCTACAGCGACTACGAAGCGCGGCGTAAGGGCTAGGCATCTACCCCATGTCTTTTGCACCCATCCCTGAGGCCTTAGCGGACTTCCGGTCCGGCAGCATGCTAATTGTTGTCGACGACGAAGATCGCGAGAACGAAGGCGACCTGACTGTCGCAGCAGAACACATCACGGCGGAGGCCATCAATTTTATGGCCGTCCACGGGCGAGGTCTTATCTGCTTGGCTCTCAGCCCGGACAAGTGTGACGCGCTCGATTTGCCGCTGATGGCGGCCTCCAACACATCGCGTTTTGGTACAGCATTCACGGTTTCTGTCGAAGCGGCGCAGGGAGTGACGACCGGTATTTCCGCCGCAGACCGCGCCCATACGATTCGCGTCGCCATCCGTCCGGATGCCAAACCCGCCGACCTTGCTCGCCCCGGTCATATCTTCCCTCTTCGCGCCCGCCCTGGAGGCGTCCTCGCCCGCGCCGGACAAACCGAAGCGGCCGTCGATCTAGCGATCCTATCCGGCCTTCAACCGGGTGGGGTGATTTGCGAAATCATGAACGAGGACGGGACGATGTCCCGGCTTCCGCAACTTACCGAGTTCGCCCAGAAGTTTAATATTCGGATTATCTCGGTCGCCGATCTCATCCGCCATCGCCTGCAAAACGAACGGTTCATGGACCGCACGGCGACCGGCACTCTCCTAACGCGTCACGGCCAGTTCACCACCTACGCCTACACCTCCACCCTCGGCGCGGGTCGTCATACGGCGCTGGTCCTGGGCGACGTTGCCAGTCAGCCCAACCCCCTCGTGCGGGTGCATGCCCATTGCGCCTACGGCAACCTGTTCCAGTCCACCACGTGCGATTGCGCACACATTGTTGATCGGTCCCTAGCGATGATTCAAGCCGAGGGGGCGGGCGTACTCGTCTACCTGCACCAGACCACGGCCGGATATCGGCAAGTTGACGGCGCGATTGTGCCGCACTCGCGCGACCCGCTGACTCACTCGACGGTCGACGGGGCTACGGTGATTCAGCACGAAGCCGGTTTGGGAGCGCAGATCCTGGCTGACTTAGGCCTCCATCGGATCCGCCTTCTGACGAATCACCCGCGCAAGGTTGTCGGACTCGAAGGGTTTGGGATCGAAATTAGCGCCCAGGTTCCGATCCCCTGATTTTCAAATCACCGCCTCAATCACCCGCGGCCCCCGCTCCCGCATCGCCGCCTCGAACTCACGCACGAACTCGCCCGCCGTCTCGACGCGCACCGCCATTACGCCCATCCCCCTAGCCAACTGGACGAAATCCAGCTCCGGCCGCCCGATATCCACCATCGCCTCCGACTGTGCCCCGAAGCCATTCGCCCCCGTCCGCCGCATCTCAATATCCAAAATCCGATATCGCCGATTCGCGAAAATCACTGTCACGACGTCCAAGCCCTCCCGCGCCATCGTCCACCAACTCTGCGGCGTATACATCCCACTCCCGTCCCCTTCCAGCACCACTACTTTTCGTCCCGGACACGCCACCGCCGCCCCTACCCCAACCGGCATCCCCTGTCCGATCGAGCCACCCGTCACCGGTAAGTAGTCAAAGCCCGCCGCCCGCGGTAAGGCGGCCAACACGGGCGGCCCCGAAGACACCATCTCATCCGATACGATAGCCCCCTCCGGCAATAACGCCGCCACAGCCTGCCCGATCGCCTCCAGTGTCAAGGGCCCGTCCGCGGGCACTGGAACCGCCTTCGGCTCCTCCCAGGCCGCCGCGCCGAGCCCCAACGAATCCACGAGCGCCTCCAGCGCGCCCGTACCGTCCTCTTCGATTCCGGCTAATTGATGCACTTGGCATCCCGACGGCACCAGGTAACTGGCCTCGTCCGGATACCCAAAAAACGAGACCGGAGCCTTCGCCTCCACTAACACCAAATCGGTCAGTCCGGCCAACTGCGCCTGGGCCGGTCCTGGAAAATATTCCATCCGTCTGGGTTGAAACCGGCCCCGCCCCGCCTCCACCCGCGCCGCATTCCGATCGATCAACACCCGCCAACCCGCCGCCGCCAACCGGGCCGCTAACGCCAAGCCCTTCCCGCGCACGGTTCCCCCGCCCAGCAGGATGCCCCAGTTCCCTGCCCTCCGCCCGATCTCGCCCACCGCCGGGACCCGAGGCCGCTCGATGGCAGGCGTGATGCCCACCGCCCCAGCCTCCGACCACGAATAGTCCGCCGCCACGATCATGTGCGCGATCCGTCCCGGGTACCGCCGCGCCGCGGCCATCACCCGCGCCGCCGTTTCTCCCATCGCCGCCGCCGACCCCAGCCGAAACACCTCCTCCGACACCGTCCGCGCAAACGCCTCGATATCCGACGTCAGCGGCGCGTCAAACGACAAATGCTTGGTCGAATGCTCGCCCACCAGACTCACAATCGGGCTCCGCGCCTTTCTCGCATTGTGGAAATTCGCCAACCCGTTTGCGAGCCCGGGACCCAGGTGCAGCAGCGTCGCCGCTGGCTTGGCCAGCATCCGGGCATAGCCATCTGCCGCTCCCGAACAGACTCCTTCGAACAGGCACAGCACCCCCCGCATCTCCGGCACGCGGTCGAGCGCCGCCACAAAATGCATCTCGGAGGTTCCGGGGTTCATGAAGCACACCTCCACGTCCCCCGCCACCAGCGTCCGCAACAAACACTCAGCGCCAGTCATCGACTTACAGCTTGACCTTACCGGTTGCCGGATCCCACGCCGCCCGGGTCTTGTGGCGCCAAGCTAAGTTACACAGGTGCGCCGCGGCCGCCGCGTAGTGCCCTTCCTCGGCGTTCTCCCGACTCGGCTTATTGTTCCGGATCGAATCGATGAACCACCAGTTGTGACTCGGCCCCTTCTCTATCGGGACGTCCTTCGCCTCCGGCCGCGGCTGCCTGGTCTCGCCGGTAAATTGAGCCAAATACTCGTCCCGCAGCTTCTTAGGGAAATTGATGCTCCCATACAACTGCGCCTTGCCGCCCTTGGATTCCGGAGTCAACGTCAACCGGTTGAATTCCACGAGCAGCGTCGCCTCATCTCCGTAAATATAGATGCCGCGCGGCGATTGACCGTTCGCTTGGTTCACATACACATCCACTACGAACCCCTCGGCATATTCCACTAAGGAGTTCATCACATCCGGCACCGTCCGTCCATCATTCCACTTATAGATGCCGCCCTGAGATACGGCCGACAGCGGCGCTTTCACCCCCATGATCTGGTGCATTTGCGTAAACTGATGTACGAATAAGTCCGCCGCCACCCCGCCCGAGTAATCCCAGAACCGCCGCCATTGAAACACGATCTTCGGGTCAAACGCCCGCTTCTTCGTCCGGCCCTGCCAGGTCGCCCAATCGATCGTCTTCTCGGACGCGTCCGAAGGCACCGGATACTGCCAGGCACCTTCGGCCGAATTCCGATGGTTCGCCATCCGGATCATATTTACCTTACCCAAGGCCCCACTCGCCACCAGTTCCTTCGCCTTCGCCGTCAGCGCCGATGTCTTCGCCTGGCTGCCGACCTGCAAAACCTTTCCGCTCCGCTTGGCCGCTGCCATAATCCGAGGCCCTTCGGCAATCGACCAAGTCATCGGCTTCTCGACGTAGACGTGCTTGCCGGCGGAAAGCGCGTCCAGGACGATCTTCTCGTGCCAATGGTCGGGCGTCGCGATCACCACGGCGTGAACGTCCTTGTTATCGAGTACCGCCCGATAGTCCTTCCCCGTCCAAATCCCTTCGCCCAACTGCTCCTTCGCCCGTTGCCGACAACCGTCGTAAAGGTCCGCCACCGCAATCCCCTTCGCCCCCGGCACCTCGGTAAATTCGTCAATCAACTGCTTGCCGCGCACCCCGCTACCAATGTAGCCGAGGTTGACGGAGTCGTTGCTCGGCTGTCCGAACAAAGTCGTCGCCGGCGAAAGCGAATAGACCACCGAAGCGGCCGAAAGAAAGGTACGTCGAGTTGTAGCCATACCCTACTAGCCTACCGCTTGCTGTATCCTTTGGTTAAGTGATCGCGCGCCGCCTGCCTCTGCTTCTGATCCCGATCGCCACCGCCGCTTTTGGCTGGTGGTGGTTCGTCAACCGTCCCGTTGCCCCGGTGGCCGTCTATGGCGTCGTCGAATCCCGCCGCATCGAAGTCGGATCTAAGATCGGCGGTCGCGTTACCGAGGTACTGGCAGAGGAAGGCACGATCGTCGACCCCGAAGCGCCGCTGGTCCGGTTCGATTTTTCTGAAGTGCGCGCCCGCCTGCGCCAGTCCGAAGCTCGGCTGGCCGAAGCCACCGCCCGCGCTGATCACCTCGCCCGCGGCCTCCGCCCCGAGGAAATCGCTCAAACAGAAGCCGCGGCCGCCCAGTCCCGTGCCTTTCTCGTCGCTGCTCAATCCGGTGCCCGCCCCCAGGAAATCGGTCAGGCCCAAGCCGATCTACGCGCCATCGAAGCCGACGTCGATACGGCCACCACCACCGCGACCCGTCTGGCTTCTCTCGCCCAATCCGGCGACATCTCCCGCCAAGCGCTCGACGATGCGACCGGCCGCCGGGATGCGCTCCGCGCTCGCTCGGAGGCCGCCCGCCAGCGCCTCGCTCTGCTCCAAGCCGGCACCCGAGCGGAGGACGTCCAAGCCGCCCAGCAACGGACCATCCAGGCGGAAAAAGTGGCCGCCGTCGCCCGACTCGGCACCCGCCCCGAAGAACTCGCCCAGGCCCGGGCCCGCGTCGACCAAGCCCAAGCCGAAGTCGCCCAGATCTCGGTCCAACTCGCCGAAGTCGAAGTCCGCTCTCCCTCGCGCGCCCGCGTCGAAACCATCTCCGTCCGCCCCGGCGATCTGATTCCCGGCGGCCGCCCGGTCGTAACGCTGCTTGAAGAATCGCAAACCTGGGTTCGGGCCTTTGTCCCGGCCACGCTGCTTTCGTTCTGGCCACTGGGGGCGAAGGTCGATGTCATCCTCGACAACGTTCCGCCCGTCTCGGGCTTCGTCCAACAGATCGCCGCCCAAGCCGAGTTCCTCCCCCGCAACGTCCAAACCCGCGACGACCGCTCCCACCAAGTCTTCGCCATCAAAATCCGCGTTCCCAACGCCTCCCTCCGCTCCGGCATGGCCGCCGAAGTCCGCCTCGCCCCCTAGCCATGCCGGTCATTGAAACGAAAGACCTCACCATCCGCTTCGGCGATTTCACCGCCGTCGACAAAGTCTCCATGTCCATCGAGCGCGGCGAAGTCTTTGGCCTCCTCGGCCCGAACGGCTCCGGCAAAACCACTATCATCAAGGCCCTCTGCGGCCTCGTCAAAATCGCCTCCGGCTCCGGCCGCCTCCTCGACCTCGACGTCCGCCAGCAGGCCGCCGAAGTCCGCCAGCGCATCGGCTACATGTCGCAGCGCTTCGGCCTTTACGAGGACCTTACCGTTTGCGAGAACATCGAGTTCTACTCCGGGGTGTACGGCCTCTCCCCCGAACGCCACGCCCGCCGCTTCGCCGACGTCGTCGCGCTCACGACCATCAGCCCCTACCTTTACCGCCGCGCCGGCCAACTCTCCGGCGGCTGGAAACAACGCCTCGCCCTCGCCTGCGCCATCATCCACTCCCCCGAAGTCGTCTTCCTTGATGAACCCACCGCCGGCATCGACCCGGTCGCCCGCCGGGCCCTCTGGGACCTCGTCTTTCTACTCTCCGGCCAAGGGGTCACCTTTCTGGTCACCACCCATTACATGGACGAAGCCGAACGCTGCGGCCGAGTCGGTTATCTCTACAACTCGAAGTTAGTCGCCCTCGGCACCGTGGACGAACTCAAGCGTCTCCCGGCGGCCAACCCGCCCGGCACCGCGCGGTTCGAAATCACTTGTCCGAACGTGATGGAGGTTCTCGCCGCCGTCCGCCTGCTGCCTTACGTGCAGGAAGCCACCATCTTCGGCCAGTCGATCCACGCCCTCGCCGACGTGTCGGCCACCGCCGCGCTGGCGGCCGCTGTCAACGTCACCCCCCGGCTGATCGAACCTTCGCTCGAAGACGTCTTCGTCACTTTGACTCATCAAATCCGGAACGCCGCATGAACCCTTTTTCCGGCACCATTCCGATGATGCGCAAGGAATTTCTTCACCTCCGCCGCGATCAGGGCACGGTGATCTTCGCACTCCTCATTCCTGTCATCCAACTCATCATTTTCGGCTTCGCGCTGAACATGAACGTCCGGCAGATCCCCACGATCGTTTACGACCAGTCCCCGTCGCAACGCAGCCGCGAACTCATCGAACGCTTCCGGGCCACCGATACTTTCGCGCTCCGCCGCCATGTCAGCTCTGACGAAGAGCTTTACCGGGAGATCCGTCAGGGGCACGCTCAAGCCGCCTTGAAGATTCCGGCCGACTACGCCGATCGCGTCCTCGAAGGCCGGGGCGCGACCGTTCAACTATTGGTCGACGGCTCGGATTCCACGGTCTCCGGCGCGGCGCTGAACGTCTTTACTGCTCTGATCTTGCTTGAAAACCAGCGGCTCTCGAACGCCGGCAAGTCGATTGTCGAAGCCCGTCCCGCCGTTCTCTTTAATCCCGCCACGCGGTCTCCGAATTTCTTCGTGCCCGGCTTGGTCGCAGTTCTCGTGCAGATTATGGTGATCCTGCTGGTGGCCCTTTCCGTCGTCCGGGAGCGGGAACGGGGCACCCTCGACCAACTCACGGTGACCCCGGCGCAGCCGCTCGGCGTGATGGTCGGCAAGATGATTCCCTACGTCGCTCTCGGGTTCCTCGAAATCTGCTGGGTTTTGCTGATTATGCGCGTCGTTTTCGCGGTCCCCATCAACGGCAGTCTCGCCACTCTGTTGATCATCGCCGTCCCGTTCCTGGTCGCTTCCTCAGGCATCGGCCTGCTCATCTCCACGAAGGCCCAATCCCAAGCCGAGGCGTTTCAAATGTCGTTCGGCACTATGCTACCGTCTATCTTTCTTTCGGGATATATCTTCCCGATCAACAACATGCCGGTACACTTCCAATACGTAAGCAAGATCATTCCGACCACTTACTACATCGATGTTACTCGCGGAGTCATCCTCCGCGGAGCCAGCCTCTCGGATGTCTGGGTCAACGGAGCCGTCCTCTCCCTCATGGCCCTCGTCACCGTCGCCCTCGCCGCCCGCCAGTTCCAACGCCAACTCAGCTAGCCCCTCGCCAATCATTCATCATCCTGTCACGTTGAGTTCTCGATAATTAGAGAATATCAATCATCTTGTATCAGGTGCCATGAAACATCTCTTCGTCCTGCTGGCCTCGGCCTGCGTTCCCGTCTTCTCCCAACCCACCGTCTCGGCCGTGCTCGACGGTGCCGCCTACACGCAAACGATCGCTCAAGGCTCGGTATTTGTAGTCAAAGGAACCGGGCTCAGCGCGGCCGGCACCGTTTCTGCCGCCGCGCCGACCTACCCCCCCACCCTGAACGGGGTCAGCCTGTCACTCACGGCCGCGGTCGGCGGAGCGGTCGTCACCCCGCCGTTGATCTACACCTATAACCTTAACGGAGTCCATCAGTTGGCTGCTCTGCTGCCTTCTCCTACGCCCCTCGGGCTCTACGATCTCCGCGTCACCAATGGCACCGCCACATCGGCGCCGATTCGCCTTGGCGTCGTCGCCCGGAAACCCGGCATCGTCACCGCCAGCGGCGATGGATCCGGCCCCGCGCAGGCGACCCTGGACGGGAAACTGATTCTTCAGCGTACCTCCAACGTAGGCAAAATCGGCGAGTTCGATTCCCGGGCGGCCCGACTCGGCGAACGCGTCGATCTCTGGGGCACCGGGCTCGGTCCCGATCTAGCCTCCGATTCCGGCGGCACCTCCGGCGATCAAACCGCTGCTGCGCAAATCCGCGTCATCATCGACGGGATCGAAGTTACGCCGGCGTACGCTGGCCGTTCGCAAGGCTATCCCGGCCTTGATCAGATCGTTTTCACCCTTCCCAACAGCACCGCGTTGAGTTGTAATGTCGATCTCCAAGTGCGCTCCGGCGGCGTGCTCAGCAACGTGGTCACCATCGCCACTGCGGTGACGGAAGGCTGCCCCGCCGGCCCCGCCCTTCGCATCAATGAAGTCGAGTCCAATGGCGGCACCCCCGGTGATTGGGTGGAGCTTTTCAACCCCGGCGCCACTCCGGTCAACCTTACCGGTTTCGTGTTTAAAGACAACGATGATAGTCGTAACTACGTCATTCCCACCGCCGCCATCCCGCCCGGCGGCTACCTTCTCCTCGAAGAAGCCGCCTTTAACTTCGGCTTAGGCACGCCGGACTCCGCCCGTCTCTTCCGGCCCGATGGCAGCCTCGCCGCATCTTACTCGTGGACGCCTCACGCCGCGACCACCTACGGCCGATGCCCCAACGGCTCCGGCGCGCTCACGACGACGACTTCGTCCACCAAAGGCGCGAGCAACGATTGCTCCATCGCCGTTAAAATTAACGAAATCGAGTCCGACAGCGGAAGCTCCGGCGACTGGGTCGAGTTCCTCAACAGCGGCACCGCGGCCGTCGACCTCTCTGGATTCACGTTCCGCGACAGCGAAGATACCCGTGCGTACACAATCCCAGCAGGAACCACCATTGCCGCGGGTGGCTATTTGGTTATAGAAGAGTCCTCGCTGGGATTTGCTCTTGACGCCGCCGACTCCGCCCGCTTGTTCGATCCCTCCGGCGGCTTGGTCGACTCCTACACTTGGACCTCGCACGCCGCAACTAGCTTTGGTCGCTGTCCCAACGGGGCCGGGCCTTTCGTAACCACCTTAGCGACGAGCAAAGGCACCGTGAACGCGTGCCCTGGCGACGTTAGCTTCCTCCCTTGGCCGGGCGCTGCCACCGTCGCGGTGGTTGGTCCGGTGGGTCTCTTCAATGGCAATCTGAGTGGGTTAGTTCACGAAGTCATCGGTTCGACCAACGTGCTTTGGGGTGCCCGCAATGGACCTGGCTCGCTCTTCCGTTTGGTCCCGAACGGAACGAACTGGGCTGCCGATACAACCAACGGCTGGGCGACGGGCAAGACACTCCGCTACCCCAATGGCACCGGCGATGTGGACGCCGAGGGCCTGACCTTTGCCGGACCGGACTCTACCGGCGGACTGTTTGTGGCGGCCGAGCGAGACAACAGCGTGAATAGTATCAGCCGGAACAGCATTCTTCGCTTCGATCCCGCCGCGCTTGGGGCGTCGCTGACGGCGACCCATGAATGGAACCTCACCGCGGATATCCCCGCCACCGGGGCCAACGTCGGCCTCGAAGCCATCACTTGGATCCCCGACAGCTTGCTTGTCGCCAGGGGCTTCTTCGATGAAAGCAAAGCCCGCGCTTATTACCCGGCGGACTACCCCAATCACGGCTCCGGACTCTTCTTTGTCGGCGTCGAAGCCACTGGGATGGTCTACGCGTATTCCCTCGACCAGGCGGGAACCAACTTCACTCGCATCGCGATGATCACCACCGGCTTGGCCGGCGTCATGGATCTTCAGTTCGACCGCGACCTGAACGATCTGTGGGCGGTCTGCGATAACGGTTGCGAGGGTCGATCGGTGGTCCTGCGCATCGACACGACCGGCAAGTTCACCGTTGCCCGGAGATTCGAGCGCCCGACCGGGATGCCGAACTTGAATAACGAGGGCTTCGCAATTGCCCCGGCCTCGCTCTGCGTCAGCAACACGAAGCCAGTCTTTTGGGCCGACGATAGTGAGACCGACGGGCAGGCAATTCGCCGCGGCACGCTGCCCTGCTCCGCGTTCTGACGCCTTTACTTCACCGGCACGGTCTCGATCGAAGGAAGCATGGCCTCCCATGCCGCCTCGAGCGCGGCTCGGTCGCTCGTCCCTGACTTGCCGACAATGTCAATTTTCGGCTTCGTTCCCTCTCGACCAACCCCCGCGAAATGCCACGTAAATCGCACCTGCGGCTCCTTACCGGGCAACCCAATCGTAATCCAAATCTCTCGCCCAGCCATCCCTGCCACCGTCCGGTTGCGCTCCCGGAGAACAGCAAAGCTCCCGCCCGCCAACCCCGCAAAGCCCCGCTCCTCGTCAACATCCATAAACGTCTTCGTATCCGGCGAGGTCACCGTCTGCGTCGAAAACTCCACCCGCACGCTATTCCCAATCCCCTTCCACACCATCCGCACCGACTCACTCAGCGATGGCCCCATCCGAATCGCTCCCGGTCCGATACAAAACCCCGCCGCCGTGCCCTCCACATAGGCCGCCAGCACATCGCCGGACAACCGCTCCGCCACCGCCTCCTTCCCCTCCGGCGCATCCCGGACAATCGTCACCGCCGTCTCCCCCCGCACCTGCCTCGCCTCCAAAATCAAGTCCGATGCCTGCCGGTACCAAACGGCTTCCACCCCGCTCGCCATCGTCGGACGCGACACCACCTTCTCCCCCAACTCCGCCATCCGCAACGCCCACGCCCCCAACTGCGCCGCTTCGACGCGCACCCCGTAGATCCTCTGGCTCCGGCTCGCCGCCTTCACCGCCTCCGGCACGCCCACCCGAAATCGCCCAATCGCTTCTTTCTTCAGTTCCACTTTTTTAGCTCCCGCGCATCCTGCCAACCCTGCCAACAACAAACACCACCCGGCCCACTTCATTTACCCTTCCGCTGCTCGTGATACCGTTGCTTCACCATCGCCGTCACCGCCTCAATCGCCCACGCCTGCACCGCCTTGTCCTCATATGCCGGTTGGTGTTCCGCCTCCAACCGAACATCCCCCGGCTTCGGCCGCTCCGCCGTCTCCAGCGCCGCCCCCGAACTCCACGGCACCGTACCATCTCCAATCTCGGCCGGATCCTGCAACACCGCCTGCCAATCCTTACCCGCCGCATCAGTGAAGAATCCGCGGAAGCCCTGGTTCGGGTACGGTTCGCTACGGACCCAGTTACTCTCCACGCGCATCTCGATCACCGATACCGATTTGTGCCCAATCCCCGTCATCGTCAAGGTATGCGGATGCTGTTTGGGAACTCCGCCCTTCGGACACAGTTCATCGTGCAGCGTCTCCGCCAACTTCAGATTCTGTAAGTACATGTCCCAGGCCTTATCCAGCTCTGAGCTCATCGCATCATGCGCATCGCCACCCTCGGGAGACAATTTCTCCGGATTCAATAACTCCGGATCCACCAATCCCCAGTAAATATTCTGACTCGGGTTCTCACCCTTTTTGGGATGGACAATCGCCTTGATTCGATAGATCTCCGCGTACGGGTCCCCGTTCTCCGGCAGCTTCTTCACCGCATTTCCGTCAACGGTTACGGTCAGCCATTCGCTTTCCTGATTCGTCGTCTGGTACACCTTGTTGGGCATCAGTTGCAGGCCCCCGGGAATGTTCCCCAAAACCGCCGTCACCTTTGGACCATCATTGCCCAACGCCCGCTGCACCAGCCCCAAAGAGTTAAACCCTTCAAACCCCGCCTTCATCCTCCAATACGCCCCCGGTGCCCCGGTCACCGGCTGCACGCCGTGAATGATCCCCGCGACCTTCCCCTGCGCCCCCGAAATCTCGCTCGCCGTCCGCGTCACCAGGCCCCCCATCGAATGCGAAATCAGAATTACCTTTTCGCATAAACCGGTCACCTTCCGCGACTCTTCAATAATCGCGTCGATCCGCTTCGCTAAGTAAGTCCCCGCGTTCTTCACATCGTCCGACCAGTTGTAACCCACCGCGTAAACCGGCAGCACAAAGTACTTGCTCAACAGCCCCCAATCATGCTCCCGCAAAACCTTCAGGAACTTATGGTAATCTTCCATGATTCCCCGAAAGCCATCTCCCGGCGGGCTATCTTCGTCCACCTCCAAATAGTTCGGATCGAACGATTGATCCGGCGTCCCCACCAGCAGACTCCGCCGCCGCGCCCCGTCCGAACACGCGAAAATCAGATTCGAAAGCATCCACCCGGTGTCCGTGCTCCACCGCAAGTTCGGCAGTTCATCGGCGTCCTCCCCCTTGCCGTCCGTCCCCGGCCGCCGCAAGTGCGTCCCCATGATTCCCGGCACAAACACCAGCGGAATCGCCTCCCGCCGTACTTCAATCTCGTGCTTTTCCGTCGTCTCCAGCCCCGCCAGAAACTCATCCACCTTGTTCCAATCAACCGTGTGCTTCTTGGCCATGGTCTTACGGCTTCGCCGCGTCCCCGTTGATCTTCGCTAACGCTGCCGCCACCTCCCGCCCCGCGCCATTCTTTTCCCACCATACTCGCGCTTCCGCTACCGACGCAAACCCCGGATAAACCCGCTTCACCCACTTGTCCGCAAACGCCTTCCCGTCCACCGTCCCGGCCTCATCGCCTAAAATCCCCAACAACGCCGGAAACGTGGCAGCCGAATACTCCACCCGGATCTCAATCGGGTTTGAAAGAACCGTCTCGTTGTCGTCCGTCAAATCCGTCACCTGAAGCCGATTTAACCCCGGCACGAAATGCTCTGGCCAACGCTTCCCCGCGTCGTACTCAAAGGCGTGCTTACCACCCGCTTCCAGAACAATCGTCTCGGCGTCCTCGATCGACCAGCGAACTTTTCCCTCGCCCGCGTACCGCATGATCTTGCCGAAGGCGACCTGCATCGCCCCAATCTTGATCTGCACCTCCCAAGTCCGTTTCGGATCGGAAAACTCCATCCGCTTTCCAGATCCGTTGGTGTAGCGGACCCCGATCGGTATGGCTCCCCCCAATGAAAACACCCGTGTTGGTGCCGCCAATTCAATGGTCTTCTTGGCGGCCGCGGCCCCTTGCACTCGGTCACTCATCACACAACCTCCCAGAATTATCGGTAGCACCACGGCCCAGGCGGACCTCACAAGATCCCTCGCAGGATTTTCTTCTCGCCCGGCGTGAAGGCGTTCACGCTGCCCGTCGGATCCATCAAGCCCGCGCCAGCCGTATGATCCCCGGGCCCAAAGACGTCTTTCTTAAATTGGTTCTTCGTCTCGTGGCCCGCCTCGTGCGTTACCACCACTTGCGTACGCGCCGCCGACATCCCCGCCGTTACGTACGCCCGATTTCCGACCGAAACTCCCTGACCACGAATCCAGCGCGCGTCAGGATGGATGTTACGGCCCTCCACATTGATCCGCAGCCCCGGAAACGCCGTCCATTCGGCCGTAGTCGCATCCGCGCCCGAGTCCGCCGAGTACTTCGGATGCTCCAATTCTATCGACACCAGCGAATTGACCGGCACGGCGGCGTCCGGCGCCCAACTGGCAATTCCGGCATCGTAAACCCCGATGATCCGGTCGCGCCAAGCGTTGGCCTTCGCCTGAACCGCCGCCAAGCCGGCAACCCGCGCCGGTCCCGCCGGCCCATTCGCCGCCGCAGTCTCGGCCGCCGTGGGCGTCTCCGCCGCCGTCTTCACCTGATGGGTCGCCCAGTTCACTTGCGCCTGCGTCGCATGGTCCCACAGCCCGATGTACTTCACGGTAAACGCCGCCGCCACGGCCGTTACCGCGCCCAACTCGTACTCCACAAAACTGTCCGCCGTATAGAAGGGCTGGATCAACGCTACCGTACCCTGCGTCGAAACATCGGTCTGGCCAGCCATCTCGAACGGCTCCAGACGCACCTTGCGGAAAACTGTCGTCTGCGGAGATTCCTGACTTAAACCCCCAATTACAGCCTTAACCTTGTAGGTGTTCCCCCCCACGCCCGAAGGCAGGAAGAAGATCGCGGCCAACCCTTGAGCTGCCGCTGTGCCCGTTTTGGCCAGCGCCGACGTCTTAAAACCATCGGGAGAAGTCGCCGCGGAGTTTGGATGGGCGGCCCAATACAATGCCGTCGCATCTCCGGTCTTCCCCAGCGTTTTCGGCGCGGCATAAACGAAAGACGCCGCGGCGGTCGTATTCGACCCGCCAGCAGTGAATG